>Ga0326727_10010450_pt1 | contig 22095 bp, 21 predicted proteins | sample MB2enrmetagenome_FD_207643 | JGI IMG/M metagenome (GOLD analysis project Ga0326727, IMG submission 207643) | Lab enriched peat soil microbial communities from McLean, Ithaca, NY, United States - MB29MY | ecosystem: Environmental > Terrestrial > Soil > Wetlands > Peat | place: USA: New York...
ATCCAGGATGGCTACCACATGGCTGTGGCCGATGATGGCTATGCTCTTCATAAGAGAGAACCCGGCAACTGACACACGTTAGTCAACCTATGGATCATCCTCAGGGTTCCTGTATGCACTATCAACTGCTCCTCTGTGGCGCATTACTTGGCCGGAAATGGAGTCGGCCTGTAACCACGTGCGGATCCAAGCGGGCTTGCGCCTGATTACCAACCGGCAGCGTGGGAACGAGGTCGAGATCGCGCATGGCGATCCGGCCTTGCGTATGGTCCCACCAGGCAACCGTTCGGAACAGACCTTCCTCCAGGGTGCGTGACGGCTTCCAGCCAATGGTTTGCGTCAAGCTTCTTACGTCGGCAACCAGCAACGGAGGCTCCTCAGGATTCTCCGGTATGGCTCCCAGCAGAACGCGGTCACGCTGGTCGAGGATGCCGGCGATGGTATCCACGATGGTGCTGACGGGAACCGCCTGTCCGGAGCCGATGTTGATGGCGCCGGTGAAGTCGCTGGTCGCGACGGCCGCAAGGGCGGCGGCGGCGTCCTCCACGTAAAGGAAATCGCGGAGCTGCTCTCCCCGGGTGCACCGGGCCAGTTGTCCCTGGAGCAGCGACAGGATTATCGAAGGGACGAGCCGCGCACTGTCCTCACCCGGGCCGTACAAATAGAAAAAGCGCGTCCAAGCGCATTGCATCGGCGTTCTGGCGCAATAGGTTTCCAGCATTTCCCGTAAGGCGTTCTTACAGGTCCCGTAGAAGGTGCGCGGCCGCAGCGGCGTACACTTTTCGGAGAGGAACCCATGGTCCCAGTCGTATTCCGCGCACGAGCCGGCGACGACCAATCTCCGGCAGCCGGCATCCGCCAGGGCGCGGGCCAGGTTGAGGGACGCAGCCACACAGTCCAGGTTTTCCGGCGCCGTCCAGTACCTGCCGGGAACCGCGTACCAGGCGAGATGTATGGCCAATTCCGGGCAGATCTGCCGGACAAGCGTTCGAACCTTCGTATGATTGTTCAGATCAGTCTTGACGGGATGCACTTCACCGCAGCAATCGGAGAGCACTTCCACGTTGCCGCCGGTCCGGGTGAGCGCAAAGATGGTGTGTCCTTGTTGCGCGAAGGCGCGGACGACATGCGCACCGATGAAACCTCCGGCGCCGGTGATCAAGACACGCATCGGGAAACCTCGGCCGGGACCGGGGCCGGCGCCAATAGTTGCCCGCCCAGAACGCGGCTGGACAGCAAGGGAAAGCCGGCATCGCGTTCCGAGACGATCGCCGGCGGCAAAGGCCAGTGAATGTTCAGGACCGGATCGTTCCAACGGACCCCGCGCGCGCACTCCGGATGATGGAATTCGGAAATCTGGTAGAAGAGTTCCGAGTCGTCCGCCAGCGTCTGGAAACCGTGGGCTACGCCTTCCGGGATGCAAAGCAGTTTGCGGTTCTTCGCCGTCAGCTCTACGGCCAGCCATTGCAGAAAGGTTGGCGAATCCTGGCGGAGGTCGGCCAAAACGTCATAGACGGCGCCCTGGGTGCACCTCACCAGCTTGGTCTCCGCATAGGGCGCAACCTGATAGTGCATGCCGCGCAAGGTTGCTTTTCTGGGATTGAAGGAAAGGCTGCACTGGGCAACGCGCGTGGTCAGGCCATGCGCTTCAAACTCGCGCTGGCAGAAAGTGCGAGCGAAGAAGCCGCGCTCGTCCTCGAGTTTGTCGGGCTCAACGATATAAACGCCGGGGATTCTGGCCGCAGTAAAGACCATGGGTCAGGCCTCGCTTCCGCCGCCATTCGCGATCGCCCGTGAAAACGGCAGGCCAACGGGAATCCAGGAGACAGCCAGCGGCGTTCGTGATTCGGTCTGCATGAGCTATTACCGCGTGTTTCAAAGCACCCGTGGCTCCGGAAGCGGGACGATAAAATGACCGCCGCGCTGCCGGTAGTCAGCTTGCTGTTCCATGATTTCGTCGGCGAAGTTCCAGGTCAGCAACAACGCATGGTCCGGCATGCTTTCCAGAAGCCGCTCGGGAGGATAGATCGGCAAATGAGTTCCGGGAGTATACAGGCCCTGCTTGGCCGTGCTGCGATCCACCACGAAGTCAAGCGCCTGGCCCCCGATGCCGAAGCAGTTCAACAGAGTGCTGCCTTTGGCGGAAGCGCCATAAGCGGCAATCCGCCCGCCACGGGATTTCAAGTCTTGCAACAGGCCTAGAAGGCGGCCCTTCAGCTCTTGCACCTTAGCGCCAAAATCCTGATAAAAGCTCAGGCAGTCGACTCCCCATGTTTTCTCTTCGGCAAGCAAGTTGGTGACGCTGGCGCCCCGCTGCCCGCACCCGGCGTGCTCGAGATACACGCGGAGTGAACCGCCATGAATCGGGAGGCGCTCAACCCGCGTGAGCAATAAATCATGGGCGGCGCAGACGCGGTCGAGAGCGGTGAGAGAGAAATAGCAAAGGTGCTCGTGATAGATGGTGTCGAATTCCGCGCGATCGATCATCTCCTTGACATAGGGCACTTCGATGATCGCGATTCCCTCGGGCTTCAGCACGAGACGTACACCGTCTAAAAAGCCGTTCAAATCCGCGACGTGGGCCAGGACATTGTTGGCGTGTATGACATCCGCCTGGCGTCCCTGCTGGGAAAGCCGCAGCGCCAATTCTCTTCCGAAAAACTCGTTGAGGGTGGGAATTCCCCGATCTTCACGGGCTACCTTGGCAATGTTGGCGGCCGGCTCAATACCGATAACCGGAATGCCGGCTTCTTTGTAGTATTGCAGGAGATAGCCGTCATTGCTGGCGATCTCGATGACCAGGTGGTTTCCGCCCAGGCTCCGTTCGTGAATCATGCGATGGGCAATTTCCCGGGCATGGCGCAGCATCGTGTCGGAAAAGGAAGAAAAATAGGGATAATCCTGGAAAAGCATCTCCGGCGGCACGGTTTCGGTAATCTGCACCAGGCTGCAGTCCAGGCAGAAGGCCAGCACCAGAGGGAAACACGGCTCCGGGTCCTCAAGCTGCGATCCCGACAACAGCCGGTTCGCCAGAGGGGTCGCCCCCAGATCGAGCACCACTTGCAGTCGATCGCTCGCGCAGGCGCGGCAACTGCCCGTCCTGGCACTCCCATCCATACCCAAGGTCGGGTGCACTTGAAAGGCCAAAGTTTCTCTTGGATATAAGAACTCTCTTACGATTTCGGCGCCCTGGTTCCAGCCGGGTAATGGTTCTATGCACGGGGATGGTTGGCCTTATACCGGCAAGACCCACTATTCACGGGACTTCCAGGCAGTCATTCGTTGAGTTCCCGGGCTCGGCTGCGCTTTGGTCTCTCCCGGGGGATGGCGTAGAGGACGGCCCCCGTGCCGCACCAAGTGTGAAGCCGAAACAGGAAATCGTATCCCTCCAGGAGATTCATCAGAAAAGACGCGGTTTCCCAGAGCCCGTCGCGATTGTGATAGACGGTCGCGGCAATAATCGGACGGCAATTGCCCAAGGCGCCGGCTGCGCCTCGCAATACCTTCAACTCGGCGCCTTCAACATGGATTTTGAGATAGCTTGGACGCAAACCGAGCTCGTCAATCCTCACGCTCGTAACCATGGAGTTGCCTTCGGCGGACAAGCGGGAAGCCATATCGAAACCTTGGCTGAAGCCAGCGAGGCCGCTGGCGTCGGAAACCGCCTGTGAACTCACTTCCACTTTCTGCCGTTGCAGGGGATCGAGCCGGGCGAGAGCCGGTTGCAGGAGGGCGAGGTTGGCCTGGTCGGGCTCGAAGAGCAGGGAGGAGGAGAAGCGCCCGCGGGTCACTTCCAGCAGGTGGAACAGGAACCGGCCATCATATGCGCCAACATCGACGAGGTCTTCCTTATCCGACAGCACAGCCGCAACTGGAGGGATGGAGTATTTGTCGTCCGCCCGGACCGGAGCTTCAGGCGATATCCAGTCCTCTCTTAGCACGCGCCAGGCCAGGAACTGCAGATAAGCGTTTCGGGAATGATTGTCTGCCAGCCGGTCGAGAACGGCGCGGATCTCGGTTCTATCCTGCGGGGAAAGAGCTCCGGCGAACCACCCATTGTTGAGCGGATGGGCCGAAGCAAAATGCTGGGCATAGTCGTAAAAGGGCAGCACGTTCGTCCATCCCCATCCCCCCAGGTCGCGGGCGATGGGAGAATAGGGAGATGTCGCCACCGTGATCAGGACCGGACAGTCCCGGTCGGCCTCGGTTTGTGCCGGCAACAAGACCGGCACTTGGCCGTTCAGTAACTGCCTAGGGGCCGCATTCCGGTCGAGAACATAGCGAACGCTGATCCCAATATGCCGGCAGAAAGCCAAGGCCAACAGACCAAGCTGGCCGGCGCCATAGAGCACGACGGGGCGGCCGGGATCGATCACCGGCAGGCAGGCTGGCCTTCCGCCGAAGATCTGGTCGAGTTGCCGATGGGCGGTCTGCCGGTCAAGGGAACAGAAGGTCCGCAAAGATCTCTCTCCAACATGGCGGCCCAGCGGGCGAGCCGCTGGTCTGCCGGAAAACACGACAAGAATTGGAATACCGAGCTTTTGGTTCTTTCGTAAAGAAAGGGATGCTGCAGCCGTTCCTCCCGGCCGTAGAGTTCGCTTTCCTCCGAGAAGTGCCGCGAATAGCTGCCGAGACAAGACAGAAACCAATCCGCCGGCGAGCTGCCGAAGATCCGGTGGAATTCGAAGCATCTTTTCGGCTCATCCATGACCCGGCGATAAATCGCATCCAGCCGGCCGGCGCTTTTGCCGACCGAGTAGGAGTCCCGCACGGTGGCGCAGGCGGCGCTCAAGCGCAATCGCTCCTGCGGATACCGAACCAGCCAGGTGATGGCATCGGCAAAGGAACGCGGGGAATCCACCACCAGGCCGGTGATTGCATTTTGCACAATGGATTCTTCTACCGGATTGTTAAGCACGACCGGCACCACGCCGCAGGCCATCGCCTCCAGCAGAGCGTTCTCCGTGGTCCCATAGTGCGTGGGGTTCAGCAGGTAAACGAAAACATCCAGGCCACTCAGCGCAGAACCGGGACCGTCGGTGAAGCCCCGCAAGGCCAAGCGGCTGGCCGGGCCCGCGTTCTCTACCCAGGACTGCAATTGGGGATTGGCGAACACATCGCCGTAGAATTCAACCGTAAAGCCGGGCAGATCGACCGCGGCGAGATAGTCGATGATATCCGGGTGCAGTTTGGCAGGGTTCAGCGATCCTAAATATCCGAACCTCGGGTGGTTGTGCGCTTCGCGTCTGGGAAGGGGCAGGTCGTCAAAGCCGCCCGTGCTGCTGACCACGGCCAGAATATTTCCCCGCGGATGCCCCTGCCGGTCCAACCGGCGCAACGATATTTCGCTGGTCAGCAGGAAGGCGTGCGGCTGGATAGTAAAGGCAAGCGGAATCACAGGATAGTGCAAGCCCGAGGTATGAGCCCAAACCACCAGGCGGGCCGGCGGGATTCGGGTCCGGTTCATCCACGCGGCCAGGAGCGGGTGGTGCCACCATTCCAACTGCACGATGTCGGCGGCTGCCAACAGTGCGTCCAGTTCTCCTGCTGCGGGGGCAATCAACACTTTTGCCCCGCAGGCGGTAATCCTATCGACGTAGCTTCTTGTCTGCGGCTTTTCCAGGCAGACGAAAACGTCTTCTACCAGGGAGCCGGAAGCACGCCGGTAGCAGGTCAGTTGCGACAGAGCTCGCCCTACGCCGCCGCCGAGATGAGCCGTGATGTGTAGGACGGTTATGGAAGCCATGGCAAACCTTCATAGAGTGGCGGAAGCACAGGCCATAACTTTCTCTTGCAGGACGGCGGCAAAGGGATCGATGTTGTCCGGCCGGCAATGTGATAGCTGGCCGCAGGCGGCGCAGACCGGATGGTTCTTTCTTTCGCCGCGCAGATGAGCCAGTTGATGGCGGCGAAGCTCCTCGCCGCGCCAGATTTCGCGCAGGCTTTGCCGGCGCACGTCGCCGACCAGCAGTTTGCGTGCCCAGTCCAGAAAACACAGGCTAACCAACCCGTCGGCATTAACTGAAATGGAATAGAAGATATAGGGACAGGTTTGCACTTCGGCAATCGGGTTATTGTAGATGCCAATTTTAATGTCAATTCCCAGCCGTTCTTCCACGCCGAATTCTGGCCAGCAGGGCGCAAAATTTTCCAGCGCAATCCGATCGCAGAGATCGCCAAACACCGAGAAGAAAAACTCTCGCTCCCCTGGGGACAGGAAGTCTCCAGGCATCTTTATGCAGATTTCGCATCCTCTCTTATGGTCATAAAAGAACCGGACATTCTCGACGAGTTCCGCAAACTTCACCTTGGTCCTGGTGTACTTTTCGAAATCGGCGTCCGACAGGCCATCTATGGATATGTTGATACGATCGAGGCCGGCCTCGATAAGCGGCAGCGACTTTTCCGGGGTCAAGAGGGAAGCGTTGGTGGTGGTATCGATATAGGGGGCATAGCCGCTCGCTTTGGCATAGCGGATCATGTCGGGCAGCCGTTTGTTCAACAACGGCTCGCCGTCCTTGTAAAGACGTAGAACCTTCAGGGGCGATTCGAACTCGCGCAGATCGTCGATGATCTTCCGGAACAGGTCGAAATCCATGGCGCCTTGCCAGCGGCCCGTATCGCGGATCAGTTGGCGGTCGCCGGTCGGACAGAACGTACAGCGGAAGTTGCAGGCGCTCGATGGATCGACAAACAGGACGAAGGGAGTAGCCAGCGGAATCACGGTTTCCAGCCTGGTCCGATTGGCGAGATTGATCCGGGGCTTCAGTTCAGCCTTCATAACTAGACCTTATCTTGCGCTTGCAAATTACCGGCCATTCCACAATAACTTTCACAGATACCAGACCGGAGTTTTCTTGAGCTCCCAGAACTCATATGGTTTAGTCTTTCCAGAAATCGAAATACTTGCACGCGCCTTCCAGGTTTGACAAGGCAAGGAGTCCAGTGAGATCGGCGAGCAATTGATCCAGGGAGATAGCGGTGATCTCCATCCATTTCTTGCATAGAGCAACCGCGTGTTGGTCGAAACGCGACGACGCGTCAGTCCTGCACATGCCACCAAGGCGGAAACGCTGGTAGTTTGTCCGAAACCAGCGGGCCGCTACCGCCTGACGTTCGTCCGGGGAAAGATTGATAACTGGGCACTTTCCCAGCACGAGCTTGGCCCCTTCCAGGCCGCAAATCAACCAGTGCAGGCGCAGAACGGATCCGTCCAGCCCGCAATCGTAGTAGTAGCGCAGGTCACTCTGAATTGCCCGGCCGCACGTGTCCCAATTCGAATTATCGTATTGGTACAGCACGCGGTCGATACTTACAAATTTTCCGGAAGCCAAGTACATCAGTGCCACAAGCTGGTCAAGAAAAGAAAAGTAAAAAGGCAGGGTCTTGTAGAAGGAGGTTACCTGCGTCACAAGTTGGCTACGGATCGCCGAATAGAGAAGGAGATTCGGACCACCTTCCAGGTAATCGGCGAGCCTTTGCGACGCACTGGCCGAGTCCAAGGGGGGGTAACGGAACAGAGTGGTCTTAGTGGAGCCTTCGATGATGTATTCGCCGGTTATGCCGGCAACAGAGAAATCTGCGCGAACTTTGGCGGTCAAATCCGCTACAGCTCTAAGCGAGGTTCGGGCAACTGAATCATCGTCCCCGACGAATATCACAAAATCGCCTTGGGCAAGGCTCAGCGCCGCTAGCGAATTTTCTATCGCGTTGCAGGGGTCGACGATAACGACGTGGCAGTTTTTCTGAACTATTCTGGATAGAAAGTCCCTCTTCTCCGGGCTGCCGGAGTTGTCGCGAATTACGACCTCGATATTCTCGTCCGCGCAAGCGCAGGCGTCAAGAATTCTGGCATATGCCGACAGGCCAGTCCGGTTACTGGGCATGACGACTGACAACTGCATCCGCGTAGGCTCCTTGTCCTATGAGAGGCACCATCTCTACTGCCTTATCTCGAAGAGGGGCCCGCCTGCGTAGGGTAACGCTACACCATTTCTGATCCTTGCCGGCCAGACGCTCCCGATAGTCGATCACGGCGCGGCCGGCCAATACTTCGGTTACATCGATAGTCTCAGCCGAATTCCAAATGATGAAGTGCCCCCGATCGCTACCAGTAAAGTTCCACTGGTGGAGGCCGCCGTAGTTCCCTCGCGCACCTTCATCGGTCGCGTGTTCGAGGCGAACATAAGCCCCGGGCTTGACGACGAGCAGCATCTGCTCGATGGCCAAGAGCGGGTTGTAGGAGTGATCCAGGCAATTCTGGGCATAAGCCAGGTCGAAGAAGTTCGGGGGGAACATAGTTAGCAACTGCTCGGCATCGCATTTCTCCGTTCTAGTGCGGGGGACGATAGCATGCGCTGCCAGCAGGCGGTTGTACTCATCCGCCAGCGGGTCTACGGCCCGTAACTCGATCTTCCTTCCCGGGCACTTGGTCCCCAAAACGCTGAGCGGGCCGGCACCGACATCGAGGATTCGCACCACTTCGCCGTGTTGTGGTAACAGTGGAAGCAGAAAATCCATGAGCGGGAGATCAGGATTCAGACGGTTGCGATAGTCCTCCGGCCACTGTGAGCCCTTGGTCTTGAACCAAGCGTCCCAAAACGCAAGTTCGGAGCCCAGAGCCGCTGCCCAGGTGCGTTGGACCTGCGGCCGGGAGGCATGGATTCGGCTCTTTTGCTCTTCGGGGCAGGCCGATGACGCAGGCACAGCAGGAACATCTGTGGCATGGGAGTATAGGGCGCTTCTCATCCCCACCCAGCCAACGGAGTGCGCGGGGGCCTGCGGCCGCGAGTTAAGCACACGGTCATAGAACTCCAGGGCCCAATCGGCTAGCTTCTCTTTCGTATAGTGCTGGTGCAGCCGCTCTGCGCCGGTCTGGCCGAAGTCACCGCCACTGCCGGACACGGCCAACAGCCGCGTCACAGCAAGCTCGAGGCTTTCGAAATCACTGGACCGTCCTACCACCGACACGAAACGGCCATTGGAGAATGCCGCAGCTCCTTCCCGGGGAGAAAGGGGCGTTTCCACGATATCAATGGGATGAGTCTCATGAATGCGGCGCAGTTCACGAACCAGTACAGTCGATGGTTTTCCCGCTTGCGCGGCATCCGCCTCTCCGTTCGACGGCGGACTATCCTGGACAAGACGGTGTACCCAGACCTCATTTTCGAAGTCCACCGTATTGTGGCCACAAGAACTTTGGGTGAGCACATGAACCATGTGGCCCCGTTCGGCGAGACCGCAGGCGAGATCGTAGGTGACGCTGCCAGAAGTTCCATCACACGATGGTGAATAATCCTCACTGAGCAAACAAACGGTCAGCTTCCGTGCGGCATCCAGAACCGTGGGGCAACGCTTAAAAACTCCCCGGTGAGCCTCGTCGAGCACGTCCTGGGCGATTGGCCCCCGCTTTTCGCGGGCGATGGCGGAATACAGCGAGCGCCGGGGTTGGGTCAAGCCCCGCGCGATACCTTCACGAAAAGCCTGGTCCACATCCTGGTAAAACTGGTCCATTTCCTGCGTTCCGATTGTCCCTTTTTCCAGGCGGGCGCGCAGGTGTTGCTCGGCTCGTGTGGCCAGCAGTTCGGTGGCGGCCAGGATCTCCCGGAACTTAATCTCGGGAGCGGCATGCTTGAGCGAGAAATACAACTTGTTCTTAACCGAGGAGCGCCAATTGGTCACCGTGCCGTCGGCCCGGCGAAATTGGCTGGAGAGGTTGCGATGATACACAAAAGCGTGCGGCAACTGCTTGAGGAGATAGCCGGCATCGATCAGGCGCACGCAGACGTCCGTCTCATCGAGCGAATAGTCGAACTCTTCGTCGAAGCCGCCTATCTCGAGAAGAGCTGTACGGCGGAAGATGGAATTGCCACCCTGGAGGCTGGGATACAGCAGGCATCCGGGATAGTTGAATTCGACAGCCGGGGTAGTGCGGTCGAGCCGGCAATTGCCCAGCCGGTCGCACATGGTATAGCGGTATTGAATGTCATAGCCGGTGTGGTTGTAGACGATGCCGCCCACGGCCGCGACCTGGTCGCTCTCGAAACCGGCAACCGCGTCGTTCAGCCAATTTTCGTCGGCAACAGCGTCATCATCGATAAAAGCCACCAGGTCACCGCGGGCCATGTCGATTCCCACATTGCGCGAAACCGACAGATTGCGATCGGAACACGTCCCCACGCGGACGGAAGAGGCATGCTGTTTCAGCAGCTCCAGCGTGCCGTCTGTCGAAGGCCCATTGACCACCACGATCTCAAAATAGGGATAGTTGAGCCGGCGGAGCGAGCGGAGTGCCGTGTCCAGACTCGCCGCCCGGTTGTACGTGTTCACGACAACGGAGACCGTGAGCGGTTCCAATCTCTCGCTCCTACCTGGCGCACTGGCATTCAACATTTTGCCGCGGTTCGGCCAGAGGGAAGCCCAGGGCTGATCGCTGCTCGAGTTTGCTCAGCCGGTCGGCCAGTTCTGCTACGGCCTTCTGCGTCTCCGCCTCGGCGCGCCGCGCCTCGCGCATGGCGTTGGGAAAGGAAGCGATGTGGACCTTCATGGCTTCGATCACGGGCATGATGTCCGTCAACGGCATCTCCGGCTTGGGGCCTGATTCGCGCGGCGTGAAGACCGCGCGGGTAAGCTGGTCAAGCACGATGGCCACCTTCCCCATCTGCTCTTTCAAGGTTGCCATCTCCGTGTTGGGGCCTTGGCCGCGTATGGCGAGCACCTGGCGGGTGAGATGGTCCACAATCTTTGCCACCGTTGCCATCTCTTCCTTGAGGGTCTCGATCTCCGGCTGGGAAGCTGCGGCGCCGGACGCAAATGCCGTTTGCGTGAGCTTGTCGAGAACGATGGCCACCTTTCCCATCTGTTCTTTGAGGATCTCTATTTCGGATTGGGGGCTGGCTTTGCGTAGAGCGACTAGCTCGCGGGTGAGATGGTCCACAATCGTTGCCACGGTTGCCATCTCTGCTTTGAGGGTCTCGATCTCCGGCTTGGAACCTGAGGCGCCGGACGCAAATACCGTTTGCGTGAGCTTGTCGAGAACGATGGCCACCTTCCCCATCTGCTCTTTGATAATTTCCATCTCGGATACCAGTCTGGCCAACTGGGCTGTCTCGCGGCCCGGAAGCGCCTGCTCCTGCCTGGTGAGATCCATGCTCATTTCGCGAAGACCTGCTTTCCTTAAGAATGCAGCAGTAAATACGGAACCGATGTGCACGTCTGGTGCCACGGGGATTAGCAAGTCCTAACCGCCAAGAAATCGTTGCCCGTCTCCCGTAGCCCGTTACCCGCTGAGGGCGGCAAAACAGCCATGAGTTCCTGTGATCGGGAAAGAGGAACGGGAAACGAAAGACGCCAAGTTCTTGCCTGGGGACAACACACAAGAGGCCACGGCTTGCGTCATGAACTTCTAATGAATTCCTAAGGGAAAGACGGGTTCAAGTCCGGCAAGCCGCGTCTTTTCAACGACTCAATGGCCCAAGACATGCAAGCCAGAATCCGGAAATGCCTTCCGGCCCGTTTGAGTTGCAGGCGATTCACCAGTTGGACGCAGCCGTTCAGGAGTGCGCAATCGATCCGTTTGGATGCCTGCTCTAGTGTGCTATCTGGACCCGAATCCAGGGGCGCTGACTGAGGTAACACGTTGACTTCCGAACAGCTTTCGGCGCTGCCTGACACAGCGGAGATTTTGCAGGCCGGGCTTGACCATCATCAGGCGGGCCGCTTGGCCGAAGCAACCGCCTGCTATCTGGAAATCGTGCGGGATGCGCCCCAGCACCCGGATGCGCTGCATCTTTTAGGGGTCGTCGCCCAGCAGCAGGGAGATCTCCCTGTGGCCGTTCAGTTGATCGAGGCTGCCATTCAAATCAACCCGCAGGCCGCGCATTATCACAATAATCTGGGAAATACTTATCGCTTGCAGGGCAACATGATTGAGGCCATAGCCAGCTATCGGCGCGCCATCGCCCTGGATCCGGCCGATATTGCCATTCAGCACAGCCTGGCCAACTTATTGGCCGAAAGCGGTGAATTCGAGGAAGCTGCCAGCCTTTATCAACGCGTGTTGAACCTGGAGCCCCAGCTTGCCGAGGCCCAGTATAACTTTGGAAACTTGCAAAAGCGGTTAGGAAACCTTCCCGCGGCCATTGCCTGCTATCGCCGGGCTATCGCGCTCAAGGCGGGTTGCCCGGAATTCCATTTCAACCTGGCCAATGCGTTGCACCAGGGGGGCTTCTTGCGGGAGTCGGCGGAATCGTATCGCCAGGTATTGGCGCTTCGCCCTGACGACGCGGAGGCGCACTACAGTCTGGGCGTGGTGCTGCGAGAACTGGATGAACTTAAACTGGCGGCGGCGTGCTATGAGCGCGCCCTGCAGATAAAGCCGGACTATCGCGAAGCGTACTCCAACCTGGCAGTGGCCTGCGTTGAGCTGGGGGAACTGCGGCGGGCGGCCGAACTCTACGCTCAGCGGCTGCAGATGGAACCCAACAATGCCGTGGTATGTTCCAATTTGGGCGTTGTATACAAGGAACTCGGGGATCTGAAGGCTGCCGCCGAGCTACAGCGACGAGCTCTTGTTCTCAACCCCGAAATGGCGGTCGCGCACAACAACCTGGGAGTGGTTCTGGCCAGGCAAGGAGACTCCGCCGGAGCCTTGTCCAGCTATGGCCGCGCCGTAGCTTTAAAACCTGATTACGTCATGGCACTTTGCAATATTGGGGTCCAGCTTTCCAATCGAGGAGATCTTGCCGGGGCAGCCGACTACTATCAACAGGCCCTGGGATATGACCCGGAATTTGCCACCGCCCGCTTTCAACTGGGAATCGTACATCTGTTACAGGGGAATTTCTCCGTTGGCTGGGAAGAATATGAGTCTCGCTGGGGCACCAGGCAGCTCCGCCCCGCCAGGCGAAAATTTGCGCAGCCGCTTTGGCAGGGCGAACCCCTGGAAGGCGGGCGCATCCTGCTCCATGCCGAGCAAGGCCTGGGTGACACGATGCAGTTCGTACGCTACGTCCCGCTGGTGGCAGCGCGCGGCGGACAAGTCGTATTGGAAGTCCAGGCGGGGCTCCGGCGTCTGCTGCAGCGAACGCCAGGGGCCTTGGAGATGGTTACGCGTGGCCAGGCGCTTCCGGATTTTGACTGGCAGTGCCCGCTGCTAAGCCTTCCGCGAGCTTTCCAGACCGGCCTGCAAAACATTCCCGCCGATATCCCTTATTTGAAGGCGGAGGCTGTGGCGGCAGAAGCATGGGCCCAGCGTCTGGCACACCCGGGATTACGCATCGGGCTGGTGTGGGGAGGGTCCGCGACACACCCCTATGAACAGCACCGCTCGATTCCCCTGGCGCAACTGGCGCCGTTGACTCAAGTAGCGGGTACCACCTTCTACTCTTTGCAAAAAGGCCCGGCCGCAAAGCAATTGCAGGACATGCCGGCGGGGATGAAGTTGATCGATCTGGACGCGATGCAGACGGACTTTGCGGATACGGCCGCCATTATCGCCAACCTCGACTTGGTGATTTCCATCGACACCTCGGTCGCGCATCTTGCCGGAGCGATGGGCAAGCCGGTTTGGATCTTGCTGCATTACGTGCCGGACTGGCGCTGGCTGCTAGATCGCGAAGATAGCCCCTGGTATCCCACGGCGCGGCTTTTCCGTCAGTCCCGTCCAGGCGAATGGCAGGACGTGGTAGATCGCCTGCAACGGGAATTGGAGATTCTGATAAACAGCCGCTGAAATTGCTTATAGCGATTTCCCCTCTCACCTTCTGAGTACCGGGTTGAAAAAACCCGTCCAACTCGACCAACCAGTACACTGGTGCGGCGCGAAAGCGGCTACTCTGCTGCGTGGGAGGGAGACTCTCGATGGTGGCAGACGTGGGAACGAATACACCGGGGTCCCCGGCTGTGCGAGATTGGACGGAAGGCAACGTTTTTAACCGTGACACTAAGGTTCTGCAATGCTCACAGCGCCTTCTAACTAGACGGTGTTGGCAGGTAGTCGAGGAGGCTGGTCTGGCCGATCTGGCCGCCAGCGGTTAAAGCCGCCTCCCGTGCGGTTTCTGCCTGCGCCAGGTTAGTGACAGCCTGGGACATATCGATTCCGATAAGGGTGTTCTGCTGGGTGGAAAGCTGAACCTGGTCGCTGGAGAGGAACGATTCCGTAGACTGCAACTGGTTCTCGGTGTTGCCGTAAAAGACGCGTTGCGCAGTCACATACTGGTACGCGGTTTGCAAATTGGCCATGGCCGTGGTTACGTCCCCACCGGTCTGGACAGCTTGGGACAATTGTTGCAAGGCGTTGAACACATTCGTATTCGGGGCCGTGCCCGCTAAGATCTGGTTGCCCGGCAGATTGGTCTGGACCGACTGGCCGGAGGAAATCTGCGCGGTGTTAGTCTCGCTATTCCCCACGTAGGTGACCGTGGTCGGGTCGGCAAGATCCTGAACGAACGGCTGGGTACTCGTAGCCGTCCCGGCGAAGATGTAATTGCCCTGATAGGTGGTGTTCCCCAGAGTGACAATCTGCGATTCCACGTCCTGTATCTGTTGGGCCAGCACGTCCCGGTTGCTCTGCGACAGGTCCGAATTCCCGCCTTCCGTTCCATAGGACAAACCCTGACTAATCAGATTGACCACCGAGTTGAGGGTGGTATCGGCCGTGTCCAAGGCGCCGCTGATGCTGCTGATGCTCTGCGTGTACTGGTCGTCGGCCGCCATCTCGTATTGCACGCCGACATTGGCCGCGGCAGCCGCAGGATCATCCGATGGGGTGTTGACCTTCTTGCCGGTGGAAACTTCCTGCAAGGCCGTGTCCTCGGCTTGGCGCGTCAGCTCCAGCGAGTCAAGCGTCTCAAGGTAGAGATTCGGATTGACACGCATCCCTCCCATTATGACCCTCCGCTATTCCCCAGGTTAATAGCCGTGCTGGTTAGACTGTCGACGGTGGAAATGACGCGGGCCGAAGCTTCGTAACCGCGCTGGAACTGAATCAGGTTCACGGCTTCCTCGTCCAGCGATACCCCGGAAACGGAACTAAGCTGCTGCTGCAACTGATTCAACACCATGGTTTGGGAACTGTTTTCTGCCGAAGCGCCGGAAACCTCGTTGCCCACCCCCGAGACAAAGTCGCTGTAGTAATCGATGGGGGTCTCGTTGTCTACTATGGTCTGATTCTGGATATTCGCCAGCGCCAAGGCATTAGTATTGTCGCCAACGGCAAAGACCGCCGGCGGGACCGGCACAGCGGCGGCCGCGATCTTCGATGGGTCTGTAATGGATACCGACATGTTTGCCGCGGCGTTGGTGGGGGTAGGGGTATTAAAAAATAATCCTCCCGCCGCTCCCGTGGCATCCAGGCCATTTTGGTTTACGGTATTCACCTGGTTGGCGATGGCGGTAGCGAGCGTGTCCAGTTGCGATAGGGCGCCTGCGATTCCCTGATCGCGAGCCTGGATGGTTCCCCCCAGGTCCCCGCCGGTAATATAGGAAGTAATGTCCTCGTCCTGTCCGTAAACGTCCTGATGGCCCGTGGTCGGGTTGGTTTGGGCCGTGATGTCAAAGCTTTGCTGCCCGGCCACCAGGGCAATTCCGTTGGCAGTGCTCACGTTGAGGGCACCGGTATTCGTATTGGAAGTCTGTACCCCGATCAGACCTGACAACTGCTGCACCAGGTAGGCCCGCTGATCGATCAACATGTCCGCCCCACTCACCCCCTGAGGGACTTGGGTGATCTCAGTATTGAGCTGGGCGATTTGCGCACTAAGATTGTTGATCTGACCGACATCGGCCGAGACCTGCTGATCCAAGCTGTCCTGGATCGTGGTCAGACTGGTGGAGCTCTGGTTAAACGAGTCCGCCAGATCCTGCGCCGCGGTCAGGGCTGACTGCCGCAAGGGCGTACTGCTGGGGTCGGTCGAAAGTTGAGTAAAACTGTTGAAAAAAGCGCTGATCGCCGACTGCAATCCCGTTCCGCTGGCATCGTTGAACATCGCCTCGGCCTGCTGCATGGGGGCCAGATAGGACTGCGTCTGAGTTTGTTGCTGGGTTTCATTGGCGATGCGCTGCTCCAGAACGTCGTCTCGCAAGCTTTCGATCCTGGACAGGGAGACGCCATTCCCATACAGGATATTCCCCATCTCGAGGGGTTGGTTTTCGACCAGATCGGCACGCTGCCGCGTATAGCCGGGCGTATTGATGTTGCTGATGTTGTTGCTGGTGACACTCAGGCCGGCTTGGTCCGCCTGCAAGGCGCCCAGAGCAATCTGCAGACTTCCCATCAAACCGGACATGTGTCACCTACAATCCGAAATTCGTCGAAGCTCTCGCCGCAGGGTTGGAGTATGTTCCCAGACAACTCAGGTAGAGATTGCGCAAGGCAGCCGCATTACGGGCGCAGCGGCGCAATAGAGCGTCGTTGAGCCGGGTGGCATATTGGACCTTGTGTTGCGCTTCGGTCAACTCGCGCTGCAAATCTTTGGCCTCCGCCGGGGCCAGCATTTCGGCCGGGGAAAGTTTGATGACCAAAACGGCGGAATTCCTCTTCTTGATGAGGTTGCCCGGAGCCATCAATTGAGTCTGCACCCGGCTCAATTCACCGCAGAGCGACTCCTGCTCCACCGCCGCCCTCAGAATGCCGTCCGCATTGAGGCGGAGGATGGCATTGCGGCTCTGGACCAATGAACTTTCCAGGGCACGAACCAGTACCAGCCATCGCTTCAAGTGAGGAAGCAAGCCCCGGGAGGTGGCAGCAAGGGCTTCGCTCTTGGCGCCAGTACCCCGCTTGGCGGCGACCGGGGTTCCCACGGTCACCTTGATGCGGCTTTGCGCAGCATTGGGAGGAAGCCCATGTTGGACTTGGGGGGGCAGCGGGGCCTTGGTAACCCGCGCCAGCGCCTTTCCCGGCGCCGGCGCCGCGGGCACGGGAGGCAACGAAAGAGGAACCGTGTGTTTCACGACGTTATTTTCTGGAAGGCCGTGTTGAACATGGCGTTGGCCAAAGCCTGGCTACTCACCTGGTAGGTGCCGTCTTGCATTGCCTTTCGCAGTGCGGCGACACGATCCTGCCGAATGTCGGGCGTCTGCGCCAACTTGGCTTGCAGTTGTTGAGAAGAAAGAGAAATGGCCGAGTCCGGCGTCTGTACGCTGGTGGTAGAAGTGGAACCTGCGGGGCCGGTTTGCGATACCCGATCTGACGCGTTCGTTTCCGTTACAGGTGTAATTTGATTGATCTGCATGCTTCTGCCTCTCGCCATACAACTACTATCGGCCAGTTCTTAAAAAACTTTAATGAAAAATTTTCAATCCGGCGGCGGCCCCGATCCTACCGGCAACGAATTGGCGCCGTTTTCGTTAAGCGCCTGACCGGCGGTTGCCGTACCCGCCTGGGAATTCGAATCTGCCGTGTCAGGAGAAACTTTCCCCACCAGCGAACGCTCAATCATCTGAGCAATTCCAATGCCACGCCCCTTAGCTGCTTGGGTGGCCAGGGCTTGCATCGCCACTTCCTGCAGAGGGCCGCCGGTTTCGCCCAACTCGCCCTCCTCGCCCTCCTCGCCTTGCTGCATTTCCTTCCAGAGCGAACTCAGCATGATGCCCTCAAACTCCCGAGCGGACTTGCGCAGCCGCTCCAGATCGGAGGGAGCATGCAAAGCGGTAGCGGGCGAGGATGGCTCTAAGGCAATTTTCATCAGATAACATCCAATTCCGCTTGCAGGGCGCCGGCTTTCTGAATGGCTTGCAAGATAGAGACCACATCGCGAGCCGTGGCACCGATCGATTGCAACCCCCGAACCAAATCCTCCACCGTCGCGCCCTCTCCCAATTCGATTCGCCGGGCGGGAGTTTCCGCGCTGCTTACCTTGGTCTGGGGGACGACCACGGTTTGGCCTGTCTTGGAAAACGGAGCCGGCTGGGATACCTGATAAGTGGTGGCGATATCAATCACGAGATTTCCGTGCAGAATAGAAACTTGTCCCACTTTGACATCACGCCCGATCACGATGGTACCGGTACGCTCGTTGACCACTACGCGCGCCGAGGGATGCACGGGCACCAACAATTCCTCAATGCGCGCCAACATGCTGGGAACGGCTTCGGCATTCTGGGGGACCGCAACCTCTATGCGGCGGCTGTCCAATACCCGCGCGATGTCGATCTTGAACTCATTATTGATAGCCGCGGCAAGGTCCCGCGCCGTGGCAAAATCCGGCTCCCGCAACAGGAAAGACAGGGTTTTGAGGCTGTCCAGGTTGAGAGGCGCCGGCTTTTCTACGATAGCCCCGGAGGGTATGCGGCCGGTGGTGGGATGGTTCACGGTGCGCGAGTTCCCCTGAGTGCCGGCACTGTATCCGCCAACCGTAACCGGGCCTTGCGCCGTAGCATAGACTTCGCCGTTGGCGGCATACAGGCGGGTCAGCAATAAGAAGCCGCCCTCGATGCTTTTCGCGTCACCGGCTGAGGACGCCGTCGCATCGACCTGCATCCCAGGGCGGGCGAAGGGGGGCAGGTTGGCGGTTACGAACACGGCGGCCACATTGTTTACCCGCAGGGTTGCGCCGGGCACCTGGACCCCCATGCGTTGCAACATATTGGCGAGGGTTTGGGTGGAAAAGATGGTTTGCTGGCTGTCGCCGGTGCGACTTAACCCGACCACCAGCCCATATCCGATCAAAGAGTTCTCCCGAATGCCTTCGATGGTGGTCAAATCTTTCACGCGCGCACTTTGCAGGGTCGCGGCAAGGCCACTGAGGTCCACCAGCAGTGTGATCGCGAACAGGACAGCCAGAGTGCGGGTTCTCATATCACACCTTCAGAAACTCAGAATGCGAAGCAACCAGCGGACCACCGGATTGGGGGCGCGCGTAGCATCGGTAATGACCCCCTTGCCGCGAACCGAGGCGTGGAGATCGCCGATCTGGGTCGAGAGCACGGAGTTATCGGCGGCAATATCGCCCGGGCGCACCAAGCCACTTACCGTGGCCACATGTTTCTGGCCATTCATCTCCAATTCCCTGGCGGCTTCGATGACCAGCGTCCCGTTGGGCAACACCTGCGTTACCCGGCCGGCCAGTATGGTATTCAAGGTGTCGGAGGTACTGGAGTCAGCCTGGCCCTGGAGCTGAGTATTGGAATTGCCACCGAAAATATTTTGCAGACCGCCGGTGGTTTTGGGCACGCCGAGAAGTTGCGTAATGGCCGTGGTGGTTTGAAACTGCCGCTGGGATTTGAGATTGCCCTGGGTATCCGAGGTGGTCTGCTCGACGATCCGGATAATTATGACGTCGTTCACGTTGCGTGCTTTGTAATCGGCGGCCAAGTCACCCATCCCCCCTTGTGGCTGCCACAAACTTCCGGGGGTGTAATTGTAGGCGGTAGGGGCGGTGACATAGGTGGGCGGAGGCGGATCGGACGCGGTATTTTTCTTCCCGCCAAACGCCGGCAGCGGCAACAGGATGCCCATCAGCAACAACCCCAGGCAGGCGATTCCAGCTCGGCATTTTGAAAAGTTCATGGCGCGTTCTCCCCCGGACTATTGCGGCAGCAAAGTCATTTCCCCGTTGGCGGCGACCTGCGCGCGATAAATTCTCCCGCTGATTTCGTCGCGTACGCGGATATCCACTCCGGGCAAACCTGCCTCCAAACACACCACGGGGATGGTGGCGCGAAAGCCCGGATCATTCAGCAGCAGCGTGGCATGCTCGCCCGCCCGCAACAAGGGTCGAGACGGCGGCGGCGCCGGTTTCACTGCCGACGCGACGCGAGGATGCGGCCCAGGAGTTTCCATTTCCGGGACAGTCACCAGGAAAGGATCGGCCCCGGGATTGTTTGTCACCTGAATTCGGGCATTCCATCTTTGGCGCAGCTCATCGTAGCGGACGTCCAGGACGCGCAACCGCGGCTCGGGAACCTCTACCGTCGGCGCCGCACTCATGTCGAGCTGGCCGAAGCGCGCCTGGACACCACGGCTGCGCAGGACGGATTCGATGGCTTCCGAAACTGGTTCCGGATCGAGGCGGTATCCCAAACGGGTAACCGTGACGCGCGGAGGGACACTCAAGCGGCGCGACCATTCGTAGGGGCGGAGCTGATGCTCCAACTCAATCCGTTCGATTACCCGAACGGACCCCGGCCGGGGTGTACGGCCGAGCGTCACCTGCGCCGCCTGAGCGCGGAGGTACTCCGGAGCATCGGGGGGTAGGAAATCGGACAACAGCAGATTCTCGCCTTGGACAACCACCGACGAGCGGAGCATTACCGCAGGCGTTGGTTCGGCGCTGGCACTGGCCAAAAGCGCCAAAATCACGATTATGACCTGCACTCTAGTCATGCGGAACCCTTACTGGGCCATGTTGCTCAACTGTTGCATCATCTCATCGGACGCTTTCACAACCCGGGAATTCGATTCATAGGACCGCTGCGCGAGAATCATATTCACGAACTCATCGACAACATTCACGTTGGACTGCTCGAGCGAACCCTGCTGGATCGTGCCTAAGCCTTGGGTGCCACCAGGGGTGCCAACAACGGGATCGCCCGAAGCCGTGGTGGCAAGAAAGAGGTTTTGGCCAATGCTGTTGAGCCCGCCGGAGTTGGGAAACATAGCCAATTGGATGGTACCCAGCGTCTGGGTCTGGGTCTGGTTGGGCAGGGTCACTGAGACTGTCCCGTCCGTGCCGACGCTGATCGACAATGCATTGGAAGGAATCGTAACGTTAGGCAACAAGGGATTGCCATTGGCAGTCACCACATTGCCGGAAGAGTCAAGCTGGAAGTTTCCGGCACGGGTATAGGCGGTCTGCCCATTCGGCATTTGCACTTGAAAGAAGCCGGATCCTTGGATCGCCAGATCGAGCGGATTGCTGGTGGTTTGAAAATCGCCTTGATCCTGAAGTATTTCGGATGCGACCGGCATCGTTCCCAACCCCACCTGCAAGCCGGTGGAAACGGTGGTCTGCTGCGTGGCAGCGGAGCCGGGCACTACCACGTTCTGATAGAGCAAATCCTGGAACTGTACCCGGCGGCGGCGGAAACCGGTGGTGCCGGAGTTGGACAAGTTGTTGGCAATATTGTCCAGATTCATTTGCTGGGCCGACATACCGGAGGCGGCCGTATACAAGGCTCGGAACATTGGCTTCTCCTTCTCCTTACGTCACACTTGCCAGTTGTTCGATCGCCGTGTGGTCGAAATCGGAATAAAAGACGCGCAACGTCCGCTGCAGAAAATCGGCGTGGCGTTGCAAGGCGATCAGGTTTACCGCAGCCGAGACGGGCTCGATGTTTGAGCTTTCCAGCATGCCCTGCCGGACATTGGCAGAGGTCGACGGGGTAGCGGTGGCGCCGTCGGCTGCTTCAAAATAGGTGTTGCCCATGGCTTTCAGGTTCTGGGGATCGATGTCGACGACTTGTAGTCGGCCAACCACCGTCTGCGCCACAGAAACCGTGCCATCGCTACCTACGGAGACGGGGCCGCTGGGCAAGCGAATGGGGCCCGCCTGTCCCAGAACGGGATCGCCGTCGGCGGACAGGAGTGTGCCCTGGGTATCGATCCGAAAATTTCCATTGCGGGTGTAGCGCACCCCGGCTTTAGTCTGCACCGCAAAAAAACCCGGGCCTTCGATCGCCAGGTCCAAAGGATTCCCGGTGGTTTCCAGGTGGCCCGGATTGGCCGTAGTGAAACTGCCACCGGTCACCGCGAAGTCGTTGATCGCACGATTCAGCCCGCTCTGCGCCCCATATTCCGCGCCTGCGACCAGGGAACGAAAGACCTCCGCCTGGCTACGGAACCCGGCGGTGTTGACGTTGGCGAGGTTGTTGGCCGTTATGTCGAGGTCCTGGTTGCGGGCCACCAAACCGGCACACGCCGCATAGAAACCGCTGTTCATGCTTCTCCTCGCCCTGGAAGAAGCATTTACGCTGCCACGGGTAAATTAAGGAAGCCCTAAGGCAAACCGGTGGAATTTCCTGCTTGTGGATTGTGGAAAGCCTATTTGCGGCAGAGAGGGGGGTGGCAGCCGGCAGGAGTCGAATTGCTATGAGAAAAAAGGACTTGCGCTTTGCCAGCGGAGTTCTTTTTCACGCGGGGGTGCTGCTTCTGGGGTC
>Ga0326727_10010452_pt1 | contig 22094 bp, 19 predicted proteins | sample MB2enrmetagenome_FD_207643 | JGI IMG/M metagenome (GOLD analysis project Ga0326727, IMG submission 207643) | Lab enriched peat soil microbial communities from McLean, Ithaca, NY, United States - MB29MY | ecosystem: Environmental > Terrestrial > Soil > Wetlands > Peat | place: USA: New York...
ATGGTGGTTTATCCCCGCGCCGACGGCGACCTGTCGAAATTCCTGCAAAGGATCACTCTGACCCACACGCAGCGTTATCACGCCCAAACCCGGACCGTGGGATACGGCCATATTTACCAAGGCAGATACAAGTCGCTCCCCGTGGAACAGGACGGGCATTTCCTGACGTTGGTCCGCTACGTGGAAAGAAACGCCCAGCGGGGGGGCTTGGTGAAGAGGGCCGAGGAGTGGCCATGGTGCAGCGTTCACGCGCGTCTCTATGGAAACGAAGGCCAAAAGGGGCTGCTCAGCCCGTGGCCCGTGCCAGAGCCGGGCAATTATCTGGAGTGGCTGAACGGTTCGCAGCCCAAGGAAGAAGTTGAGAAGATTCGATATGCCATAAAAAGGAGCAAGCCGTATGGGTCGGAGGGATGGGTAAGCGAGGCGGTTGCGCAGTTCGGGTTGGAAAACACGGTGAGGAACCCATGGCGTCCCGGAAAGGGTACCTGACACCCTTTTCTCCAACGATGCAAAAGGAGCGGCAGGAAAAAATCCGCCTGGACCGACTGCTGGTCGAGCGGGGGCTGGCCGGCACGCGCGAGAAGGCGCAGGCCATGATCCTTGCGGGTCAAGTGCTGGTAGACGAGCAGAAGGTGGAGAAGTGCGGTGTCTTGACGCGCGCGGGGGCAAAGCTTCGCCTGGTGGGCGAACCGCTCAAGTACGTGAGCCGTGGGGGGCTGAAACTGGAAGGCGCGCTGGCGCATTTCCGCGTCAATCCTGAGGCGAAAATCTGCCTGGACATCGGCGCCTCCACGGGCGGGTTCACGGACTGCCTTTTGCAGCAGGGCGCCGCCCGTGTGTTCGCCCTCGATGTGGGGACCAATCAACTGGATTGGAAACTTCGCCGCGACTCTCGTGTCGTCTCACTGGAGAAAACCAACGCGCGCAATCTGAAGTTTGACCTGATCGGAACCCGCGTGGAACTGGTGACGATGGATGTCTCTTTCATCTCGGCCACGCTGATTCTTCCCGTGCTGCCGCCCTTGCTGGAAACGCCTGCGGATGTGCTGGTGCTGGTTAAGCCGCAATTCGAGGTGGGGAAAGGACAGGTGGGCAAAGGCGGCATCGTACGCGAGCCGGCCCTTCGCCAGGAAGCGGTTGACAAGGTTTCGCGCAAGCTGCTGGAGCTGGGCTTCGGCGATCTTGCCCAAGCCGAAAGCGTCCTGCCGGGCGCGGAGGGAAACCTCGAGTATTTCCTGCATGCAGTTTGGCGAAAATCCGGCTAGAATTGCCCATTGGTGATTGCCGATCGTTGGAGTCGAAAATCGAAATTCGAAAATCGAAACTCGCCCCCAATGGGACGCACCACCGTCTTCTCCGAGTTTCGAATTTCGAGTTTCGAATTTCGGCAATTCCCATGCCGGCCGCGTAGGACTCCACGTTTATGAGCATCAAGAAGATTGGGATCGTTTCCAAGCCGAAAAAGCTCGAGATCCGTGAAATCGTGCCGCCGCTGCTCACCTGGCTGCGCGAACGCGACATCGAAGTGTGCATCGACAAGGAAACGGGAGCCATCATCAACACCTCCGAACCCTGCCTGACGCGCAACGAAATGCCCGGCAAGGCGGACTTGTTGATTGTCCTGGGGGGCGACGGAACGCTTCTGGCTACGGCGCGGGTGCTGAAAGGCAAGCCGGTGCCTATCCTGGCGGTCAATCTGGGAGGCCTGGGATTTTTGACGGTGATTACCCAGGAGGAGCTTTACCCCACCCTGGAAAGTGTGTTGAGGGGTGAGTGCCGCAGCGAGCGGCGGGTGCAGCTCGAAGGCTCATTGATCCGCACCGACGAAGTGATCACCTCTTTCCTGGCGCTCAATGACGCGGTATTGAACAAAGGGGCCATCTCCCGCATCCTGGACTTCGAGTTACAGGTCAACGGCCAGTTTGTTTCCTCGTATAAATCGGACGGGTTGATCGTCTCCACTCCCACCGGCTCGACCGCTTATTCGCTTGCCGCGGGCGGTCCCATCACCATGCCGACGGTGGAGGCATTCATCGTAACTCCGATCTGCGCGCACACCTTGACGCATCGTCCCCTCGTCGTCCCCGACAGCGCCAGCATTGAAATCGCCGTGACGACCCACCGCGAAGCCGCCTACCTCACCGTGGACGGCCAGGTCGGAATCGCCACGCATAGCGAGGACCGGGTGCGCCTGAAGAAAGCGGACACTTACGTGGAACTCATCCAATCCCCCGACAAAGACTACTTCAGAATTCTGCAGCAAAAGCTCAAATGGGGGGAGCGGTAGGTAGCGCCGACCTTTAGGTCGGCAAGTGCTGGCCTAAAGGCCAGCGCTACGAGCCAAACTAGGACATCACGGCGCGTTAAAGGAGGTCTGACTATGGCGGCTCCTGCAAACCAAATCCGGGAGGTGCTCGCGGCCACGCGGTTGGCGCAGGTTCATTACGCCATCCGCGACCTGGCGGTGCTGGCCGACGAGGTGGCGCGGCAAGGCAAGGAAATCCTGCTGCTCAACATCGGGGACCCGCTTCAATTCGACTTTCGCACGCCGCCCCACCTGATCGAAGCCGTGGTGAAGGCGATGCGCGACGGGCTGGATGGGTACGCGCCCTCCCTGGGAGTGCCGGAAGCGGTGGCCGCCGCCCGCGCCGAGGCCGAGCGCAAAGGCATCCGCAACATCCAGAGCGTCTTCATGACCGCAGGGGTGAGCGAAGCAGTGGATGTTTGCTTCGCGGCGCTCCTCAATCCGGGCGAAAACGTTCTAACGCCCAGCCCCGAGTATCCGCTCTACTCCGCGGTGCTGGCAAAGGCCGGAGCGCCGCTCAACTCCTACATGCTGGACGAAGCGAACGGCTGGGAACCCGACCTGGAACACCTTTCCAGCCGCATCTTCTCCGGGACGCGCGCCCTCGTTGTCATCAATCCCAACAACCCCACCGGGGCGGTTTACTCGCGGAAGACCCTCGAGGCGATCGCGGAACTTGCCCGGCAGAACAACCTGCTGATTTTCGCTGACGAGATTTACGACAAGTTAATCCTGGACGGCGACCGCCCGCACACCTCCCTTTCCGCGCTGGCCCCCGACGTTCCGGTGGTGACGTTCAACGGACTTTCCAAGGCTTATCTGGCTCCGGGCTGGCGGGTGGGTTGGGCGGTGGTGAGCGGCCCCGCCGCGGCCCTGAAGCCTTACGTCGAGGGAGTGCACAAGCTGCTGCGGGCGCGGCTTTGCTCGAACCATCCGCAACAGTATGCGGTGCGGCCGGCGCTGGAGGGCCGGCAAGACCATCTCGAGGAGGTGCGGCGGAAACTGCGCTCGCGCCGCGACCTCACCCTCGAGTGGTGCAACACCACGCCGCGGATAAGCTGCGTGAAACCTCTGGGGGCCTTCTACGCCTTCCCGCGGCTGGAAATACCGGACAGCGATGAGGAGTTCGTGCGCAACCTCCTGCTGGAAAAGCAGGTCCTTGTGGTGCACGGCAGCGGGTTTGGGCAGGCGCCGGAGACGCGCCATTTCCGCATTGTCTTTCTGCCGGATGAGCGGACGCTGGCGCGCGCTTACGCGGCCATCGCCGACTTCATTCGTGAACGCTATCATTGATTTACTTTTCCTAAAATCCCTTGTAGAATCTGGAGTTTCCTCGCGCCGTTGCGGGAAAACCGGGTGGTTGGGTGTATATCAAGGAGGCCGATTATGGCGTTGCAAATTGTCGAGAAAGAAACCAGCGGGGTTACGGTGCTGGCGTTGTCGGGGCGCGTGACCCTGGGTGAAGAGAGCAGTGAACTGCGCACGAAGATCAAGGCTATCCTGGCCGAGGGGAAAAAGCGACTGGTGATGGATCTTGGGAATGTCAGCTACATTGACAGCGCCGGCTTGGGCACTCTGGTCGCCGGCTACACTTCCGCACAGAACCAGGGAGCCGGTATGAAGCTGGCGAACCTCACCAAGAGGTTTCGCGAGCAATTGAATATCACTAAACTTGTTACAGTGTTCGAGGTGTACGGCAGCGTCGACGAGGCGATAAAATCTTTCGGCGCCTGAGGTGCTGTCGTCCGTGGTCCGTGGTCCGTCGTCAGTTGTCCGTGGTCGGTGGTCCGTCGTCCGCGGCAACAAGACCACCACTGTTGACATCATCTTCTACAACTGACCGCTGACCACGGACAACTGACCACCTCATCCTGCGGAGTGCCCTTTACACCCCTGCCGGGTTATCCAGCCAGTAGCTGGCGAGTCCCGAGAGCAGCTTGGGGTAAAAGTCGGTGGACTTCTGGGGAAGCGTCAGTCCGGCCAGAGCGTTGTCGCGCACCGCGTCCACGGGAGTGGGGTTCAGCAAGAGGCAGAGTTGCGCCTCGCCCCTGGCAACTGCCCCAGCCGCCGCGGTGAATTCCCGAAAATAGGTCAGGTTTTTTTCCTCCCGCACCGCCTGACGGTCGATGCCGAGGATTCGCTCGAGGACCAGCCGGTGCAGCAGGATAACGTCGAGCTGGCGGAGGGTTGGGGGAAGGTCGTTGAGAGCGCGGTCCAGGTCAAAGTCGCCACGCAGGCGGAGAAGCGCCAGCTTCCCGGCTCCGGCGTCGGCGCCGAACGCCGGCCTTTTGCCCCCCGCTCGCGCCAGGCTTTCAAGGAAGCGGTTTGCCCAGTCGCCCTCGTCGCTTTGGACGGGGAACTCTTCTGCCTCGAAGATCGAACGGGCCTGGGACAAGAACTCAGCCCAATGGAAGGCCGGCAGGCTGTGAACGAGGCGGTGAGTCGGCAGGATGGTGAGGCCGTCGGTTTCCATTCGGACGAAGGTCATCATCACGTGTTCCGTGCGGCTATCGGAGATTCCCCGGTTTCGGCAGTAATCGCGATAGGCGAGCGCCGTCTCGTAGCGGTGGTGGCCGTCGGCGATCACCAGTTTCTTGTCCGCCATCGCCGCCGCGACTCGCCGGATTGCCTGCGGCTTAGTAATGCGCCAAACGGAATGCAGCGTCTGGTACTCGTCGCTGACTTGCTCCCACGGTTTCTCTCGTGCGTGCTCTGCCAGCAGGGATTCAACCAGGCCGGCGGGGTCGGTGTACAGCACGAAGATCTGGCCGAAATGGGCGCGCGTGACCTTTAAGAGTTCCAAGCGGTCGGTTTTGGGCGCCGAGAGAGTCTCCTCATGCGGGTGGATGATTCTCTGCGAGTAATCCTCCAGCCGGCAAACAGCGATGAAGCCGTGACGCAGCTTCTTGCTTCCTGGCCTGCCCGGAACCTCATACTCCTGGTCGTACGGGTAGATCGCGGGCTCCGACTCGGAAACCAGGATGCCGTCTTCGATCCACTGGCGGAAATACCGCCCCGCGCGCAGGTAGACGTTGTCCCGGAGATTGTCATCCGCGTGAGGCTGGCCCAGTATCACGTGGGCGAGGTTGAAGGGGCTGGAACGGTAGTAGCGCGATTGCATTTCCGGGGAGATCTTATCGTAGGGCTGCGTCACGACTTTCCAGAGTTCTGGAATCCGTGACGGACTGTAGTAAAGCGCGCGAAAGGGACGAATCTCAGCCATGAGCTGTCTCTGTCTGCAAGATTGTGAAGTTATCACACTGGCGCTGAGCCGTCGAGAAATCTGTACTCTAGGACGTCGCGGCGCGGGGGTGTCATTTGGAATTGCACCTCTTACGAACCGCGGTCATTCCCGCGAAAGCGGGAATCCAGTCTGTAGACAGCGCTTCTCCAACGGTCAGCGGGGTGGATTCCCGCTTTCGCGGGAATGACCGCGACGTGTACCTCCCATGCCTACCAAATGACACCACTGCCCATCGCTGAGCAGGGATGACGCTGGAGACATTTGGGACTAAACTAGCGGGTTGCAAGTTTGTTGTCCTTACCGTGAGACAGAGGCAAAGACCATGGCTGAACTTCGACTCGACCCGATTGCTCACCGATGGGTGGTGTGCGGAAGAAGGAGGGTAATGGCGGATTTCGACGATGCGGAAGCCATTTGCCCCTTCTGTCCGGGAAATGAGCATTTCACTCCCCCGCCGATTCGGGAGCTGAAAGACGCCAAAGGCGCATGGAGCGCCAGGGTGTTTCACGATCGCGCTCCCATCTTTCTCGTTGAGGGGAAGGAAGACCGGCGGGCCGAGGGCATGTTCGACCGCATGAACACCGTTGGGGCGAACGAGATCGTGGTGGAGACTCCGCAACACGGGGTAACGCTGGCCCAACTTCCTCCCGATCAGATCTCGAATTGCATCGCCCTTTATCGGGATCGCATCCTGGACCTCAAGCGCGACCTCCGCCTTCGCTACGTTTCTGTTTTCAAGGACCAGGGGCTTGCCGCCCCGAGCGAGCATGGCCACAGCCACTCGCAAGTGTTGGGTTCGCCGGTTCTGCCGCAATTCCTGGAAATTGAATTCCGGTGGAGCAAATCGCACTTCCTGCACAGAGAACGTTGCATCTTTTGTGACTGCATTCAACAGGAGATTCAGGAAGGGAGGCGGGTCGTGGACCAGGATGGGACTTTTATCGCGGTCTGTCCCTTCGCTTCGCGGTCGCCGTACGAATTGTGGGTGATGCCGATACAGCACTCCTCCTCTTTTGAGAAGGATCTGGCGGACCCGGCCCGCGTGAAGTCGCTTGCTTCCTTTTTGAAGCCTTGCCTTCAGAGGATCGAAAAGATTTCTCTGATTTTGCACTTCGTCATCCACACTGAGCCCAACGTCGAAGCGCACAAGCCAACCGCGGATTGGTGGAGCACGGTGCGAGACGACTTCCACTGGCACATCGAACTCCACCCCGATGTGGAGGGCGAACGCCGATATCTGGGCAGTGAGGGATTCTATTTCAACCCGATTCCAGCAGAGGAAGCGGCGCTCGTGCTTCGTGCCCTGGAGCCGGAGGAAGTGGCGGCTCCGCCCGCCTTGTGAACGGACGGAAGATGATGACGTATAGGCGCACCCTGCCGGGAATCCAACTGGTCGTCTTCGACTTGGACGGCACGCTCGCAGACACCAAGAAGGACCTGGCCCTGAGCGTTAATGCCATGCGGGAGTCTATGGGGCTCGGCCCTCTGCCTCTCGAAGCCGTCACATCCTATGTGGGTCACGGCGTGACCGTTCTGGTCAAGCGGGCGCTGGGAGACAAAGCTTCCGCGAGCGAGGTGGAGAAGGGGCTGGCATTCTTTCTGGATTATTATGCCCACCATTTGCTCGATAACACGATCGCCTACCCAGGGGTGCGTGAAGCTCTGGAGGGTCTGGGGAATCGAAAGCTGGCCATCCTGACCAACAAGCCCACTCGCCTGAGCCGTGCAATAATTGAAGGGCTGGGACTCGCCTCGTATTTTTTTGAGATCTATGGCGGCGACAGCTTTCCTCTGAAGAAACCTCATCCGATGGGAATTGAGACCTTGATGAGCCGCGTAGCGGTCCCCCCCGAGAAGACGCTCATGGTCGGAGATTCCGACACGGATGTACTCACAGGCCGTAACGCGGGTGTCTGGACGTGCGGCGTGACCTATGGGTTCGGACCGCAGGCGCTGGAAGAGGCCGGCCCGGACTTGCTAGTGGACAACCTGCGCGACCTGCCTCCGCTTCTGGAAGAGCAGTAGGCAGTAAGCAGTCGGCAGTAGGCAGTGGGCTGCAGGCGTGCGCGTGGGCAGTCGGCAGTCGGCAGTAAGCAGTGGGCAGCGGGCGTGCGCGTGGGCAGCAGGCAGTAGGCAGTCGGGAGTAAGCAGTGGGCCGTGGGCGTAGGCGGTAGGCAGTCGGGCTTGGGGCTGGAGGCTGGGCACCAGGTTCTGCGCCGGCCGCTTGCTGCCGACTGCCTACTGTTCTTCGCTGCTTGGCATCCAAGAATTGGCAGACTTCTGAATGCACAAGATGAAAGGCATCTCGGATGGATCGAAGAGCGGGCGATTGCTCTGGCGCGTGTCGCAGAGCCTACCGCTCACGGCCTGGGGCCTTTTACTTGCCTCCCTCTGCTTGGCGCAGCAGCGGCCGCCCACTCCGCCGGGAAACGTCCCACCGGCGCAGGCTCCAGACAATGAGGGCGGTGAGCAAGTTCAAGCGGAACTACCCGGCGACTGGGCTGCGGAACTTTTGGACGGCATTTTGAGCGCCCCGAACGCGGAGGCGGGGGACTCGCTCTTTCGCGCCGCCTTCGCGGCAGGGCGGGGCATCATTCCGCAACTGGCCGAGGCTCTCAAGGATGACCGTACCGCAGAGTATGCGGCACAGTCACTGGCCTTTATAGGCGGCGAAGATGCGCTGAAAGCCCTCTGGAAACTTCAAGAGGACAAGCGCGATCTCAACTTGCGCCGCTTCTACTATGGCGCTCTGGCGGAGTACGACGCCGACCCCGCCACTCAAACACTTTTTGAGGTCATCAACAAGTCGGATGCAGAGCCCGACCGGACAGTGACCGAGGCGGCGATTCTCGCCCTCACGGTTCGCACTGATCCTAAGCTGCCGGACTTGATCCGCCAGGCGGAGAAGAAGGTGACCGATGTGGTGATCCGCGACGACTTGGAAAACGCCCTCGACGTCATTCAGATTCGTTCCAAGTACTTGGCCACCCCCGAAGGCAAGAAAGCTGGTGGCTCGATCGATGCCGCCGTCCGCACTTATTTCCTCCCGGCGCTCCAGCCCCCTCCTCCCTCTCCGTTGGAGGCGGAAGCTCACCGCCCGCCGGCGAAGCCGGAAGTCAAGGTGGAGATTCAGAATCTCACTTTCTCACCAGACCGGCAACGCGCGCTGGCTGCGGTGACCTTGGAGGACCCGTCTGCCGTCGCTAGATACGACTTGGTTCTACAAAAGCGCTTTGGGAATTGGGCAGTCGCAAGTGTCTGGCTGGGCGCAGAAACCGAAAAGCCGGGGGCGACTCCGCCCAGCAAGCCTCCGGCCGAGAAGTAAGGGCATCAGAGAGGCTTTCCAAAAGTAAATCTCAATCCCGTGGTAAGAACGCCGTCCGTGGTTTTCACTCCCGGGGGCGGGTTGCTCAAGTAAAGGTTCATGAACGTGATTTGCCAACTCAGGATTTTGGTAAGCTGAGTGTTGAGCCCCGCATTGAAAACGTAACGGAACTGCCCCGTATCTGTCAGGTTGGGAAAGAGCTGTAAGCTCTCCGTCAGCGTTGTGAGCTTAAAGAACTTGTGGGAAAACGCCTCACCGAGCAGAACCTCGCCAAAGGTCCGGTCCGTCCCACCGGTAAAGAACTCCTTGTCCAGCGATCCGCCCGCAATGAGGTCAAGTGTGGTGTTCTTGCTTTTGATGGCATGGTAGCCGAGACCGCCGTTGGGGGCGACGCGCAGGTCCAACTCCTGGAAGCGATCGTGGAAAAGATCAATCTGCCCAAAACCAAACCATTTGTCGCTGACGTTAAGATCATACCGGGTTCCGCCCTCAACCAGACTAGCGGTGGTGATGGGTTTACCCGCAACGCTGTTGTCGGAGTACAGCGAGAGGAAGTTGACACTTATCTTGTCTTTCTCCGTCGTACGCACCGCCTTGCCCGACAAGTTAAAAGTGAAGGTTTCGGTATTTCCCCGCGCAATAGCCATGCCCGTGTCGACAGCGGTCCCCCAGAAATCCGTGAGCTTCGGATGCCGCAACCTGTCGATTTCCGACTCGTACGAACTCTGCTGCTCCTTCGAGCGCACGCTCTGAACGACGTCCTTAGCCACACTGACTTCCCCGGAATTGGCCGTCTGAACGTGAAACTTTCCGTCGCTTGTTTTGACCTGGCCCACCAGCACTTGACCGTCTTTTCCCGTCAGATAAAGAGGCTGGCTGGAGGTTATTTCTACTATGGCATCCCATTGTATCTTGACTTCGCCCGCATACTCGGATTTCAGAGTCAGTGTCTTGCCGTCCGAATTCACGATGCTGCCCGTCAATCGGTCGCCGTTCTTCAAAACCACCTGGTCGGCGAAAAGCGCCGGGCAGAGCAGCGCAACCATGACCGCAACAAACAAGAATGGCTTGTTCACAGTATTCCTCCCTGAAGTGAATGACGCGGGTTCCCCTCAACGAAGTTTACCATCATCGGAATTAGCAGTCATCCAAATGTTGGGGGTGCGAGCGTTCGGGTACTGGCTCGGCGCGATTGCTTCCGGGCCTCCTTTCTCGCATAATCAAGGACCAGATGCGCTACGTCACGGTGGGAACGGCCGGCCATATCGACCACGGCAAGTCAGCGTTAGTGCTGGCGCTGACAGGCATTGACCCCGACCGCCTGGAGGAAGAGAAGAAGCGCGGAATAACCATCGACCTTGGCTTTGCTCACCTCGACCTCGGCGAAGGAATACGTGTCGGCTTCATCGACGTGCCGGGCCACGAGCGTTTCGTGAGAAACATGCTGGCGGGAGTGGGCGGGATCGATCTGGTCATACTTGTGGTGGCGGCCGACGAGTCCATTAAGCCCCAAACGCGCGAGCACTTTGACATTTGCAAACTTCTGGGGATTCGCCAGGGCCTGGTGGCTATCACCAAGTCCGACCTGGTAGACCGGGACATCATCGATCTGGCCCGGCTGGAGGTGCAAGAGTTTGTGCGTGGTTCTTTCCTCGAGGGCGCGCCGCTGCTGCCGGTGAGCGCCAGGACCGGTGAGGGTCTCGAAGCTTTGAAGGACGAACTGCGGCGGCTTGCCTTGACTCTCACTCCCAAGCCCGAAGATCTTCCCTTTCGCCTCCCCATCGACCGCGCTTTCGTGATGAAGGGCTTTGGCACGGTGGTGACCGGAACGCTTATCGCGGGAAGAATCGAGAAAGATGAGGAAGTGGAAATCTATCCTCTGGGCCGGCGGGTGCGCGTGCGCGGCATCGAGGTCCACAACGCCCCCGCCCGGACCGCCTTGGCCGGACAGCGAACGGCGGTGAACTTGCCCGGTCTAGAGGCTAAGGAAATCTCCCGCGGAATGGTCCTGGCGCCGCCGGGACTTTTCCAGCCGACCTCGCGTTTGGATTGCAGGCTAAACCTGTTGCCCGCCGCGCGCCCTTTGAAAAGCTTCGCCAGGGTCCATTTTCACTGCAACACATCCGAAACGATTGCCGAAGTGGTTCTATTGGACAGGAAGGAGTTGCTGCCCGGAAGCAATGCGTTCGCTCAACTCCGGCTTTCCGAACCCGGCGTGTTCATGCCGGGAGATCGGTTTATCATCCGCCAGTTCTCACCCGTCACCACCATCGGAGGCGGGTCTGTCCTTCATAACCAGCCCGCCCGGCACCGCATTGGAGATCCAACCGTCGTGCCGCTTCTCGACACTTTGGAAAAGGGCGATGCGCAAGCCAGGCTGGAATGGCTGGTGCGACACGCCGGCGAAGCTGCCCTCTCCGAACTCGTGGCGCGTACCGGATGGCTTCCTGCCGAGGTTCTGCGCCTCGGCAAGACGCTTGCCTCCGCGAATCGGCTTTTGCTGCTGGGGCAGCCGCCGGAGTTGTTCGTCCACCTCGAGCACTTCCGGGAATTGGCGAAAAGAGTGATCGAGCAGCTCGAGAAATTTCACGCCGAAAACCCCCTGATTGCAGGGCTGCCCAAGGAAGACCTGCGTTCGAGAACCGGCGTCCGAAGCTCGCCGCGCCCCGGCCTGCCTTCAAACCTGCTCTTCAACGCGCTCCTTCAAACACTGGCCGCTCAAGGCAGAATCGACGTGCAGGGCGAAACCGTGCGGCTCGCCGGGCGAAGGATTCAACTGACTCCTGAAGAGCAAGCGGCCAAAGAGCAGATCGCCGTGGCGTTTGAAAAGAGGGGGCTGGCGGTCCCCAGCGCGCCCGAGGTTCTGGCCAAGCTGCGCATCGACCGCGCGCGAGCCGAAAAGCTGCTCCAAATCTTGCTCAGGGAAAACGTGCTCTGCAAAGTGACCGAGGACTTGATTTTTCACCGCTCGGCATTACAACAATTGAAGGAGTCGCTGGTCCGGCGCAAAGCCCAAAGTAACCGCATCAACGTTGGCGTTTTCAAGGAGATCACGGGACTGAGCAGGAAGTACGCAATCCCTTTGCTCGAGTACCTTGACCGGGAACGAGTAACCAGGCGGGAAGGCGACGAGCGGGTCATACTTTAGCGCATTGCCGATTTTCGATTGCCGATTGCCGATTGAAAAGAACTAGCTGGGACGCCACACTGGCGCGACCCTGAAAGGGAACGCGACTCCGGTGACTACCTACTGACTTCTGGCTTCTGACTTCTGCTTTCTGCCTTCTGCTTTCTGCTTTCTGCCTTCTTAAGAGTTTCGTAGACCAGGGCGACCGGCAAGCCCACCACGTTCGAGTAGCAACCCGAGATGCGGGTGACGAATTTGGAGGCGAGCCCTTGAACCGCATAGGCGCCCGCCTTGTCCGAAGGCTCGCCGCTCTCCACATAGCGGCGAATCTCTTCCTCATCAAGCTCCCGGAAGGTAACCAGCGTTGTCTCGTGCTTCAGGGCTTCGATTTCAGCCGGCGCCCGTACGAGGCAAATGCCGGTGTGCACCTGGTGGGTTCGGCCGGACAGAAGGCGGAGCATGCGGGTGGCGTCCTCGAGGTCTGATGGCTTTCCCAGCGCCTCGCCGTCGATGACCACCACCGTATCCGCGCCTAAGACGATGCTCCCTGGAGGAGCGGAGGCCGCAACGTGCATGGCTTTCTCACGCGCCGCACGGCGGGCAAATTCTTCGGGCTGTTCACCACGCTGAATCTCTTCCGCGATATGGCTGGGTTGCACTTCGAAATCGAAGCCGGCGCGGCGCAACAATTCCCGGCGCCGCGGCGAACTCGAAGCAAGGAGGAGACGCATGCCCAACGATTATAGGAGAGCTGTGAGGGGGGTCACAAGTAATTCCCTCGACCCGCCCCGATGTGTTAGACTCCCAACTCTATCTACCTCACAAGTCCGGACGGTGGGAGCTCTGCGATGGAAGAAATCGGGAAAATTCTGCCCAAGGTTCTCAAGCCTCAATTGTCCTGTCTGGAACCGCCCGTGGTCGAGGTCCTGGCCCCTCTTTGGACTCACGTGGCAGGAAAGGCAATGGCCAAGGAATGCCGGCCACTGACGTTCAGCGCGGGAACTTTGACGCTGGCCACCGAGGATGCCGGCTGGACCGAACCTCTGCAGCAGATGGCGGAAGAAATCCGGGCGCGTGTGAACAACTTTTTGGGCAAGCCCGTGGTGAAACATCTCAGGATCTTATGCCTCCGCAAACTCGATGCCGGCAACAGGTCACTACGGCAACCAGATGACCTGCCTGTTTCCGAACCCAGCCGGAGGGATTGGCCGCGGCGGGGTCCAAGTATGGCATCTAACATGGCAGAGGTGATCGGGCGGTCCCGCGCCAAATATTTCGGACGCAAGCATGGAAAGGTGTACTGATGCCACTGGAAGAAAAGGACGTGCGCTACGTCGCCGAACTCGCCCATCTCGAACTGACTCCCGAAGAGGTGAAGAAATTTCTTCCGCAGCTCGATTCCATCCTCCAGCACATGCAGAAACTGAATGAACTGGATACCTCGCAAGTGGAACCGATGGCTCAGGTGACCTATCCCGCTGCCGCGAACCCTTCCTTGCGGGCAGACCTGCCGCACAAGACGTTCGACCAGGAGGAGGCCCTCGCCAACGCTCCCGATCAGAGCGCGGGCTGTTTCCGTGTTCCTCGCGTCATCGAAAAGGAGGAGTGAGCGCCACCACCATTGTCGTCACCCCCGCGCAAGCGGGGGTCCATGCCGGCCCAGAAGGACGTGGATTCCCGCTTACGCGGGAATGACGAACTGGGGCTGGTTTTCGGGAGACCGGCCACACAGGGTCCGCGAACAAAATGAATCTCACCGAACTCACTATCGACCCGCTGCACGACCTCCTGCTCAACCGCCAAACCTCTGCGGTGGAGGTGGCCAAAGCTCACTTCCAGCACATCGAGCGGCGCGACAAAGAGGTCCGCGCCTTTTTGCAGTTGTGCCCCGAACGCGCCCTCGAGCAGGCCTCCAAGATCGACCGGCAGCTTGCCGCGGGCGAGCCCATGGGCCCGCTGGCTGGAATCCCCGTGGCGGTGAAGGACGTGATTCTGGCCCGAGGCGCCCGCAACACCTGCGCCTCGAAGATTCTGGCGAATTACGTTGCCCCCTATGATGCCCCTGCCGTTGAAAAGCTGGAGGCGGCGGGGGCGGTCATCCTGGGCAAGACGAATTGCGACGAATTCGCCATGGGATCATCCACGGAAAACTCCGGCTTTTTCACAACCCATAACCCCCACGACTTAACCCGAGTGCCCGGGGGCTCGAGTGGCGGTTCAGCCGCGGCGGTGGCGGCGAATATGGCCGTGGCGGCTCTGGGCTCTGATACCGGGGGCTCGATCCGGCAACCGGCGGCCTTTTGTGGAATTGTAGGCATGATGGGGACGTATGGCAGGGTCTCGCGGTATGGACTCGTGGCCTTCGCCTCTTCGCTCGATCACATTGGGCCTTTCGGCCGCTCGGTCCGCGATGTGGCGCGTCTGCTCCAGACCATTGCCGGCCGTGACCCGCACGACTCCACCTCGGCGGACATTCCGGTTGAGGACTACGTGGCAGGGCTGGATCAAAACGTGCGCGGCCTCAAGGTGGGCGTCCCCAGCGAGTATCTCAAGGGGCTCAATCCGGAAACTGGAGATAACATCCAAAAGGGAATCGACCTGCTGGCGAAGCTGGGATGCGAGGTCGTACCCATCAGCCTTCCCCACACCGATTATGCCATTGCCTGCTACTACATCATCTGCACGGCGGAGGCCAGCTCGAATCTGGCGCGCTACGACGGCGTGCGCTATGGGTTCCGCTCCACCGGGCACGCGGATTTGCAGGAGATGTACAAGCAGACGCGTTACGGAGGGTTTGGCGCCGAAGTGAAGAGGCGCATTATGCTTGGCACCTACGTCCTGAGCTCCGGGTACTACGATGCCTATTACCTCAAAGCCCAGAAAGTGCGCACCCTCATCACTCGGGATTTTTTGGAAGCCTTTGACGATGTAGACATCATCGTTACCCCTACCTCCCCCATCCCCGCCTTCAAGCTCGGCGAGCGTATGGACGATCCCTGGCAAATGTACCTTGCCGATATCTACACCGTCACCGCCAGCCTCGCCGGCATACCGGGCATTTGCGTCCCCTGCGGAAAGACCAAGGGGGAACCACACCTTCCGGTAGGCATGCAACTCCTCGCCAGGCACTTCGACGAGGCAAGGCTGCTGCGCGTCGCCGATGCCTTCGAAAAAGCCGGCGGATTTGAAGTGGCTTAGCCTCTGCTAAGTGGGAATGGGGCTGCTTGTGCTTCTGGCCGCGACCAACTGGAAGAAGCGGAGCGTTAGTGCAGCTTGGCAACGCAGCTAACCTCTGAACAGCGAGTCGAACCCCTTCTTGGTCTCTACAGCCTTGGAGGCGGGGCGGGTGCACAACCGGAGATCTCACATTCCACATTCAAGAAAAGGGAGTGGGTCGGACTTCTTCTTGGCATCGTTGGCCTTGGAGACAGGGCTCGTGCAGAATCGGAGATCTCAAATTCCAGATTCGACAAAAGACGTGGGTTCATCTCACGTTTTTTCTGTCCCTGGACCGCCTACCCCTGGGCCGCCTGTCCATGGACCGCCCGTCCCTGGGCCGCCCGTCCCTGGCGCACTCCCCTTCCGAATCTGCTCCAACTTCTTCAGAAACTCTTCGCGCTCCTGGCGGGCTTGCGTTGCCCGCCGCGTTTTTTCCGTAACGTAGCGCTCACCCTTCATCTCCGAATCCCGCAGCGTGCGAATCCAGGCGCCAAGCTGCCGGGAAACGCTTTCGACACTGGATTTCAAATTCAAGATTCCAGATTCCAGATCACGAAAGGCGGGCATGCGCTCGATTAGACAAAGCATGGAGCGCACCTCGCCTGCCGAACCGCGTGAGATGTAGAGGAAGGTGAGCAATTCCTGATTCGTACCCCGTTCGAACCCTTCCGCGATGTTGTTCGAAACGGAGAGTGCCGCCCGCTCGAGCTGGTCACGCAGACTGTGTTGACGCCGGAAGGCCGGCTGCGCGCTCATGGCGTAGGTGGCCAGAGCTAGTTCGAGGCTCGCTTGCCAGACTGGAAGTTCCTCAAAGCGTTTGTACCCCATCGCGCGCCTCTGGAATCCGGAATCTTGAATCTGGAATCACCCCGAGTCTACCAGAGAAACCACTCGCCGTCATAGTTTCCGTGCACCGCCCCGTGGCCAACGCCACATCGTCAACTTTTTAACCGCGAGTCGAACTTCCTCTTTGCCCCATCAGCCCTTGGAGGCGGGGCGGTCGGCGCTGGCTAGGAGGGTTGGGTTCGGTCGGAAGTAGCCGCAGTAGTTGGCGGCCTCTTTATCGCGGACCCATTCGGCCCGGGTTTCGGCGCACTGATTGTGTTTGCGGGGATCATAGAATTGGCAATTGCGGCAGGCATGCAAGTCGGCGTGGCACTTGGGGCAGACGTCGCGCCTGCCCACACGGCTTGCGGAGGGATATTCAATCTTCTCGCGGCACTTCCAGCAGTTAAAAAACATAGTGACAGGTGACGAGTGGCAAGTGACGAGAAGCGTCACCCCCAGCCTTCCATAATCTTGCTTGGCTTGCAAGTCTGCGGGGATGGGAGTGCTGGTGTCTTTTGGGATGGCATTCGTTTCGAAAAGCCAGTCACTCCCGCGAAGGCGGGAATCCAACCCGTCGGAAGAGCATTTCCGAACGGTTGCTGAGTGGATTCCCGCTTTCGCGGGAATGACTGCGACTTCGACTCCCCACGTGTCCCAAATGACATCAATACCCTATCCTCCGCGTAGCCCGAAGAACAGTTCAAAGTTCCGGACCGCGATTTCCCCGAACTCTTCTACGCTCAGGTGACGAAGAGCGGCCAGCGTCCGGGCAACTTCGATCACAAAGGCCGGCTCGTTGCGCTTGCCCCGGTACGGAACCGGCGCCAGATAGGGACTGTCGGTTTCGGTCAATAAACGGTCCAGCGGAATCTCACGCGCCGCCTCGCGGAGGTTCTCCGCCTTCTTGTACGTCACGTTGCCCGCAAAGGAAACCTGGAATCCCCAATCGAGAAACTTCAGGGCATCCTGCCGGGCGCCCGAGAAGCAGTGCAGGATGCCGCCCAGCCCGCTCGATTTCCAGTGGGCCTGGATAATCTCCGTGAGGTCCGCCCACGCCTCGCGGCAATGAATGACAATCGGCAGTCTTGCTTCTTGGGCCAATTCCAATTGTCGGATGAGGACGTGCTTCTGAATGTCGCGCGGGGAGTTGTCGTAATGGTAGTCCAGGCCGATTTCACCAATGCCCACGACCCTGGGATGTTGCGCCAGTTTGCGGATTAGCTCGGCGTGATGTTCCGCGAAATGTCGCGCATCGTGCGGGTGAACGCCCACCGTGGCGTAAACCCGATCGTGACGCTCGGCAAGGGCGACGGGCGCTTCCAAGTTATCCGGTCCGGTGCCGCCGCCCACCGCCAGAAGATAACGCAGTCCCGCAGCACGGGCGCGTTCAATCACCGCCGCGCGGTCCGCGTCGAAGTCCGCATCGTCGAGATGGGCGTGGGAGTCAACGAACATAGGTGTCAGGTGCCAGGTGTCAGGTGTCAGGGCTCTCGCGTCGGGCTTTCAGTTTATTAATTAGCCCCGCCAGCATCCGGCCCAATTCGGCCGCGTTATCCAAAACCGGCTGGCGTTGCGTTTCGGTAATGTATGACAGCCTCCTCGCAATAAGGAAATGTGTCTCCAGCTCCATAAGGGAACCGTTGGCACAAGAGAGATGATGAAGGTAGTCTCCCAAATGTTCCCTGCCGTGCCCCTCGGCAATGTTAGCGGGAATCGAGACCGCGGCTCTCTGAATCTGTGTTGCCAGGCTATAGACCTCGTTCTTGGGGAGGAGGTTCACAACTTTATAGCTCTCAACAACAAGATCCATCGCCTTCTGCCAGACTTGAAGATCGCGGTAGCTTTTGATGGACATTGTCGTTTTCTTGAAACCCTGGGTCCAAGGCCAAGCTCTGTCCCTGACACCTAGCACCTGACACCTGACACCTGGCACCTGACACCTACTTCAGCCTCGCCCCATTCTCCACCTCTTCCTTGAAGGTCACCAGCACGGGCCGGCCTTGCTCGCCCACCGAAGCTGCGACAATCATGCCGTTCGATTCCACACCGCGAAGCTTGCGGGGTTGGAGGTTCGTCACCAGAACCACCTTCATGCCAATCAGCTTTTCCGGCTCGTAGTACTCCGCGATGCCGGCCACCACCTGCCGGACCTCACTGCCGATGTCCACCAGGAGCTTGAGGAGTTTGGTGGCGCCGGGAACGCGCTCGGCGGACTTCACTTCGCCTACCCTCATGTCCACCTTGGCGAAATCCTCGATGGAAATCAGGGTGGGGGGTGGGGGCTGGGGACTAGGGGCTCGGGGTTCGGGTGCGGGCGTGGGTGTCGCTTCGGGGGTTTTTTCTGTTTGCACGGGTATGAATGCCTCCTTGGGTTTGTTGCGGACTGGGGACTGGGGACTTCGGTCGTCGACCTTCGCCTCAGGTTTTATGAATGCCCCCATCCTTGTGTCGCGATTACGGTCAGCTTCGGCGAATTCGTCAAGTTTGGCCAGTGTCGTGGCCGTCTCAAGGCGCGGGAAAACACCAACGACACGCCCAAGCGCAGTGCCCGGAGCCAACTGGCCCCAATCTAGACAATCGAACTGTTGTTCGCCCAAGAGCGTGTTCTGCCCCATCTGCACCCATATTTGAGCAGTCGCATTGGGCATCACTGGGTGCGCTAATATGAGGATCACGCGTAGCGCCTCGCATGCGTCATACAGAACATCAGCCAACTCTTGTCTCTGATCCGGATTCCTAGCCAAGACCCACGGCTTTCGCTGCACGAGATAGGCATCCACGCGCGAAATGAGTCGCCAGATTGTCTGCAATGCGTCCGAGAATTTGAGCTCATTGTATTGACCCAGCTCGCGAGCATCCTGATTCCCCACCGCTGCCCATATATTCGGCCTGGCGACCGTACGCAGAGCGTTTGCCGGGCTATCGCTGTGGCTAGGCGAGGGCTGCGGTACGCGCGACTCGAAGTACTGATGGACCATGGCAAGGACGCGACTGGCAAGATTACCCAACCCATTCGCCAAGTCCGAGTTGTAGCGCTGAATCAACCCCTCATACGAGAAGCTCGTGTCCTGACCAAACGGCGCTTCGCGCAGCAGGTAATACCGCAGCGCGTCGTTGCCGGGCGCGCCGAAGGAATCGAGCGCGTCGACGATGGGCTCGGGATAGACCACGTTGCCCTTCGATTTCGACATCTTATCTTGCTCGTAGTAAATCCATCCGTGGGCGAACACCGTTGAAGGCAGCATCTCCGGCTGGTCTGGATACGCGGCCATGATGAACGCGGGCCAATAGACGGCGTGGAAGCGCAGGATGTCCTTGCCGAGCATGTGAACAATTTCCGACTCGCCGGGTTTGTTGCGCCAGTATTTCCGGAATTCCTCGTTGCCGTTCTCGCCCTGCGCGTAGCCGATGCCGGTCATGTAGCTGGTGAGCGCGTCGTACCAGACGTAAAACACCTGCTCGGGGTCGTCCGGCCACGGGATGCCCCACTTGAGGCGCTTGCGGCTTACCGAAATGTCCCGCAGCCCGCCCTTTACGAAGCTCTTGACTTCGTTCCGGCGATACTCCGGTTGTACGAATTCCGGATGCTTCTCGTAGAGTTCCAGCAGACGATTTTGAAAAGCAGACAGCTTGAAGAAGTAATTCTCTTCGCTGATCAGCTCCGCCGGCCTCCCGCAAATGTCGCAGTTCACCGGATCGGAGCCATCGGCAATGTAACGCTCGTCAGAGACGCAGTAGCGGCCCTGGTACTGCCCTTTATAAATGACGCCAGGCGAGTTCTTCTGTGCGAGCCTGAGCATACGCTGGACGGACTTTTCATGATCGGGGTGAGTGGTGTAAATGAAGCGCAGCGAATCCGGTTTGCCGTCGGGGGTGGCACAGGCACTCTTGCCTGTGCCTGCACAGCCATGAGTGGCTGTGCCACCGTAGACGCTCACGGGTATGCCAAGCTTCTCCCAAAGCTGCACGAAAAGCTTGCGCTTCTCCGCCACAAACTGACTGGGCGATTGGCCTGCCGCCTCTGCCGACCGCTCGAGCTTCTCCCCGTGCTCGTCGGTGCCGGTGAGAAAAGCTACATCGTAACCGCACATGCGCTTGTAGCGCGCCAGCACGTCGCAAACAATGGTGGTATAAGCCGAGCCCACGTGCGGCCTGGCATTAGGGTAGTAGATAGGAGTCGTGATGTAGAATGTGCGCATAGTAAAAACAGGTGCCAGGTGTCAATGCCCGCCCGTTTGGAGTGCGGCAGCTTGCTGCCGCTTTTCTCGCGCGAGCTTGCTCGCGCCTCACCTCTCCAAGTACAGCTCGTAGCGCTGACCTTTAGGTCAGCACGATGGATGCCGACCTAAAGGTCGGCGCTACTACTGCACGGCCAGCAAGCTGGCCTGAGCGAAAGCGGCAGCAAGCTGCCGCACTCCAGAGCCCTTCTGCCACTTTCACGTACAGTTGCCGAAGCACCTCTTCTCCCGACACCTGAAACCTAGTCCCTGGTACCTGGCACCTGCCGGAAGGCCGCTTGCGCTGCCATCATCACCTGCTTGAGTGGAACGCCCTTTTCCCTGGCCAAACGCTGGCAGTCTTCGTATTCGGGCGCAACATTCAGCACTTTCCCCTCGCGCTTGGCCACCTTGACCTTGACTCTACCGTAAGGCGTCTCCACGCCGAGGAGTTCGCGCTCCAAAACCTTGCGCCGCGCCTCGTAGATGCGCACCCCGATGGTGGTGGTTTGTTCAAAGAGCATTTGAGCCAGTGCATCACTTTTCTCGGGAGTGCAAAGCACGCTCACCAGGATTCCGGGGCGGTTCTTCTTCATCTGGATGGGAGTGCAAGTCACGTCCAGCGCGCCGGCGGCCAGAGCTTGCTCAACGAAATAGCCATAGAGCTGCGGGCTCATGTCATCCACATTGGCCTCAATCACGGAAACCACTTCATCGCCGGGAGCGCCGGGCTGGGCCGTCACAGCCTCAGTGCTCCGCCCCACCAGCAAGCGCGCCAAATTCGGCTGCCCCGGAATCTCTCTTGCTCCGGCGCCGTATCCAATGCGCTCCACTTTCATTGCCGGGATAGGTCCAAAGCCGGAGGCCAGCGTGCTGATGAGCGCCGCCCCGGTTGGAGTCACCAGTTCTCCCTCGACACCCGAAGAATAGATGGGAACGTCCTTGAGCAATTCGAGAGCGGCGGGAGCCGGGACCGGCAGCGAGCCGTGCGCCGCCTGCACGCTGCCGCCGCCCACATTCACCGGCGAACAGGTGAGCTGCGAGATTTCGAGGAGCTCGAGTCCGGCGCAGGTTCCCACGATGTCGAGAATCGAATCCACCGCGCCAACCTCGTGGAAATGCACCTCCGTGGGTGGCATGTCGTGCAGCTTTCCTTCCACCTCCGCCAGGCGGTTGAAAACATCAAGGACTCGCTGTTTGACCCTTGCCGGCAGTGCGCTGTGCACAACCAGTTCCGCGATATCCCCCAGCTTCCGGCTGGGCTGCTCGACCGGGATGAGAATCTCGATGCGCGTCCCCACCAGATGTCCTCGCAGCGCCCGCGTACGCTTGAGCTCGTAAGAGCCCAGGGGAATCTTCTTCAATTCGGCAAGCAACCGGTCCAGGGGCAAGCCCAGGTCCAGCAACGCACCGACAAACATGTCCCCGCTAATGCCGGAAAAACAATCCAGGTATGCTTGTGTCATAACAGGATTCAGGATTCAGGAGTCAGGATTCAGGACATTCCTGAATCCTGGACTTCAAGCGAGCAATTCCGCCCAAAATTGGATACTATGCTGTAGGCTCAGAAGTTGTCAACAAGACAGGATTCAGGATTCAGGATTCAGGAGTCAGGTTGCGCGGGAATGACCCATTGGGCGGTCTTCGAGTTTCGAATTTCGATTTTCGAGTTTCGGTTCCGAGCCCTGAATCCTGAATCCCGAATCAGTACTGTCCCAATGTTGAATTCGGAAATCCATGTAAGTGCAAGTACGGCTGTGAGTTACGTGTGAAAATGAGCAAAATCGATTTGAATTCGGATGTACCATTCGGCCATCTTGAGAGCTGGC
>Ga0326727_10010454_pt1 | contig 22092 bp, 16 predicted proteins | sample MB2enrmetagenome_FD_207643 | JGI IMG/M metagenome (GOLD analysis project Ga0326727, IMG submission 207643) | Lab enriched peat soil microbial communities from McLean, Ithaca, NY, United States - MB29MY | ecosystem: Environmental > Terrestrial > Soil > Wetlands > Peat | place: USA: New York...
AGGGATATGAAGAGCTATGTCAGTTAAAAAAAATTACACGATACCCTCTTTATCGCTTTATTGAGCCAATGACACATTATCCCAGGTTTCAACAACTAATAAAGTTTGAACTACAAACATTCTTTCACCTGATGAAACTGAAAAACAAAACCGGTCGAAAAGACAAAATATAACTATCAAATTTGTTGATTTTTAGTGCGTGGCAATTTTCATCATACTTATTTAATAACATCATAATTGTATGAATCAGAATCCGGTAATTTCCATTATTACATCTGTTTATAATTTGGAAGCGTATCTTGCAGAGACTTTAGATTCTATAAAGAACCAAACCTACTCATCGTGGGAATGTATCATCATCAATGACGGATCAACCGATAGCACGGAGGAAATTGCGTTAAACTATTGTAAAGCGGATGCTCGATTCCATTATTTCTATCAAGAAAATAAAGGAATTTCTGCTGCAAGAAATTATGGTATTGCTCAATCAAAAGGCGAATACATACTACCCTTAGATGGGGACGATCTTATCATGCCTCCTTATTGCGAAGAGGCAATCCGTGTTTTTAAAACCGATCCGGACGTTAAAATGGTCACTTGCGAAGGTGAATATTTTGGTGATGCTGAAGGGAAAATTAAGGTAGAAGCGTATTCTTTCTCACATCTACTGTACCATAATTTATTCTTTTGTACCTCTTTTTTCAAACGCTTTGATTATGATAAAACGGGTGGATTTGATGCTTCCTTTTCTCTTGGAGAAGACTGGGATTTTTGGCTTTCATTGCTTCATGAAGAAGATAAAGTAATATGTTTGCCTTATAATTATTTTCGTTATCGCGTTCGAAAAACATCCATAATGAGAACCTATGATGAAGAGGATAAGAAAAAACTATTTATTCACATGGTGGCTAAACACAAAGAAGTGTATGATAGGATGATCAATCCGATCGAAATCTTACAACAACTTCATGAATTTAAGGAAAAAGCAAGTTATTGGGAAGGTAGATATAACAGGCTTACACAATCATTTTTATTCAAGATATTTTTAACCCCGTTACAAATGATCTATCGAAAACTAAAAGCCTAATTGTATAATCATGATGTTAATCATTTTATTCATCTTCTTATTGGTTGTTCTCGTTTTCATACTTCTTGAAAGAAAGTTATACAAAAATCAGCAGATATGGAACATTGTGCTTTTTCGTACAGATGGACAGGGCACACTTTTTAGTTTTCTCAACTATAATTATTTCAAACGGTTCTCTCCCACCTTGCGCATCAGAACGTCCTATCATTATGTGATCGGATATGCAGATCCGTTTTTGTTTGCCCGCGAAGGGTGGCTCTATCTGTTCTACGAAGAAGAGCGATTGCAGGCTCCTGCTGCGATTTGTGCCAAACGCACAAAAGATTTACGTCATTGGGAATCAATCGGCATCGTTTTACAAGAACCGTTTCATCTCTCTTTCCCTTTTGTTTTTGAATATGAAGGCATGATCTATATGCTTCCTGAAACACGTCACCGGGAAGCGGTTATTCTCTATAAAGCTATTGGGTTCCCAAATAGATGGGAACCAATAGTGTTACTCTCAGGAGATAAATTTGTAGACAGTTCTATTCTGTTTCATGAAAGTAAGTGGTATCTGTTCACAACCGTGTGGTATGGTCATCAAGATGGTTTGCGACTTTATGTTTCCGATCAATTGGAATCAGGGTGGAAAGAACACCCCCTGTCTCCCGTCACTAATGACCTGCATTGTGCGCGATGTGGAGGAGCCGTACTAAAGATTGGAGCAAAAATGTATCGACCGGCACAAGATTGTTCCGATTATTACGGAGAATATGTGGTATCCTACGAAATCACGGAGCTTACCCCTACCAAGTATCATGAGGAGAAAAGAGTCGTGTTGATTGATAAACAGAATAAATGGTCACGTTACGGAGGGCATCACTATAACACAGCTTCATTTAAAGATAACTATGTGGTAGCCATGGATGGCATTATTGACGACAACAGTATCAATAACCACACCCGCAAATTGTTTAATTGGTGGCACAATAGGCATGAATCATGAGAATCTTATTTTATTGCGATGAATATCCACCTGCTCCACATGGAGGTATCGGTCGTGTTACTCAAATCGTGGCCGAAGCTTTAGCCGTGAGGGGGCATTATGTAATGGTAGCCGGATATAATGCACTATTTCAACCTGATAAAGCATCTATTTCATCACAGACTGATATACTTCAAAACGGAGTTCATACTTATCGTTTAGTTTCGAATCGATTATACAGTAACCGACTTGTTATTTGGAAAAGTTTATTGACCGTGTCTCAAATAATCAACTTTAGTTTTTTCATAAAACGGATGCGTTTTTTGATTGCGAAACAAAAGCTACATTTAACAGAACAATGGATAGCCCAAATCATTGATCAGCAGAAAATTGATGTTTTGGAAATTATCGATTATCAAGATGCGATACGACATGACCTGACATATCCGATCACGTTTCGTCGGTTTCAGGTTCCAACTGTGATGCGTGTACATGGTTCCTGCTCTTTTATTTATCATTTCGGAGAGGGGACTATTCCAACAAATATTTTCATGAATGATCGCAACAGTTTTCAGCGTGTAGATGCTATTTGTGCTGTTAGTGGCTTTTCCGCTCAATTTGTTACAGAAAACCTTCATCCTTCAGTTCCTGTTGAAGTCATTTATAATCCTGTTGAGATGAAGCTGTTTGGTCATCTTAAACCTTATCCGGAACCCATACGCATCTTATTCTTTGGTAAAATCTCCCGTACTAAAGGAACTTTTACCCTTATCCAGGCCTTTAATAAACTTGCTTCAATCCACCCGATGATTGAACTTCACTTAATCGGCTATGGTGAATTGGAGACTGCGGAAAAACTGATTGATTCATTGAACAAAAACCGCGTCATCATAAAATCCTTTATGAATCAGGAAGCATTAATGGCTGAAATTGATCAGGCATATCTTTGTGCTCTGCCTTCCTATTTTGAAAATTTCTCGATGGCAGCTTTGGAAGTGATGGCCAGGCGACGGGCATTGTTTTATTCAACACGAAGTTCCGGTCCTGAATTGATTGTTGACGGCGAGACCGGTTGGTTAGCGGATCCGGAAAACGTAGAAGAACTGGTAGCGAAAATCGATTGGGCCCTTAGAAATCGGGAAGCCACCATAGCAGTTGCACAAAGAGGTTTTGATCATTGTTTCGCCCATTTTTCAACGGATAAAATTATTCCGCAATTAGAAAAGTTTTATGAGCAACTTATCCGGGAAGGCATTCATCAATAAGTCAAAAGAATGTTCTGGGTTTGTGTATTCATGATTATGAATTAATACATTGTTTAGTTTATGCCTATGCCTGTCATTCCGAAAGTAACTGTATTGATGCCTGTTTATAATGTTGCAGATTATGTGGCAGAGGCAATAAACAGTATCCTTCAGCAAACATTTACTGATTTTGAGTTATTGATCATTAACGACGGCTCAACCGATGTAACTCGTGAAGAAGTGTTGAAGTTCACCGATTGTCGAATCCGTTTTGTCGAAAACGAACAAAATATAGGATTAGCCAATACTTTGAATAAAGGAATCGAATTAGCCAGAGGAGCGTATATAGCACGGATGGATGGTGATGATATCAGCTTGCCGCATCGCATAGAAAAGCAAGTGGCAGTACTTGATCAGCATCCTGATATTGATGTGTGTGGTGCAGGATATCGATTTTTCGGTGCTAAAAATGCAACAGTCATTAATCCTGAACAACATGAAGCCATTAAAGCCGGGCTGCTATTTGCATGTTGCGTGACCATTCCTTTGTATCGGAAAAGATCATTAATAGATGCCCACTTATATTATGAACAATCCTATTTTCCTGCTGAAGATTATCGTTTCTGGACACAATGCATCATGTGCTTGAAGCTCTATAACATTCCGGAAATACTTTTTTTATACCGGATGCATCCCGCACAAGTATCGGCTACAATGGATAATCAACCGGAAATGGCAAGACAGGCAAAGATTGCTTATCTGAAGGTTGTTTTTCCTCACCTTGAAGATGACCAGATACAATCTTTCGCAAGGAGTCCAATCCTAAAAACAGAATCAGACATCATTGATATGGATGAATGGAATAACCGTTTAATTGAAGCTAACAAAGTGAATAGCCCAATTAATAAGATGGCATTGAGCATTACATTACGTCAACAGATGCAAGCAAATCTCAGAAGTTTTGTTTCCGACACCTGGTTTGGGGAAAGGTATTCCATATCTCGTTATGGGCAATTAATTTTCTCCGGTCTATATTTTCGTTTGCCACTGAAGTTCAGTCTTAAGGTTTTTCTTAAATCAATTGCTCACAGAAAAATCAAACAAAACAATCCCCTCACTATCCAATAATAATTGCAAAATGGAACCAAGGAAATATGCCTATATAGATAGCTTGAGAGGTGTTGCCATTTTAGCAGTTATGATGGTGCATGTTGGTCAAATGAGTTTTCTCTACCAAATATCAAATGGAATAAAAAGCCAGATTATTATTGACGGACAATTAGGTGTTCAACTTTTTTTCTTAGTAAGTGCTTACACCTTGATGCGTTCTATCCAAAGCAGACAACAAGAGCCGCACGCTAAAAGAAATTTCTTCATTCGTCGTTTTTTTCGTATTGCTCCCATGTATTATATTGCCATTCTTTACTATACATTCCAAAACTTTATTGGTTTTAATTTTTTTTCAACCGGAAATATTTCTCATTCTGTTCCTTTTATTAAACTTTTTGCGAATCTCTTTTTTATCCAAGGTTTTTATCCTACAATCATCAATAGTTATGTTCCTGGTGGATGGTCTATTTCTATAGAAACAACCTTCTATCTTGTATTGCCTCTGCTTTTTACAAAAATAAAGACCATCAATCATAGTTTGCTTTTTTTTATTGGTTCTTTATTGCTTGCAACGGGTTTTCAAACCCTTTTAATAAAAACCACTATTTTCGGACATGGCGATTTTGTTAACTTCAATTTCATCAACCAACTTCCTATGTTCAGCTTAGGTATCCTGGCCTATTTCTTTCTAAAAAAAGATGCTCATCACCTTCACCCTGCTTTGTTGATTTTGTTGTCGGGAGTATTACTTTTCTATAATTATTTTTCACCACCATATTACCTTGTGTATGGAATTGCATGGTTCTTTCTTTTAGTGGGATTAAGTAAACTCCCCATAAAAATACTTGTAAACAAACCTATTGAATGGATTGGAAAGATGAGTTTTAGCCTCTATTTAATTCATTTCGCAACTATTTATTGGATTGAACAATGGATTCCATCTTCCATTTTTCATATCACTCATTTTAGCAACGCAATTCTGTTGTTTTGTGGCTATTACTTGCTTACGTTACTTTCATCGACAAGTATTGCGTATCTTACTTATCGATTTATCGAAGTCCCGTTTCAACATTATGGAAAAAGATTGATTACGAAAATGAAATAGATTTACTTTATGAAAGCACAAAATATAGTCAATCCCTACAAATTGCTCCATTATTATTGGAAGGAGCATTTGAAAAATCAAGGTTCTTCGATTCGTTTTTATAATTTCTGGGAGTTTGCCACACCTCAGGAAGTATGGTTTTATCGTTTTCTCATTCATCGTAACCTCATAAACGGATGCAAGAAGAAAGTGAATTTCTATTCAGTCCTTGGCCCTTTAGACGGAATTAAATATAGAAGATTTGGCATCGACATTTTCTATACAGGAGAAAATATATATGCCGATCGGTTTCACTTATTTCAAGAATACATTCAAAAGCACCAATTTGATTTTTCCCTCGGGTTTGATCCAATAGAAACAGAAACATACATACGGCATCCTCTTTGGATTCATTATCTTTTTGAACCCGAATCTTCATTTTCAGACATTCAAATAAGGCTCGAACAATTATCGCATCCGTTGACAGATAAACGTGAGCAATTTTGTTCTATTGTTGCAGGACATGACTGGAATGGAATCAGAACGGAAATGATAGATACATTGCAATCTATTGATTTTATCTCATCGGCTGGGAAATTCAGAAATAATACCGATGAACTTGCTATTAAATTTAACAATGAAAAACATCCCTACATTCAACAATTCAAATTTAATCTTTGTCCAGAGAATTCAAATGCCGAAGGATATGTCACTGAAAAATTGTTTCAGGCCATTGCTGCGGGATGTATTCCCATCTATTGGGGCTCAAATAATCAACCTGAGAAAGAGATTCTGAATCAGCAAGCCATACTTTTTTGGAATCAACATGGGGACAATCAAGGCACAATCAAGACGATTCGTGAATTACATGAAGACGAAACCAAATACATTGAGTTTATTTCACAACCTCGATTCTTACCCAATGCAGCAGAAGTAATATGGAGCTATTTTCAATCCCTTGATAGAAAACTTAGCGAAATCATTCAAAATCATTAATCTTCCCCATGCTTATTTCTATCATCATACCAGTTTATAATGTAGCGCCTTATTTACATGATTGCCTTGATTCGGTTTTGAAACAAGACATAAGTGAGTGTGAAGTGATTTGTGTAAACGATGGTTCAACGGATGGCAGCATATCAATTTTAGAAGGATATAAGAAGCTTTACCCGGAAGTTAAATTGATTTCACAGGAAAACAAAGGGTTAAGTGCTGCACGAAACGCAGGATTAAAAGCTTCAAAAGGAGATTATGTTTTGTTCCTGGATAGCGACGACTGGCTTTCAACCGATGCTTTACAAATTTTACACGACCAAATTGGCAATGAAGACATGCTTTGTTTCAATGGTCGTCGTTTTTTTGAAGATGGAACAATGGAAGAACCTGATGCTGGAATCAACGAGCCATATCTTACAGGGTGGGGATATTATAACAACTATGCATTAATCCTTCGCAAATTTCATTTTGTTTGTGTTGTGCTTAGGTTGTACCGTAGGCAATTCCTTTTTGACAACAATTTGTTTTTTGAAGAAGGTGTCTTTCACGAAGACAACCTATTTACTCCAATAGCCTGTTATTATGCTCATTCAGTAAAAGTTATTCCCGATTGCATATATATCTACCGGATTCGGGAAAATAGTATCATGACAACAAGTATTTTTAAAAGAGTTGAAGACAAACTCAAGTCGATTAACAACCTATCTGCATTTTTTTCTTCGAAGAATGAAATTGAAAAATCAGTGATTTATAAAGTATTAGCCTCTGATTACATAAATGTATTCTCTATTGAAACAAAGATGCAATATGGTAATAGAGACTATGATCTTAAAAGACTGATTGATTGGAATGCTTTCAGGAAGGTTGCAGTGGCACCACGTCAGCACTTCCTTTATATTCTGATTCGAATACATCCCTCTTTGTTTCGTCAATACTCAAAACTAACAGACCGACTCAGCAAAGTGTAACTGAGAGTCTCACAAAGGGCAATGCGCTTAAAAAGAATAATCAGCACCTATTCCAAACACTTTGTTTGTGCGATAGAACACATCTGTTCCGGCGAGCATCGTGTTATTATAATTGGGAGACTGTTTCATCCATTGGTCATAATTGGTAAAGAAGTAGGCCAAATTCAGACGCAATTTAGATGTTAGATTCACTGCTCCACCAAACCCGATTGAGTAAGAATTTAAACTGAAACTCATATCACTTTGATAAGGATTAGTGACTCCGGTACGTGTGATTTGAGCTCCTGCACTGACTAAGAAAAGTTTGTTGATGGTATATTCAGTTCCAAAAAGGTATTCATTCACACCACCGTGAATGTATTGTTGCTTGTTATCTGCCATTTGAGCATCGGAATCAAAGAAATGATGATAACCAACAGAGAAATTAAATTGATTTGGAAGTTTGTATGCTACACCAACAGTAAATAATGCAGGTATATCGTTTGGAGTATTCACTCCGTTAGGGAACATGCCGGTATCATCGACCTTTGTGTCGTTTTTAATATTCAGGGAAGTTTTGAACTCATATTTCACACCTACATTCCAATCTGACACGTGATAATCGAAACCAACAATCGGGGTAACTCCCCAACCTGTTTGTGTGCAGTTCAAATACTTATCGGCAGTAGCTTGTGCATTTGCAGAATTAGCTGTAGCAGCGCTATTATAGAGATTTTGTACTTGTGATACTTGCAATTGGCTGACATCCTTTCCCAATCCGGCGCATAATTGTGCCACTTGTGTTGAGGATAGTGCACCGACAGACTCTAGTTGAGATAATGTCATTGATCCATATCCTGAAACTAATGGGGCAAGTGATTGCGAAGTACTCGTAGCCAACTGCGCTGCATTGGTAAAAAAAGTATTAGCCAGCATCATTCCACCCGTTGGATTAAGCACGGATTGCTGTGGGTTGATCATTATATTAAGCAGATGACCCTGATAGGCATTGCTGGCAATGTTCAACCGAATACCTGCTGCCACTGAAAATGCATCATTTAATTTATATGATCCATTCATTTGAAATCCATAAAGAAATTGGCGGCCTTTCATATATTCGTCTACTGAATAAGCAGTAGTAGAAACCCCGGCTGCTGTGAGTGAAACCGGAATCATAGCAATGGGAGCTTCAAAGGATGGCAATCCGTGACTGAATGTTGCTTCACCGCCACCTCCGGAAATAGCGAAACCGACTGAAAGGACATATTTGTCTTTTTTGTAGGCAAACTGAAAACTTGGGATAATGGGAGCAGCTGCATCTCCTTGAAAAACTTTCGTGTCGTTACCTCCGGATCCTTCAAAAGGAGCAAAAGTTGAAGTGATTGTTCTTGTTTGAAAGGCACTTTGATTTGTTACCGACAGATGAAATCCATCGGTCAAAAACAAAAGCCCTGCCGGATTAGTATATACGGCATCAATTTCGGTAGAAGCTTCTCTTGCGGGATCGCGAAGGAAATGAACACTTTGATTTGTATTTGTCAACAAGCCTCCAGCAAACAAAGACGAAAAAGGAAATGCTAAAAGCATTGCCAAAAGTAATTTATTTTTCATTCGTAAATAATTTTGATTTTAAAGGACAAATGGAACTTGTCCCGAATATCGGGACTCGTTTTCATTTTAATCGTTTTTAGATGAATAAAAGCAAAGTCTTTAATTCTGCAAAGCCCTGAAAAAACTACAGAATAGAGGGTAATTGTCTTTTTTAAAAATTAAATAAATCGAGGTGGCAAAACTACACAATAATTCTCATAATGTGCAAATGTTTAATACGAAATGCGCATTTAGTATGTATGTGTGCATAAAAATGTTTTTAACAGGAAATATCTATAAGAAAAAGATTCATAGACAGGCAGCATAGACATTTCAGTTTGACAGCAACTTAAGTACATTAAGATGTTAAGAAACAAACATCAGAAGCAAAAGATTCGTCTTATCTTATTAAGCAAAAAGAGTCAAACATAGCAAATTAGGTATATATAGAACTTTTATAAGCCGAAAAAGTGCTACCTTTGTACGGTTATTTAATTCAAGTTTTTTCTCTTACAACATATCATATAATCAATGAGCGATTCAATAAAACACGAATGTGGAATAGTGCTGTTGAGGTTGTTGAAACCAATTTCATTTTATGAAAAAAAGTACGGCAGTAAACGATATGGTTTAAATACGCTTTATCTGTTGATGGAAAAACAACACAACAGAGGACAAGAAGGCGCCGGCATCGCTACCGTTAAATTACATGCAAACCCGGGAGAAGAATATATCTTTCGTGAAAGAGCATTAGGAAATGGAGCTATTACAGAAGTATTTAATACGGTAAATCAACAGCTTGCCTTATTTGAACAAAACGATCATAAAGGCATTAACAGTTCGCGAGCTCCCTTTCTGGGGGAAATTTATATGGGGCATTTGCGTTATGGGACTATTGGACGCTCAGGCATTGCCTATACTCACCCCTTCTTGCGCCGGAATAATTGGAGAAGCCGTAACCTTTGTTTAGCGGGTAACTTTAACTTAGCCAATGTTGACGAGATATTTGATCAAATAGTGGCTGATGGTCAACATCCACGTCACAACGCCGATACATTTATTATTTTAGAGCAATTAGGCAGCATGCTCGACACATCTGTTGAACACCTCTATTCTTCCCTGAGTGCTTCGGGACTGTCAGGAGGAGAACTTAACAAGAAAATTGAGCAAGACATAAATTTGGAAGCTATTGTTAAAAAAGCAACTGAAATATGGGACGGTGGCTTTGTGATCACCGGAATGACTGGGAGTGGTGATGCTTTTGTTTTTCGTGACAAATGGGGTATTCGGCCGGCCTATTATTATGCAAATGATGAAGTGGTAGTTGTAACTTCAGAACGGCCTGTCATGCAAACAGTTCTTAATCTTAAAACGGACGATATTCAAGAACTTCCGGCAGGAGCTGGAATTTTTATCAAACAAGATGGGACGTTTAGAATCACTCAACTACATACAACCGGACACTTATCTCCTTGCTCATTTGAACGCATCTATTTTTCACGTGGAAGTGATCGTGACATTTATAGGGAACGCAAAATGTTGGGTACCTTGCTAACCCCTCAAATTCTCAGATCAATTGATAGTGATTTGGATCATACTGTATTGTCTTTTATCCCAAACACAGCCGAAGTTGCATATTATGGGATGTTGGAAGGATTTGACAGCTATTTGAATCAACAAAAAACAAGTGCAATTCTAAATAAAAAGAAGCAATTATCCGAAAAAGAGGTGGAGGATATACTTGCAAAAAGAGTTCGAAGTGAGAAGTTAACGATAAAAGACATCAAATTACGTACATTTATCACAGAAGACTCCAGTAGAAACGACCTGGCAGCACACGTGTATGATGTAACTTACGGAATTATACATGAAGATGAAGATAATATCGTGGTTATTGATGATAGCATAGTGAGAGGAACTACCCTCAAGCAAAGTATTATCAAAATAATAAGCAGGCTTCGACCTCGCAAAATTATTATTGTTTCTTCGTCACCACAAATACGTTACCCTGATTGCTATGGTATTGATATGTCACGTTTGAATGAATTTATTGCTTTCGCGGCAGCGATTGCTTTGCTTAAAGAGCAAGGAAAACAAGCGATAATCGATGAGGTATATCGAAAAAGCAAAGCACAGGAAGGCATGGCCAAAGAACAGATTGTCAACTATGTGAAAGAAATATATGCCCCTTATAATGATGAAGAAATATCAGCTAAAATAAGCCAATTAGTGCGGCCTGAAGATTGTGATATTGAGATTGATATCATTTATCAAACCATTGAAAACTTGCATAAAGCTTGTCCTGATCACCAGGGAGACTGGTATTTTTCCGGGAATTATCCTACTCCCGGAGGGAATAAGATAGTCAATCAGGCCTTTATAAATTACTATGAAAACAGTAATGCTCGCCCTATCAAATCACCCGGGGAGTAAATTCACTAATATGTTTTAAGCAGATGAAAATCAAAAAGCCATTATTTCAACAGCACTAAAAATCAAAACCCATAAGTAACAACATAAAACTGATAGAAAGGGAAAGTATATGAAGTTCACTAAAATGCATGGAGCAGGCAATGATTATGTATATGTCAATGGCTTTGTTGAAACAGTTGAAGATCCAGCTTCGCTATCTATTGCAGTCAGCGATCGCCATTTTGGAATTGGAGCTGACGGATTAGTGCTTATCTTACCATCAGAAAAAGAAGACTTTCGCATGCGTATCTTTAATGCTGATGGATCGGAGGCTGAAATGTGCGGCAATGCTACACGATGTATTGCCAAATATGTATTCGATAATGGAATGACGGACAAAACATCCATTACGTTAGAAACTTTATCCGGGCAAAAACATTTGGATTTACATATTGAAAACGGAATAGTTAGAACAGTGCGTGTGGACATGGGAGAACCCATTCTTTTGCCTAAACTTATTCCTGTTAACATTGATGAACAGCGTGTTGTAAATTTCCCTATTGCTTTAGATGGCAAAAAGGTAAACATCACAGCACTGTCAATGGGAAATCCACACGTTGTCATTTTTGTGGATAATGTAGACGAAATTGATCTCCCAAAAATAGGTCAAAAGGTAGAGCATCATCCACTTTTCCCCAAACGCACCAACACGGAATTTGTACAAGTGATTTCTCCAAAACAACTAAAAATGCGTGTTTGGGAACGGGGATCAGGTGAAACATTGGCATGTGGAACAGGTGCTTGTGCTTCTACTGTTGCGGCTGTACTCACCGGACAGGCTGAACGCAACATTACAATGGAATTGGCTGGAGGTACTTTATTCATTGAATGGTTGGAAACAGATAATCATGTTTATATGACAGGACCGGCCACAACCGTTTTTGAAGGAGATTATTCTCCCACATAAAATTTATAGGAAACTTGTTTATCGGATGATTCAAACGAAGATATATAAAAATTATGGCACTCATAAATGACAATTTTATCATTCTATCTGAAACGTATTTGTTTTCGGAAATAGCACGAAAAGTAACTGTATATAAAGAGGCAGATCCATCGACAAATATTATCAGGTTAGGTATAGGAGATGTTACCCGACCTTTGGCGTCAGCTGTCGTTGAGGCTCTTCATCATGCTGTTGATGAGATGGGACAAGCAAATACTTTTCGGGGTTACGGGCCAGAGCAAGGGTATGATTTTCTACGACAGACGATTGTTAACCACGATTTTGCTTCGCGAGGTATTAAGATTTCATCTGATGAAATTTTTGTGAGTGATGGAGCAAAAAGTGACACAGGTAATTTTGGGGATATTCTCGGGGTAGATAATATCATTGCTGTTACTGATCCTGTTTATCCTGTTTATGTTGATACAAACGTGATGGCCGGGCGTGCCGGAAAACAAGGCAACAACGGAGCATGGGGGAAGATCATTTATCTGCCATGCACTATTGAAAATCAATTTATTCCTGAACTTCCTGAAAAAAGGGCAGATATCATCTATCTTTGTTATCCAAACAATCCTACAGGCACGACTCTGAAACGTGCAGAATTGAAAAAATGGGTTGATTATGCTCGTGAGCATGAAGCTATCATTTTGTTTGATGCTGCTTATGAATCATTTATCAGTGAGCCTGATGTGCCTCATTCCATTTATGAAATTGAAGGAGCCAAAGATGTTGCCATCGAATTTCGTAGCTTTTCTAAGACGGCGGGATTTACGGGTTTGCGTTGTGGCTACACAGTTGTACCTAAAACCGTCACTGCGCGTTCAAAAAAACTCGAGCGTATTCCACTTAATCGGTTATGGAATCGTCGTCAGACTACTAAATTCAATGGCACTGCTTATATTGTGCAACGTGCTGCTGAAGCTGTTTATTCAATTGAAGGACAACAACAAGTTAAAGAAACCATTGAATATTACATGCACAATGCAGCATTAATTCGTAAAGGCATTGAGCAAAAAGGTATTCCTTGTTTTGGGGGAGTTAATGCTCCGTACATTTGGCTCAAAACCCCTGATCATATTTCATCTTGGCAATTTTTCGATCGTTTACTCCATGAAGTGAACGTGGTAGGAACTCCCGGTGTTGGTTTTGGTCCTCATGGAGAAGGTTATTTCCGCCTTACTGCTTTTGGTAGTTATGAACAAACTACGGAAGCCATGCAACGCATTGCTAATTGGAAATTATAAATTAGATTTATAAACTAATCCAGATCTTCAGTTTTTGAATCAATAAGAAAATAACATGTCTACGTTTTTGTTTGATAAAATAATATTTGGTCCTGTCAAGAGCCGTAGGCTTGGCATCTCACTGGGTGTAAATCTCTTACCGACAAATGCCAAAGTTTGCTCGTTTAATTGTTTGTATTGTGAATGTGGCTTTAATTTTGCACCAAAAGATGCTCATATTCCGACTCGATCAGAAGTTAATTCGGAACTAATTGCTACATTATCAAACATGAAGTCTCACAATGAACCGTTAGATGTAATAACATTTGCTGGCAATGGCGAACCGACAGTTCATAAGGATTTTGCGGGAATTATTGAGGATACCATTGCTGCACGCAACGTATTTTATCCCAACGTAAAAATTAGTATTTTATCCAACAGTACTCAAATTGACAAGCCGGCTGTTTTTGCTGCACTCAAAAAGGTTGATAATAATATTTTGAAGCTTGACTCTGCTGTTGACGACACCATTCTGTTACTCAATCAACCCGGTTCGAAAACTATTACAGCATCCAAACGAGATAAATGCATGGTTGAAAGCCATTAAACTCATTTATCCCAAGCAAGTAATGATCTATACGCTTGATCGAGACACACCAACTGATACCCTTCACAAAGCGACACATGAACAGTTAACAGCCATTGCTAAGCAAGTGAAAGCATTAGGATTTAACACTCTTATCAGCGAATGATTTTTTAAAAAAGTTGAAGACACGACACATTGTATTACTATAAACATTTTTTTGTATATTCGTGCCCTGATTTTACGTGGAAATCATCATTCATTGATGTATCGTTTGTTGCATTCATAATGTTGAAAACCATAGTGTTGAAAATCAAAAGCATAAATGATAAAACATTATAATCATCTCTTAATATACACTATTCAATGGCAACATTAGAAAGAATCAGACGCAGAGGAGTTTTTTTGGTGGTAGTTGTGGGGTTAGCCATGTTTGCATTCATCATCGGTGACTTTTTGAACTCCAGCCAAACCTATTTTGGACAAGCAAAACAGAAAGTAGCTGTTATAGATGGTAAAACGCTTAAGTATCCGGAATTTCAAAATGCAATTGATCAATTGACCGTTGTGTATAAAATTGAGACTGGTCAAACGGGTAATGATGAGATGAATGAACAGATTCGTGAGCAAGTTTGGACAAATTTTCTAAACTCGACGTTAATTGGTGAGCAAGCTGCAAAATTAGGTCTTACTGTTCCAAAAGAAGAATTAAACGATTTGACAATTGGACAACATATAAGTCCTATTATCACAGGTCGACGTGTCTTTGTAGATCCTCAAACTGGGGTTTTCAGTAAACAAGCTTTACTCAATTTCTTGACCGGATTGAATCAGGCACTGCAAAAAAACGACCCACAACATGCCGAAGAGATTAAACAATACGAGCAATATTGGGATTTCTGGATTACTATGGTGAAAGAAAACACAATGCAACAGAAATACGTTACTTTGCTTTCTAAGACAATTACAAGCAATGCTTTGGATGCAAAATATTCATTTGATCGTAATGAAACTTCTGTGGATATGACTTATACCATGCAACCTTATTATAGTATACCTGATGCTTCTGTAACAGTGACTGAAAGTGAAATAAAGACACTTTACAATAAACAAAAAGAACGTTACAGACAGGATGCTAACAACGATTTCAAATATGTTTTGATTCCTATCAAACCTTCTCAAGCTGACTTTGCAACCGTATCACAAAAAATTGACAGGTTAAAAGCGAATTTTACATCAGCCTCTGATGTTGCATCTATTGTCAACAATAATTCAGACTCAAAATATATTAACGTGCCATTGACAAAAAATGACATACCTCCATATCTTCAAGATTTTGCTTTCAATGGTAATGCAGGTGATGTGTTTGGTCCGACTTTAGAAAATGATACATACGTAATGGCAAAAATCGTGGAAGCGAAAGTGATGGAGCCTGATTCTATCAATATTCGACATATTTTTGTGGCTGCGCAAACAGATACTGCAACAACAATACTTGCCGACAGCATTCAAAATGCCATTAAAGGAGGAGCTGATTTTGCTGTTTTAGCCAAGAAATATTCCCGTATTCAGCAAACAGCTGCTAACGGCGGTGAGATTGGTTGGGTGCGTGAACCCAACTTGCTTCAAATGGGCTTCAATCAAAATTTAGCTTCGAAAATTTTCAAGGCAGGGCTGAAAGAGATTATTGTAGATAAAGAACCTCAGGGTATTCAGCTTATTCAAGTCACGGAACAAAAGAACATGATTCCTAAAGTTAAAGTAGGTGTTGTTTCCATTAAAGTCATTCCAAGTGATGCTACGCGTGAGCAATATTATAATCAGGCAAAGCAATTTGCAGCGTCTGCTACTTCTCTGTCTAATTTTGATGCTACTGCTAAAACTCAAGGATTAATCGTTCATCCGGCAACTCAGGTTGATCCAAATGCTCCACAAATAGGGATGATTAAAAACTCACGCTCTGTTGTTCGTTGGGTAAACGACAACAAGATTGGAACAGTGTCTGACGTTTTAGAGTGTGGTACTCAGAATGATCAATTGATCGTAGCTGTTATTACTGCTAAACGTGATAAAGGATATCGTTCTCTTGAAGATGTTACTCCTGATTTGAAAGCTCAGCTTATAATCGATAAAAAGGCTGAAATGATGATCAAGAACATTACTTCTGCAATGACAAGGGCACAAACACTTCCGGCACTTGCAGCTACATTGAATTTAAAGATGGATACTGCAACCAATGTAAATTTCTATAGTAACGGTGGGGGATCACTAACCAATGAACCAATGATTATTGGTGCTGCTACAGCCAGCCAGGCCAACAAACTTTCAGCTCCATTACAAGGAAAGATGGGAGTTTATGTGTTTAGTGTTTCCAATATTCAACAAAAGAAGGATCCCTTCATCCTTCAAAATGAAGAAACAATGCTTGATTCAAGGCAAAACTATATGTTGCCGTATATTATGTTCCAAGTGTTGAAAGAAAAAGCAGATATACAAGATAATCGTGCTAAGTTCTTTTGATCACAAGAAGACTCATTTGTTACAAAAAAACATCTCGTATTATTGCGAGATGTTTTTTTTATGACTTCTTTGATGGGATTGTCAATCTGTTTACATTACCCTATGCTACCTTATTTGACTTTTCTCTTTTGTTCCTCTTTATAGAGATTAGACTACTTTTGTCTTTCTTTCAGAACCAATCCCAACGCATTATGTTGTGACAAAATGTGTTTTTGGCAATGAAAACTTCTTATTCAATTAGGTAGCTACATTTGCTTTTCAACTCCTAAAAGTCAATAACAAAAATATTGATTATTTTTGTCCATTCAAAATAAAAACAATATGCTATCTTTACATTCTTATATCCTCACTTTATTGTATTAATATTGTAAAGATATTGTCAATGTAATTGATAATAAGGATACATTGCTATGAGCCGGTAAGGCTTAAATTCATTCAATTTAAAGGAAACAATGAATGGCGAATTAGGAGAGATATCAACATTATTGTTCGAGAAATATGGAATCGATGTGTTTCGCTATGACGATTCTTTTTTGGAGATGTCAATATCCAAAAGGGTATCTGCTACAAATTGTTCTTCTTTGAAAGAATACCATACAAAACTGAAAGACAACAGAAATGAAGCCGATTCTTTTGTTCATTCACTGAATATCTCTTTTAGTGAATTTTTTCGCAACCCTCTTACGTATGCATATATAGAACAAATGGTTTTGCCACTGTTGATCGAGAAAAAGGAAAGGGAGAATAATAAAGAAATCAGAATATGGTCGGCAGCTTGCGCTTCTGGGCAGGAAGCTTATAGTATTGCTATGCTTTGGGATGAGGTATCTGATGCTGCTAAAGAAACTATAACTTGTCGTATTTTTGCTACAGATTGTAATCCGGAAGAAATCATTGCTGCTCAAAAAGGAGTTTATACGGCAACATCTCTTTATAAAGTGAGTTTGCATAGGGTTCACGCATATTTCAGCCAGCAAAATGACACATATTTAATTAACCCGAGATTAAAAAAACAGGTTCAATTTTTTGCGTTCAATCTTTTAGATGAACAGTTAATAAGTCCACAAGAAAGTATTTATGGTGATTTTGATATAATTTTGTGTTGTAACCTGCTGTTTTATTATAAACCAGAATATCGTCGACGTATTCTTGAGAAATTAACGCGTAACCTTGTTTCGGGTGCTTACCTAATTACGGGTGAAACGGAGCGAGAAATTGTCCAGAAGAGTAATTATCAGGAGGTTTTCGTTAATTCAGCGATTTTTAAGATAGGGAGTAGGAAATAGGGATGATAAAGGTTTAAGAATTAGTCAATTTGAAACTGAGATAGTATGCTTATGTGTTGATTTGAAAATGGAATTTGCAATCTTAATATAATAAATAGCAATGGATAAATGATATGTAAAGATATTTTGCATCAACGCCTATCTTCATTAATTTCTGAATTAGATCTACTGACTACTAAGTAATAACCAAGAAATATTGTCGTAAAATGAGTTAGATGATTTCATCATTACACAACCCACTGCTCTTTTTTCTTTGAAAAGATCTGGAGAAAGTTTCAAAACTCTCAATGAACGACATTATAGCGTTTCTATTGCTTATAATATTAATATCATATTACTATGAATTTTTCAGATATAAAAATATCTACTCAATTGAAAATCGGATTCGGTATTATTTTGGTGTTTATTGTTGTGCTTGGCGCTATTGCTTGGTATGATACAGTTGAGATAGCCCAACAAACTTCAGATATGTATAATCACCCACTTGCAGTTCGTAACGCTTTGGGTTTTCTTGAAACGGATGTGTTAGCTTATCGTATTGAAAACAAAGGTGATGTACTTACCTCTAATAAAAAAAATCATCAAGCAGAGATTCAATACGCTTCCGAGCACATTGCTGATGCTGAAAAACAATTCACCGTTCTTTATGATCGTTATCTTGGACCACGTACTGATATTGACGATGTTCACAAGGCATTTGTGGTATGGAAAGGGTTAGAAGACGATGTTTTGAGGCAAGAACAATCCAGACAAATAGTTAAGGCCTTTTCGCGTGTTAAAAGCAGTGGCGATCTTGATGATGCGCGAGAACAATTAACCTTGACTTTTAATAAAATAAATACGTTTGCACAGAACAAAGCAGATCAATTATTGAAAAATGCTGCGAACCTTAAGGTTTCACTGAATCGTCAATTAGGTATTTTGCTTGTGTTTATTATTGTTCTGTCGTTAGTGATTGTTTTATTGTTGCTTCGAAATATTCTTACTCCGTTAAGAGAGATAAGAGATGCAACGCAACGATTCAGAGAGGGTGATCTGACTGCGCGAAGTGAGTATGTGTCGACCAATGCTTTTGGAGCACTATCTGCTTCTTTTAACGAGTTAGCCAATACTATCGAAACTGAGTTGACTCTGAATGAACATGCCGCTCAACTTGCCGGAGTAATGCTGAGCGAAGAAGAGGCTCACCGTTTTAGTCATGCTCTTCTGCTTGCTATGCTACAACATACGGAAGCGCAAATGGGTGCTGTTTATTTGTTAGATGAAGAGAAAACAACCTTTGTGCCTTTTGAAAGTATTGGCATGAATGCCGTCGGGTATCATCCATTCTCGGCTGTGAATTTTGAGGGCGAGTTTGGCTTGGCGTTGGCAACGAAGGAGATGCAATTTATTACCAAAATTCCTAAAGAGAGTTATCTTACTTTTTCTACCGTGAGTGGTGACTTTATTCCACGCGAAATTATTACCATCCCAATCGTTGTAAAGGATGAAATTGTTGCTATGATTTCACTGGCAGCGATTAAGCGTTTCAGCGACAACAGCACAAGATTGCTTCAAAGCGTTTTAGTCACACTGAATGCGCGTATGCAAGGCATTTTGGCTTACCGTAAAGTGGTTGATTTCTCACAACAGCTTGAATTCCAAAACAGTGAATTGGAAACTCAAAAACGAGAGTTAGCTGCACAAACCTCTGAACTTACAGAACAAAATATGGAGTTAGCGATGCAGAAAAAGCAGCTTGATGAAGCAAATAAGTTAAAAAACAGTTTTCTTTCAAGTATGAGTCACGAATTACGTACGCCGCTCAATTCAGTCATAGCGCTTTCGAATGTGCTAACCCGTCGCCTTTCGGGTAAGGTGTCGGCAGAGGAATTCAGTTATATTGGTATCATTGAACGCAACGGTAAACAGTTGTTGATGTTGATCAACGATATTCTCGATCTTTCACGCATTGAAGCCGGCAGGGAAGAAATTCGTGTCAATACATTTAACGTGAACGATTTGATTCGAGAAGTTGTTGAGATGATTGAACCGCAGGCAAATCAAAAAAATATTGTGCTTCAATATGTTATCGAAGCACCGCTTCCTGATATTTTAAGCGATTTTGATAAGTGTCGACATATCCTTCAAAATATTGTTGCTAATGCTGTTAAGTTTACTGAAGAAGGTCAGGTTAAAATAAGTGTGAAATCAGATGCTGATTTCATTCATATCAATGTGGAAGATACCGGTATTGGCATTAAAGAAGAATTTCTTTCTCATATTTTTGAAGAATTTCGACAAGTTGATGGTAGCTATTCCCGAAAATATGGTGGCACAGGGTTGGGATTGACTATTGCTAAAAAATATGCCGACATCTTGGGTGGAAGCATTCAAGTAGAAAGCACCTATGGTAAAGGATCGCATTTTACCATAAAACTTCCAATTAGAATAAAAGAATATAGTCAACAGTCTGAACCAGAACCTCTCAGCCATCATTTCATTATGGAGCAAGAACAAGTGGTAGATGCAAAAACGAAAACCATTTTATTAGTTGAAGATAGCGAAGCTATTATTATTCAATTGCGCGATATTTTGGAAGCAGAAGGTTATCACATAATTGTTTCTAGTAATGGGCAGGAGGCTATTGAACAAATAGTTAAACAGGTACCTAACGCTATGATTCTTGACTTGATGATGCCAAAGGTAGATGGTTTTGAAGTGCTGAAACGCATCCGTGCCGAAAAAATATCGGAGCGTCTTCCTGTAATTATTCTGACGGCGAAATATGTGACGCACGATGAGCTTGCATTTTTGACTCACAATGGCATTTTACAATTGATTCAAAAAGGAGATATTAATAAGAGTCAATTGTTAAGCGTTGTTTCTCACGCCGTGATGCCTGTAACAAATGAAAAAATATCAGAACCTTTAAAGCCTGCTCAATTGAGAATAGACGAAAAACCTAAGGTGTTGATAGTTGAAGATAATTTTGATAATCGATTAACCATAAAGGCGTTGCTTAATAATCGATGTGTTGTGCTGGAAGCAGAAGATGGTAAATCAGGTGTTGAGATGGCGCGGAAACATCAACCTCAGTTGATTCTTATGGATTTTGCGTTACCTGGCATGAATGGCATAGAAGCCTTGCAAGAATTACGTAAAGATGTTATTACACAAAACATTCCTGTGATTGCTGTTTCTGCCAGTGCAATGAAGGGGGACCGGGAAGACTTTTTAGCAAATGGTTTTGATGGTTATATCTCAAAACCAATCAATAGTAAAGTTTTTGAAGAAATGATGAAGAAATGGATTGGACACTGCAAAACTGAAGACTAAAGGCGTTGAGACTGAATACTAAAAAAATCAGTTAGATAATTAATATATTATGAGAGATCATACTAAATTTAGGCTTTTTGAACTTGCTGATGAAGTTGCATTTATGATGTATCGTGTGACAAAGGATTTTCCTAGAGATGCAATTGATGGATTAACATCATAAATGAGAAGAGCCGCAGTTTCTTCTCCTTCAAGTATGTATTGTTGAGGAAGTGCAAAAAAAATTAGAAAGGCTATCATCTGTTTCTTGTTATGCTATAGTTCTTTACAAGATTTGCATTATCAATTCAATTTTGCTCAAGGGTTAGGATATATAACAGACCCAGTTTCCACCGATGTTAATAATAACCTTTTTGAAACAAGAAAGTGCTAAGAGCCTTAATCCGATCTTTGGATTAAGCCTATTTCTTCAGTCTTATTTTCTATTATGAAAAGAATTCAGGACGTCCCAATTTAGCCTTCAGCTTTATAACCTATGGAAAAAATTCTTGCAATTGACGACAATCAAGATAATCTGATTGTTTTACGTGCTTTGTTGATGGACCCATTTCCTGAAATGCAATTCTTTAGTTGTCAATCTGGGAAAAAGGGCATTGATCTAGCGATTGAGCAGCATCCGGATGTGATTTTGCTTGATCTTGTGATGCCTGAAATGGATGGATATGAAGTTTGTAAATCACTGAAGTCAAATGAATCTACAAAAATTATTCCAGTTA
>Ga0326727_10010456_pt1 | contig 22089 bp, 21 predicted proteins | sample MB2enrmetagenome_FD_207643 | JGI IMG/M metagenome (GOLD analysis project Ga0326727, IMG submission 207643) | Lab enriched peat soil microbial communities from McLean, Ithaca, NY, United States - MB29MY | ecosystem: Environmental > Terrestrial > Soil > Wetlands > Peat | place: USA: New York...
TACAGACCGCCTACGCACAGGCGAGACACTCCCGATGAGGAAACCGGCAACTGGAGAGCCGTGTGCGGGAGAACCGCACGCACGGTTCGGAGGGCGGGGAGGTAGCTCCTTCCCGACCCCTATCGGGGGTGGGATGGCGCCTTACTCCGCAACCTCCACCGTCTCATCCGCCTGCAACGCGAACGCCGCCGCCATCAGCGCCCGCGTATACGGCTCCTTCGGCGCGGCGAACACCGCATCGGCGGTCCCGGCCTCCACCACCTTGCCGTGCCGCAGCACCATCACGCGATGCGCCAGCGCGCGCACCACCTTCAAATCGTGGCTGATGAACAGATAGGACAGCCCGTGGCGCAGCTGCAGCGCGCGCAGCAGATCGACGATCTGCGCCTGCACCGACATGTCCAGCGCGCTGGTCGGCTCATCCAGCACCACCAGCCGCGGCTTCAGCACCAGCGCCCGCGCGATCGCGATGCGCTGCCGCTGTCCGCCGGAGAATTCGTGCGGATAGCGCTCCGCCGCGTCCGCCGGCAGCCCGACCTCCTCGAGCGCCTGTGCCACCCGCGACGCCCGGGCGGCGCGGGTCAGTCCGGGCTCATGCACCGCCAGCCCCTCTGCGACGATGCTGCTCACCGGCAGCCGCGGCGACAGGCTGCCGTAGGGGTCCTGGAACACGATCTGCATGCGCGCGCGCAACTGGCGCAGCGAGCGCCGATCGAGCGTCATCAGGTCGCGCCCGGCGAAGCCGATCCGCCCGGTGGCGTGCTGGAGGCGCAGGGCGGCGAAGGCCAGGGTGGTCTTGCCCGAGCCGGACTCGCCCACCAGCCCCAGCGTCTCACCGGTGCGCACCACCAGGCTGACGCCGTCGACCGCGCGCACAGCGCCGACCGTCCGGCGCAGCACGCCGCGGCGGATCGCGAAGTGCACGCGCATGTCGTCCACCGTCAGCAGCGGCGCCGCATCGTTGCGCAACGGGACCGGCCCGCCTTTCGGCACCGCGGCCAGCAGCATGCGCGTGTAGGGATGCTTCGGTGCGGCGAAGACCTCGGCGACGCGCCCGGCCTCGACGATGCGGCCGCTCTGCATCACGCAGACCCGGTCGGCGTAGCGCCGCACGATGGCCAGGTCGTGCGTGATCAGCAGCAGCGCGAGCTGGTCCTCGGTCTTCAGCCGCGACAGCAGCTCCAGGATCTGCGCCTGGATGGTGACGTCCAGCGCCGTGGTCGGCTCATCGGCGATCAGCAGCGCGGGGTCGTTCGCCAGCGCCATCGCGATCATCACCCGCTGGCGCTGGCCGCCGGACAACTGGTGCGGGAAGGCATCGAGGCGGTGCTCGGCGTCGGCGAACCCGGCGTGGCCCAGCTTCTCGATCACCCGCGCCCGCAGCGCAGCGGCGGTCAGGTGGCGGCGGTGCAGCCTGATCGCTTCGGCGACCTGGCGGCCGATCCGGTGCAGCGGATTGAGGCTGGTGGTCGGCTCCTGGAACACGATGCCGGCCAGCACGCCGCGGGCATGACGCAGCGTCGTCTTGTTGGCGCCGATCATCGCGCGGTTGTTCAGCGTGATGTGCCCCGACGGGTTGGAACAGCCCGGCGGCAGCAATTGCAGCAGCGAGAGCGCGGTGAGCGACTTGCCGGAGCCGCTTTCGCCGACCAGCGCCAGCGTCTCGCCGCGGTCGAGCGTGAACGATACGCCGTCGACCACGCGTTTGGCGCCGAACGCGACGCACAGATCTTCGACTGCGACGAGGCTCAAGCTTCACCGCTCCCTTCGGGAGAGAGGCATGCGCCCGGACTTGTTACGGGGTCGAGCCGCGATGCCGTGAGGGTGACGCGGTACGTGCCAACCATCGGCGTGGCGGCGAGACCCTCACCCGGAGCGCTGACGCGCTCCGACCTCTCCCGGAGGGAGTGGTAAAGTGATGGCGCGACGCCGCCCGTGGTAAGACCTGCTGCTGCCACTGCCTCACGATGCGTTAACGCCACACACACGTCCAGAGCCACTGCCCATTGATTGGACCCCACTCGGCCGGCGCGGGTCTGCGGCGTGGTGCCGCGTCACGCCGTCAGACCGTGCGACGCAGAACCGCCAGGGTCGCCTCCGGTTCCGGCCGGCGCGTGTAGTCCGGGTCCGCCTCGATGCCGAGCACCGCGCCGCCCTTCGCCAGCACGATGCGGGCAGGCACCGGCAACCGCCAACTGCTGTCGCCGTCGAACGTTGGCAGGTCGATCCCGCGCGCGGCGTAGACATTGATCAGGTCGTCGGGCAGTTGCATGGCGATGCCATAGGCCTCGGCCACCAGATTGCCCGCGTCGAACAGCAGGTCGAACCCGAGCTTCATCTGCGTCCGCATCTCCAGCGAGATGGCCGGCAGTTGCGGGGAGATCACCACCAGGTCGGCGCCGAGGGCGTGGATATCCGGAAGTACTGCGTTCAGAGCTGACAGCTCATGTCGGCAGTAGGGTCACCATCGGCCGCGGAAGAACGACATCACCAACGGCCCGCGCGTCACCAGCGCCGCCGAGGACACAGCAACGCCATCCTGGTTGGCCAACGTGAAGGCGGGGCCAGGCTGGCCGGGCTGCGGCATGCGCGCCTGGAAGCCTGAGGCGCGCTGGTCCGCGGTCACGCGGTGCATGATCTTCAGGTCATCGGGCGGTATACGGCCCGGCTTGGTGCCGTCGCCTTCCGCCGCGCGGCGGATCGCGTCGAGCGCGTCCTTCAGCGAGCCCATGGCCTCTCCTTCCCGATCGTCCCGACCATATCTCCTGCCGGGCCCAGTCACAATGTGGGGTCATCTCAGCAAATTCAATTCCGGTCCGCCACCAATCGACGGTCCTTGCGTTTGGATGCCATAGCGGGGCGTTGCCTGGAACGCCGGCTCGGCCGACCTGATATGAGCTTGCGGCGACGTTCGAGGCTCCGGGCACGCCCTTCGGTTGGCCTTAAAATCGAAAGGAACCGCCATGACACCCAAGGCATACCGGCTCTTGCAGTTCGCGTTGCCCGTCGCCGTCGCGACGCTGGCGACCGTGCCGGCGGCACCAGCGCGTGCTTATTTCCTCCAGGGTCCGCGCACTTTCTTCACGCAGGATGTCCCGCATTTCTTCGAGGACGATGTCCCGTGCGCCTTTGGCGGGCGACCGGCCAGCGGTACCAGGACTTCGTGCGGGGGGTCCGATCATGCGGCCGAACCCGCGGCTGCCAACGGTCGCACGGGGGCCAACTTCACCCCGCCGCCGCCGCCGGCTAAGGCGGAATAGCGCCGCTGCGTTCGCTCGCCGATCAGGTTTGAGTTACCGGTAAGGTCTCGCGCCGGTGGTGGGGCGACGTGGCGTTCCGCGATGGGTCACGTTGTGAGCTCTTTGGCGATGCGGTGGCGCGAAGGCAGGTAAGGAATATTTTGCCGCGGATGAACGCCGATAAGAAAGCCAGCGGGAGCGAACTGACCAAGGCTGGCTTTCTTATCGGCGTTTTCGGCGTTCATCTGCGGCAAGATTCGCTTGGCTCGCAGCGCACCGGCGTTATCGGTAAGCCGGAAACCGCGGACTGATCGATATGGTCGTTCTCGTGGCGGGAATTCGCCGGGGGATGCGAAGAATTGCGGGGATAATATGACAGGGTCACACCAGGGGGCGGTGTGATGCAGGCTTGTCGGAAGCGGGAGGGTCGGCCCTGGCCGTGCCGATGCGGCGACGGTGTTGGGGTGCCTGCGGGAGGGTCTCGACCGCGGTGTGGCGCCGGGTGACGATGCGGGACATCACCAAGCAAGCCAAGGGGAAACGTCATGCCAAAGAGCGCCACCGAACAGCAGGTTCCGGTCGCCGCCGAGACCATCGAGACGTTGCGCAAGGTCAGTACCGATACGATCACCGGCGTGCTGATGAAGATCGCGGGGATGCGTTCGCGCGCGATCCGCGAGGTGCGGCCGATCGATCCGCGGCGCTGCCATTTCGTCGGTCCGGCCTACACGCTGCGCTATGTGCCGATCCGCGAGGACTACACCGCCAACGCCAGTCCGGTCAGTCCGGGCAGCCGGCTGCATGGCCGGCTGGATGAGATCCCGGCAGGCAGCGTGCTGGTGCTCGACATGGGCGGCGACACCACCAGCGGGGCGTTGGGCGACGTGATCATTGCGCGGCTGATCGCGCTGGGCGTGGTCGGCGTGGTCGCCGATGGCGGCATGCGCGACGGCAGCGTGATCGCGCAGATGGCGCTGCCGGTGTTCGCGCGGGCCGCGGCGCCGCCGCCGAGCCCGCGGTCGCTGCTGGCGGCGGGGGCGCAGGAGGTGATCGGTTGCGGCGGCGTGATGGTGGAGCCGGGCGACGTTGTGGTGGCGGACGGAAATGGCGTCGCGGTGGTGCCTCGGCATTTGGCCGACGAGGTGGCGAGGAAGGGGATCGAGCAGGAGGAGGTCGAGGTCTGGATCAAGGCGCAGATCGAGTCGGGGGCGAAACTGTCAGGGCTGTATCCGCCAACGGATGAGGTGATGGCGCGGTGGCGGCGGGAGCGTGGTGGGTGAGGCGTGACTGAGAGGCAAGCACGTCTCATCCGTAATGAGAAGCGCTGGATGGTGGCTTGATCGCTGGCCTCGCGTTCCGACATATGTTAGAACCGCCCCGACGCCGACACCAGGAGAATGCCATGAACACGCTGAAGCTGACCCAGATTGGCAATTCCGTCGGTGTGATCCTGCCGAAGGAGCTGTTGGCAAAGCTCGGCGTGGGCAAGGGTGACACCATCTACGCCATCGACCAGCCGGATGGGGTGCGGCTGACCACGGCCGATCCGGATTTCGACGCGCAGATGGAAGTCGCCCGCAAACTGATGAAGCGCTGGCGCAATGTGCTGCGTGAGCTGGCCAAGTGACCGTTTGGCTGTCGCGCCAATTCACCCTCGCCATCCACGACGAGCAACTGGCCGAACATGGCGGTGCCATCGGCATACGCGACGAAGGGCTGCTGGAGAGTGCCCTGGCGCGGCCGCTGAATCGCGCCGGCTATGGTGAGCCCGACATGGCGGAGCTGGCCGCGTTGTATGCCATTGCGATCGCACGCAATCATCCGTTCGTCGACGGCAACAAGCGAACCGCCTTTGTCGCGCTGTTCACCTTCTTGGGGTTGAATGGCATGGTGTTCGAGCCGCCTGAGGTGGATGCAACGATGGCTGTCCTGGGCCTGGCGGCCGGCGAACTGACTGACGAGGTGTTCACCGACTGGGTGCGCACGAATACCCGGTCGCCGGACTGACGCCGTCGCCCTTCCAGGCTGAATAGCTTGCCCGGGCGAGCGCGGAGTACCATCAGAGGCTTGCCGCGCAGGTGTACCGTGAGGAACGCGATGGCGGCCAGGCGATGGGATGGAATGCACTGTGGGTCGCGCGATCCAACCGCTGAACCGCCACCGGACCTTTGGTGGAGCTACAGCAACGTCCTGTGCGCGGGGACGACATCCTTCGAATTGAACTGCCGCGGTACAACTTGGTCGAAATCGGCGCCAATGTCCGCCTGTTCACCTTGCTGGGAGGGCTGGCGGCGCGCGGCAGCTATCTCGCGGTCGAACCGATTGTGGAAATCTCGGCTGTATTGCGGCGCAACCTGGCGCGCAACAAACCAGTCGATCCCGTCGATCACCATCGAGTCGGTGAGCTCGAACGTGACGACCGGCCGGTTGTGCGAAGCAACAGCCGAGTCAGGATGATACGGAAATCTTGGCAAATTGCGCTCCGTGAGGCTGCCCCTCACAACGATGCCAACAGCCAATGCCACGACGGTGCCGACAACCGACAACGACAGCCTGCCTCGGAGCAACGCCAGCAATGGCATGTGATATAGATAGATCGAGAACGTGTACGCGGCGGCGGCGATAAGGCAGCGGATGAATCGGCACCAATATCGGCCAAGCGTGGTGCAGCACGACAACCAACGCCGCTCCGAATCGAACCAGATCCAGATATAGTGACCAGATCCAGATATAGTGAAAGGAGCGGGCTCACGAACGGACTCTGGCTCCGCCACCGGGTAACCGGCCTTCAGGCAAAAAATGGATATATGCAACCCGAGCCCCGGGACGAGGTGACGCCACCAAAATCACCTTACGATATCCAAGCCAACCCGGGTTGTGGTCTCCCGCGCGACATCCGGACCGCAATGATACGGAGCGACCCGGACACGCTCCGTTGCCGCGAGGCTTGCGGCGTCAGGTATTCATCGCGTCGAAGAAGTCATTATTGGTCTTGCTGTATTTCAGCTTGTCCAACAGGAACTCCATCGCATCCACTGTCCCCATCGGGTTCAGGATGCGGCGCAGCACCCACATCTTCGACAGCGTCCCCTTCTCGACCAGCAGCTCTTCCTTGCGCGTGCCGGACTTGGTGATGTCGATCGCCGGGAAGGTGCGCTTGTCGGACAGTTTCCGATCGAGAATGATTTCCGAGTTGCCGGTGCCCTTGAACTCCTCGAAGATCACCTCATCCATGCGGCTGCCGGTGTCGATCAGCGCGGTGGCGATGATGGTCAGCGAACCGCCTTCCTCGATGTTGCGCGCGGCGCCGAAGAAGCGCTTCGGCCGCTGCAACGCGTTGGCGTCCACGCCGCCGGTCAGCACCTTGCCGGACGACGGCACCACGGTGTTGTAGGCGCGCGCCAGGCGGGTGATCGAGTCCAGCAGGATCACCACGTCTCGCTTGTGCTCGACCAGGCGCTTGGCCTTTTCCAAGACCATCTCGGTCACCTGCACGTGGCGGGTCGCCGGCTCGTCGAACGTCGAGGCGATCACCTCGCCCTTCACCGAGCGCACCATGTCGGTGACTTCCTCCGGCCGCTCGTCGATCAGCAGCACAATCAAAAACACTTCCGGATGGTTGGAGGAAATCGCGGTGGCGATGTTCTGCAGCATCACCGTCTTGCCGGTGCGCGGCGGCGCCACGATCAGCGCGCGCTGGCCCTTGCCGATCGGCGAGATCAGGTCGATCACCCGGGGCGTGTTGTCCTTGGTGGGACCCTTGGCCACCGACTGGAAATTCTCGACCTCCATCTTCAGCCGCTCGTCGGGATACAGCGGCGTGAGATTGTCGAAGTTGATGCGGTGGCGCACCGCCTCGGGCGGCTCGAAATTGACCGTGTCGACCTTCAGCAGCGCGAAGTAGCGCTCGCCGTCCTTGGGCGCGCGGATCTGGCCCTCGACCGAGTCGCCGGTGCGCAGGCCGAACCGGCGCACCTGGGTGGGGCTGACATAGATGTCATCCGGGCCGGGCAGGTAGTTGGCCTCGGGGCTGCGCAGGAAGCCGAAGCCGTCCGGCAGGATTTCGAGCGTGCCTTCGCCGTGGATCGCCTGGTCGTTTTCGGCGAGGTTTTTCAGGATCGCAAACAGCATGTCCTGCTTGCGCAGGGATGAGGCGTTCTCGATCTGGAGGGATTCGGCAAAGCTCAGCAGGTCTGCCGGGGATTTGGCCTTGAGTTCGGCAAGATGCATCGTCGTTTGGTCGCTCTGATTGGTGACAGCATTTGGGCGGGGATGCCCGGTTTGCGGGACCGCTCCATCGCGCGCGGATGGAAGGTCGCCGTGCCGTCCTGGGGAATTAAAAACGGCGTTGGATCGCCGGGGGAGGGGAGGGGCCACACCCTAAGCAACCGGCTGACCCCCGTCAACGTGTCCACATGGGCGCCGTGCCGTGCCGCGTCAAGGCTTTTTGGATCGAGGGTCGGCGTCGGCGGTGGATTTCAGCAGGAACGAAAACGTGATTCCTGGTCGGCCCCGTCCGCGTTCTTCGCGGCCGAAGCCAGCGAAGAGCGGGGGGAGGCAACGCCGCGGCTCGGGTGCGGCTAGGCCTTGGGATAGCCGAGGGTCTGCACGAACATGATGAACTGCGTCTCGGCCAGATTGAGCGTGCGGGACAGCCGCGCCTGGTCGAACGAGGCGCGGAACACGCAGGCCAGTCCCTCGGAGGCGCAATACAGGTAGACGTTCTGACCAATGCAGCCGATGTCCGCGGCGGCGAAACGATGTTGCTCCGCTTGTGTCACGCCGCTCATGTGCTCGGCGTTGGAGACGTAGACCAGTTCGAGCGGGGCAGTGCCGACGAAATCCTGCACCCCGGTCTGCGCCCGGACATCCTTGCCGAGCACCGGCAATAGTCGATGCGCGATCGGATCGTAACGCCAGACGCCGTCGGCCATGACGGTGTAGATCTCGGTCTCGCGCGCGTGCCGCCACGATGGCGCGGTGCGATCGGCGGTGGCCGGCCGGTTGACGCCGTAGGCGGACCAGAGCACCTCCGACAGCACCAGCGGCGGCAACGCGCGCGGCGCAAAATCCCGGGTCGAGCGACGCTGCTTCAACGCCTGGGCGAGCGCGACGCCGAAATCGGCGCGCGGTGGGGGCAGGTCGATCGGCTGAAGGTCCTGCGCCGCCGCGATGCCCGGCGCCAGCGTCAGGCCGGCCGCGGCGGCCAGCAGGCCCAGCCCAAGCCCGCGCCGCGTGGTCGTGTCGTTCGGGTTCATTCCGCCTGGGTTCATTCGGTCCGGGATCGTTCCGGCCGGGTTGGTTCGGCTCGGGATCATTTCGTGGGTGGTCATGTCGCGTCCTCGGGATCGGTGATGCCGGTCGCTTGCAGCACGGCGCGGCGCACCAGCGCGGCCAGGATCGGCAGCTTGTAGGCATTGCGGGTCAGCGGCACGGCGCCGACGATGGCGGCCTTCCCGGCTGAACGTGCCACTTCCGGATCAATCATCTGGCCGGTCAGCGCGGCCTCGGCCTGCCGCGCGCGCCAGGGGGTGGGCGCGGCGGCACCCAGCACGACCGCGGCATGCTGGCAGCGCCCATCCGGCGCGCAATCCAGCACCACCGCGGCATCGGCGATCGACCAATCGAATGACGGCTTTTCCGCCTGCTTCAGGAAGGCGGAGCGCGCGCCCGCCGCGACCGCCGGCAGCACCACGGCGGTGAGCACCTCATTGGCACGCAGGGTGTTTTCCCGCGTCATCTCGACCTCGGGGCCGACCAGGAATGCCTCGAGCGGGACGCTGCGTGTTGCGCCCTGGGCATTCGTGAGTTCGACCCGCGCGCCGAAGGCCACCAGCGCGGTGGCGGCGGTCGAGGGATGCACGATGGCGCAGCCATATTGGGCGAACACCGCGTGGTATTGGTTTTCACCCACGAAGGCGAAGCACGGGTCGCCGCCTTTGCGGGCGCAATAATGCGCGGCCGAACGGAAATACCAGCAGCGCGGCCGCTGCAGCAGATTGCCGCCGAGCGTGGCGACATGACGGATCTGCGGACTGGCCGAGGCACCGGCGGCGTCGGCCAGCGCGGTGTAACGCTGCCGCAACAACGGATGCGCCGCAAGCTGCGCCAGCGTCACCAGCGCGCCGATACGCACACCGCCCGCATCTGCAACGATCTCATCGAGGCCCGGAACCTCGCGCAGGTTCACGATCCGCCCGGGCCGTAACAATCCCTCCTTTATCAGGTCGAGCAGATCGATGCCGCCGGCCTTCAGCACGACACTGTCCGCCGCGGCCGAGGCGTCGGCGAGCATTGCGTCGGCGACCGTCGTGCTGGCCAGTGACGCCGCCTCCGTAACGTTGCGCGCGGCCTGAAATGCGAAGCGTTGCATGGCCTCAGCCCCTGACCGGCAGCTTGCCGAGCGCGGCCAGCACCGCGGACGGCGTCATCGGCAGGCTGCGCAGGCGCACGCCGATCGCGTTGAACACCGCGTTCGCGATCGCCGGCGCGGTGGCGATGTTGGACGGCTCGGCGATGCCATAGGCGTCGGTGGCGCTCTCGCCCTGGTAGTTCTCCAGCAGCAGCACCTCGATCGGCGGCGTCTCGCGCGGACCGACCAATTTGTATTGTTCCAGATTGTCGTTCAGCACGTGGCCGGTGTGCTGGTCGATGATGCGTTGTTCCAGCAGCGCATAGGAGATGCCCATCAGCACGCCGCCCTGGACCTGGCTTTCGATCAGCTTCGGGTTGATCGGCCGGCCGCAATCCTGCGCGGCGACCACGCGTTCGACCCGGATCATTCCGGTTTCGGTATCCACCGCGACGGCGGCGAACTGCACGCCGCCAAGGTCGGTCTGGGCCAGCGCGGCATCGTCCATGCGGCGGCGGAAGCCACCATAGTCGTCGCGCCGCGCCTCGGTCACGCTGAGCTGGTCGGTGCGCAGCAGCGCCGCAGCCTCGCGGAAGGCCAGGCCGCGTGCGGGATCGTCGCGCACCGCGATGCGTCCGTTCGCGGCGGCCAGTTGCGCCGGCGCCGCCTGCAACGTGGGTGCGACCTGGGCGAACAGCATCTGCTTGAGCTTCCACGCGGCGGTGCGCGCCGGCGGTGTCATCGAGGCCGTGGTGCGGCTGCCGTTCGACGGCGGCCCGGCGGGGAAATCGGTGTCGCCGATATGCAGCGTGATGTCCTCGGTCCGCAGCCCGAGCTCCTCGGCCACCACCTGCGCCAATATCGTTCCGCTGCCGGTGCCGAGATCCTGCACGCTGGAGAGGACCGCCACCGAGCCGTCGCGCAGCAGGCGCACCTCGCAGGAAGCATTGGTGTAGATGTTGGCGCCCCACAACGACTGCGCCACGCCGAGGCCACGCCTGATCCGGCCGGTGTCGGCACCAGGCCTGTGCCGGCGGTCCCAACCGATCTGCTGCGCGCCGAGGCGGCGCTCCTCGCGTCGCACCGGGGACGGATCGATGCGGTCGCGCAATGCCAGCGGATCCAGGCCGAGCCGGTCGGCAAGCTCGTCGATCGCCTGCTCCATGGCGAAGGCACCCGGCGTGTTGCCCGGGCCGCGCATGGCCGAGCCGCGGCCGGCGTTGATGAACACGTCGTTCTGCGCGACGGCGAAATTCGGACAGGTGTAGAGCGCCTGGGCGAAGTTGCCGATGCCGGCGCTGACGCCGACGCCGGCGGTGCCGTATTCCTGCACGGCGATGGCGGTGAGCGTGCCGTCGCGGCGCGCGCCGAGGCGCAGATGCTGCCAGGTGGCCGGGCGGTTGCCGCTGTCGAGTTGTTCCTCTGCCCGATCGAATACCAGGCGCACCGGCGCGCGGGCCTGGCGCGACAGCATGACCGCGTAACGGCCATAGGGACCAGGTTGCGATTTCGATCCGAAGCCGCCGCCCATCGCCGCGACCTTCACGCGCACCTGGCTGAGTTTCAGGCCGAAGCTTTGCGCCAGTTCGTGGCGCACGCCGGCGGTGAACTGGGTGGAGATCCAGACCGTGAGGCCGTCGGGGCGCCAATCGGCGACGACGGCGTGCGGTTCCATGCAGCAATGGGTCTGCGTCTGGGTGCGGTATTCGGCGTCGATAACGATTTCGGCCTGGGCGAGGCCCTGGGTCAGGTCGCCGCGGCTGCCTTGCGTGTCGGGGCCACGCACATTGCCGGTCACCGCGAGGCCGGCCGCGACCGGGATCTCGGCGACCGCGAGCGAGGGGTGCTCGCCGGGTTGATACACCAGGGCGGCGCCCGGACGGCGCGCGGCATCCATGTCCGCAACGAACGGCAGTGGCGCATAATCGACCTGGATCAGGCGCAGCGCGGCGTCGGCGGCGTCCTGGGTCGCGGCGGCAACGGCGGCGACCGGTGCGCCGACATAGCGCACGATGGCGTCCTTCGGCGCGATCACCAGCACGGCGCGCACGCCTGGCTGCCGCGCGGCGGCGGCGGTGTCGATGGCCTGGACGCGGGCGTTGGGGGACGGCGAGCGCAGGATGCGCGCGTGCAACAATCCGGGCAGCTTGATGTCCACGGTGTATTTCACCGCGCCGGTGACCTTGGCGCGGGCGTCCTGGCGATTGATTTTCTTGCCGATCACGTTAAGGGCGCTGTTCACCGGCAGTGGCGGTGGTTCGCTAGCCGGAATGTTACGCTCGATCTCGGTCAGGCCGACGCCGGCGATGCCGAGTGGGAATCGTTCCGTCCGCAGGGCGTCGTGGGGCATGGTCAGGTCTTTCCGGGGGTGCTGACGGCCTGCATCGCGTCCAGCACGTGCGGGTAGCTGCCGCAGCGGCAGATATGGCCGCTGATCGCCGCGTGGATGTCCTCCGGCGTTGGTTGCGGAATGCGTTGCAGCAGCGCGGCACAGCTCATGACCATACCGGGGGTGCAATAACCGCATTGCATCGCGTCATGGTCGATGAAAGCCTGCTGGACGGGATGCAGCGTGTCGGTTTCGGCTGGTCCGTCGATCTGGGCGAGGCCCTCGATGGTGGTGACGGCCCGGGTGCCGACGTCGATCGCCAGCATCATGCAGGCGGCGACCGGCGCGCCGTCGAGCCAGACCGTGCACGCCGAACAGGCGCCGCGGTCGCAGCCGATCTTCGTGCCGGTAAGGTCGAGCGGACCGCGCAGCACGTCGACGAGGGTGGTGTGCGGTGGGACATGCAGGTGGTGGGGTCTGCCGTTGACTGTCAGCGTGAGTGGGGCGGCGCCTGGGCCGGCGATCGGCGGCGGGTCAGCCGCTGCGGCGGGGTGTGCGTCGGGTAGGAGGGCTGCGCCGCCGACCGCGACGCTGGCACCGGTCAGGAAGGAGCGGCGTGAGACGCGAGGGGTGTGGGCCGGGGATGTGCGGCTGGGTTCCGACATGAACATCTCCCACGTCGATCGAAGGCTGGCATCGAGGTCCGTCTGTCGCGCAGGGGATGTCTAGCGCCGGGGGGGCGCGATGCGCGTTGACCCAGATCAAGTGGGGGGACCTGGGGGGTGCGGGCCTTGCGCTTGCCGCTGCGCGTCTTGATCTCTCCTGCAAGGCGGGCGCGGTGGGTCGTGGTGGCTGCGGCGCCAGCCGCTTCGCCAGCCAGGTGCAGGCCGGGGCGGGCGGCGGATCGGGGCGATGGGTCAGGTAGCGCGATCGGAACGTGGTGGGCGGGCACCCGCGCGACCTGCAACCGGATCGGCGGCCTGGTCCGGTGCGATCGGTTTCGTTGACGGATTGATGTTTTCGGCTGGGCTGTTAACGCCGGTGCGCTGCGCGGCGAATAGATTTTAGCCGCCGATGAACGTAGATGAACGCGGATAAGAAAGCCAGCCTTGGATCGGTCGGGGGGGTTCTGATCCGGTATTTGTAGCAACGGGCACCAACCCGAGTTGCGCCGCGCGCAGCCTAATTCCTACATCCGCGGAGGGGGGTTGGCTGGCGTGTGCGGGGATTTGGGGTTGCCGCGTCGAGTGTAGGTCCGTCTGGTGTTGCAACTGCCACACCCGGCACGGCTCCTATCCCGGTCCCACTGCCATGAGACGGGACTTCAATGGGCTTTCATTCTGGCTTTATGGCGCACATCCCTGAGAAACTTCGTAATTTAGGACTGCAATATTTCATGATCGTCTTTGATTTAGGCGGATGGGGGCGGTCAAGTGGTATGCACTCGCTTGGTTTTGGCCGGCGCCATCATGCCTTCTTGACCTGGTGCACGCTTTGTTAATGCTCCTGGTGGATCGCGTCTGACACCTGGTGCCCCCGAACCCCGCTTCACTGACGGAAAGTCGCCAAGCGGGCGGGGCTCAAACGTTGGGTTATTCACCAGGGCAACGGAACACACCGGTGCCGAACTTCGCATAAGTGCAGTTAACGCAGAGGCCGCAGAGAACGCAGAGATCGCAGAGAAGAAGCTTTTGTTGGGCCTGCGGCCGGAGCGGAGCCAACCGCCGCGGGGACGCCGCCGAAGACGATCCGATAAAGCAACATCCGCGCGAAGCGCAGCAAAACTTCTTTCTCTGCGTGCTCTGCGTTCTCTGCGGCCTCCGTGTTAACGTTGCTTCGCCGGACACATCCCGGACCAGGTCAATTCGCCTCTGATCAACCGACCGCCCCCATAACCCCCCAGCATGACCCTCCTGCCCGGGTGTGTTCCGGCGATCCATCGCGGCACGGCGCCGCCCGGCGTTAGAGGTATCAGCCGCAGATCTTGCGGCATTTGCTGCGGTTTCAGAGGAAGTTACAGCTTTTCTGTTCAGCATCGCCAATTGTTCCTGGGGCTGGGTGATGGCGTGTTGGTCGGACAGGATTTGCCCCGCGATGCTGGCTTTCTTATCCGCGTTTATCTGCGTTCATCGGCGTTCATCGGCGGCTAAATATCTCTTGCTGTCTTCGCGCCGCCGCATTGACGCGTAATCTGCGCCTGATCCGGTGCGTTGCTCGCTCGCGTGGCGCTGCCCGATGCGGCATTTGCAGGCGTGCTCGATCGGCTGTCAGTGATCTGCAAAGCAGGCATGGACCCGCGTTGAATCAACTATCGCGACCTCTCTGTTCAGCAGCTTGGCGCGATCTTTGAAGGGCTGCTGGTACAATTATTACTTGAACGTTGTAGCAGCTAAAATAAAATATGATTTGATTCAACTCATAGGTTACGCGTACGTAAACATAGATAAACGCTTTGCGCCCGGAGGATTGCCGCTGATGGACGATAGTGCGACGTTCCCGGCCATTCGATCAGTTGAACCGCTCGATGAGACCGGCGGCAACGTTGGCGAAATCTCGCAATGCGCGAGCCACAGGCATGTCGCCGTAATGCCCGGTTTCGCTGAAGGATACGAAGAAGGCCGCGTTTATCTTGCCCTCAACTGCTTCTCTGGACAGAAAGGCCAAGAGGGTTTCACCATTGGCGCCAATCCCAAATTTGCCGGGAAAGACGATGTGGTCGCGCTGAATGCCGGTGAACTTCATATGCGCGGGCATGATTCTGGTTTCGAGCGATCGGCGGTGCTTTCGCATTATGTCGAGTTGATGCATGGCCCACAGCGTGTCGTTCCCTCCCGGATAGTCGGCACGAACGCCGCCGGCGCGAGTATTTCGAGCGGCGCCAGGCGGCTGCCGCTGCGCGGTCGCCGGGGCTTGGCGCTGACGCGATAGAGGCTGCCGTGATGCAGCTTGTGGCGGCTGAGGTTGCCGCCCGTGCGGCGGCGCCGGTGGCGGTCGCGGCGTGATTGGGTGGGAGAACCCCTCGCAACGTGAAGATGTCGTCGGCGGGCGAGGGCGATTGCGGGCCGGCGGCGCGGGGCGCGAGGCAGCGTCTGTGGTTCTGCGGGAGGGGTGTTTTAGGGGGTTGGGTGCGTCGGGGTCGGGGCTGGCATTTGCGTGTTGTGTGGGGAGTTCCTCATGCAACGTGAGGATGGGTGAAACCCTAGCGTTGCGGCGTTGGATCGAGTCGGGGGACAGCGCAATCGGATGAACGCGCATGAAGCTCGGAGGTGCTGGCCCTGAGGGGTGAGGCGGAGTGGTCGCCCAACCGATGCGGACGTGAGGGATTGGATCGCCTTCGGCTCTCAATGACGGGTGGCGTGACCCTCACCCTCGCCGCTGCGCCTCTCGACCTCTCCCGCAGGACGGGCGAGGTAAAGGACGGTTAGGTGGCTAGCCGGTCGGCCAGCCAGGCGCAGGCTGGGCCGGGGGGCGTGTCGGCGCGGTGGATCAGCGCGATCGGATAGTGGTGCTCGGGGGCCTCGGCGACCTGCAGGCGCACCAGCCGGCCGGCGGCAAGGTCGTCGGCCACCATCTCCGCCGGCATGTTGCCCCATCCCAGCCCCGCCAGCAGCAGCGCGTGCTTGGCGCCCATGTCGCCCAGCCGCCAGGTGCGCAGCGCCAGCACGCCGAAATCCTGGCCCTCGGTCAGCTTGGTGCGATCGGTGAGCACCAGTTGCACCTGCTCGCGCAGCACCGCGCTGCTGATCGGCGCCCCTTGTTTGGTCGCGCCTGTTTGGGCCGCCGCTTGTTGCGCCGCCGGATGCGTCGGCGCCGCCACCGGGATCAGCCGCACCTCGCCGATCGCGCGCCGTTCCAGCGCATCCGGCACATCCCCCATCCAGCCACTGACGCCAAGCTGGCACACGCGGTCCAGCACCAGCCGCGCCACCCCGCCCAGTCCCTCGATGCGCAGCCGCAGCGCGACGGTGGGAAACGCCTGGGCGAATGCCTCGAGGGCCGCCACCAGGCGCGCGGTCGAGAACATCACGTCGACCGCCAGGCCGACCTCGGCCTCCAGGCCGCGCCGCAGGGCCGCGGCCCTGGCACGCATCTCGTCGACCAGCCGCCCGACCCGCCGCGCATCGGCGATCAGCGCGCGCCCGGCCTCGGTCAGCACCGGCCGCCGCCCGGCACGGGCGAACAGTGCCACGCCCAACTGCGCCTCCAGATTGCTGATCGTGTAGCTGACCACGGATTGGGCGCGATTGAGCCGGCGCGCGGCGGCCGAGAAGCTGCCCGCCTCCACCACGGCGGTCAGCACGTGGAGCTGGTCGAGGGTCGGGGTGCCGGTGTCGGGCATAGCGGTTGATATCCATAATCTCGATGGGTGGCTTCGATATTATCCCGGTTTTCCCGATGGCACGCCAGCCCTATCTGGGGCGCCGAGAGCAGCCACCCACAACCAGACCGGAGAGCTTCCATGTCGACACCGACCAACGTGCTGATCGCGTTCTATTCCCGCAACGGCGCCTCCGAGGCGCTGGCCAGGGCCGTCGCGGAAGGCGCGGCGGCGGCCGGGGGCGAGGTCCGGCTGCGCCGTGCGCGCGAGCTGGTCGGCCCGGACGTTATCGCGCGCGTGCCGGGCTGGGCCGACGCCGCTGCCCGGATGAACGAGGCGTACCGGGCGCCGACCGAGGACGACGCGGTCTGGGCCGATGCGATCGTCTTTGGCACGCCGACGCGCTTCGGCGCTCCCGCTTCCGAGTTGCGTGCCTATATCGATACGCTGGGCGGGGTGTGGTTCCAGGGCAAGCTGAACGGCAAGGCCGGCAGCGCGTTCGGCGCCACCTCCACCCGGCACGGCGGCAATGAGAGCACGTTGCTGTCGCTTTACAATACGTTCGCCCACCTTGGCCTGATCATCGTGCCGACCGGGTATGCGGACGGGGCCATGTTCAAGGCCGGGACGCCGTACGGCGCCACTGCGGCGGTTCCGCCCAACGGGGCGGTCGGCGAGGACGATCTCGCGGTTGCCCGCTTCCAGGGGCGCCGGGTCACCGAGGTCGCCGCGGCGCTGAAGGCCGCGCGGCCGGCTGGCTGAGATGACGACGGACATCAACAGGAGGGACAGGCAATGATCGCACTTCGCAAATCCGCCGACCGCGGCGGCGGCAATCACGGCTGGCTGGACAGCAAGTTCAGTTTCTCGTTCGCCGACTACCATGACCCGCGCCACATGGGGTTCGGCCCGCTGCGGGTGATCAACGAGGACCACATCGCGCCAGGCACCGGCTTCCCGACGCACCCTCACCGGGACATGGAGATCCTGACCTGGGTGCTGGACGGCGCGGTGGCCCACCGCGATTCCGAGGGCAACCAGGCCGTCGTGCGCCCGGGCGAGCTGCAGCGCATGAGCGCCGGCACTGGCATCAGGCATTCGGAGTTCAACGCCTCGACGACCGACGGGCTGCATCTGCTGCAGATCTGGATCCTGCCGGAACGGCGCGGCCTGGCGCCGAGCTATGAGCAGACCGCGTTCACCGACCTTGACGGCAGGCTGCGCCTGGTCGGGGCGCGCGATGGGCGGGATGGGGCGGTGACGATCCACCAGGACGCCGAGCTGTGGGCGAGCCGGCTTAGTGCGGGGCAGGAGGTGGCCTTTGCGCCGAAGCCGCACCGCGTGCAGTGGGTGCAGGTTGCGCGTGGGGCGGTGACGCTGAACGGGCAAGCGCTGGCGCAAGGCGACGGGGCGGCGATCAGTGAGGAGACCGCGCTGACACTGCGTGCCGACGCGCCGGCGGAGGTGTTGCTGTTCGACATGGGCGCTTGAGTTCCTTACCTCTCCCGCGATTGCGGGCGAGAGCCTGCCCCCGGACATGTTCCGGGGGTCAAGGCGCGCCGCGGCGAGGGTGAGGGTCGCGCCACAGCACCAAGCGGCGTCGCCCCACCCCCACCCAGAATTGTTCCGCTCCCGCTGCCGCCCTATCCTCTCGGCATGAAGATCGCCGTCCTCGGGCGCACCCGCCACATCATCCACTGGCCCGAGGACGCGGTCGCCGCCTTCCGCGCCGACGGCCACGACGCGCGCCTGTTCGCCACCCGCAATCCCGCGATCGCCAAACCCCTCGAACACCTGCTGCTGTCCGAGCGCATCGGCGCGCCGAAGGCCACCTGGATGGCGCGCAGCCTCGCTAAGTTTGCCCCGGACCTGATCCTGGTGACCGGCGCCGACCGCTGCCCACCGGTGATCCTCGACGCGATCGGTGCGCTGCCGAACCGGCCGCCGTTGGTCGGCTGGGTCGGCGACACGTTCGACAGCAGCAAGGCCGCCCCGCTGGGCTGTTTCGACGTTGTTGCCTACACCGACAGCGGCCTGCTCGCACTGCATGCCCAGTATGGCGTTCGCAGCCGAAGCGCTTTCATGCCGCACGCCGCGCCGCTGCAACGTGTCGTTGCAGGTGATCAACCCGGCGCGCGAATTCCGCTGCTCGCCTTTGTCGCCTCGCGCACCGACAACCGGTTGCGTGTCCTGCAACAACTCCGTTCTCCGATCGCACTGTTCGGCCCCGAATGGCACGACAGGCCGGAGGTGGCGCATCACGAGTGCCACATCCGCCGCGTGCCGGCCGAGGAACTCGCGGCGATCTACACCGGCCATCTGGCAGTGCTGAACATCCGCAACGAAAAGCACGTGCTGCACGGGTTGAATCAGCGCAGCTTCGCCCCCTATGTCTACGGCGCGCCGGTGGTCACCGATCCTCAGCCGGACCTTGAGCAGTGCTTCGAGCCCGGCCGCGAGGTTCTGGTCTATCGCGATGCGGACGAGCTGGCCGAGCTTTACGCCATGCTGCGGCGTGATCCGGCGCGTGCCGCGGCGGTGGGGAAACGTGGCGCGCAACGGGTTGAGGCGGACCACACTTACGCCAGGCGGCTGCAGACCTTCATGTCGTTGGTGTGACCCGGGGTGTGACCCGGGGTGTGACCCGGGGTGTGACCCCGCCAATTCCCGCGCCGGGCGAACTGTTCTAGACACACGCCGACACAGCGAACCCGACACAGCGAATGAGGGGCAGAACATGGCGCGACAGCTTCGGGTTGCGGTGCAGATGGACCCGATCGAAAACATCAGCATCGACGCCGACTCCACGTTCGCGCTGATGCTGGAGGGGCAGGCGCGCGGCCACACCCTGTTCCACTATGAGGTGCGCCACATGTCGCTGCGCGAGGGCGTCAAGCGCCAGGGCGAGCGGCGCGAGGAAAGGCTGTTCGCGCGCGGCCGCCCGGTGACGGTGGAGCGCGTGCGCGGCGCGCACTACAAGTTCGGTGACATCGAAACGTTCGACCTGGCAACGATGGACGTGGTGCTGATGCGGCAGGATCCGCCGTTCGACATGGCCTATATCACGGCCACGCACCTGCTGGAGCACATCCAGCCGAAGACGCTGGTGGTGAACGATCCCGCCGCCGTGCGCAACGCGCCGGAGAAGCTGCTGGTCACGCATTTTCCGGACCTGATGCCGCCGACGATGATCTCGTGGGATCTGGAGGCGATCCGTGCGTTCCGGGCGGAGTATCAGGACATCATCGTCAAGCCACTGTTCGGCAATGGCGGCGCGGGCGTGTTCCGCATCAAGCCGGACGACGAGAACCTCGCGTCGTTGCTGGAGATGCATTTCGCCCGCTCGCGCGAGCCGCTGATGTTCCAGCGCTACGAGCCCGCGGTGCGCAAGGGCGACAAACGCATCATCCTGGTGGACGGCGAGGCGATGGGTGCGATCAACCGGGTGCCCGCCGCCGGCGAGGCGCGGTCCAACATGCATGTCGGCGGGCGCCCCGAGAAGTGCGAGATGACCGCGCGCGACCGCGAGATCTGTGCAGCGATCGGGCCCACGTTGCGTGAACAGGGGATGATCTTCGTTGGCATCGACGTGATCGGTGACTGGCTGACCGAGATCAATGTGACCTCGCCTACCGGGATTCAGGAGATCGCGCGGTTCGATGGGGTGCATTTGGAGAAAGCGATCTGGGATCGCATCGAGGCGAAGGTCGGCGCGCCGGGTTGAACTCAGGCCGGTGCGCCTTGGGGCCGAGAACAGACATCGCGATTGTATATTGGTCCGCAACCGGAATACGCGATGCCATCGCCAACACCGGGAGAGGTGCTGCCACAGAGGCAACGGCGCTTCGTTAGAATGCAACGGGAGGTTGATCTGCTCTAGTGTCGGCCATTGATGACGGTCTGCGCATCGTTGCGGCATATTTGTGGGTAGTACGCATTATCGGTTGGCAAGGTGCTGTCGGGGAACAATTTATGCCAAATAACTGCGAACAGACGCAGGTCGTTGGCGTGCATCAGGTTGCGAACCACATCGCTGGAACAGAATTGAGTTTCGACTTCGACCAGTTTGGCCACGAGCACCCCATTTTGAGCGCGTCGTTCACCGATGGCGTCTGCCACAGCGCCTTCCAGCGCGCGAATTCGCTCATTTAGCTGGATACGATCAGTTCGGCCGATCACATCCGCCTCCGTTGACGCCGAACTTGCAATCTGTAAACTTCGCACGAGTGTGGTATCCGCCATGGTACTACCGGCTTGCGTGGCCAATCCAAGCTGCAATGGGCCGACGGTGGCGTCGATCTTCAGGCCGATCACCAACCAAACCCCGGTGATCATCACAAAGAAGACCGATAAGAACGATATGATCACCATCCAATTTGGTTTGCCGATTTTGTCCAATCTTTCTACGATAGGCTTGATGGAAGATTCGTATTTGTTGTCTTGTTCGATTTTTTGAAGTTCAGCCTTTTCAAGCATGGCCGTTTTGTTGCTGTCATATTCCGTTCGTGTGATCATTCGTGCAGCTTGATCGCTCAGCGCCGCGCGGAACTCGTTCATGGCGTCAAGTCGCTTGTCGTTGCTCGCAAGTGCGACAGCCAATGCCTCACGCTGCGACTCAATCGTCTGTTGATGCCGCTCCTCGTTGTACGTGATGACCATTTCAAAATATTGTTTGAGGCTGGCAATCTCACGCTTGGTGTCTACATCCATAAGAAATCTCCAGAAAAGGAAGGGCCGGCCTGATTACGCGAGGCGCATGGTGGGCGAGCCATTGCACCCCGGTCCGCTGAATGGATGGACCTGATGGCGGTGGCGCTGCGCAGGATAAGATTGTTATATTAACAAACATTTTTTGATCTGTCAACAGCTGTATCGTCACTGGTTACGGGTCATCCGATTGCCATGGGACAGCAGCAGCCAGCGCACAGGTCACGCCGCGGTTATGACAGGGGGCGGCATGATGGGTGGTTCGGAACCGCCCTACCCCTGGGCGCGCAGCGCGCGGGCCAGGTGCACCAGGATGGCGGCCGTTGCGCCCCAGATGTAATGATCCGGGTGCGGCAAAACCCAGAAATCGCGCTGCCTACCCTGGACCTCACGGCGCATCAGTTGCGGTGCGTTCGGATCGAGCAGCACCGACAGCGGCAGCTCGAACACCGTCTCGACCTCGTTGGGTGACGGCAGGAAGGCGAGGCCCGCGGGGATCAGGCCGATCACCGGCGTGATGCGGTATCCTGTTCCGGTAAGGAAATCATCCAGCGGCCCCAGCACCGTCACCTGACCGGGGTCGAGGGCGACTTCCTCCTGCGCCTCACGCAAGGCGGCAGCGACGGCGTCGGCGTCGGTCGGATCGATCCTGCCGCCCGGAAAGCTCACCTGGCCGGCGTGCTTGTTCAGATGTGCGGTGCGCTTGGTCAGCAGCACGCCCGGATGAGCGTCGAGCACAAAGGCCACCAGCACCGCAGCCGGTACCGGTGGGGCTTCCAGCATATCGGTCAGTTCGGTGCCGTGGGCGATACGTCCTGGTTGCGCTGCGGCAACGATCGCGACGAGCCGCGCGCATAATTCCTCAGGGGTCACGATGGGGCCGGGAGTGCTGGTTTTTTACCGTCTTCATGGCTGCTGACATTGCGGTATCGTCATGGTCCGGCCATCTTCTTTGTCCCTGGCGTCGGCGGCGTTCCGGCCCTGGCAAAGAGGATGGCCGGGTCAAGCCCGGCCATGACGAGGAAGGGTGCCGCACATGACGAGGCAGGAAACGGGGAGGCCACCCACTCGGTTACTCCTCGCCAGGTGGCATCTCGCCCAGCGGGAAGAACGTGCTGCAGCTCCAGACGCCCAACATGCGCCG
>Ga0326727_10010460_pt1 | contig 22080 bp, 25 predicted proteins | sample MB2enrmetagenome_FD_207643 | JGI IMG/M metagenome (GOLD analysis project Ga0326727, IMG submission 207643) | Lab enriched peat soil microbial communities from McLean, Ithaca, NY, United States - MB29MY | ecosystem: Environmental > Terrestrial > Soil > Wetlands > Peat | place: USA: New York...
CATTTTCCTCCACCAATTTTGTAAGTTCACGCAAATCGTTGTCAATTGGATCAAGAGACGTCTCCATGGCAATATTAAACAAGGCCTGAGAATACCTACGAGCTAGTGACCCATTTATCATTGCATTTCCCCTACCTCTTGAATGAATTGATCTATGAGTTTTCCTTGACCCTTCATGTCAAGCTTTTGGCGAATAATCTTTTCAGCTACTAAAACTGACAGATCTGCGACTTGTGCTTTGACTTCGGAAATTGCTTTGTCACGTTCACGTTCAATATCTGCTAGGGCAGATTTCTTGATTTTTTCTGCTTCTTCATGAGATGCAGCTAAAATCTCATTCGCCCGAGTTTCACTGACCTTTGTGGCCTTAGCAATTACCTCTTGGGCTTCCTGACGAGCTTTACGCATCTCTTCTTGGTATTCGCGTTTGATCTGGTCTGCTTGTTTGCGTTCATTTTCAGCCTGTGCAAGCATGGCTTCAACGCGACTCCGCCGTTCTTCCATCATTTTCATTAATGGACCCCAAGCTTTTGCACTGAGCAACCAAACAAGCAACAGGAAAGAAACTACCATTACCACAAGCGTATAGTCAAATTGAATAGGATTCCCACCCAATGGTCTACCCCCCCCTCGAGTATGATAACGTCAGAATGATTTTTTTCAAGGGGGAACTTTCGTTCCCCCTTGAATTAAGATGGGTCTAGCCTTTGCCCATCACGCAAACTTACTTTGTGAACATGAGAAGAAGGGCAAGTACCCAAGTTAACAGTGGTAAGGCCTCGATCAAGCCGACACCGATAAACATGGTGGATTGTAAGGATGCTTTGGCTTCAGGTTGGCGGGCAATACCCTCCAGTGTTTTAGTAACAACACTACCATTACCAAGTGAAGCTCCAAGGGCTGCTAATCCAGCAGCAAGTCCTGCGCCTAACGCAGCTGCAGCAGACACGTCCATAGGATTTCCTCCTTTCTTATTTGCATATAGATTGTAAGTATTATTCCCTCAGCGAGCATCTAGGCATCACTGAAAACTAGCTAGAAACAAAGCATTAGTGGTCTGATGAGACGGCTTGAGATATGTAAGCCGTAGTCAACACCGTAAATACATAAGATTGAATGGCTCCGATAAAAATACTAAAGGCCAGCCATACTACCATTGGAGGAATTCCTCCCAGAACCGATTTTCCGGGAAGCATGAGAATAACCTTGATTAGAATCTCACCGGCAAAGATATTCCCAAATAGACGAAAGGCCAGTGTCATTGGCTTGGAAAGCATGTCGATGATGTGAATGATTGAGAACACTTTAAACGGCTCAATAAAGTGGTGAAAATAATGGAGTCCTTTGTGCTTAACCCCTAGGCCGATAACCATACAGATGGTCATTAATGCTAAAGCCATCGTAACGTTAATATCCGCTGTCGGCGACGATAAAACCGGACCCTCAAAGACCTTGTTTAACTGGGCAAACTCTATGTGGAAATGTTCAAATAAATTAAACGAAAAGTTTGGAATAAGACCGAGCATATTGGAAAAGAACACAAACGTAATCAAAGTCAACAAATACCCCAGAATTGGACGGCCCTTTTCAAGTCCCATATTGTCGCCCACGAGGTTCGTAACAAAATCGACAATCCATTCCAAAACATTTTGCATTTTACCAGGTTTACCGCTCGTTAAATGGCGGACCCCCGTTAAACAGAACACACAAACAAGGAACATTGTAATCCAAGTCATGGTCAATGTTCTGGCATGAAAAGTCATGTTCCCCAAATGCCATAAGACTGTTTCTTCATGCACTTCTTTTATCACCCCTTTCTCCATGAAGACTGTGTATTGCAACGGTGATGAATGAGACAATCACCCCTGTAGCAATCCCTATAGCTAAACTTAACAACCAATTCAAGCGGAAACGTGCCACCATTACTACAACGAGAGTGACCATACCCAGCCGAGCCATAAGACTCCGACGCATCCGTTTGAGTGCTAAATGAATATCAAGATCAGTGCTGCGCTGTGTCTCACGATAAATCCATACTGTATAACCGAACCCCACCCAGTACCCGATCAGACTGCCAAGATAAATCTGCTGACCAGTTAACGCTACCCCAAGTAATATACAGGCAGTTCCACTCATTAAGGCAATAAAGCTACGTTTAATCATTAGACGCTCCAAAATTCTTTAAAATGATCACTAGGTAGCTCCCTCCGAGTATTAAGCCGCTTAACATTAATATTATGGTCAGCCAAGGCCGTATCCCCCAGCGCTCATCTAAGTAGCGTCCTAAAAGGAATCCTCCTCCAACTAGCCCCGCTAATGATGTCGAAATACTGGAACCGATCTCAAGCGCCTTCTGCCATCCTTTTTGGGTCCTAGCCATCTTCATCCGTTCCTCTTCTTTATGTACTAAGGATTATGTATTCGCGAAGGAAAGCGAAATTCCTGCTCTATCTTCAATTAAAACTGACAATTCAGTATTTATATTTTCTACAACTATCTGACAATATCCATGTATATATAATAATTTATTACACTATACCATAACTTCATGCCTTCTTGTACGACATTGTTTAATTTTATCTCCACTCTTACATACTTTCGATAATTTTTGCAATCCGTCCAGCGGCACAACCATCGCCGTAGGGATTAGTGGCTGTTGCCATTTTTTGGTATGAACTTTGGTCGCTCAGCAGGCATTTTAGTTCTAAAAACACTCTTTCATAGTCCGTCCCCACAAGTAAGACTGTCCCTGCTGCCACGGCTTCAGGGCGTTCTGTAGTGTCCCTTACCACCAGTACCGGTATACCAAGCGAAGGTGCTTCCTCTTGAATCCCCCCCGAATCGGTCAAGATTACATACGACCTTGCCATCAAATTTACAAATGGTTCATAGTCCAGCGGCTCTATGAGATTGACCCTTGGATGCTCTCCCAACACTTCCGTAACCACTTTTCTCACCTTAGGATTCTTATGTACCGGAAATATAATATATGTGTCCGGAAATAACTCAAGTGTGCTCTTCAGGGCCTGATAAATTTGTCGCATCGGTTCACCGAGGTTTTCGCGACGATGAGTCGTGACCAGAATCATTCGTGATTTTTCTTCCTGTCTGAGGATCGTTTGGAGATGAGGATCAAGAAAACTATACCCTGGTTTCACCGTGGTTAACAAGGCATCTATGACTGTATTTCCTGTTACAAAGATCTGTTCGGGTGCAATTCCTTCTATCAGAAGATTTCTTTTTGCGGTTTCTGTGGGCGCAAAATGCAAATCTGTCAAGACGCTGGCCAGTTTGCGATTCATCTCTTCGGGAAAGGGCGAATACTTATTTCCCGTACGCAGCCCTGCTTCAACATGCCCAACCGGAATTTGCGCGTAGAAAGCAGCAAGGGCGGCCACAAAGGTCGTTGTTGTGTCTCCGTGTACCAAGACAAGGTCAGGGAGTTCACGTTGAAAAACCTCTGCCAGGCCGCTAAGTGCCCGGGTTGTGATTTCGGTTAACGTTTGCCCCTGTTTCATGAGATTTAGATCAAAATCCGGAATTATTTTAAACAAATTTAAAACCTGATCTAACATCTCACGGTGCTGGGCCGTCACGGTAACTTGACAGAGAATGGAATCTTTCTGTCGAAGCGCTCGGATCACCGGAGCCATTTTTATAGCCTCCGGGCGTGTTCCAAACACTACCATCACCTTTTTGCGCTTAATCACGTTTTTACTCCCTTCAATTGAATGCCAATCGCTTGATAGGAAGGGCGAACGACATGTCAGTTATGGTGAGACCTGAAGGCTAAACATCCCACTTTACGCCTCGATCTCTACTGAATTAAAGCCTTTGTGCCGCAATTTGCAGGAATTCTAATCCTGCTTCTCCGGCCATCGATAAAGCAAGTTGATCCGGATAGGAATGTGTGTAGACCACACGCTTTATCCCACCATTAATCAGCAGTTTTGTACATAGTACACAGGGCTGATGGGTACAATAGAGATCCGCTCCGGCAATCGCGACTCCATGCTTCGCAGCCTGCACCAACGCATTTTGCTCCGCATGCACAGCACGACAGATCTCATGACGTTCTCCCGAAGGAACGCCTAAGCTCTGCCGTAAACAACCGACTTCATCGCAATGCCGGAGTCCGGCGGGACTTCCATTATACCCCGTACTTAAAATTTGTTTATCTTTGACCACTACAGCCCCAACTTGGCGGCGAAGGCAAGTCGATCGCCCAGCTACAACTTGGGCCAATTGCATAAAATAACTATCCCAACTCGGACGCTGTCTCTGAGTCATCATTTCGTACCAAACAGACGGTCTCCTGCATCACCGAGTCCCGGTACAATATATCCGTGCTCGTTTAGCCGCTCATCCACTGCTGCTACAAATATGTCTACATCAGTATGCGCGTTTTGCACAGTTTTAATTCCTTCCGGAGCTGCAATCAGGCACATTAATTTAATGTTTTTCGCGCCCCGATTCTTTAAAAACGTAATAGCAGCTGTCGCTGACCCCCCCGTTGCCAACATGGGGTCAATGACAATAAGATCCCGCTCCACTATATCATTGGGCAGCTTACAATAATATTCCACGGGCAAGAGGGTCTCCGGATCCCGATAAAGACCGACATGTCCCACTTTTGCTGCCGGAATCAAGCGAAGCATTCCGTCCACCATGCCTAACCCGGCACGAAGGATTGGAACCAAGCCGACCTTCCGACCGGCAAGCACCTTGGTTTTCGCTAAGGCGACCGGTGTTTTAACTTCAACTTCTTGAAGAGGGAAATCACGGGTTACCTCATAGGCCATCAACATCGCGACTTCCTCTACCAGTTCCCTAAACTCCTTTGAGCCAGTCTTCTCATCACGAATCAGGGATAACTTATGTTGAATAAGAGGATGATCAAGAACTTGAAGCTTTGCCATGGTTTAGGACTCAACTCCTAATCTAAATTTGCATATAAGGGATACTGAGCACACAGCGTACTGACAATTTCCCGTGCTTTCGCCAGTTTATCAGGTTCACGGTGTGAGGTCAAGGCAAGGTCCATGGCCTCTGCAATCTGCCGCATGGCTTCCGGATTCATGCCGCGTGTCGTAACCGCAGGCGTCCCCACGCGAATTCCACTAGTGATATAAGGGCTCGCCGGGTCAAACGGAATTGTGTTCTTATTCACAGTAATACCTACTTCGTCCAGAATTAGTTCCGCCTCTTTCCCCGTCACTTCTTTGCTCCGTACATCCACAAGAATAAGATGATTGTCTGTCCCTCCGGAGACAAGACGGAACCCTCGATCTACCAGGGCCTGGGCCAAGGCGTTGGCATTTTCAATAATACGCGTTTGATATATTTTAAAGTCCGGCTGAAGGGCTTCACCAAAAGCTACTGCTTTCGCTGCGATCACATGCATTAGTGGTCCCCCCTGAATGCCTGGAAAAATAGCCTTGTCAATCGCTGAGGCGTGCTCAGCCTTGCAGAGTATTAAGCCGCCGCGCGGACCTCTTAACGTCTTATGGGTAGTAGTCGTCACAAAGTGCGCATAGGGGACAGGTGACGGGTGCAAATCCGCAGCAACCAGCCCGGCGATATGCGCCATATCCACCATGAAAAAGGCATCGACTTCGTCCGCGATTTCACGCAATTTCGCAAAATCAATAATCCTCGGATAGGCACTTGCTCCGGCAACCAGCATCCTTGGCCGATGCCGGAGAGCCAACTGCCGAACCTGCTCATAGTCTAGGCGCTCCGTCTCCGCATCAACACCGTATGATATAAAGTTGAAATAAACCCCTGAGATATTCACCGGACTCCCATGGGTTAAGTGACCACCGTGAGATAAATTCATCCCCAGTACCGTGTCCCCAAGTTTTAATACGGCGAAATAGACTGCCGTATTGGCCTGGGACCCGGAATGGGGCTGGACATTGGCATGCTCTGCTCCAAAGATTTTCTTGATGCGTTCCCTGGCCAGGTCTTCAACCACATCGACATACTCACATCCGCCATAGTACCGTTTTCCCGGATACCCTTCGGCATATTTGTTGGTTAAAACAGATCCTTGTGCCGCCATCACTGCCCGGCTGACAAAGTTTTCCGAGGCAATCAACTCAATGGTATTTCTCTGACGGTTCTCTTCTTGTTTGATAGCTTTTGCCGCTTCCGGGTCTTGGGGTTTCACCCAATGCTCAATATAATCCATTTTATTTCACTCCTACTCTTCTTATGGGAGGAAGTTTCTTAGCCCGGTCGCACTCGTTCCATTGCTATTCGCTTGACGATAAAGCTAAAACGCAAAACCTCTGGGCTTTCTGAATGTGAACCGTTGCGTTTCTTAACGCTTTTTCGTCTGCGCTCATTGACGCAATTCCACTAAAGTGCTCCCTAAGCTAAGAAACTTCCTCTGGCTTGGGTCGACGGGGGTTGGAACGTTGTTAGTCGACCTTATGGTGCTGTTTGCGTCTTTGACGCAAATGCGCTTTTTGTGCTCTCTTAAGTTAAGGAATTTACTCTAGCTTCGGTCGACGGGGGTTTAGAACGTTGTAGCCGACCTTATGGTGCTGTTTGCGTCTTTGACGCAAATGCGCTTTTTGTGCTCTTATTTCTGCTCCTCATACATGGCGCGGGGGCCACCGATCAGGCGTGGGCGGGTGTGGGCTAGGGTTAGGTGTGCACCACCTAATTCCTTTACGGGTAAGCGAATGGGTATCGCTACCGGGCGAAGGTGCATGCCGATAAACGTATCTCCGATATCAATTCCGGCATGTGCTTGAATTCTCTCGGCCATGACCGGCGCTGAAAAATCCTGCCACGCCTTCACCGTCATCGCACCTCCGGCATGTAAGGCCGGAAGTACCGTTACTACCTCAAGTCCATAATGATCTGCGCAAGCTTCTTCTACTACCAACGCCCGGTTGATATGTTCACATCCCTGCACGGCTAAAAAGATCCCCCTCTGTTTAACCAGTTCCAGCAATGGCGGCAGCAGCATCCCCGCAACCTCTAAGCTGCTGTTCTGACCAATCTGCTTACCGATTACTTCACTGGTGCTGCACCCTAAGACAAGGATCTGCCGCGGGCGGAAATTAGCTTTCATGAAAAATGCATTGAGTACATCGTCCCATACTTTGGCCATCTCAGTCAATTTATTAGCTAAAATTTTATCCACGAGAAAGGGTTCCTCCTCCGTGTTCTAGTTTAGCTGCCTTCAAAGTCAGACATCAAATTCACCCGACGGGCATGCCTGCCCCCGGCAAACTCTGTTTTCAAAAAGATATCTACAATGTCGAGAGCCAGGCCAACTCCGGTCACCCGACCACCGAGCGTTAAAACATTGGCGTTATTATGTTCTCTGGCCATCCGCGCCGAAAACGTCTCTGTGCAGAGCGCAGCGCGGACTCCTCGGATTTTATTCGCGGCCATAGAAATCCCTTGCCCTGTTCCGCAGATCGCAATCCCTAAATCAGCCTCTCCTTTGATGATCGCATTACCTACTGCAAAACCATACTGGGGATAATCCACTGAGTCGCTCGAGTGTGTCCCCAAATCTTGAACTTCAAATCCTTGTGCTTCTAAGTGTGTACGAATGACTTCCTTCAGTTCATAACCGCCGTGATCTGCTCCCAACACAACTCTCACGTTCACCCCTCCATCTTCTTCATACTTTTAATTCTACAGGTAGTTGCAAGATCCCTGCCAAAGCGCAAAATTAAGCGACGTTTTACGCCGCTAGTGTAGACATCTTTCACTTATCTTATACTATTCTTTGGTCACCTGGCTAGCTTTAGGAACTTACTTTTAAGGGACTCCCTTACTCGCTATACTTATTGAGGATACAATCCATCGCTAACCTTACCGGCCTTGATCCTGAAGGTTCAAGGAAATTGGCTTTTCTTCCGGCCTCTGACTGCTGTCAAAGCAGGTGCCGTCTTAAGGCACCTAACAGTTCATAAATCTCCTGAGCAGTCTGGTGATAACTTTGGAAAGACCCCCCCCAGGGATCGCGAACATCTCGTTTTTGTTCTCCCCAATCCCCCAGGTACCTGGTCTTTTGCCTATATTGTGGGAAGCTATGTTTCAATCTTATTTCTTGCGCTTGGGTCATCGGAATAATCCAATCCGCGTCTTCCAACAGGTCCTCTCTAATCTTTTGGGAACGGTGCCCAGATAAGTCCACATTTCGCTCTTTAAGCACCTCCAGCGCATAGGAACTGGCCTCCGCTCCTTCCCATGCTTCCATGCCCGCCGAACTGACCTGAACAGCCTCTCCGAACATCACCCGAGCCAAACCTTCAGCCATCGGACTGCGACAGGTGTTTCCCGTGCAAATAAATAATAGTTTCAAGCCCACTAGATAAACTCACCTCAATCCCTCAGAACAACAATTTTATTCCAACCAGTAACAACGCCAGTCCGCCGAATAATTCAGCCTTATCTCCCAACCAGGTTCCCAACACCCGTCCTAAAACTAAGCCCATCCCGGTCATTAGCCCCGCAGTTCCCCCTATGATCATAACTGTTAGAAAAATATCGGCCCTGATCGTACCCAGTGAAAATCCAACACTCAAAGCATCTAAACTGACACTGGCCGCAAACACAACCATCCCGAATCCACTCAAGGAAACGTCCGTCGACAAATTTTTGCGCAAAAGGGCCTCCCTGGCCTCCTCAAATGAAAAATGTTCGGTGCTTGGCCGATATACTTTGTAAAGCATCCGTCCCCCCAGACCAATCAGGATCAAAGCCCCGATCAGACTGGCATAGTGCCCAAGAATCACTCCCAACGCCTGGCCCAGCAGCATCCCGACAAGCGGCATGACCACGTGAAAAACTGCCACTACTAATGACAAATGCAACATCTTCCGCTTCCTGATTCCCGACAAACCAATCGCCAAGGCCAAAGAAAAAGCGTCCGCCCCTAAAGCAATTGCGACTGCTACAACCCATGCTAAATCCAATACCCTTCCCTCCGTTCTAGCTATAGTATATGCACAAGAAAGAGTCCCTAAAACGGGTCAAAGGGAGGATATGTATTGTTACCTACTTAACGTATTGAATTCTCTGCCCGGCAGCCTTCTGTAAACGATTCATAACTGCAGTCCCTAAGCCCCCTTCTTTGATCCCTTCAACCAGAATCAAATCCATTCCTCTCTCATCACACAGTCGTAACCCCTCAAATAAATTGCTGGCAACTTCTTCCGGACGATCTTTTGAACCCAGAACAAACAAGAGTTCGGGAAGCCGGTTATGCAAAAAAGGGGCACTCTCCAGCGTACAAAGGACACCTACCTTCTTTAGCCTGGCATGTCCTCTGTGAATTTCTTGCCCCATTCGCTGTACAACACGTTCGGTTGAGCCAATCATCAGAATCATTTCTCCCCGTGGAGCATAGTGCTTATATTTCATGCCCGGTGCTTTGGGAACCTGACATTCTGACGGCTTGTCCACCTGGATCTCACCTAAAACCGCCTCCAACCGTTCTATAGAAATTCCACCGGGACGGAGGATAGTGGGGACTTCCCCGCTCACATCAAGCACAGTCGATTCCACGCCCACCGGACAAGCCCCGGCGTCGAGGATCAGCGGAATTTTCCCTTTCAGATCCCGCCAAACATGGCTGCCGCTGGTTGGACTGGGCTTCCCGGAGAGGTTAGCGCTTGGCGCGGCAATCGGCAGCCCGGTTTCTTCGATCAGGCAGAGGGCAACCGGATGACTGGGCATCCGAATTGCCACAGTTGCCAGACCGGCTGTGACGACATCCGAAACTATAGCAGTCTTCGGCAAGACCAAGGTTAACGGACCCGGCCAAAAATGTTGAACACAAAGCTCTGCTGCCGGCGTCCACCCTTCAACTAAAGTGTTTGCCATCGTGCGACTGCAAACGTGGACAATTAAGGGATTATCTTGAGGCCGTCCTTTGGCAGCAAAAATCTTAGCACAAGCCAAATCATCCAGAGCATTTGCGCCCAGTCCATAGACTGTTTCCGTCGGAAAAGCCACTAACTCCCCTGCTCGCAGCCACGCTGCGCCTTCTTTGATTAGTTCCGCATCCGGATGAACCCCATCAATATTACATCTTTTTGTTTGCATCTACACGCACCTCGCTAAGATCACTCGATCTCGCCCTGCTAAGTCTGGGAACACCTGGGTTTCAAAACCTTTCAGCAGGAAAATTTCACAAACCGCTTTGGCTTGCTTCCAACCGATTTCCATCAGTAATTTTCCCTGTGGCTTTAACAGCGGCCGTATCTTTTCTGACAAACGGTGATAGAAGTCTAAACCGTCCGTCCCTCCCAAAAACGCCATGCGGGGTTCACGGAAAATCTCCGGAGCGCACTGACTATACTCCTCGCTGGAAACATAGGGGGGGTTTGTGACGATATAATCCCATTGTTCACCCCGGATGGGAGTTACAAAGTCCCCTTGACGCCACTGCACCGAAACACCCAAACGCTCGGCATTTTGCCGTGCGACATCTAAGGCCTCCGGCGAAAGGTCGGTTCCAACCACTGCTGCTTTAGGATAATAGTAAGCCATTGAAATCGCAAGCGCACCACTGCCTGTACAGAGATCCACGACCTTGACCGCCCGGTTTCCTACCTGCCCTTCTTCCTGTCTAACAATCTCCAGCCACTTCTCCACTAGGACCTCGCTGTCCGCGCGTGGGATAAGCACCCGTTCATCGATACTGAAAGAAAGGCCCATAAACTCCTGGCGCTTTAGAATATACTGGAGAGGCTCATGTTCGGCACGACGAAAAATTAGGTTCCGATAATCCGACTCCTCTTCCGACGACAAACTTCGATCAAGATCAAGATAGAGGAGGTCGCGACGCGCCAACTTGAGAATCTCAGCCAATAATAAGTCAGCGTCAAAACGGGCATTCTCTATCCCTTGTCTCAAGAGCTGTGCCTCACCGTAGCGCATTCCTTCTAGCACCTTCAAACCGCTCAGACCTCCTAACTCGATATTCGAGGTTCGATGTTCGATGTTCGATGTTCGTGGTTCGATTTAATGTTCAGCTTTCACTAAATGTGTTCACTCGATCTCAGCTTTGAGTCGTTCTGCCTGGTCTGACGTTATCAAGGCTTGGATGATCTCTTCCAAGTCTCCCGCCAGGATCATCTCCAAGCGATGTAAGGTTAAACCAATCCGATGGTCCGTCACCCTTCCCTGAGGGAAGTTAAAGGTTCTGATCCGCTCACTCCGATCTCCCGTGCCCACCTGGCTTCGACGTTCGGAGGCCTGCTCGCCGCTGGCCTCTTCTTGTGCCTTCTCCAGGATGCGAGCACGCAAAACACGCAAAGCCTTTTCTTTGTTCTTCAGTTGGGATTTTTCATCCTGACAAGAGGCAATTATGCCGGTAGGCAGGTGAGTAATTCGTACCGCCGATTGTGTGGTATTTACGCACTGTCCACCGGGTCCACTGGAACAATAGACATCAATGCGCAGGTCATTGGGATTAATGGAGACTTCTACCTCTTCCGCTTCAGGAAGAACAGCAACCGTCGCCGTCGAGGTATGAATTCTCCCCCCCGACTCTGTTGAAGGAATTCGTTGAACCCGGTGCACGCCACTTTCAAACTTCAGTTTGCTATAGGCCCCATATCCTTCTACCAGGAAGATGACTTCCTTGTAGCCGCCAATATCCGTATAACTGGCACTGAGGATCTCAGATTTCCACCCCTGCCCTTCTGCATAACGCGTATACATTTTATATAGATCTCCGGCAAATAAGGCCGCTTCATCGCCGCCTGCCCCAGCCCGAATTTCCATAATGACGTTTTTCTCATCGTTAGGATCTTTAGGCAAGAGAAAGACACGAATTTTTTCTTCCAGTTCCCGAGAACGATTTTGCAATTCATCGCGTTCCTGCTCGGCCATCTCCTGCATTTCGGAGTCAAGTTTTTCCTTGAGCAGATTTTCCGTTTCCTCAAGCTCGCGAAGTACTTCCTGATATTCCCGAAACGCCGTGACTAGATTCGTCATACCTGCCTGAGCTTTGGCATATTTCTGCCACTCACTCTGATTAGAAATAATCTCCGGGTCACTAAGCAGTTCCGTGAATTCATCATATTTTCGTTCAATCTCATAAAGTTTCTCTAACATTTTTACACCTCAAAATTTACGTTAGTTCCTGACCGGAATCCAAAATGCCCTTTAAAGCTGCCAAGGCGACCTCTAACTGGGCATCGTCCGGTTCCCGTGTCGTTAATTTCTGTAGTAACAAGCCTGGAACAATTAGCCACCGAAGCCACGGCGCTTCCAGATGGCGTGAGGAAAACTTAAGAATTTCATAAGCAATTCCAGCTACCAAAGGCATCAGTAGCATTCGTGAAAGTAAGCGCCACCACAAGGGATGTAAACCCACAAAAGCAAAGACAAAGATACTCACAACGACAACAATCAGAAGGAAACTTGTCCCGCAGCGCGGATGCAGCCTGGGAAATGGTCGTGCATTTTCGACTGTGAGCTCAGCGCCGGCTTCATAGGTGAAAATCGCCTTATGCTCTGCGCCATGATATTGAAAGACGCGCTGAATATCTTTGAGTCTGGAGATGAGCAAAATATACAGAAAAAAAACGACAAGCCGGATTGCCCCCTCCAAGAGATTCTGCCACATAACCCCAGTGACCTTTCCTCTGAACAAGTGAGCCATTCCAGTCGGCAATCCAACAAAAAGCAGCAGACCCAAGGCTAAAGCGATTCCTATAGTCAAGGCCAACTCCCAAAACCCGAGTTCTTCTTCTTGGCTACCTTCCTCTCCCTCGCCCATTGAGCGATTAGCCGAAAAAGCCAAGGCTCGGGTTCCTACAATGAGTGAATCCACAAGGGCTACAAACCCCCGAATCAACGGTAACTTGAACACTGGTTTGGCAGCCCATGAATTAAGCGCCAAACGCGTAACCTCAATTTTGCCCTCAGGTAGCCTGACCGCAATAGCACTCTCCCGAGGTCCACGCATCATTACCCCTTCTATGACCGCTTGCCCACCATATTGGACCGGTCTACCCATCCTACTTCCTCCTCTATTATATCGAGGTCGAGGCGCGATGTGCCAAATATCGCGCTTCGCGCCTCGAACCTCGCGCTCCGCCACTGCCTTTTACGCAAAAAGCAGAGCTTGCGCTCTGCTTTTCCACCAGCAACGACCGCAGGCCGTTGTTTACATCCCATATTTCTTTTTAAACCGATCAACCCGTCCGCCGGCATCGACAAACCGCTGTACCCCGGTATAGAAGGGATGGCATTTCGAACAAATTTCCACTTTGATGTCTTTTCTTGTGCTTGCTGTGGGAATGACTTCTCCACAAGCACATGTCACCGTGGTTTGTTCGTATTTCGGGTGAATTTTTTCTTTCATGTCTTCACCTTCTTTCCCATTTGGATCGAGGCGCTCTTTTGTCGCACCTAATACACAATTTCAGTCAACTCTTACTATTCTAGCACAAACATCAGCAACTAGTCAAGAATCATTTTTAAATACATTACTTCTTCCTAGTCTATTATAGTAGCCCTTTAAGCTTTTGGCAAATAATGATCAAGCCAACTAAATTTTTTAGACAGCATCCGGTTTTAAGAATTTTCTTCAAACTCTGATAACCTAAAATCCCGCATTTTTTTATACCTACAAGGAGAACCACTGTAAATACGCCTTGGGGAATTCTGAACGGGGAACCACAGATTACACAGATTAAGAACGATTAGTATAGAAACACACAGACAAAGGATACGGGGGATGGAGAATGTGGAACGGGATTCACAGACCTAGGCCATTATTGGTGCAGCAAGGGAGGTACACCGGACAACTTTGGCTTGTCATCAATTGAGTTACAAGCGATTTGTAGTTTAGAGCCAAAATGTCTTTATTCTGTGTTAATCTGTGTAATCTGTGGTTGATTAACTGAGTACCTGAATCGTCACAAAAATAATGATTCGCAATTCAATTTGTAGGTATAATTTTTTACGGGAATCAAGGTGATAATTATGCCCGAGAGGGCTTGAAGCAACCCTTCATGGCATATTGTGGTTTCCTGTCAAACCTATGACGTGCTTCGATAAAGCGAACCGTCCCTGTTTTTCCTCGAATAACAACAGTATGAGTCAGGGCCCCTTGAGCGGTGAAGGTGACCCCTCGCAACAAGGGGCCTTCGGTAATTCCGGTAGCTGCAAAAAAGACATCGTCACTGCTTACCAAATCGTCCATCATTAACAATTTTTGAACATCCGTGATCCCAAGAGCTTTAGCTCGGGCGACATCCTCATCGTTTTCCGGCCACAGGCGGCCTTGCATTTCCCCACCCATGCAACGAAGAGCTGCCGCGGCAAGGACACCCTCAGGGGCTCCGCCAATTCCCATCATCATATCCACTCCGGTATCTTCAAAAGCACAAGCCACAGCCGGTGAAACATCCCCATCTGAAATGAGGCGAATCCGCGCTCCACAGGCGCGCACATCCTGAATCAGTTGCCGATGGCGTGGGCGATCCAAAATCACAACCGTAATATCTTCTCTGCTTTTCCCTAACGCTTTCGCCACATTTGAAACGTTTTCGGACACGGTCGCATCCAAACTAATCTGTCCAACGGCAGCGGGACCGACCGCAATCTTATCCATATACATATCCGGTGCATGAAGCAGACAACCCTTCTTGGCAATCGCGACAACGGCAATCGCTCCGGCTACCCCTTTGGCAACGATATTAGTCCCTTCGAGAGGATCAACGGCAACATCCAATTCCGGACTTTCTCCATTTCCGACACGTTCTCCAATATAGAGCATCGGAGCCTCGTCCATTTCCCCTTCTCCGATTACCACGGTTCCATCCATATGAATTGTATCGAAAACTGCCCTCATCGCTTCGACAGCAGCATTATCGGCCGCATCTTTATTTCCCAGTCCCACCCAGCGCGCTGACGCCAAGGCCGCCGCCTCAGTAACTCTGGCAAATTCCATCGTGAGTTCTCTTTCCATATTTGAGCCTCCTTAATTATTTCACCCATTATTACCTGGCTTACGCTCGCATCGACATTTTTTTGCAGCAACAACGCCTCTTCACTGAGGTGACATTCCAAAATCATGTCATCATATTTATCGGATAACCAATTTATTGTGGCATACTCTTGAGACGACTTCAACTGCACAAACGTAAAAAACTACAAAAAGGTTGGCACCAACTTATCTGTATTCAGACAGGCAGATGCCAAAATCAAAGTTGTACGACTCTCTAAAGTTTTTTCCAATCCGCTAAAAACTTCTCAATCCCGGCGTCCGTCAAAGGGTGACGAAATAGTTGCCTTAAGACACCAAAAGGAACTGTTGCATAATCCGCTCCTAATTTAGCTGCTTCCGTGACATGAACCGGGTTTCTGATACTGGCAGCAATAATTTTAGTTTCGATGTCATTTACTTGAAAGATTTCACACATATCGGCCAATGTATTTAACCCATTTTCGCCGATGTCATCCAGTCGGCCCAAAAATGGGCTAACATACGTTGCGCCTGCCCGTGCCGCCAACAGAGCTTGGTTCGCTGTAAACACGAGCGTAACGTTCGTCTTGATTTTCTCAGCACTCAATGTTTTTACTGCTTTGAGGCCAGCTTCAGTCATCGGGATCTTGACCACGATATTTGAATGAATTGCTGCTAATACACGTGCTTCCTGCAACATTCCTTCATAATCAAGGGCAATAACCTCAGCGCTTATTGGACCATCAACGATCCCAATTACCGTGTTGAGGAGTTCGTGGAAGTCCTTTCCTTCCTTAGCCACTAAACTGGGGTTCGTCGTTAGGCCGGCAATAACACCCATATCCCAGGCTTGCTTAATCTCTTCAATATTTGCAGTATCCAAAAAAAAACGCATGACATCGCCTTCTTTCTTAAAAGTTTACGCCTTCCCGTTGCTACCGAACACGCGGATTTTCTCGCGGATAATCGCGGTCGCCGCTTCCCTGGCAGGGCCCAACATCTTGCGGGGATCGATTTCTTTGAGGTTCTCCTCAAGTACCCGCCGTGCCGCTTTTACAAACGCTTCCCGAATATTGGTGTCAATGTTAATTTTACAGACACCGCGCGAAATCGCCTCGCGCAGAGCTTCATCCGGCACTCCGGAAGACCCGTGTAAAACAATCGGCGTTGCAATACGATCTCGTATTTGGGTCAATCGTTCAAAATCAAGTTTTGGAATCCCTTTATACTGACCATGTGCCGTCCCAATGGCAATCGCTAACGCATCAACCTGCGTAGCTTGAACAAAGTGCTCCGCCTCAGCCGGCTCTGTAAACAAAGCCTCACGTTCACTAACGCTGATATCGTCTTCCGTTCCGCCGATTTTGCCCAATTCAGCCTCGACAGAAATACCCAAATGCCGAACTGCTTCAATCACCTTGTTAGTCAACGCAATATTGTCTTCCAACGGAAGTTTAGACCCGTCGATCATCACGGAAGAAAATCCGTTGCGCGCACACTGCATTACCTGAGCAAAGCTTGTCCCATGGTCAAGATGCAGGGCGATCGGCACGCTTGCTTTTTCGGCAGCCAATTTCGTCAAGCCGCTAATAAACTCAATTCCCGCATATTTTATCGCACCCTGACTGGCCTGAATAATAACGGGAGAACTTTCAGCCTCTGCTGCGGCCACTATGGCCTGGATGATCTCCATATTATTACAGTTAAAAGCCCCTACTGCATAATGCTCTTTCTGTGCCTTGGCTAGTAACTCAACCATCGAAACTAACGCCATTTTGTTTCCTCCTCACTCGTCTTTGAAATGTGCTGGCCCCGCAGTGGACTATTAATAAGCCAAGTTTTATTTTCTTCCAAATACATCGAATCTATTCCTTCGATCTGACGAACATTATCCGCACTGTCTGCATAAATGACTCCCACAGCTTCACAGCATTCACAATAAAGTTCGATATGATCGGGCAGCAATTCAAAGGATAACTGATGGTTTCCGCAAGCACACCCTAAAACTCCTTGCTTAGCCAGATGGTGAAGATGATCTAACACACGAAGCATAACTTCAGGATTTTCGAACTCTTCCTCATAGCCCAGCTCTACTGCCAATTCCCCAATGGATTTCTCACGCTCATGACAAGCCTGGGTAACTTTCTGCTTAGGCCCGATATAGCCAACCGAAGCTTCCACTGCCGGACAAACAAGTGGCAAAGCCTCTTTTCCCCAAATAGCATGGCGGTTTAATCTTAAATAATGGGTATCCCCACAGTAAGCACATGCATAAGTGACGTTAAACTGCTGTCGGTTCCGACTGGTTACCGACATAAGCTCAAGACCGCAACCACACAGCAGTTTCTTACGTTCCCGCTGAGAAAATGCAAAGAGAGAGAGGGCATGAAATTCTAGTTCCCCGCATTGGGAACACTGAATGGCGATCGTTGTGTTTGTCGTTAGAATCATATTTCCCACCTCTTCCTACTGCTTATACTTCGTCATGCAAGAAGATTTTCCTGCCTTTCGACCAACAAAAAAGTGTATCGTGAGTTTGACGACTGATACTTTGTAGCAGGCTGCCTGTCAGTTAAGAAGGCTCAAGTGGAAAATGCTCACCAACGATCGGATGTATGTATGTATGTATGTATTGGTCAATTGGACCTCACCTTAATATTCCCTACCATCTGTTGTTGTTAATATCTCCTTCACCTTTTCCCGCAATTCAAATAAATCAAAAGGCTTGCCCATGTAATGGAGGATCCCGAGTTCTTTGGCTTGTTCCATATTTTGAGTATCGCCGTAGGCAGTCATCATTATCACGCCAACCTGTTGATCTATAGCCCGAATTTGGCCTAAGGTTTCCAGACCGTTCATTCCGGGCATTTTCATATCCATTAAGATAAGTTCTGGATTAAACGTATTAAGTAACTGAAGAGCTTCTGCCCCATTAGCTGCCATTTCGACCTCGTGGTGATCCTCCTTGAAGGTCTCAAAGAGCAGGCGGCGTACACCAAGTTGGTCATCGACTACAAGAATTTTAGCCATTTCCTATACTACATCCCTTTCCCTCAAGTTTCTCCTTGAAGTAAATATTCTGTACAGGCCGGTAAAACTCCTTCTTTCATAATCCGTTCCGATCTCATTTGTCCCCCTTGTCTATATCTCCTGGGAATTCGGGGATTAGCCACAGTCCGACGCAAGGGAATCCGAACCTCATCCCCCAACGCGCATTCCTGCATCCCCACCTCAAGCACGGTAAGCTGCATGCCGATTTTTCCGGCAACCCGAACCCAGCGCCCTTTCAACTCGACTTTTTCTTGCCCAAGGAAAATCCCAAATAACGCCACGAAGTTTTTGATGACAATTTTCAGAAAATCTCTCCATCCCTGAGGCACAAAATGAGGGGCCAAGCCAAACCCATCAGCATATCCTACAGGAATCACCGCCAGCTGAGTGCTGCTCTTCGTGCGATAGATACTTTGATAGCCGACATCTGTCCCTTTAGGGACTTTGCGCAGATGAACAATCCTACTCTTAGCTACCCAGGGGTCGCTTAACGTTAATTTCCCCCTAAAACCTTGTCCCGGATAATGCCCTATCAGTAATGTTCCGATGCGCACAAAGTCATGATGCCATTGGGGATAATCGAGAAACGCCGCACTATTACAGACATGTTCCCAAGTCGGATGAATCCCCAGTTCTTCAAGACGAGTCGTTAAAGTCCTAAACTGTTCATATTGCTTAAATGTATAGTTCCTATCTCTTTGCGCCGCCCGAGCAAAATGGGTATATACCCCTACGACCTGAATATGCGGAGCTTTTAGCAAAGCAGTTGCCAACTCTTCCATTTCAGAAAGCCGGAACCCGGTTCTTCCCATACCCGTCTCTAATTTGAGGTGCACTTTAACTTGTTGATAAAGTTCCGATTCCAGGTTCAAACAGACCTCATTCAACTCGGCAATTGTGGACAACTCCGAAAGTGTCAGCTGTAACTGTGCATTGACGGCCCTGGACCATTCTTCTTTTGAGGTGGGCCCCAGCACCAGAATAAGACCCCCGATTCCCTGCTCACGCAAGATTAGCCCTTCTTCAACCCGAGTGACCGCAAACGCTTCACAGCCGGCTTTTTCCAAAGCACGGGCAACCTCAACAGCACCCAGTCCATAGGCATCGGCTTTTACCACCGCCATACACCGCGACCCGGGATGGAGATGCTTTATGACTTCTTGATAATTTCCCACGAGCGCATCAAGATCAACTTCAATCCAAGTTCCAGCCATCCCTATCCCCTCCGAGTTCGCCGCAACTTACCGATGATTCCCTTTACAACCTCGGAATAGACCGGTTCTAAGTGGTTCCAAAGGAAATAAATTATTGGGCGATATACAATATCCCACTCTCCAATGAACTCTGTATAGTCTCCGTTAAACCCTTTCTTAAAGCGATAAAGTCCATAGAGCGGGTTATCCTCCGTCAAATGCCCCGGGACCCCTCGAAAATCATAGAGCGTGCACCCCAGTGATTTAGCCCAATGGATCATTTCCCACTGAATCAGATAATTGGGCATAACATTGCGATGGGCGTTTGATGAAGCCCCATAGATATACCAAGCTTTAGCCCCAAGGACAAATGCCAAAGTTCCGGAGATGATTTCCCCTTCATACTCAGCGATAAATAATTCGCCGAGACCTACCGGAACCAAGGAATCATAAAGGTCTTCAAAATAAGAATAGGCCCTTACCAAGAAACGGTCGCGCTCTGTTGTTTCTTTTAAGACTCGATAAAATTCCGGTAAATCCTCGCGCGTCCCGCTGCGGATCCGGACCCCCTTCTTCTGGGCAAGACGAATATTGTAACGAGTTTTTTGCTGCATATTGGCAAGCAGCGTTTTCTCATCCGGCGAAATATCTAAGCGAAACACGTACTTTGGTTGAACTCCTTCAAAGCCCTTGCCGCTCTCGGCAGAGCGAAATCCTCTGGAACGCAAAGACTGTTCCATATCTTTTTCAGAAGATGATAGATCCGGATCAATTTTCAAGAAAATCGCCCCTCGAGTTTTCGCCAACTTGCGAATCTCTGCCAACACCAAATCTACCAACGTGACATTCTTCCAGTCTACAATCGGTCCGCGAGACGCGTAAAAAATAGGTGTTCCCAGAACGGGGATCTTGCGTTCAAGAATAGAAGCGACAGCTACAATTTCTCCATTTTCTTCAATAACCAACCGCCAGGGCTTCCATCCGGTCCGACTCTTAATCTCTCCCCACTCCCAGGACTGGAGCACATGCCCATTTGAATCCTTGGCCAAAAAAGCATTAAAGCGTGTATGTTCACTTTTATCGATCCACCTTGCCACATAGGCCATCGGTTCAATCTCCTTCCTCTTGCCATTCTTTCCAAGGTAGCGCTCCTCTAATCAACAACTCAATGATATAACATAAGAGTTCATGCCGTAACCCTCCATCCCGGGTTTAGCAGAACTCTCCTCGGGGACTTGTGAGATATACAGCGCTCAATGCTTGCAACGCAGAGTAAGCGATCTTTAAATCAAAAAACATCCCCATAAACAAGACGCCGCACGTGAAATGTGCCGTCTCCCGAACCCCCACCACTCCACAATCTCTAAAGCCAGGCTAAACGTACCCCGGTCCAAGCCCCGGCCGCAGTATGACACGAGCGCGACGTCTTTACGTAAGCAGAATCAGCAAACTCCGTGAAAGCGACCTCAATACGGGGCAGCGCACACGACGCCGCACATGAAATGTACCGTCTCCCGAACCCCCGTCACTCCATAATCTCCAAAGCCAGGCTAAACGCACCCCGGTCCAAGCCCCGGCCGCAGTATGACACGAGCGCGACGTCTTTACGTAAGCAGAATCAGCAAACTCCGTGAAAGCGACCCCAGATACGGGGCAGCACACACGATGTGCGCTGCCGCCAATGCACCAAGGTCCCCTCTCGCCATCCTTGGCTCCGGAGACACTAGACCAATCCACACTGCAGGAGTATGCGTAATGAGTTGCAGTGTGGTGATAAGCTCGTCCGCTTATCGTCATGGTCGTCGGATGGCGCTTTTGGCACGATAGTCTCCAGTACGATAGTCTCCAGTGGAGAGTATCGCCGAAGCCGCAATCTCTAAAAGAATACCCGCCGACATAGGATAGAGTATCGCCGAAGCCGCGATCCCGAAAGGAATACTTTCCGGCGTAGGATGAACCCCGCACCCCAGAGAAAGAGCTTGAACGGTTAGTTTGCTCTGCTACGTCGTAAGACCGAGCGCTGTGTCATACAAGGCCCTCCCTATTTCAATGCCGCTCTAATAAACTCTCTAAAAAGCGGGTGCGCCCGGTTAGGGCGAGACTTAAATTCCGGATGAAACTGGGAAGCTACAAACCAGGGATGATCCGGGTATTCTGTAATTTCCACCAACCGACCATCCAATGATGCTCCGGAGAACTTCAACCCTGCCGCCTCAAGCTCAGCACGAAACTGGTTATTGACCTCATAGCGATGTCGATGGCGCTCGTAAACGACTTGATCTTGATAGGCCTGATAGGCAAGACTACCTTCCACCAACTTGGCCGGTGAAATCCCCAAACGCATAGTACCGCCTTTTTCTTCAATATCCTTCTGTTCCGGGAGGATATCAATGACCGGATACGATGTGTCCGGATCAAATTCCGTGCTGTTGGCTCGCACCATACCACAGACATTGCGGGCAAATTCTATAATGGCTGTTTGCATTCCCAAACAAATTCCGAGAAAAGGTATTTTTAATTCTCTGGCATAACGGATTGCCTCGATCTTTCCCTCAATACCTCGGTTGCCGAACCCTCCCGGGACAAGGATGCCGGCAACACCTGTCAGGTACTTTTCGACACCCTCTTCTTCAATATTTTCCGAATTGACCCAACGCACATTCACCTTTGCCCCGTGCTCTGTTCCCGCAGACCGTAAAGCTTCCGCAACACTCAAGTAAGCATCAGGGAGCTCAACGTATTTTCCAACAATTGCAATCTCGGTCTCCAACGTCGGGGATTTAATTCTCTCGACCATAGCTTTCCACTCTGTCATATCAGCCGGAGGAGCCTCAAGTCCTGAGCGACGAAGGACAATATCATCAAGCCCTTCTT
>Ga0326727_10010461_pt1 | contig 22080 bp, 14 predicted proteins | sample MB2enrmetagenome_FD_207643 | JGI IMG/M metagenome (GOLD analysis project Ga0326727, IMG submission 207643) | Lab enriched peat soil microbial communities from McLean, Ithaca, NY, United States - MB29MY | ecosystem: Environmental > Terrestrial > Soil > Wetlands > Peat | place: USA: New York...
ATCGAGTATCCAAAGCTGGAAGCGAAGTTCGGCCATTCGGTCCGTTATGCCCAGGACCGGACGGCACATCTAAAGACGGAGTTTGGCTTCGACACCGTGCAGGTCGCCAAGAATCGTTATGCTTCGCAGCAGTACCACGATTTCATTGGATTTAAGGTATCGAAACCATTACTGGAACGGGTCTTTCCGGTCGTCTACGGACTGGAGTTGAAAGACGTACTTACCCATGAAGATCTCGCAGTGGGTTCCTATCGTTTTGCCATCAGCCGCATGATTCCAGAAATGACCAACGTAGCGCTGCAAACCCATAAGAAGGATTTAATGCACGAAACGCCGAACTTCGCGCGCCGGAAATTCCTTTATCGTCTTTCGCGTACAGGTTACGAAAAGGAATGGGGAAAAGACTATGTGAAGCCAGGCTTCGGCACGCGCATGGCAGCAATCTTTCTTCGATACATCCCTAAAATCGGTCCGCTGAAAGGGATGGCGTTTAATAACCCAACCGCTAAAACAGAAGATCTGTATATCAAGAGCATCGATGCCACGGTCGACCAATACCGGGGCTTTTTGGAAGCTATCCGTACTGACACGCTCGTGCTGCCGAATCGTGATCTTGACAGTGGCAACCTAACCAAGGCAGCAGAATATTCGCTCACCGACGAGACCTATGCGAAACTGCTGACGCAGCTTTCAGACCGGCACTATGATCAAACGTCCCCCGCACTTCGCGCTAACATTCTCGACTTTTACTCTGACCTCTCGCTGCCAATCGAGACCAAAAAAGACCAAGGTCACTGGCGCGGTGTGCTGATGTCGCTGGACCAATTAAGAATGATCACACAAGCCCCGGTGGTGGTAGACAGCAGTGAACCCAGCCCCCCAAACGTGCCCACAAATGTCATCTTCCCCGCCGCGCCCCGTGTTCTCGTCATCGGCTTTGTCGGAGGATTCATCAAGCACGATAATCTGGTGCACAGTGAGGTGCAGCTTGCGGCTCGTCTGCGCAAGGCTTATCCCGTGGGCGTGGACGTGGAAACCTTTGAGAGCTACCACGGGGAGAGGGCACGGGAGAAAGTGCTGAATTTCTTGAACACGAACCATGATCAGACACTGACTCCCGATGAGAAAAGTAAGGCCCGCATTATCATCTACGGGCATAGCTGGGGCGGCTCTGAGGCGATCACTCTGGCACGCAAATTGGAAGCCGATGGCATACCTGTGCTACTTACCGTTCAGGTGGATAGCGTATCTAAGATTCACGAAAATGACGCGATCATCCCCGCCAACGTGGTCCAGGCGGCTAATTTCTACCAAACCAACGGACGCCTCCACGGTCAGACCGGAATTCGCGCTGCCGACCCGACACAAACCAATATTGTTGGCAACTTCCGATTTGACTACGCCCGGAGCGCATACAACTGCGGCGCGTATCCCTGGTACGACCGTGTCTTTTCGAAGGCACATACCCAGATCGAGTGCGACCCCAGCGTGTGGAACCAGGTGGAGTCTCTGATCCGCACCGAGATGCTGCCCAATTAGAGTCGCTAGCCCGCCAGCCTCTCGAAATGCAACCGTCACCGGAAGAGAACAAGCTGTAGAACACTAGAGGTTAAAAGAGATGGAAATGCGAGCTAGAACGCGCCTTGCCAAATTCAGCATTCTGCTTCTGCTTCCGTGGCTGCTTGTGCTTGAATGCAGTTCACAAGTGGCACCCAAAACCACCCCGGCAAATAGTACCCCGGAACCGATCGCTGCGCGACTGCGGGCGATCATCGCAAGTGGGACGGTTGAGGACCTGCGATGGCCAAACTTCACCGACTATCGGCAAAGTACTCAGAAGCTGTATAAGGCAACGAACTATGCGGCAGTGTGGATTCGCGATGGGCAAGCATCGCCGCAAGCACTGGCTGTCATTGCTGAGTTCGTCGGTAGCCAGAAAAGAGGGCTGATTCCGGAGGACTACGACGCATCACGCTGGCCGCAGCGTCTGAGTGCACTAAAAGTCTCATCCGGAAACCCGGACACGCGGGCGCGTTTCGATGCAGCGCTTACAGTTTGCGCCATGCGGTATATCTCTGACCTGCATAGTGGGCGTGTCAACCCAGAGCACTCCGAGTTCAGCATCACGATTGATCAGCGGAAATACGATCTGCCGGCGTTTGTTACAGAAAAAGTTCTAGCAGCAAGCAATGTCTCTGAGCTATTCAACGCTGTTGAGCCACAATACACTGGCTACAAACGCACTGAGGCTGTCCTGCAAACCTATCTGACGCTTGCATCACAAGACCACGCCGCGCCATTGCCCGGCGTGAAGAAAAGCGTGGCAATCGGCAATACCTATCCCGGGATCGAGCAGCTAACTCAGCGTCTACGATTGCGCGGCGATCTGCCGCAAAGCGCGGTTGTGAATACAAAAGCCGGCATCTACGACGGGCAATTGGTGGAGGCGGTCAAGCACTTCCAAGCCCGACACGGATTGCAAGCGGACGGCGTATTGGGCCAGGAGACATTGCGTCACCTGAACACTCCATTGAGCGATCGCGTACTGCAACTGGAGGATGCTTTGGAGCGGTGGAGATGGCTGCCGGCAGGCTATCAGCATTTGCCGGTCGTAGTGAATATTCCCGAATACATCTTGCGGACCTTTGTCAGCGATCACAAAATTGCCATGCGCATGAATGTCGTGGTGGGCAAGGAACTGGATGAGACTCCCGTCTTTGCAAAGGAGATGAAGTACATCGTCTTCCGCCCCTATTGGAATATTCCTCAAGACATTACCAGCGCTGAAATCGTCCCTGCCCTGCGGAAGAATAGAAGGTATCTGGCGAGCCAGAATTTCGAGGTCACCGATCAGAATGGCCGAGTTGTGACCCGCGGAGTGGTGAGCGCCGGCGTCCTGGCGCAATTGCTGTCAGGCAAGCTCTTGGTGCGTCAGCGGCCAGGGCCTGAAAACTCGCTCGGGCTGGTGAAATTCATCTTCCCCAACAATGAGAATGTGTATCTGCACAGCACCCCAGCGCAGCAACTGTTTTCCGAGGCGCGCCGCGATTTCAGCCATGGATGCATACGGGTGGAAAAACCGGTGGAACTCGCAACGTGGTTGCTCCAAGATCAGCCAAAGTGGACGCAAGCGACCATAACCGCAGCCATGAATTCTGGCCCCGATAATCAGCAGGTGAACCTGACCAGCCCAGTACCTGTGGTGATTGTGTATGTGACGGCGGTCGTTGAGGAAAATGGCGAGGTCTATTTCTTCGACGACGTCTATGGGCATGATCGTTTGATGAACGAAGCTCTCGCGAAGGGACAGGAGTATCGCTAACTCTGGATCGGCACTACCAGCGCCGTATGGGGCCTACGTCCACATGAACAAAATCAGATTTCGCATAATAGCCCACGCCGCCTCGCTGCAGCGATACGGCCGCATCGCGAACCTCGGCAGTAGGAACTCCCGGAATTCGAATATCGATGGCTTTTGCTTCCATGTGTTGGCTGTGCAGCGCAACCCCTGGTCCGTGTTTGCGGAGATAGCTGTTGCTCTCCGGGGTACGATAACCACATACGATATCAATCTCGCCGTCGGGACGGCCTAGCTTAACCAGCAGATCATGCAGGAGATCAAATTCCCTGATGTCGTAGTCCTTCACATCCCCGCTACGATGATCGCGGAGAAAATGATCCAACTCCGCTATCGGGGCGGCCAAGTATTGATCCCCTATTCGGTAGACCAGATCGAGATGCTCCCCGGTGTGTAAATGATATAGGCGCAGCCGGTATGGCGCTGAGTCTAAAGGCGTGCTCGTATCAGCCGCTCGTACTGCAGGAGCGGCCAACAGCGCCAAGGAAGCAATCAGACCGGCGATCGATAAACCCTTGAACCGCATGTTTTTTCACCAAAAGTATTCCGAACGTCCCTCTTAACTATATGCGAAATATTGACATGACACCTGAAAGCGATAGATTCCAGGTGATCCGTATTGACCATCCGATCAAACTTCAGCATCTGCCTCGAGCACTGACTTCATCGACTCCGACGGCGCCAAGATGCTTGTGCATAGCCACTGATGAGCATGGCGCCGCATGACGATGGCGTATGCTGAAGAAGGACCTCGCTGGCAATCGAGTATCGCAAGTCGTTGGGTGCCAGAACCGTAAGCAAGCCCTGTACTGCAAAACGGAATGCGGGCTTCTCCGGTTCAAGGGGTGATCGTTTCGATGGAATACTCCGGTGGCGGAGATGCTGCGTATTCGCGAAAAGGAGAGATGTATGTTACGAGAAGCTTTTGACAGCGACCCCTCGGCGCAGATCGTCACCGAAGCCCGGCGCGAGGAGACTCTGCTGAAAGCGGACGCCTTGCAGAGCGCGATTTTCAACAGCGCCAACTTCTCAAGTATCGCCACGGACGCGAAGGGTGTCATTCAGATCTTCAATGTCGGCGCGGAGAGGATGCTGGGCTACGCAGCCGCCGAGGTGATGAACAAGATCACGCCGGCTGACATTTCCGATCCTCAGGAAGTGATCGCACGTGCCGAGGAATTGAGCGTCGAGCTTGGAACCAAGATTACCCCGGGCTTCGAAGCCTTGGTGTTCAAGGCCTCGCGCGGGATCGAAGATATCTACGAACTGACCTACATCCGCAAGGACGGGAGCCGCTTCCCGGCGGTTGTATCGGTCACGGCACTACGCGACGCACTGGGCGCCATCATCGGCTATCTGCTAATCGGCACCGACAACACCGTGCGCAAGCAGATCGAGGCGGAGCAGAAGCAACTCAGTCAGCGACTTCGTGACCACGAGCGCATCGTCTTGCAAAAAGAACAATTGCGGGCGCTGGCTGAACGCCTGCAGCGGGTGCGTGAAGAGGATCGAAAGAGGGTCGCCCGTGACCTGCACGATCAGATCGGGCAAATTCTGACCGCGATCAAAATGGATTTGACATGGGTGACCCGTCATCTGCCAGCGTCGGAAGTCGCGGTGCTCGCTCGACTGACGGAGTCGATTCAGTCGATCAATGATGGAGTCAAGTCGGTGCGTGCCATATGCAGCGGGTTGCGTCCGGGTGTTTTGGACGACCTTGGCTTGGCGGCCGCCATTGAATGGCAGGCCAGCGAGTTTGCTGCTCGCAACGGTGTTCGCTGCGAGGTTTCTGTTCCCCCTGTCGATCTGCACATGGATGGTGATCGAGCCACTGCGGCTTTCCGAATCTTTCAGGAATGCCTGACCAACGTGACGCGGCATGCGCAGGCGAAGACGGTGCGTGTATCCTTGTGCCAGGAAGATGAGAACATCCTCCTGGTTGTAGAAGACGACGGAATAGGATTCTGTGAATCCGGCTTGTCAAACTCTCTTGGATCTTTGGGACTTTTGGGCATGAAAGAACGAGCGCAGTTCTGCGGCGGCGACGTACAAATTTCCAGTTCACCCGGCAACGGTACAACCGTCACGGTTCGGGTTCCTGTGGACACTCCTGGCGCCGAGAGGGAGCAACCATGCACGTCCTGATCGCCGATGACCATGCCGTCGTACGCCGTGGCCTCAGAGAGATTCTCGCCGACGCTCTTCCCGGCGCGGACTTTACCGAAGTCGGTAACGGGGATGAGGTACTTGGCAATCTGGGTAAATCCCAAACCTCCATGCTGGTGCTGGATATCAACATGCCGGGACGTAGCGGGATGGACGTGCTGCGGGATGTAAAGCACACATACCCACGGCTGCCGGTGATCATCCTAAGTTGCCAACCGGAGGACCAGTATGCGGTGCGCTGTTTGCGGGCTGGCGCCGCCGCCTACATCAACAAAGAGAGCGCATCGGAAGAACTCGCGATGGCCGCGAAGAAGATCCTGGGAGGTGGCCGCTACGTCAGCGCGAGCCTCGCAGAGAAACTGGCTGCCAATTTGGACGTGTCCGTCGACAAGCCCCTGCATGAGCTGCTCTCGGACCGAGAACACGAAGTGATGAGATTGATCGCCTCCGGCACTCCCTTGACGGATATTGGCGAGAGGCTCCATGTCAGTGTAAAAACCATAAGCAGCTATCGAGCGCGCATCATGGAAAAAATGCAGATGAAAAGCAACGCCGAACTTACCCGCTACGCCATAACGCACAAGCTGATAGATTAGCGTTTCCCTACAGTGTAGGAAAAACCTTACAGAGATAATTCGCAAAAGCCTACAGAAATCACGGTTTTCGCTGGTGTCAATTTCTTTTCCCATCCGCTATCGTGGCATCAGGTCGAAGACAAAGATGTATATCCTCATAGCAGATGATCACGCGAAGGTACGCCGCGGACTGAGAGAGATTGTCGCAGACTCCTTTTCTGGAGCACACTTTTCCGAAGCCGCCAACGGTGAGGAGGTCATGACCCAGCTGGCCATATCTCCATACGGCGTTCTGTTGCTCGACATCAACATGCCTGGACGCAGCGGGCTGGATGTGCTGCAGGATGTCAAGCATATGTACCCGAAGCTTCCCGTGATCATGGTGAGTGTTCAGCCCGAGAACCAGTACGCTGCGCGCTGTCTGCGGGCCGGAGCGTCCGCCTATGTCAACAAGAACAGCGCTTCCGAAGAACTGCTACCGGCACTCAGAAAGATACTGGGCGGCGCAATGTCCACGCTGGACCAGCACATAAACTAATCCAGATTTAGAAATCGTTGACACGTCATGAGAGGTTTGCGCTGAGAACCGAGAGCGCACGAGCCTCTTGCCGTCACGTACACCTCGCTTCGATTCAATCAATATTCAGTAAGTAAAACCCTACAAAGTTAGCGTGACAATGCCTACAGCATTAACAGTGTTCGCTGATTCTGTATTTATTCCCATCTTGTATCTTGGCTTTAGAAACATTGTTAGAGATTGCCACATACGCAAACTCTGCGAGATTGAAAGGTATCAAAATGGCTACGAATCGCGCCACCATGACGAGTATGGCACCCAGACTTCCGGTTGGCCTATCCCTTCCCACGCCTTCGACTGCAAAGCATGGCTTAAAGATCGCTTCAAAGAAGATTGACGCATTGCCGGGTCAGGGCCTCGAACTCGATCCTCAGATTCTGCTGACCAGGATTGTGGCCGGAAAATCGCTTCGCCAGTACCAGATTGATGATTCCATCTTTTCGCAAGGCGATCCGGCCGATGCGGTCTTTTACATCCAGGCTGGCCAAGTGAAGCTCACCGTTGTGTCGACGAGCGGCAAGGAAGCCGTCATCGCCTACCTTCCGGAGAAGAGCTTTTTTGGCGAAGGGGCCCTGGCTGGCCAGCCGCTTCGTATTTCCACCGCGAGCGCACTTCAATCCAGCACCATCGTTCGCATCGAAAAGACGGTCATGATCGGCCTGCTCCAACGCGAACCGGGGTTCTCCGAGCAGTTTCTCACGCACATGCTCTCCCGCAACATCCGCATGGAAGCTGATCTGGTCGATCATCTGTTCAATTCCAGCGAAAAGCGCCTTGCCCGGTTGTTGCTGATGATGGCCAACTTCGCCCAGGACTCGAAGCCCACTCCGGCCATCGCCAAGATCAGCCAAGAGACTCTAGCCGAAATGATCGGTACCACTCGCTCGCGCGTAAGCTTCTTCCTTAATCGGTTTCGCGACCTAGGCTTCATCGACTACAACGGTAGCGGGATGAATATTAATAATTCGTTGGTCAGCGTCGTGCTGCACGACTAATCCCACGGCTATGGGAGGTCAACGCTCGAAACAACACACAGCCCCTGTTGGCGTAGATCCGGTCGTTCTTCTTCTTAACTGCCGCAATAGCACAAAGCATCAAAGCATGAGCCACCTTTGCCTGGGCTGCGTCCGTATGCAGATGCTTATAGTTCAACCGGTGAGAACCGCGGCCTCAATGGCCGCTGCTATGATTGAGGCAGAGTCTGCACCCAGCAGTCCGATTCCACCGAGCCGAACCCGACCTCGACTTCCTGACAGACTCGGCCACTCACCTCCTTCACGGAGTAGCTGATCGTCTTCTTACATCCAGTCCGATGTAATGCATATCTCGGGCGGAGAGCCACCATGGTTGTTTTCTGACTCGGTGTCGCCGCTGAGTTCTTCGAAGCGAAGCATTGGCCGCTGCCCGCGGCAGTTCGCATTCAGCGACATTCAATCGGGGTTATGTCCATCTTTTGGAAACACCTCCCCAATCGAGTTTCTGGGGGCGGTCCCGCAGTTTAATGTCTGGGCCGCAGATATCGAGTTGACGTTGACGGCACTACGGATGGCTGTGTCCCTCGAATGGCCGACTGTGTCTCAACAGCTCCGGTCAATCGAGGGGACAAGTTCAACCAGGCTTGCTAGCTTCTGTGGCCATGGTTGTTGTTGTGATCTCCGTTATCTTTTCCAATCGCGATGGTCGCCATCTGGGTGGTGCTCGTCATGATGGTTTCCGTCGCGGTGGGCGCGGTCATGTTTCCAGTCGCTATGTCCACCAAATGCTCGGTCATAGTGTCTGTATCCGCGAGCGTCTCGTTGATAGCGATAACCATTTTCGTAGTAGTAGCCTTCATGGTAGCCACTTGTGTACATCACTACCGGCGCTCCGATTTGAATTCCAATGCCTACCTCGGCCTCTGCTTTAGGCGGCGACGCCAAGCCGACGGCAATAACCAGGCCGAATACTGCAATTCCCACTTTCTTCAACATACCTTGCCCCCCCCAGAACTAATTTGTCTTAACAATCGCAGGTAATATTCCTATTCCCTGAGTAACTGATCCTAGCAATACCAAGCAGCGCTGTATGGTCAAACTAGCTCAGATTCCCGTCCTACAGTGAGTTTGTGCTGTGATAAAAATCTGGATTTGGAGCCGGGGAGAAAGCCACCGGCGATACACGAACGTGGGCAAGGCAAGCAAGGCCAGAGAACTCAAGCGTTTTTGAGTTCTTTTCGAGACCATGGCGCCCATGCCAGTTCACCAGTTGCAGGTTTGTTTATAAGGCCGACTCAATCGGGAAGCCCCATGCCTCAAGAAGAGGTTCAGGAGGCGCCAGGTGCAGGCACGCAGTTTCAAAACAGGTTCACGATTTCGGATCCAGTCTCCTACGTTCGTGCGAAATCAATATATCCACGCTGGACATCCGTGCTCAGCAGCTTCACCCGCAGCTTGTCCCCGACGTCCACTCCCTGTTGCCCGTGCGCTAACAATCCCTCCACATGTGGCTGCAACACGCGAACAAAGGTGCCATGTGGAGTCACCCCCGTAACGATCGCATCGAACACTTCGCCGATTCTGCTGGTCATTGCGACCGCAGCAATCCGCTTCGACATTTCCCGCTCAACTTTCCGCGCCGCGTTTTCTTTCGCGGTACAGTTGGCGGCGATTGCGGCCAACTCATCGTCTGAATACGGAGCAGGTTGGTTCGCGAGTACGGCTTTGATCAGCCTCTGGGTGACGAGATCGGTGAAGCGCCGGTTGGGAGCCGTGGAGTGTGTGTAATCCTGAACGGCGAGGCCGAAGTGTCCTTGCTCAGGATCGCCAGGGCGCTCCAGGACATACTCACCGGGTCCCATCAACTTGATCACAGCTAACGACAGATCGGCAAAGTGATCCGGATCCGCAGCTTTGCGCTTCATTAAGAACTCGTTCAGCGCCTTCGAGTTGGGTTCGGCTGGCAGGTGTTCACCTTGCTGGGCTGCAAGTTCCACGATTCGGTTCCAGCGCTCGGGGGTTTTCACCACGCGCCGGATAGAAGACACTTGCAGTAACATGCGGGCGACTGCCCCGTTCGCCGCGATCATGAAATCTTCGATAAGTTCTGTGGCACGGTTCTTTTCCTGTTTCGCCACGCCCACAACCTGCTGATTGAGTATTATCGGGCGGACCTCGGTGGTCTCTATATTCAGCGCTCCGTGCCGATACCGCTCATGCATCAAGGCCTGAGCGACCTCATCCTGAAGGTGTAGCTGAGTTCGCAGTTCGGGTGAGACTGCCACCTTATCCGGAGCCACGGCTTTGCCCTCAAGCCAGGCCCCGACGGCGTCATAAGTGAGCTGTGCTTTATTGTGGACTATCGCGCGATATGCCTCGCCGGAGCTGACGCGCCCATCCGGGCTAACCACGAACTCGATTACCAGGCTGAGCCTATCCGCTCCCTCAAGGAGCGACGTCATGCCAGTCGAGAGCTGCTCCGGCAACATCGAGAAATTCCGTATGCCTGCATAGACCGTCGTCGTCTCTTTCGCGGCATGTTGATCTATGGCGGAGTTCTTCGGGACAAAGGTATCCACATCTGCAATGCCTACCAACACACGCGTCTCGCCTGTGGGCAGCCGCTCCGCCACCTCAATCTGGTCGAGATCTCGAGAGGTATCATTATCGATCGAAGACCAAAGAAGATTGCGCAGGTCACGAACCGTCCCACTCGGCGCCACCTGTGGTGGGTGCGAGGCCACTCGCAAAAGCTGCTGCTCAGCTAGCGGAGGAAAGTCCGGCTCAAAGCCATTCTCCAGCATGGTTTGTTTGGCTGCCGCCTGAAGATCGAAGTGGGACACATGGATAGTGGTCATTTGTTGAACAGTCTAGGCCGTCACTCTGCTCCGAGGCGAATCGCGGCGGCGGAGATATGGACATGGCAGAACCCGAAGCAGCGGTGGCGATCGTGCGTGCGCGCGGATCGAGGGAATCCATTTTGCTCATCCGACGCTCGGAGCGGCAAGATGATTCCTGGTCGGGGCACTGGTCATTTCCGGGTGGCCGGCGTGATCCCGATGATCCCGACCTGCTGCATACTGCCCTCCGAGAACTTGAGGAAGAATGCGGCATCCGGCTAGACCGGGATCATATGGGAGTTGGATTGCCGTCCGTGCTGGCGAGGCGGAGAACGGGGCCGTTCGTTCTGGTGGCTCCGTTCGTATTCGAAGTCGATGGCGAACTGTCCACGATTGTTGATACTGAAGAAGCGGTGGAAGCGGTCTGGATCCCGCTGAGTGTCTGGTGTGACCCTGCGAAGCACTCTCTCCGGCCCGTGCCGGGGCGACCGACGAGTTGGCTGTTTCCGGCAATCGATCTGAACGGAGTGCCGGTTTGGGGATTCACTTACCGGCTGGCGACGGAGTGGCTCGGGCTCCTACCTAAGCAGAGCCGCATCGAGCAGGCGGGATTTGAGATGGCTTGCCGGGTGATGGAATTCCTGCTCTCTCATGGCGTGAAGCTCAAGAGCGGATGGCAGGATCACATTGAGCAACCAGCAATCGGTGAACCGCAGACTGCGAAGGTAGCCATGGTGGAAGGCTCGATTCCTGCTGCGTTGGTTATCGCCCATTTTGCGATTCCAGGAGAGCTTTTCCCAGCCATAAACCTCCTCGAAGTACGTCCGGATCAGATTCGCGTGGTGGGACTGGCGTTTGAGGAGTATTTGATCTTGGCCTCCGAGTAGGGCGGCCAATTCCCTTCCCCATTGCAGCAACTTGCTCCCCACCGCGTATCTGCAGAGCCGGAAACGCACCTTGATCCGGCCATCCTGGCGATTGTGTAAATATCGCAGCAGAGCGATTGGATTTGGGCACGAAGCCAAGGACGGCTGACTCCCCCACAGTATCAGCCTTCCCATATATTTCCACTTGTCGATCTTGGTAGCATTTTGGTAGCAAATAGCGCCGTTTATACCGGTTTTTCACCACTTGGCCGGTATTTAACCCCTTTAAAATCAATGGCCGGCTACTATTTTAGTTCCATGGCATGGAAGAGGTCGTAATCCCAGTGCACTCCGTCGGATATCTGACGATCTGAGTTGATCGCATCGGGATCGGCCTCTGGGCACCCACGGGGCACCCAGAAGGAAGCCATAACCATATCTGCTTGATTCTATTGCATCGAGCATGGAGCAAGCTGTACGTGCAAGTTATTGATTATACAACGGTTAATAACACTTTTAAGGCGTGGGTCCTGAGTTCGAGTCTCAGCGCGCTCACCAAGATTCTAAAAGACTTACGCCGAATCAGATAAGCAAGTTTCAGACGTCATAAGACGTCATAAGACGTCATAAGACGCCATAAGGGGCTGGGATGAAGATTCCGGCCTTTTCTATTACCCGGCAGTTTGACTCTTGGCCTTCAGCTTCTTCGACAACGCCTTCGGCAATACCATCTGTACGACCTTGGCATGTGCCTTCTGCTGATCCGCGCTGACCGCTTGGGGCAGCTGAGGCCTACGACGCTGGGACAGAACTCGATCCGTTATGGCCGGAAGGACACTTCAACGCTGCCTTTATCTACGGCGAACTCAAGGATTATGAAGACGCAGTCTCGCACATGCGCTGTTATCTGGAGCTCTTACCTAACGCGCCCGATGCTCAAAAAGCCCGTGATCAGATGCTGCTCTGGCAGGCAAAGATCGAGCAGAGGTCCTCGGCAACGGCTGCGCAATAGAAGGAACCGGTATCAGCAGGAATGTTGCAGTCGAGCCCAATATCGGTTGCATCGCAAGGAGACTGAGATGAGTCACAGAAGATTGAATGAGTTCGCTTTCATAACGGTGTTGGTTCTTTTCGCCGCGATCTGCCCGCTGCGTGCGCAGGAAACAACTGCATGGGCTGATTTCCAGCAGAAAGCGGCAGCGTGGCGTGCGCTTCCTGTTAAGCCCGCGATCTCTGAAGACGTAAGGCGGGAGCGGGTGCTGGCAGAGAATAACGTCAACGAAAAAGAGTTCATCTCCGCCGTTAACCACTATGAGTCTGCATTGAAGATGAATCCAGTATGGCCGGAAGGACATTTCAACGCCGCGTTGATCTACGCCGAGTTGAAGAACTATGACAAAGCGGTTTGGCACATGAGGGCGTACGTCGAACTTCTTCCCGGCGCGCCGGATGCGCAGGGAGCACGCGATCAGATCATCATCTGGCAGGACTACCAAGAGAATAGGTGGTATTTAGGAACTTGGAGCGCGTCTTGGTCTCTAGCAGGGGGGACTCCCAGTCCTCATGGTGAAATCACGTTCTCGAACTCTAACTCAGGAGATATCGAATCGTTTGGCTTTCAAGACGACGGCACATACGGGAGAAACATTTTTCGAGGAACAATCCCAAATACAGGGGGTATAAGGTGGAAAGTGTATTTGAATCCCGTTCTGGGGTGTTGCCCGTCTGGATGGCAGCCAGTTATTTCATGGGAGGTTAGCAACGACAAGAGAACGTTGAAGATCGTGGTTCCATCACAATGGGCCAGCGAAAGCGATAGTCGAAAGGGTTCGCTTAAGAGGCCAAACACTTGGTACTTAACAAAAGTCACAGACTCGCATAGCCACTGATTTAAACCAACAAAATTCCGGAAGTCGACCCGCCCACCGCATTGCAGTTCTTCACCACAGATGCTCCGTTTCAGCGACGACTGATCACGAGTTCTTCGCTATTGCTAGTCATCTTGCAGTCAAATCAGCGCCGCCTCTGCCGCGGCGAATCCGGATGCAATTACATTCAATGCTTGGCCTTGTCCTCCCAGATGATCATCTGCGTGCGCGCATCCTTGGCGTCTGGAGCATCGGGAAACAGTTCGAGATAGTGCTTCATACCATCCGCAGCGTCGGCGTAGTGGTTCAACTCGCCACTAATGAGCGCCAGATTGAACCAGCCCTCCGGCCAGGTATCGAATGCTGCCAGCCCACTTCGGTAATGCTGAGCGGCGCTCTCAAAGTTCTTCTCCTGGACAGCATTCTCTGCCAGTATGCGTTCCCTTGCTGCTGCTTCCGGTAACGGAGGTCGAGGGCTCATAGCGCGCCAAGCTGCCGCGTGTTGCCGAAACTGGTCGAAAATCTTCGTCTCCCAATACTCGGCTTGGCTGTCGTCCTTGGGCACGCCCCTTGCCCCCTGCCTGTAAAGATCGACGAGGGCCTTCTGCGCGTAAACATTGCCCTGCTCCGCCGATCTGCGATACCAAACGACTGCCTGGGTGTAATTGAGTCGTTCGCCTTTGCCACTCGCGTACAATGCGCCAAGACTGAGCTCGCCCCACTGATCACTCTGCTCGGCGGCTATGCGGTACCAGCGTGCTGCTTCGCTGTAACTCTGCGTAACGCCCCAACCATTCTGGTACATCGAGCCAAGATTGGCCTGAGCGTTTGCGTTACTCTGGTCGGCGGCCTTGCGGAACAACCGCAGGGCTTCGTCGTAGTCCCGCGGCACGCCTTTTGCGTCCCGATACATCACGCCGAGACCATCTTGGCTCCATGAATTGCCTTGATTGGCACCTTCGCGAAACCAGCGCAAAGCTTCTCCATAGTTCTGCACAACGCCCAAACCACCGAAGTACATCCAGCCGAGACCGTTCTGTCCCCACTGCTCGCCCCGCTCGGCGGCTGTGCGATACCAGCGAACTGCTTCGCTGTAACTCTGCGTAACGCCCCAACCATTCTGGTACATCGAGCCAAGATTAGCCTGAGCGTTTGCGCTGCCTTGGTCTGCGGCCTTGCGGAACAACCGCAGGGCTTCGTCGTAATCCCTCGGCACGCCTCGTGCGTCCCGATACATCACGCCGAGACCATCTTGCCCACCCCAATTACCTTGCTCGGCAGCTTTGCGGAACCATCGCAAAGCTTCTCCATAGTCCTGCACAACGCCCAAACCACCGAAGTACATCCAGCCGAGTCCGCTCTGGCCCCACTGCTCACCCTGTTCGGCGGACTTGCGGTACAGGCGTACTGCTTCAACATAACTCGGCGGGACACCCCAGCCATTCTGATACATCCAGCCGAGAGCAGATTCTGCACCTGCGTTGCCCTGCTCAACTGCCTTGCGAAGCCAATGCAAAGCTTCGCCGTAGTCCCGAGGTGCGCCGTTTCCATCCCGATACATAACGCCGAGCTTAAGCTGCGCGGCAGCGTCACCCTGCTCGGCCAAAACTCGAGCTGCCGCAACCGGCCCATTTGCATCTGCCTGCGTCGCGGCATTGTTCTCTTGAGCGTTGGCGATGGAACTAGAAACCGCGACCGACAGAACAACCACCAGCGCGAACAGCATATTCTTTCTGCGCATTGGATTCTCCGTCTTCAGTGTTGCGGTGCCGCTTCACCGCGAATGAGTTGAAAGGCGAACTGATATTCTTTATCGACCTTGTACAGGCCTTCGGCCTGCGCCTTCGCCAGCGCCGCCTGTTCGTTCGCGTCCACTCGCTCCCGAGCCGCCTTCATAACCTGCTTTAGTTCGGGATGCTGCATCAGTTGATCCGGGAGTGGGGTCAGTTTGTCGATCTTGCCCTCGGCTGCCAGTTTGTCTAGCTCTGCCTGAAAGGCCAAAATAGCGGCTTTGTGCGCATCCGCCTGCAACTGGTAGTACTCCAGCGCGACGTGCTCATTGGCATATTGCAGTCTCTGATCTACGCTCTGCCGGAACGCAGCATCGCTGTTGTAGCGATCCAGTAGCTCAGGAGCATACTGCTTGACGGCGGAAGTGTTGAGAGTCGCCCGCAGCGTGGCCACCGGATACAGCGGGTCGGCGGGAGGATCGTTCAGGTGCGTGGCACGCTGGACCGCCCAGTTATCCCAAGACTTAAGCTCAGCCTGCACTCGTTGCTCTTCGCGCAGAGGATTCGTCAGCGGAGGGTTTGGGGCCTTGGGAAACGGAGCGTTCGGCTGACTGCTGGGGAAAAGAAACAGGATGTCGTCCGACACTTGCGATGGACTCGACGCCTGCATTGAAGCTGCCGAACTTGGTGAAGCAGGCGGCGCCGCCGAAGCGCGATCGCTGGCTCCTGGCGTCCCCGGCGACCTGAGCAATGATGGCATCGAACTGCTTACCATCGGCGGTGCAGCCGCTTCAACCGGCGTATCAAAACCAGCGCGCGCCTTCGCCGAGGCATCTTCCAGGACAGGCGCTGCCGCAGCTGCCTGCGAGGCATCTGCTTGCCGCTGCAAGGAGGCCACTGGCTGTGCCGCCGTCTGCGGTGTTATCACCGGCGAGGAAGACGGAGACTGTGCGGGACTCGGCTGCTGCGCTATCCACCCATCCCTGGGCGACGCGTTCGCTTGTTGAGATGGAGCAGCGGTTGGGTTCTGCGCCGCGGCCATCATGCGCTGCTGCTCCTCTGGAGGCAGTTTGCTGAAAGCGTCGGCCACGTCCGCCAGTTGCTTCGGTGTCATTTTGTTGAAATCAAGCGCACCCAGATCGGAAACGCCGGCAGCAGGAGACGCAGGCGCTGCGGTGCTGTCACCCATCTTCATGTGCAGACCGGGTTGAGCAGGTAGCGTCGCCGCCGGTGTAGAGCTGGGACCGCCCGTATAAATGCCTGGAAGTCCCGGGATTCCATACCCTGGCTGACCATCGCTCGGCGCCTGGCCAGCCGGGGTCGCATTGCTAGCCAGCTCCGTGCCCATTGCATCGTCTCCGGTCTTCAACTTCAGCTTCGACGGCGTCTGCGGCGTCATGCCGGAGCCCGGCCCGGGACCGCCGGTATAAATGCCGGGCAAGCCGGGAATTCCATATCCTTGGGCGTTGTCGCCGAGCTTCAGTTGCAGTCCGCCAACCGCAGTGCCCGAGGACTTCAGTTGCAGATGGGGCAGTCCGACGAGCTTCAGGGTGGATGCCAGGCGGTTGTACATGGCAGCCAACCGAAGTGCCTCTTCCTCCCGATGCTGCCGCTCGGCTTCCTCCTGCCGGCGACGCAACTCCGCCATCATCTGTTGCTGCTGCTGTTGCCGCAGTGCCTCGTCCGCAGCGTTCGAACTCGGAGTATGCAACCACCCGAAGAACAACTGACCGATCGCATTGCCGAACTGGTAGCCAAGCTGATAGAAGCCGTTATTAGGATCAACGCCGGGTGAACTGCCCCCACCGCCCGTTGTCGGACAGTTTCCCCGAACGGTGACCCATTCCCTGCCGTTCCAGCACTGGCTTACTCCCGCATAGCTGCCTGAACCTTGAGCTTGCGCGACAAGGGAGCCGAAGATGATGGCAAACAGCGTGATAAGCAATGCCTTTTTCATGATCTCTCCCCGAGAGCCCTCTGGCGAGCCATTGTTACTGCGGTCTGTGAAACTCTCGTGCGCCCGGCTCGTTATGTGCACCGGTGGTCAACTTACTTCGTCTTTGCCTGCCATGCGTAGATCTGGTCCTGGGCTTCACGAACGTCTTGCGCGTTCGGCGCCAGCTTCAAGTACATTTGCATATCGGCAACTGCAGCCTTGTATTGTTGTTGCTCCCCTTCCAAGAATCCGCGGTTGAAATAGGCCTGAGGAAACCATGGCGCGACGGCGATTTCATTTCCGTACGCTTCGGTGGCCTTGGCAAAGTCCTTTCCCTGGAGATATGCCTCGGCCTGCACCATGTATTGTCTGCCTGGCTCTGGCAAGGCGGGCTTAACTGCAAGCTTTGGATAGCTCCTGAGCAAACTGTCAAGAACACTGGGACAACCAGTCGGACCCGGTATATAGACTTCACAACTCGAATATGCCGTCTTCCAGGCTTCGAAGGAAGCAGGCCAGTCTCCTTTGGCATCCGCTGCTTGAGCCGCATCTACTGCATTCTTTGTGGCCGCTCTGCGCTTGTCGAAGTCGAATATTTCAAACGGATGATCTCCTCCGTAGCTGATCTGCAACCGTGGCTCCAGTTGGAGAGCTATGGCTGCATCCGCCTTGGCTTTATCGAACTGCCCAAGTCTCCATTCTGCGTATCCCCTGAAAAAGTACTTATAGATGTCGGTCTTCCCTAAAGCTACAGATTGGTCGAAGCTTTCAACCGCCTCAGCCAGATGGGTGGTTGACGTTGTGGACCACCCGTTAAGCCATAACAACGAATAGCCGCGAAAGTGGTACACCCAACTTCGCTGGTTCTGATCAAGCTTGTTTTGGGGTTTCAGGGCTTCATCCGCTGACGCCAAAGCCTCCGACCAGCGAGTCGACATATACAAAGCGATTGTGCGGTATACGAGACATGCGGCATGGTACCCGGCGAATTCAGCATTCTTTGGTTTTCTAGCGAGCACTGCGTCGCAGTCTGCAATTGATTTATCCCATTGCCCCGAGCTGTTGTAAAACTGTGCGCGGAGTTCGTACGGCCGTACCTCCCCCTTCGGAGCCAGTTCGACCGCACGGCTGAGATCGAGGATCGCTTGGTTCACATCGCCCTTTTGGTTGTACAAGGCAGCCCTGTAATGAAAACAAAGCCACGACTTTGTGTTTCGCTGGATGACGGATGTGATCTTAGCAATGCCACCGTCTACATCGGTCGTGACTCCAGAGCTGTAGGCTGCGGTACAAACTTGGTCGTCAGCGACCCGGCTCTCTGCTTGCAGCGAGCCAGGAGCGCTGAGCCACAAGCAAGCAATCATGGCAAACAGCAGCCACAATTCGCCCGAACGGGTTGCAATCTTGCTTCGCAAACTCTCGTGTTCTTCAACTGCTGCGACGAACCTGGCGGCGGACTGCATATGGCCTCCTTCGCCGCGAGGAATGCGGCGTGCGCGGGCGCGCTCGACGAGAGATGACAATAGGACCAAAGTCTAGGAACGATCATATTCTGTGATCCGGAGTAGTTGCTGTCAAGGTTTCTATGGCGGTCTCACAAACCACTCCTTTTGGGCCACCTCAGGCGGCCGAATCCGGCAGCCTGTTTTCATGGGTTTGCGGAGGCGGTGGAACGAACCCTTTTGGGCTAGGCAGCTTCGCGTGCTTCCTTGATCACGCGGCTGACGGTTGCCCGGCTGATGCGGTGAGCCTTGGCGATATCGGTCAGGCTCATGCTGCGAGCGCGGTCACGGAGAACGGCAGCGCGGTCGAAGTCGATTGGGGCGCGTCCGATGCGGCGGCCCTCTAGCTTGGCGCGGCGCATCCCAGCCCGTACGTGCTCGATAATTAGATTACGTTCCAGTTCCGCGATAGCACCGATGATGACGATGATCGCGCGGCCCAGCGGGCCGCCGGTGTCGATGTTTTCCCGGAAGCTGACGAACTCGATGCCCAAGTGGTTCAGCTCGTCGAGCACTTCGAGGAAGTGACGGACCGAGCGGGCGATACGATCGCCGGCCCATACCAGCACAACGTCGAACTGCCGCTGGCGGGCATCGTGCATCATCTTGGTCAAGGCCGGGGCGGCGCGCCTTCGCGCCGCTAATCCGGTCGGTATACTCTTGAACGATCTGGAAGCCGCGCTGTTTGGCCAGCTCGCGGAGATCATAGAACTGAGTCTCCGGGTGCTGATCCAGCGTCGAGACGCGCATGTAGAGCGCGGCGCGCTGCATCAGTACTGCTCCAGGGACAGGACTTCATCCTTCATCTCTCCGAAGGCGTCGTGCAGGAAGCGGAGCCGGCCGAGGCTGGGCTGCGCCTTACGTGCCTCACGATCCATTCTCCTTGCAGCGCACTGGTGGGGATGTTCGGTACTGGTCCTTCCATCTGAACGAAACGGAACTCGAATGGTCGGCCGGTGGATGCGTGCACGGTTCCTGAAAGGTGATATACCCACCGTAGCGTAAGCGTAATAATCCGTTGACAATTCCATTGGAATTAAGAAGGAACTCTGCTATGTTTTTTCGACTCAGGAACCGCGAACTATATGGTTGTACACTGAATTGTGCAGTAATCGTAGCGATCTCTATCGCAAGCTGATTGTTAAATTCCCCCTAAGTCAGCAGACCATAGTGCATGGTCCTGCCTTGCTGAGTGAGTTTTGGGTTTTGCACTTACTAAGGACAATCTCATGTTTTCTCGACTCCGGGTTCTAATTCTGTTAATGGGAATCTCCGCAGTATTTTTCGCGTCAATCGCATCCATGGCACAGTCATCGCCCCGCGCCAACCGGATCACCCAGGAGGTAACCTCGGGAGCGATTGTAACGATGGCGGGCACGGTCCATCCTCTGACCAGGCGGGCGACCGACCTGGGCGCGGTGAACTCCGAGATGCAGCTGGATTCAATGACCCTGAACATTGCTCTGAGCGCAGCCCAGCAGACGGAGCTGAATGCCCTGCTGGCGGCACAGCAGGACCCGAAATCGCCGCAGTATCACCAGTGGCTGACGCAGGAGGAATATGGAGCGCGCTTTGGGCTGACGGACTCAGACCTGAGCAAGGTGACCGGGTGGCTCACGTCGCAGGGTTTCACCGTGAACCGGGTCTCGAAGTCACGCAACGCGATTTCCTTCGGCGGCAAGGCGTGGCAGGTGGAGTCGGCATTCCTCACGCAGTTACATCAGTACAAGCTGAATGGCGAGATGCACTTTGCAAATGCAACGGAGCTACGGGTTCCGGCGGGAATTGCGAGCGTGCTGCTGAACGTGCGCGGGCTGAATAACTTCCGGCTGAAGCCGCAGAGAGGGATTAAGGTTGGGCCGCAGTACACGTACGACTCGACCGACCATTTTTTGACGCCGGGAGACTGGGCGACGATTTATGACGTGACACCGATCTACAACGCCGGATATGACGGCACCGGGGCTCACGTGGGAGTGGTGGGACAGACCTATGCGCCGCAGGCGGACATCAACAACTTCCGCAGCGCGTCCGGATTGTCGACGACGAAGTTGACCTTTTACTGCATCAGCTCGGCGAACTGCACCGATACGGCTGGAATCAGCACCAGTGGCGATCTGGGTGAGGCCGATCTGGATATTGAGTGGGCCGGCGGAATTGCGAGAAACGCGACGGTGGACTACATCTATGCCTCGGCCGCAGACACGACCCTGGGGGTCTTCGACGCGCTGCAGTATGCAGTGCAGGATTACAGGGTTTCAGGCGCGGTGTTGCCGGTCATCAGCATGAGTTACACCGACTGCGAGGAGAGCTTTACGGGCAATCCGAGCTACGTTACCTGGGTGAGCGAGATTGGGCAGCAGGCGAATTCGCAAGGGCAGACGATCGTGGTGGCCTCGGGAGATTCAGGTGCGGCGGGGTGCGATTATCCGGGGGAAACCACGGATTATCCGGCGCAGGATGGACTGTCCGTCAGCGTTCCCGTGGACTCTCCGAACTTCACAGGCGTGGGCGGCACAACCCTGAGTGGGGATGAGAGCAACTATGGCCTGTACTGGAACCAGACGGTGGGAACGGTGAATTCGGCGCTCAGCTATATTCCCGAGACCGTGTGGAACGACACCAGCGCAGCAGACGGGCTTTTGGCGAGCGGCGGCGGGGTGAGTTTGTACTATCCGCAACCAAGCTGGCAGCCGACCCCGGAGAATTACACCGGGGTGAGCGGGCGCTTTGTGCCGGATGTAGCGTTCGCGGCATCGCCGAATCACGATGGGTACATGAACTGTTCGCAGGAAAATAACTCGACGCAGTATGGGACGATGTGCGCGAACGGCACCTTTTATAGCAGCGGGGGACAGGAATCGGTGTTCTTCGTAGCCGGAGGTACGTCGGCTGGGACGCCGTCTTTCGCTGGCATGCTGACGCTGCTGGCACAGAAGTATGGGAACCTGGGGAACGTCAACCCGACGCTCTACAACTTGGCGGTGACTCACCCCGCGGCCTTCAATCAATCTGCTCACCTCAGCGGCGTCACACCGGGAAACAACATTGTGCCCTGTACGTTGGTCTCCGTGCTCTCAACGGACACGGGGTGCACGACCGGAAGCTTTGGCTGGGATGCGCAGACTGGCTACGACCTGGCAACGGGGTTGGGCTCGGTGGACGGCTACGCGCTGTACACGAACTGGCAAAACACCTCAGCCGGAGCGACGCCCACGGTGACGGTGAGGCCATCTTCGCCGAGCATCACGACAGCGCAGGCGTTAACGGTAACGGTTGCCGTCAGCGGCGGAAGCGCCCCGCCCACCGGAACGGTGAGCGTGACTAGCGGCGGCTACGCCTCTGCGCCAACGGCTCTCAGTGGCGGCAGCGCGACAATCGACATCCCCGCCGGTTCGCTGGCAACTGGGACGGACACACTGACAGGTAGCTACTCGGGCGACAGCAATTACAACGCGGCTACCGGCACCAATTTTGTCACCGTCACCATTCCGACCTCGCTTCCGACGATCTCCTCCTTGGCACCTTCTGTGGCGACGGCAGGAGGCGCGGCGTTCACAGTGACGGTCAACGGCTCGAACTTCGTCCCCGGTGCAACCGTAAACTGGGGCAGCACGGCGCTGACGACGACGTTTGTGAGCGCGAGCCAGCTTACCGCCTCAGTTCCGGCAAATCTGATCGCGACCGT
>Ga0326727_10010462_pt1 | contig 22079 bp, 18 predicted proteins | sample MB2enrmetagenome_FD_207643 | JGI IMG/M metagenome (GOLD analysis project Ga0326727, IMG submission 207643) | Lab enriched peat soil microbial communities from McLean, Ithaca, NY, United States - MB29MY | ecosystem: Environmental > Terrestrial > Soil > Wetlands > Peat | place: USA: New York...
CTGGCCGACGTGACCCGCCGTACAACCCGCTCCTTGCAAAACAACGAAGACTTGCTGCGTTCTTTTATCCGCCACAGTCCTCTTTCTTTGCGTCTCAAATAGGACATTACTTATGCAGGATTCAATAGCCCCTGAAGAAATATATTTTCACAACAACTGCGTTTCTCCGACGAAGTAAAACACCGCGGAAGCCGGCCGGATGCCGGACAGACAGGTGAAAACAACTCGGCAGGGCCTGAAGGCCACAGACCCCAACCGGTTTCATCGGCACGAGTAAACTCGTGCCCTGTTACAGAGCCTCTGAATTGATAACTTGGCCCCAAGGCAAATATCTTTGATTGCCTGAAGCTATCGACGCCATTGACAGGCTCTCTCGCTGGACCGGGCGCGCGGCTCCTATACTGGACAAGCCGGTTTATAGCAAGGAGGAGTTATGTCCAGTGAGTCTAAGTGCCCGTTCTCGGGCGGCATGATCAATCACACCACGGCGGGGGCCAAGGGCAACCAGGATTGGTGGCCCAACCAGTTGAACCTCGCCATTCTGCACCAGCAGTCGTCCCTCTCGAATCCCCTTGGGGAGGAGTTCAACTACGCCGAGGAGTTCAAAACCCTCGATCTCGATGCCGTAATCAAGGACCTGCATGCGCTGATGACCGATTCGCAGGACTGGTGGCCGGCGGATTTCGGCCACTATGGAGGATTGTTCATCCGCATGGCCTGGCACTCGGCGGGCACTTACCGCATTCACGATGGCCGCGGCGGCGGCGGCAGGGGTTCGCAGCGGTTCGCGCCGCTGAACAGCTGGCCTGACAACGTGAACCTGGACAAGGCGCGGCGGCTGCTGTGGCCCATCAAGCAAAAGTACGGCAAGAAAATCTCATGGGCTGACCTGATGATCCTGGCCGGCAACGTGGCGCTGGAGTCGATGGGATTCAAGACATTCGGATTTGGCGGCGGACGCGCAGACATCTGGGAGCCGGAGATCGATGTGGATTGGGGTCCTGAAGCCACGTGGCTCGGCGACCAGCGCTACAGCGGCGACCGCGAGCTGGCCAACCCGCTGGCGGCGGTGCAGATGGGCTTGATCTATGTGAACCCGGAGGGGCCGAACGGCAACCCTGACCCGGTGGCCGCGGCGCACGACATTCGCGAGACCTTTGCGCGCATGGCCATGAACGACGAAGAGACCGTGGCGCTGATTGCCGGCGGACACACCTTTGGCAAGACCCACGGCGCGGGACCGGCGAGCCACGTTGGCGCCGAACCTGAGGCAGCGCCAATAGAGGAGCAGGGACTGGGCTGGAAGAGCAGCTTTGGGGCCGGTAAAGCCGGAGACGCCATCGGCAGCGGGTTGGAAGTGATCTGGACCAGGACCCCGACCAAGTGGAGCAACAACTTTTTCGAGAACCTGTTCAATTTCGAGTGGGAGCTGACCAAGAGCCCGGCCGGCTGTCACCAGTGGAAGCCGAAGGGCGATGCGGGCGCGGGCGAGATTCCTGACGCCTTTGACCCGGCCAAGCGGCACACGCCGACCATGCTCACCACCGATCTCTCGCTGCGCTTCGACCCGGCTTACGAGAAAATCTCGCGGCGTTTCCTGGAGCATCCTGACGAGTTCGCCGACGCCTTTGCTCGCGCCTGGTTCAAGCTCACGCACCGCGACATGGGTCCGAGGTCGCGGTATCTGGGCAAACTGGTGCCGAAAGAGGAGCTGATCTGGCAGGATCCGGTGCCGGCTGTAGACCACGAGCTGGTGGGTGAGAAGGATGTTGAGGAGTTGAAAGCCAAAGTGCTGGCGTCGGGATTGTCGATCTCTCAACTGGTGACGACGGCGTGGGCTTCGGCGGCCAGCTTCCGCGGCAGCGACAAGCGCGGCGGCGCCAACGGTGCGCGCATCCGGCTCGCTCCGCAGAAGGACTGGGAAGCGAACCAGCCTGCCGAGTTGGCAGTGGTGCTGGCCAAACTCGAAACCATTCAGAAGGAGTTCAACGCAGGACAGACGACCGGCAAAAAGATCTCGCTGGCTGACCTGATTGTGCTGGCGGGAGGGGCTGCTGTAGAAGCTGCGGCGAAGAAGGCCGGCCACGACGTGAAGGTTCCTTTCGCGCCGGGCCGCACCGACGCGTCGCAAGCGCAGACCGATGTGGACTCGTTCGCCGTGCTGGAGCCGAAGGCCGACGGGTTCCGCAATTACATCTGCAAAGGACTCGAGAAGTATGCCGCGAATCTGCTGCTCGACAAGGCGCAACTGCTCACGCTCACCGCGCCGGAGATGACAGCGCTGATCGGCGGCCTGCGCGCGCTGGGCGCAAACCACGGGCACACGCATCACGGTGTATTTACCAAGCGGCCCGAGACGCTGACTAACGACTTCTTTGTAAACCTGCTCGACATGGGCACGAAGTGGGAGAAGTCTGCGACCGAGGGCGTGCTGGAAGGGCGGGACCGGAAGACCGGCGAGCTGAAGTGGACGGGGACAGTGGTTGACCTGGTCTTTGGCTCGAACTCGCAGTTGCGCGCGCTGGCCGAGGTGTACGCGAGCAGCGACGCGCAGGCGAAGTTCATTGAGGACTTTGTGGCCGCGTGGACGAAGGTGATGAACGCGGATCGGTTTGACTTGGCGCGATAGCGAGTTGGCAGATCCGGCAGATCGATTGGCCCATCATCGGAAACGACGATGGGCCAAACTGCGTTGAGGATTGCTTACGCTATTCGCGGTTTGAAATCGCGTGGGCAATCCGCCCTTCGGCGATGGTGTAGTGGACTTTGCCGAGCATGGCCCAGCCGTCGAAGGGCGTGTTCTTGGCCTTCGATAATGATTCGGTGGCGCGGTAGGTCCACTCGGCCTTTGGATCAAACAGAACAACGTCGCCAAAGCTACCCACCGCAAGCGTTCCGCGGCCCTTGAGTCCGAGCAGCGCCGCGGGCTGCGCGCTCAGCAGGCTCAGGACGCGGCCCAGGGGCATGCGCCACTCCTTGTGCAGCCAGCGCAGCGCGAGTGAGAGCGCGGTTTCAAGACCGGTGATGCCGTTAGGCGCGTTTTCGAACTCGACTTCTTTCTCGTGCATGGCGTGGGGCGCGTGATCGGTGGCGATAGCGTCGACCACGCCGTCGAGCAACGCCTCGATCATGGCGTCGCGATCGGCGGCCGAGCGCAGCGGCGGGTTCATCTTGGCGTGGGTGTTGTAGAGGCCCACGTGCTCCTCGGTGAGCAGAAAATGATGCGGCGCAACCTCGCAGGTCACGCGCAATCCGTTGCGCCGCGCCTGGCGAACGGCGGCGACGGCAGCGGCGGTTGAAATGTGCGCAACGTGCAGATGCGGGTGCAGCTCGCGCAGCTCGGTCACCAGGCGGATATCGCGCTCAACCATCGCCGACTCAGCCTCGGCCGGCATGCCGCGCAGGCCCAGCCGGAACGAAACCGGGCCGAGGTTCATGCTTGCGGCCCCATTCGCGAATTGGGTCAGGCGCGTGTCCTCGGCGTGCTGAATGACGGTGAGGCCGACGCGCGCGGCGGCGGCAAGGCTCTCGCGCATGATGCCGTCTTTCAGGATCGGCCGGCCATCGTCAGTGACGGCGACTGCGCCGGCGGACTTGAGGGCTGCGTAGTCAGTAAGCGCTTCGCCCTTGGAACCGCGCGTGGCTGCGGCGATGGGAAAGACGCGGACCTGCGCGCCGCGTTCCGGCGCCTGCATCCAGCGCGTGATCTCAACCGAGTCGTTCACCGGCGTGGTGTTGGGCATGGCGGCAACGGCGGTGAATCCGCCTGCCGCTGCGGCAGCGGTGCCGGTGGCGATGGTCTCCTTGTATCCCTGGCCGGGCTCGCGCAGATGCACGTGAATGTCGACGAGGCCGGGCGCAACTGTTAGGCCCCTGGCATCGAGGACAGGCGCGCCGTTGGCCAGCTTGAGCTTGCCGGGTGCGGCGATCTCGGCCACGCGGCCGTCTTTGATGAGGATGTCTTTGAGCCCGTCGATGCCGGCGGCGGGGTCGATTAGGTGGCCGTTGCGGATTGCTAGGGTGGTCATGGGAGAAGTCCTTCGGCTGTTGTCAGCGCCCGTTCCACCACCGCCATGCGAATCGCCACGCCGTTTGTGACCTGCTCGAGGATGGTGGATTGCGGCCCGTCGGCCACGCCCGCAGTGATCTCAAGGCCGCGGATGATGGGGCCGGGATGCATGACGATGGCCGTGGGCGCCTGCGATGCCAGGCGCTGGCCGGTGAGTTGATAGGCGGCCTTGTACTCTTCGAGGTCGAGCTGCAGGCCGGCGAGGCGCTCGGCCTGAATGCGCAACATCATAATCGCCTGCGACTGGCGGATGGCCGATTCGAAGTTGCGCTCAATCTCGATCCCGGGGCCCCCGGCGACGGGTCCTTGTCGCTGGGGTGGGATCCCCGGCGAGGATTTGGCGGCCATCTCAGGCAATAGCTCTTTGGGCCCGCAGAGCAGCACGCGCGCGCCGAGGCGCGGCAGCAGAAGCATGTTGGAGCGGGCGACGCGGCTGTGCAGGATGTCGCCGGCGATGGTGACGGTGACGCCGGAGAGCGTTTCGGGGCCGACTTCGGCCACGCCGGGGCGCAGATGCGCAAGGATGGTGCGCAGGTCGAGCAGCGCCTGCGTTGGGTGCTCGTGCATGCCGTCGCCGGCATTGATGACCGGCAGGCGAGTGGCTTCTTCAAGCAGCCAGGCCGCGCCTGAGGAGTTGTGGCGCAGGATGATGGCTTCGGCGCCGAGAGCGCGGAGAGTCAGTCCGGTGTCTTTGAGCGACTCGCCTTTTTCGATGCTCGAACTCAGGTTTGAGACCAGCGTGGTATCGGCGCCGAGCGCCTTTGACGCCAGCTCGAAGCTGGTGCGGGTGCGCGTGGAGGACTCATAGAAGAGCAGCGCGATGCGGCGCTTCTGCAGGATGCGGTCGCGGACCACCGGATCCTGGTGTTCGAGAACCGCGGCCCGCTCGAGCAGATGGCTGACCGCGGGCACCGTCAGGTCCATGACCGAGAGCAACGAGCCGGGGTGGTAAGGGAATGGCGACGAAGGCGGAGGCGGAGTTGCCAGTTTGCGGCGTGCGGCGATAGGGGTGGTTGCCATGCGGGTTCGATCGGGATTCGTGATTCGTGATTCGTGGGGCGTGATTCGTGGTTCGTGGGTCGTGGGCTGTGCACGAAGCACGAGTCACGACTCACGAATCACGATCTTCAGTTTGTTTTTTCGACCAGCAGCACCTGCTCGTCGCGATCGACCTCCTGAAACTTGACTTCGATGATCTCGCGGCTGCTGGTGGGTATGTGCTTGCCTACGTAGGTGGCTTCAATGGGCAGCTCGCGGTGGCCGCGATCGATGAGCACGCAAAGCTGCACGCGGCGCGGGCGCCCGTGATCGAAAAGCGCGTCGAGAGCGGCGCGGACGGTGCGGCCGGTGTAGAGCACGTCGTCGCAGATGACCACGTCGCGGCCCTCCACGTCGCAGCCGATGGAGCCGGGTGTAACCACGGGACGAATATCGGCGGTGGTGAGGTCGTCGCGATAGAACTGGATATCGAGGACGCCGGTCTCGACCGGGCGTTTTTCAATGCTCGCAATGAGCTTGCCCAGCCGCTCGGCCAGCGGCACGCCGCGGCGTTTGATGCCGACCAGCGTCAGGTCCTCGCTGCCATTGCTCTTTTCCACGATCTCGTGGGCAAGGCGCACCAGGGTGCGCTCGATCTCTGAGGCCGACATCAACCGGCCTTTCACACGCAAATTGACTGTCTCTTGATGGCTCATGGCGTCTGATTGCCTTCGCTCTGGATGGTGATGCTCTTGCCGGATGATACGAGGGGTTGGCGCTTTGGGGCAAGTTGCGAGGTTTTTTGCTCGTTTTTTCAGGAGTTATTGGGCAGGACTGCGCTTGAATGGTCCGGATTTTCCACCGGTTTTTAAGTCGAGGCGCAGATCGCGTATCACGATGGATTTGTCGAGGGCCTTGGTCATGTCGTAGACGGTGAGGGCGGCGACGGCGGCGGCAGTGAGGGCCTCCATCTCAACGCCGGTGGGTCCGGTGGTGGCGGCGGAGGCGACGATGCGAATGCCGCCGGTGACGACTTCAGCCTGCACGTCGACGTGGGTGAGCGGGAGGGGATGGCAGAGCGGGATCAGCTCGGAAGTGCGCTTGGCGGCCTGGATGCCGGCAAGGCGAGCCACCTGGAGCGGTTCGCCCTTGGGATTGGAGGGCAGCGCGGCCAGGACGGCGGCGGAAAGCTCCACAAAGGCCGAGGCCGAGGCGGTGCGGCGCGTGGCGGGCTTGCGGCTGACGTCGACCATGCGGGGCCGGCCGGAGGCGTCGTAGTGGGAGAGCTTTGCGGGGCGTGAGGACTTGGGCATTGGAACCTCAGTGGAGCAGGATGCGAACGGTTTCGCCGGCGTGCAGGCGCTCGGCGTCTTCAGGCAGAACGAGAAAGCAGTTGGAGTGAGCCATGGCGACAAGATCGCCGGAACCCTGCCACTCAACACGGCGAACAGCCGGGAATTCGCCGGGAGAAGCGGCAAAGTTGCACGATGCGGGCAGAAAACGCGTGAGCCCCGCCTTTCCTTTCACATCCTCGGCCAGTCGGGCGAGTGCGAAGCGAGGGCCGCGATGGGTGCAGCCGGCGAGGGCGCGCAAAATGGGCGCGGCGAAGAGCAGGAAAGTGACGGCCGAAGAGACCGGATTACCCGGCAATCCGAACCAGTGCTTCGCACCGTTCTCGTTTCGGACGAGATTTGAGGTGACGGTGGCGGGCACTTCGCCGAAGACCAGCGGCTTGCCGGGCTGAATGCGGACGCCGGTGAAGTGAAAGCGCGCGCCGAGGCTGGCCATGACCGGCTCGACCAGATCGAATTTGCCGGCCGATACGCCTCCGTTGATGAGGATGAGATCGGCCTCGCAGGCCTGCCTGAGCGCTGCTTCGAGAGCCGGCGTGTTGTCGGGCGCGGTGGGCAGCAGCCAGGGCTCGCCGCCGGCATCGCGCACCAGCGAGGCGAGCATGGGGCCGTTGGAGTTGCGAATCTGTGCGGGCCCGGGCTCGGATTCAACGGGGACGATCTCGTCGCCGGTGTTGAGGATGGCGACGCGCGGCTTGAGGAAGACTTCGAGCGACGCGTAGCCGCAGGATGCCGCGAGCGCGATTTGGGCAAATCCGATTGCGGAGCCGGGAGCGAGCAGTTCATCGCCGATGCGAGCCTGTGCGCCGCGGGAAACAATGTTTTCACCCGGCGCAGTGGTCCGCGGCGGCGCCAGGCGCACGCGGCCGCCGCCGGCCTCAACATGCTCGAGCATGACGACGGCGTCAGCGCCTGCGGGAACGGGCGCGCCGGTCATGATCTCCCACGCAGATTCGGCGGGCAGCGGCGATGAGGGCCATTGGCCCGCGCGGGTCGAGCCGGCAATAGTGAGCGCTTTGTGCGCGTTGGCTTCAGCGGCGCGACAGGCGTAACCGTCGCGCGTGGAGCGGGAAAAGGGCGGCTGATCGCGATCGGCGCGAAGGGTCTGCGCGAGCACGCAGCCGTTGGCTGTATCGAGAGCGACGCGCTCGGTTCCCAGTGTGGACAGCCGGGCTGCCTTCGCGGCAACCAGCGCCTGGGCTTCGCCAAAGCTGAGGAGATCGCTGCTCATGGAATGGATTGTAGAGGGTTGGCGGAGGCCGGCAAAGCGAAAGGGCGCTCGCTTAAGCGAACGCCCTTGGCCTGCTGAGACGGGAATGAACTACTTGGTCTTGGGAGCGTGATAGGAACTGGTGACCTTCTGGCCGGCCTGTTGCAGAATTCCGGCTACTTCGTCGGCGAACTGGCCGGAAGGCGCCAGTTCGAGGTACTTCTGGTAGGCGGCCATGCAGTCGGGAGGCAGAACGATGCGGTTGGTCTTGGGATCGATGGTCGCGTTGCCCACCAGCCCCTGGCCCTTGATGTAGTAGAGGATGGGATCGTTGGGATTGACCTTGATGGCTTCATCGGCCGCGGCCACCTGGGCCTCGTTGTTGTGCGTCTGGAAGAAGATCACGGCTTCGTTGCGAAGCTGCATGCCTGCGCGGGTAGGATCGTCCTTGGCTGACTGATCGTAGGCCGCATTGGCCTCGGGTACCTTGCCCGTTCGCGCATAAGCCTCTCCCATGCCCGCTTCGGCGACGGCAAGTACCTCAGGGCGCGGCTTCTTTGCCGCGGTCTCAAGTTCGATTGCCTTCTTGTAGGAGGTGATGGCGTCGTCGAATTTCTGCTCGCCGGTCTGCGCATACGCCAGGTTGGCCCAGAGCAACGCTTCATTGGGCATGGCCTTGATGTCGTTTGTCATCAAAGTCTCAATGTCAGCGTATTTGGCGGCCCTGATTCCGTTTGCCTTGGCTGTAAGATCGGCGTGCGATGCGCCGGCGCCGAGCTGCTGCTGGGCAGCCGCGGCGGCTCCATCGATGTCCTTTTTGTCCTGCGTGACCTGCTTAAGGTCGGCATTGGCGTGGGTGATGACCTGGTTGGCGGCAAGAGCGGCTGCATTCTGCTTCTTCAGATCTTCCAGCGCCTTTTGCTGGTCGGCGGGAAGCTTGTCGATGTATTCCTTGCGCGACATATCGACGTCGGCCTGAACATTATTTTCAATGGTGATCTTGACGTTCTTGATTTCGTCCACGATCTTGCCCGGAGGCGTGTCGGGAGCGCGATAGATCACGTCGTAGGTTCCCGGAGTCGCCTCGCCGGAGTAGTCGCCGTTGGGGTCGACCGGGAAGTTGTATTTGAAAGTGTTGCCACCGTCGAGGGACAGACTCACGGTGCCCTTATCCTGGGCCTGGCCGGTGGGATTGGTCACGTGCCCGTGGATCTTGCCCAGATCCGCCGCCCGCATCAAGGCAGGCGAAAGGGCAAACGCCAACAGGCCGGCCACTGCGGGCAGGCTCTTCAAAAGCGAAAGTTTGTGTTTCATCTTCTTCTCCTTAAGAGCGGCGCGGGAACGAGCTGCGCACTGGCTCTGAACAATTCACGATTTGCAGGCAAAACCAACGTTAAATCCAACCCACTCCCCTCGACAAGGGGAACAGGGTGCGAAATGAGACTTGACTCGAATGGCGGTAATGCGCGCGGCCCATCCGCGGGATGAGAAACGCCGCATCCGGCTTGATGCGCGGCAACCCTATCCGGCGCAGGCCGCGCAGGTTACGCTACCATCCTAGAGCCGCAGTGAAGACTCTCGTTGTGGCGCATATCACAGCCTAATATAGATATATGGCTATAGCGATTCGCCCGGCAGCAGCAGCCGATGTTGCCGAAATTCTGAGGTTCATCAAGGCGCTGGCCCTCTACGAGCGGGGTCTCGACCAGGTCACGGCCACCGAGGAGGGGCTGCTGCGCGACGGTTTTGGCCCGCACCCCTTCTATGAGTGCCTGATTGCCGAACTGGACGGAAGGCCGGCCGGGTTCGCGCTCTATTTCTACAACTACTCCACCTGGAGGGGACAGCCGGGTATCTACCTCGAGGACCTGTTTGTAGAGCCGGAGCATCGTGGGCTGGGAATCGGGAAAGCGCTGCTGGAGCGGGTTGCGGCGGCGGCGATTGAGAAGGGTTGCGGGCGGTTGCAATGGCAGGTGCTGGATTGGAATACTCCGGCAATCGACTTCTATGTGGCTATGGGCGGGGAGTTTATGGACGAATGGCGAACGGTCCGGCTGGACGATGCGGCGCTCCAGCGGCTGGCCGCTGGAACGGGACCCGGGGCGGAACCCGGCCGGCTGGCCGGCGATGCGGAGACCGCGCCTTGAAGATCCGCGTAATTGGCGGCGGCCTGGCCGGGCCAGAGGCGGCGCTTACCGCGGCGCGGCTGGGCTGCCAGGTGGATCTGTACGAGATGCGCAGGGTGGTTGACGGCAAGCCCCTGCTTACGCCCGCGCACCAGACGACAGATTTCGGCGAACTGGTTTGCTCGAACTCGCTCAAAAGCGAATCGGAATGGACGACGCCCTGGCTGCTGAAGCAGGAGATGCGCAGGCTGGGATCGGCGCTGTTGCGGATTGCCGATGAGACTGCCGTGCCGGCCGGGCATGCTCTGGCGGTCGACCGCGTGGAGTTTTCGCGCAGGATCGGCGAAGCGATTGCCGCCGAGCCTCGGATCCGCGTGATTCGCGAGGAAGTCACTTCTCTCGTCCAAAACGAGAACGGCGCGAAGTGCACGATTATCGCAACCGGGCCGTTGACTTCGGACGCGTTGAGCAAGGAGATTGAGCGGCTGACGGGTTCGGGGCGCCTGGCGTTTTACGATTCGATCTCGCCCATCGTGGATGCCGAGAGCATCGACATGGAGAGGGTGTACTTTGCGGCGCGCTGGGACAAGGGCACTGCGGACTACATCAACTGCCCGATGAGCCGCGAGGAGTACGACCGGTTTTACGAGGCCCTGATCGCGGCGGAGGCGGCGGAAGAGAAGGAGTGGGAGAAGCTCGACTATTTCCCACCCCAAGCGCCAGAAGCGGGCGCTTGGGGACCCCGGTACTTCGAAGGCTGCCTGCCGATTGAAGTGCTGGCCCGGCGCGGGCGCGACACGCTGCGCTTTGGGCCGATGAAGCCGGTGGGACTGCGCGACCCGCGAACCGGCAAGAACCCGTGGGCGGTGGTGCAACTGCGCAAGGAGAATCTGCGCGCTTCGAGCTACAACCTTGTCGGCTTCCAGAACCACCTGAAATGGGGCGAGCAGGCGCGCGTACTGCGGCTGATTCCGGGTCTCGAGAACGCGAAGTTTCTGCGCTACGGGCAAATCCATCGCAATACGTATATCTGCGCGCCGGCGCTGCTCGACGAGACGCTGCGGCTGAGGGACGCTCCGTGGATGATGTTTGCCGGCCAGATCTCGGGCGTCGAGGGCTACACCGAATCCATCGCCACCGGGCTGCTTGCGGGCATCTACGCTTCATCCCTCGCGCGCGGCCCAGAGTCGGGTTTTGCCCCCGAGCCTGTTCCGCGCGCCACGGCTCTCGGCTCGCTGGTGCACTACATCACGCACGCGGATGCCAGGGATTTTCAACCCGCGAACATCACCTTCGACCTGTTGCAGCCTCTTGATGAAGAGACGCGGCGCAGGGTGCGCGACAAGAAAGAGCGCCACCGGATGCAGTGCGAGCGGGCACTGGAGGCGCTCGACGCCTGGCGAGCTGCGATTCCGCATCCGGGCCGCGGAACCGCGCGCATAATAGTTGCGTAGTCATGTAGTACGCTGTTTCGTCGCGGAAAGGCCTATATGCAAGTCCTCTCGGCCACCCAAGCCATCTCGCCCGCCATTGCGCGCACACGGAACCTGCTTTTCCGTCCTTTTGAGTTCGGAACCTTCCTGAAGCTCTGCGCCGTAGCCGTCTTCACCGAAGGTTTCTCAGGAAACTTCAACTCAAAGCATGCAAGCCCCGCGCAGGCGCACGGCCCCTCGGGTCCCATGCTCTTTCACTTCAACCCGGCATTGATCGCCCTTATTGTCGCCATCGTGCTGGCTGTCATTATTGTGGCCATTGTCATCTTCTATCTCGTAGTCCGGCTGCGCTTTGCGTTGTTTGACTGCCTCATCCATCAGTCCACGCTGATTGCGCCGGGCTGGCACAAGTATCGCCAGCAGGCCATCCGGTTCTTCCTGTTTTCGATCTTTGTCGGCGTAGTCTTCTTCGTGCTGGTTGTGGTGGCCCTGGCGCCCTTCGGTTTGGGATTCTGGCGCCTTTACCAGCAGAGCCAGCAGAGCGGGCAATTCCCGCCCGCGCAGATAATCGCCCTGATTCTGCCCCTCATCCCGGTAGTTCTTCTGATCGCGCTCATAGGATTTTGCGTGGACCTCGTCATGCACGACTTCATGCTGCCGCATTTCGCGCTCGAGGGTGCTTCGGTCGGCCAGGCCTGCGCCGCGGTGTGGGATCGCATTATCAGCGAACCAGGCGCGTTCCTGCTTTATGCAGTGCTGCGTGTCGTCCTGCCGTTCGTTGCGGTGATAGCATTGACGATCGCACTCTTCATCCCTTGCGTCATCCTCTTTGGAGCGCTGGGCCTCGCCATGGCCGGGGTGCATGCTGTTATCGGCCATGCCGCGATGCCATTCACCGTCCTGGGATGGTTTGTCGAGGTTGCCCTGGGTCTCATCATCGCTGGTCTCGCGTTGTTTGTCGCCGTTTGCTTCGGCGGCCCGCTGTCCATCGCCATCCGTAACTATGCGTTGCTGTTCTACGGCAGCCGCTATGCGGCGCTGGGCAACATCCTGTCGCCGCCTCCGGCGCCCATGGGTATGCAGCCCGGCATTGCCTGAGCCATGTCAAGCCTTGGCCGCAACATCGCCATCTCAGTTCTCTTCATTCTTCTGGGCGGGCCGGCGATTTTGCTTGTCTATCTCCCCTGGTGGCTCACGCGCTTTCGCATTCCGGCAGACGAGCCGCGCTGGCAGTTGGCAATTGCCGGCGCGTTAATCGGCGTGGGAATTGCGCCGATGCTCGAGTCGGCCGCGCGCTTTGTGCGCGTGGGCAAGGGCGCGCTGGTTCCGACTACGGCGACCGAACACCTGGTGGTAAGCGGGGCTTATCGCTACATGCGCAACCCGATGTACGCAGGTGCGGTAATTTCGCTGGCGGGCGAGTCGATCATGCTGCGCAACAGCGGCGTGGGGGCAGAGCTGGTGCTGGCAATGATCGGATTCCACCTGTTCGTCTGCCTTTACGAGGAACCTACACTCAAGAAGCGCTATTCGCAGGAGTATGCCGAATACGAGCGCAACGTGCCGCGATGGCTGCCGCGGCTGACGCCGTGGCGCGGCGGCAATTCGCCTCGGCTGGAACATTTCTCTTGAAAGCCGTGTCAAATAGAGAGTGGCTTGCCAACCGGTGAGCGCCGGATGGGAACGTGTACCCTGAAAAGAGGACTTGCCCCTGCGCGTTTTGAAAGAAGTGCGTGGTTGGGTGTATCGCCGGAGAAGAGTATTGAAGCTGAGGTTTGGAATTGTAGTGCTGCTGGCGGCGCTTGCCGGCGGGAGGCTTGTTCCGGCCCAGGCAGGGCAACCCTCTGCCGCGGAGAAAAAAGCTGCGACCACGCTCACGCTTCCTCCGTCGCCGGCCGCGGTGCTGCCCGACGATTTTGACGGATGGGCTGCGGCAGATCCGCCGAAGACGGTGAACGATGCGGCAGCGCTGGACGCGGCCAACGCCCCCGCGCTGAAGGAATACGGATTCAATTTTGCGGTGGTGGCCAACTACAAGCGGGAAGGCGAGACGCTTGCGATGCGTGCGCTGCGCTTTGACGACGAGAGCGGCGCGTACGGCGCGTACTCCTACTACCGGCAGAACGGATGGCCGAAGGAGTCGATCGGAACCGGAGCAGCCTCAGACAACAACCGGGTTCTGTTCTGGCGGGGCAACACGGTGGTGGATGCAACCTTTTCGCATGTCGGGCCCATGTCGGCGGGCGAACTGAGAGAGATTGCCAACAAGCTGCCGGCGCCTGGCGGCAACAAGAGCATCGCGCCGCCGGTTTTGTCTTATCTGCCGCAGGCGAATCTGCAGGGGCAGACCACGCATTACGCGCTGGGGCCCTCGGGCTACGCGGGATCGGGCGGCGTATTGCCGCCGTCGCTGGTTCGCTTCGATCTGGGGGCCGAGACTGCGACGGCCAACTATTCCCTGGCCTCGGGAATTGCGACGCTCACGGTGATCGAGTACCCGACTCCGCAGATTGCGCAGGTGCAGGAGAACGCGATTCGCGCGTACATCAAGGCGGGAAGCGGCGCACAACCGGCATGGCCCAAGCCGCTCACCGATTCCGATACGGCATCGCTCGAAGTGAGGCGAAGCGGCGTGCTGGTTGCGCTGGTGAGCGGGGACGCGATTCCCGATGAGAGCCACCGGCTCATCGAGCTGGTGCACTTTGAGGCCAACCTGACCTCGATGGGACAACCGCAGGCTTCTGAGGTTCAGAAGACGGCCAGGCTGCTGATGGGGATTGCGGGGATCGTGATTGTCGGCGGGTCGGCTGCGATCCTGCTTGGGTTCTTCCTGGGTGGCGGACGGGCGCTGTATCGCGTGGCGCGGGGCAGGCCGATATCGTCGGTGTACGACGAGGAGTTCATCAGTCTCGATCTGCGGGAAGAAATGGTGGAGAAACCGGTAGCAATTCACGGGCCGCATCCGCCTGGTTAACAGACGTTGAATACTGTGGAAAACGAGACATAAACCCAAAGAAAACCGGGGAAAACGCGGAAAACTACAAATAAAGTAAGGCGAAGACGCGGCGAAGACTGGAAACGCCGGCGTTCTGGAAAACCCTTCATAAATTACTGATTATATGCCACTTATTTTGTCCCACATTTACCCTTGACACTGCCTTCCCCCGCCCCTACTATGCAGCCAGAAAGTTCTGATGGCTTTGCCTCCGTTGGAACTATTCTCCCTGAGGATAGAGCTGCCCTGTTGCCGGGCGGCTCTTTCCGTTTCCGGGCCCCTATCAGGTTAAGGACCCTGCCGGATCGGATTCGCCCCCCGGATCGGTCCACTCCCTCCCACAGGATTCGCATTTCCAGGCGTTCACGGGCTCCGCGGACTCGAGGACGGGGTCTTCAGCCCCGCAGGCCGGGCAGCACGGGGGCTCGTAATCGGGCAAGGTTTGGTGCGACGCGTCGACGATGTCCTGGGGGATGGGGTTGGCGATGAGGTCGCGGGCGCGGTCGAGCTCGTCGGCGGCGACGAGAACGCGAAGATCGCCGTCGAATTGATCGGGGACGCGGCTGGCGCGCCTGCCACCAGGCCTTTCGATCCAGCTTTCGATCCCGGCGCGACGGAGAACCTCGAAGATTTGCCAGGCCTGATCGTATTCCATGCCTTCGCAGAGCATCGTCTTCCAGGTGTATTCGACAGGTTCGTCTGATTCGGAGTTACTTTCCTCGTCATCGGGAACAGGCTCCGTTGCGTTGCTCCCGACAATGCTTCCTAGGAGGCCGCCTTGCGCAGCCACCTCAGCGCGTCCAACAAAGGGCGAGACTTCGCGCTTTGTCCAGGGACGGTCGTTGGACGCGGCGATCTGCTGTTCTTCAGCGATCTTTTTGTCGAGGCCGCGGCTTTGCATCTCGGCCGAAAGAACCTGCCGGGCAACTTCAGTAAGGTCGGCGAAGTCCCGATTGAGGTCGCGCAACTCTTCGTCGCTCATCGCGCGGTACTCCTGGGTAAGCCTGACCCACTCCTGGTAGGGATCGATGTACATGAGCAGGAGTATACGGCGGGAGGGGCGCGAGCGCGCTCAGGAACGGAAGCCGAGATCGGCGACGATGGCGCGAATCACCACCAGCCCGGTGACGGTGAGCGCGGCCAGGATGCAGGTCCAGAAGCCTACGCGGTCGAAGGGCACGAAGAGCGTGCTCTGCGGGGTGGTGATGTTGAAGCCGAGTTTTTCAGGAAGGATGGCGCGAATGGAGACGGCGAAAATAAATCCGCCGGCCCACACAATCGCGATTCTGATCGCCAGTTGAAGAGTCTGCGCCAGGATATTCATGATTCACTTGTATTAGACGTCTGGATGCGGTGATTTTGTTCCCGCGCTAGGCGGCCCGGGGGTAACTTTACCTTCATCCGGCCTGACGTTACAATCGAAGAGCAAGCCGAAGTAGCTCAGTTGGTAGAGCAGCTGATTCGTAATCAGCAGGTCATCGGTTCAAGTCCGATCTTCGGCTCCACATAAACATAAGAACCACATGAACTTAAAGGCCATCTGAGAGTCAAGCTCAGATGGCCTCTTTAGTGCTGGTGCATGTTCTGGTGCATGTTGAGCTTCTCACAGCCACTGGTCGGAATCCAATACCTTCCTGATGCCTGCTCCTGCTGATCGCTGTAAAGTGGCTGTCAGATTTACATGCACCACGGGGGCGTGATGAAACGCTAAAAGGACGAGGAAAAGAAGGAACGGGGAATCTTCCAACGCCCAGCCGGGTCCGGGGTCTGGTGGATCAACTACTACGCCGAGGGAAAACAGCACCGTAAGAAGGTCGGTCGCCGGAGTGACGCCATAAAGCTCTATCAGAAGCGCAAAGCTGACGCGAGACGGAAACTCAAACTCCCGGAGTTGGTTCCCTCTAAAGTCGTCCGATTTGCAGACCTCTCCGCGATGGCAGTGGAGCACGCTAAAACTCACCTGCGGTCAAAGCGTGATTACGTTTCCCGCGATGCCATCCTCCGGGAGTACTTCGGCGAGCGCCCAGCATCGTCAGTCACGCCGCAGGAGATCGATCAGTTCCTGTCCAAACACTGCAAGACGCCGGCGACGGCTAACCGCTACAGATCGTACATCTCGCTCGCCTACAGACTCGGAATGGAAAACGACAAAGTGAGCAGCAACCCAGCTCGACTGGTCAGATTGCGGACGGAGCGCAACGCACGGCTCCGATTCTTGAGTCGAGATGAGTACAAGTCGCTCCTCACAATCATTCAGCGGGGCAGCCCGGAACATGTGTGGGATTTTGTGGTGTCAATCTATACGGGAATGCGATGGAGTGAGCAATACTCGATCACCTGGGGTCAGGTGGACTTTAAGAGAAGGGTCATCCTGGGAACAATTGAGCCAGAGAGTCACTATTGGGCACGTCGGTCCTATGAAGCATCGATACGTTGAGGAAGGTGTTCCCTTTCTGCGCTCACAAAATGTCAGAGCGAATCGGTTCGACGCAGAGGGCCTTCTTTTTATCCCCCCTGACTTTCATAGCGACTTGGAAAAATCCAAAATCCATTCGGGGGACTTATTAGTGGTCAGATCGGGGTCAGTCGGAACGACTTGCGTACTTCCTGGACATTTTGCCGAGGCGAACTGCGCGGACTTAGTCATCATTCAAGGACCGCTCATTTATCCTGATTTCGGCGCCTACTACATGAATTCCCAAGCCCAAGCACTTATTTCCGCAGGAAAGGTCGGAGTTGCGCTAATCCACTTCAATACCGCCTCCGTTGCAGGACTGCCAGTGCCCCTTGCCCCACAACCTGAGCAGGATAGAACTGCCGCCGAAGCTGCACGTCGCCTTTCCACGCTGGACACAATCGAAAGCATAGCTCAAGCAAAGCTAAAGGCGGCGGTCGGACTGCGACAGGCAATTTTGAGTAATGCCTTCACCGGCCAACTCGTCCCCCAGGACCCGAACGACGAACCCGCCTCCGTGCTGCTCGAACGTATTCGCGCCGAGCGGGGATCGCAAGATAACCAAAAACGCAGCGGGCGAGCGCGCCGCGCCGCCGCATCGAAGGAAAAATCATGACGAAGCCACCAGAGAAGAAGACAGCCGCGAAGAAGTCCCCCGCCAAGAAACGCGCAGCGAAGAAGGCGCCCATGTCTCCCCAGGCGTTGGCGCAGGAGATGATGCGCCTCCTCACCCAGCGACTTGGCCCCGATGAACTCATCATGCCGGAGGACGTGAACGCGCTGATTGCCTCGCTGCAAGGTCCATCCGCGACGGACGGGCTGAGCGATGCCGAAGCCGACGCCAAGGACGAAGCCCAGCAGATCGCCTTCGACGCCATGGAGGCGGAGAGCGAAGCCGAGGCGCGCAAGCTGGCCAAACGCGCGCTGAAACTGGACCCGGATTGCGTGGATGCGCTGGTAGTGATGACCGACCTGGATGCGCGCTCGACGCGGGAGACGATCGAAGGGCTGCAAAGGGCCGTGGCCGCCGGGGAGCGCTCGCTGGGCGCCAAATTCATTCGCGAAAACACGGGCCACTTCTGGATGCTGATCGAAACGCGGCCGTACATGCGCGCCATGGCGCAACTGGCCGGCGTGCTCTTCGCCGAGGGGCTGAACCTGGATGCGATTCGCCTCTATGAGAAGATGCTGGAGCTGAATCCGAACGACAACCAGGGAGTGCGCGATCCGCTGCTGGGCGCGTATCTGACTGTGAATGACCTGGATGGCGCGGGCAGGCTGCTGAAGAAGTATGAGGACGACGCGATGGCGAACTTTGCCTGGGGCCGCGTGCTGGAGCGCTTTCTGGCGGGTGACCTTGCAGGCGCCAGCACAGCGCTCAAGAAGGCGCGCAAAGCAAACCGTTTTGTGGAACTCTACATGACCGCGCAGAAGCCGATTCCGAAGGAGATCCCTGAGATGTATTCGCCGGGCAGCGAGGAAGAGGCAGTGCTGTGCATGGACGGCGTAGGTCGCGCCTGGGCCCAGCACAAGGAAGCAGTGTTCTGGCTGCTGGATCGGCAGGAAGCGGATGGCCGGCGCGGGATTCCCAGCAAAGCCGCTCTGAAGAGAGTTCCGGTCGCAGGGAAGAAACTGCAATGACCTCGAACGGCATCGTCCAAAAGCTCTGGAACTATTGCAACATCCTGCGCGATGACGGCCTGTCGTATCAGGACTACATCGAGCAGCTTACGTTTCTGCTCTTCCTGAAGATGGCCGACGAGCGGCAGAAGCTGTTTCCGCAGAGGGCCACGCTGATTCCGCGCGACCTGGATTGGCAAAGTCTGGAGCGGTTGGACGGCGAGGCTCTCGACACGCACTACCGGCACATCCTGGTGGAGCTGGGCAAGAAGCCTGGCATGCTTGGCACTATCTTCCGCAAGGCGCAGAACCGCATCCAGGACCCGGCCAAGCTGAAGCGGCTGATCAGCGACCTGATCGGCCGCGAGCAGTGGACCACGCTGGGCGTGGACGTTAAGGGCGACGCCTACGAGGGGCTGCTGGAAAAGAACGCTGCAGACGTGAAGGGCGGCGCCGGCCAGTATTTCACGCCGCGTGCGCTGATCCAGGCGATTGTGGACGTGATGCGCCCCGAACCGGGCCGGCTTATCCACGACCCCGCCTGCGGTACGGGCGGGTTTCTGCTGGCAGTCCACGACTACATCAGCAACCACTTCACGCTGGATAAGGACGACAAACGATTCCTCAAGGAAAAGGCACTCTCCGGAATCGAGATTGTGGACGGGGCCGCGCGGCTCTGCGCGATGAATCTCTTCCTGCACGGTACGGGCGGCGAAGACTCGGTGGTGGTGCGTGACGCGCTGAGCAGCAAGGGCTCGGTTGAATACGACATGGTGCTGACCAATCCTCCGTTTGGCAAAAAGTCGAGCATCACCGTGATTGGCGAGGATGGCGACGAGCAGCGCGAGACACTGACGATTGTGCGCGAGGACTTTTGGGCGACGACCAGCAACAAGCAGCTTAACTTTGTGCAGCATGTGCGCTCGATCTTGAAGATCGATGGCCGTGCCGCGGTAGTGGTGCCGGACAACGTACTGTTTGAGGGCGGAGCAGGTGAGTTGATTCGCCGGCGACTGCTGCACGATTGCTATGTGCATACGCTGCTGCGTCTGCCGACGGGCATCTTCTACGCGCAGGGTGTGAAGGCCAACGTGCTGTTTTTCGATCGCCGCGTTGCCAGCGAGAAGCCCTGGACCAAGAAGCTGTGGATCTACGACTTCCGCACCAACGAGCACTTCACGCTGAAGACGAATCCGCTGCGCCGCGAGAACCTCGACGATTTTGTCGCCTGCTACCACGCCGAAAATCGCCACAAGCGCAAAGAGACGGAGCGCTTTCACGCCTTCGACTACGGCGACCTTGTGAAGCGCGACAAAGCCAGCCTGGACATCTTCTGGCTCAAAGACGACAGTTTGGAAGACGCCGCCAATCTCCCCGCCCCTGACCACTCTGGATCTGTCGCACTACAACTCCGTATCTCATTTTGCAGTTTGGACCGTTGGAAGAATAGTGGAGTCGATCCAGCTTTCCGCTTCACCAGCCCGAATATCCTTGAAGAGCGACCAGAGTTCGACATGTTCTGCTGTCTCTCCCGGCTTCAGATTCCGAAGTGGCCCCAGCGTCTCGAGTTCGAGTGAGTGCGCGTCCGTATAGATCTCGAAATTGCAGCCGAAATCAGGATATTTCGCGCCTATTTCCACCTTGGCCTTTTTCACAAACAAGTGGCCTTTCCGAAAGTAGGCGCCCCACCCGAATGGATTGAAGATCCCGGTCATCTGCTCCTTGAACTTGCTTGCGCAATTCCCGTCCTGATAAAGCTGGATATATTTCGTGCCAATTCTCCACCGCGGATCCGCCAAATCCGTATAGCACCAAAGCGCCAGGACTCCTTCGGGCAACAATCTATCGGGCGAGACCGGTGCACGTGGCGGAAGGGGGAGAATGCCCTTTCCACCGCCAGCCATCACGGAGAGCGCCCATGGAGCCATTCTGGTCGCCCTCCTCCCAAGATTGCGAATGCGATGCGTGACAGTGACCCGCGATCCCGTTTCCCCCAATTTGATTTCAATCTCTTTTTGAAGATTTGTGCCGGGCAGCTCGGATTCTGGGGGAGCTATAAAGACGAAACTTTCGTCGCGCCTCCGGACCGAAACAGGGACGTTGTCGGGATAGTACGTGCGCGCAACTTCAGGCGATACCCAGAACCGGTGGCCCCCATACACTCTGAAGATCCGATCACCACCTTTGCCTGAATGCTCCGGAATCTCATGGAATTCATTTTCCTCTCCGCAAAACCCGTAGAAGAGAATCCGTGGGCCAACTTCGGTGGAGACAACCAGTTGGACTGTATCGTTCGAGATTCTGAAGGCCGTCTTCCAGCCTTGGTACGCGACTTCTTCGGCTCTCGCTGTCCTTGCTTCGATAAGATCTTGCATATTTTTCACCCTTGGCTCCGTGTGGCACTCAAGGCATCACCGCTGCGATACAGTAGCGCCATCGGCCACAATCGTCTCGGCCTCGCCTTCACTATCAGGAATTTCCAGGTTCACGAGCTCCCGCTTGAACCCCCGTGTGTTGTAAGCGCCCCAGGCCAGACCGATCACTATCCATCCGATTCCCAACACCTTGGCACGCCAGCTCAGGCTCAGCCACAACAGCATACAAATCAGGAATCCGAGTGCCGGGGACACGAGATTAAACCAGCGTTTTCGTGCTTCGCGCATGTAATATCGCGTGAACGCCGCGATGTTCACACCCATAAAGGCGAGTAAGGCCCCGAAATTCAGCAGTTCAACGCCTCGCTCAAAGCTCAGGACCAATGCACCAATAAGCGCCACTCCGCCAACAAGCAAGACATTGTTTCGCGGTATGCGCCTCTTGGGCTCGATGGCACCAAAGAACCCGCGCGGCAAAGCGCCACTCCGTCCCATGCCGTAGAACAGGCGTGCAGCGCCTAACTGCGCCCCTAACGCCGAACCGCACGTCGCCACAAGAAGCGTCACATTGATGAGGGAAAAAAGCCAACGCCCACCAGCTCTTCCAGCAACAAACACAAACGCTGTGTCGACATCGGGAAAGTTCTGGGCGCCGGGCCAGATGAGTTGGGCCGCATAGACCTCGGTGGATGCCAATATGCCAGTAATCAAACACACTAAAACGGTGGCGAGCAGAATGTTGCGGCGCGGATTCTTAGCTTCCTCCGATAGAGTTGAGATCCCATCGAACCCGATATAAGTCAGTACAGCCAGCGAAGTCCCACCCAGGATAGGGCGAATCGAGAAAGTCTTCGGATCGAAGAACGGGCGCGTAAAGAAAACAATTCCGCCATGAGCTGACGAGAGTACGTAATGAGCGGCCGCCGCAAAAAACAAGACAATGACCACACACATGCCTGCAACGAGACCTGTGTTGATGCGCGCAGACGTTTTAATGCCTTGCATATTTAATGAGGTGAATAGAGCAACGAAAACAACCACCCATACCGGGTATGGGATTTCCGGAAGGAAGTTCATGGCAAATTTGCTGCACAGAATCGTGCAGATAAGCGGATTCAGCACGTAGTCCATGGCCATGCTCCATCCCGTTAAATAGCCAAGCGCAGGGTGGATTTCGCGTCCCACATAGGTGAACGCTGAGCCGGCGCTGGGATAAGCGGAGGCCATTTTCCCATAGCTTATGGCGGTAAACAGCATGGCCACCATAGCGAGCAGCACCGTGACTACAGCGTACCCGTGAGAGCGTGTGCTCATCACTCCGTAAACTGGCATCGGGGCAGTAGGTTGAATAACGATGAGCCCGTAGAGAATCAGATCCCAGAGACCCAGCGCACGGCGAAGCTGTGGCGTGCTGGAGGCTTCCGTTGGAGATGTAGCCATGGTCCGGTGTGTGCCTTTCAGAATTG
>Ga0326727_10010463_pt1 | contig 22079 bp, 19 predicted proteins | sample MB2enrmetagenome_FD_207643 | JGI IMG/M metagenome (GOLD analysis project Ga0326727, IMG submission 207643) | Lab enriched peat soil microbial communities from McLean, Ithaca, NY, United States - MB29MY | ecosystem: Environmental > Terrestrial > Soil > Wetlands > Peat | place: USA: New York...
GACACCGTGATGTTCTGCCTGTCGAAAGGACTCGGCGCGCCGGCCGGCTCCATGGTGGTGGGCCGTGCCGACGACATCCTGCGCGCCCGCCTTTATCGGAAACGTCTCGGCGGAGGGATGCGCCAGGCGGGTATCCTCGCCGCCGCGGGCCTCATCGCGCTTGAGGAGATGCCCGCCCGCCTGCACGAAGACCACGCCAATGCGCGATTCCTCGCTTGTGGCCTGGCGGAAATTCCGGGCATCGACCTCGACCCCGCCGCGGCGCAGACCAACATCATCGTATTTGATGTCGCTGGTACTGGTATTACCGGTCCCGAGTTCAGCGCGCGTCTCCAAGCCAAAGGCGTGCTGATCAATTCGGTCAACACCCGCACCATGCGCGCGCTCACTCATTGCGATGTCACTCGCGCCGACTGCGAGCAGGCCCTCGACGTCCTGCGAGCAGTCGCCTCAAGTGGGGCCGGCTCCCAACCTTCGGCGGTCTCGCAGACCGCCCTATGAAAACCGCCATTCGCCGGTAATCGCCTGGATTCTCGCAATCCATGCGCTACCATGTTCTCAAGATGCCCGTGGAGGCCGAGGTCTTCGACGAATCCGCGTTGGTGGCGCGCGCCCGCGAGGGCGATGCCGCAGCTTTCAACGCGCTCGTAACCCGCTACGAGCGCAGGATTTTTCGCCTCGCCAAGAACATCACGCAAAGCGACGAAGACGCTGAAGACGTGCTGCAGGAGACCTTCCTCAAAGCCTTCGAGCACCTGCCGACGTTCCAGGGCCAGTCGAAATTCTACACCTGGATCGTAAGAATCGCCGTAAACGAAGCTCTGATGAAGCTTCGCAAGCGCAAAAGCGACAAAACCGTGCCGCTGGACGAGCCGGTGGACACCGGCGAGGACACGGTGGTCCGCGAGATCGCCGTATGGGAGGAGAACCCCGAGCAGCGCTACTCGCGCGAAGAGCTCGGGAGCATCCTCAATGAGGCGGTAGAAAGCCTGCGTACACCTTTTCGCACCGTTTTTGTTTTACGCGACATCGAAGAACTGAGTACCGAAGAGACCGCTGAGGCTCTGGGAATTTCCGTCCCCGCTGTGAAGAGCCGGCTTTTGCGCGCGCGGTTGCAGCTCCGCGAAAAGCTGACCCGTTTCTTCAAGCGGAAGGGAGACGACGTCTTTGCTTACTTGTAAGGATTTCCTCCAGGAACTGAGTGAGTACCTGGATGAGACGGTGGACGCCGAACTGAAGGCCCACCTCGAAGCGCACGTGACGCAGTGCCCGAACTGCTGGGTCATCTTCGATACGACCAAGAAGACCCTGCAGGTTTACAAGGGCGTCCAGCCGCAGACCATTCCTCAGGACGTTCACAACCGCCTGATGGCCGCCCTCGAAAAGCGCATGGCCGCCCGGCGCGTCGGCACGATCTGATCGGGCGTCGGTAGCGCACGCTTCCAGCGTGCCGCGTCCCGACTCATCGGGACGCCCAGCCTCACTTCAATTTTTCGAGCGCCGCGCGATAGCGCGACTCCTTGCCTACTCCCTGCAGCAACGGCTCGTTCTCCATGCGGGCACGGTCCCCGAATCCGTTCGCAACAGCATGCTCAAGCGCGTCCATGGCCCCCCGTTTGTTCCCCGCGCCGGCGCTGGCCACCGCCATCTCGTACCAGATTTCGCCGGCTTCCGGCCTCGCCATTAACGCCATCCCGAAGTAGTTCGCCGCCCGCGCATAATTCTTCCCGTCCATTGCCTGACGGCCCTGTTCCACTGCCCCGATGAAAGTGCTCATTACCACCCGGCGCGCGATTCTTCTCTGGTCGCTGTCCTCGGGCTTCGCCGCCTTCCCGCGCATGTCGTCGAGCAATTTGCGTCTGTCTGTGTCGTTGTCCGATTGCACTCTTGCCATCAGCCTTCCGAACCGGTTCGCTACATTCTTCTGGCGCGTGGAAGGTTGCGCGGCGGCCGGTGGGACCTTGCCGAGGAAGAAGTCGAGAGCCTCCAGCGCCAGCGATTCGGGAAGCCAGTCGTGCCCGCCGTCGAATTCGACGAAGCGATGCGCAATGCCGCGGCGCGCCAGATCGAGGCTGTTTTGAAAGAGCTCGTCGTAGTTGAAATCGTCCACGCCCGCGGTCGCGAACAGCCGGAACGGGATCTCGCGCGGCACCTCGTTCCCGAATCCGGCCGCGCAGGCGACTACACCCGCAATCACGCCATTCTGTGCCCACCCGAGCGCCACTCGCGCGCCGCCCGACATGCCCGCGGCGTAGACCCGCGCATCGTCGATCTCGAGGCGCGCATGCGTGTCCGTCAGCATCCAGCGAATCGCCTCGCGCTCGGGCGCAATCGCCCCGTTGCGGCAGTTGTTCGAGCCGGCCACGATGAAACCGTCCTTCTCGGCCGCCACGGCAAATCGCTTCACGGGAATGCCCCCCCGCGCCAGCGGATCGAGGCAATACAGGATCGGCCATCGCCGATCCGGCGAGTACGACGCCGGCAGGTACAGTGCGTAGCTCTGGCCGGGAGCGCCATCGACGGCAACCGCGTCGATCACGTGTCCCCGCGGCAGCTCGACCGCCGCGATCGCCAGCACCATCGGAAGCACGCCGTCACTTTATCATCGCGGGAATCGCCTTGCGTCCTCGCTCCAACCCGCGTATAACGAGGGTGGGCCGGCTATGGTGCGCGACGTCGGGCACGGCGAGTCTCTTGCGGAGACCCGCGTACTTTCCCACGCTCCCGAGGAACTGACTTCAGGCCGCCTCGTTCGCCTGGGCGAAGGCATAGGCAAGGTGGTCTACGCCTCCGCGCACTGGGTGGTCAAGCGCGAACGCCGTCCCTCTGAAGTCCTCGCTTTGATCGCCCTCTGGCGGGCCCTGCGCCGATTCGACCAGCTGCTTCCTGGCGGCATCGGCCGCCGTTTGCTGCAAAGACCCGGAAGGCGGATCCGTTTTCTCCGTTTCCTGTTTCAGGCCGTCATGGCGACAGTGCCGAAGGGCTTGTGGTTCATGACCCACATCGGCTCGATGTGGCGTTCCTACTCCGCCCGGGAAGCAAGAGGCGAGAAGATCGCCGCAGCGCGTCTCGAGGGGACCGCTCTGGTGCCCATGCGCGTGACCTTTCCGCCGATCCGCGTTCGTGCAGGGAGCTGGCCGGGGTGGCTGACGGTGTCCGAAGCAACCGAACGCGTGGAGATGACCCTGCACGACCGCATCAACGATCTCGCTCGCGGCCGGCGCTTCGACGAGATCGAGGTCTGGCTCAACCGGCTACTTGAGGCGCGGCTCGCCGGATGGCAGCGAGGCGTCTTCTCGCTCGACGCGCATCTGAAGAACTTCGGCGTCGCCGACGATCGTGTGGTGCTCCTCGATTATGGAGGCCTGACTACTTTGTGGCCGGATGTCGAGAATCGGCTCGCATTCGACGACGAGCCGCATGTCCAGCTCGGACTCGAGATGACGCTCCGTGACCGCCCGGATATCGCCGCGCGCTTCGATGCGCAATGGCGAGCGACGGTGAACCCGGAGGTTGTGCGCGCCTGCTGGCAGCGCCGCCCGGCCGCCGTCGGAACCATCGCCGGTTAGTCCCGGTCGATACTCAGGGTCATCACCGCCGGTTCGAACGCCTCCTCAAACTCCAGTTGCCCGGTTCTCTGCAGATCCCTGCGGCCCACTCGAAGCCTCCACCACACCGCGAGCAGCGCCGCCCCGAGCGCGATTATGAGGCCCGTATTCTGCAGGCACGACGCGATCACCAGCCCGAGCAGCGTGACATAGAGAATTGCCGCGATCAGGTATCGCACCACCGTCTCCACCAGCGGACGGCGGCCCGGCAGGTACGACGATGTGAACGGAATCTTCTCCGATTCCATCATCATCATTTCCGTCAAAATCAGCGAGGGCAGTGCGCAAAGCGCCGCGGCTGTCACGCCGGTCATCGCGCCCAGCAGCCGCATCTCGATCGGCAGCGTCAGCAGAGCGCAGGGAATGACCGCGAAATACAGCAGGAACCGCTCCGCGCCCGCCAGCATGGCTAAACGGTTGCCCGGCTCGCTCATGCGAAAGATCCAGTTCGCCCGCAACTCCACCGGCAGCCTGAACAGATAACGAAAGCCCGCCAGCACAAACAGCGACAACGCCAGAGCCGCGGAAATGGCCGCCTCCCGAACCGCCGGAGCGTGCGCTGCGGGGCCTCGAAAACCCCCGCTCAGCGCGAGGCTCACGAAACTCTCGAAGATCATCGCCAGCGCCAGTGCAGCGAAAGCGGTCAGCACCAGCCGATGCTGCCGGCTGCGCCCCAGAATCTTCCCAACAAACGCGAATACAGCCAGCTCACGCGGATCCGGCACGATGTGATCTACCGCCCGCGCCGGCCACAGTCCTCCCGCCGCGTTCTCCACGCCAGGCGATTCCAGCAGCCGCACGCGATGCCGCCGGTAGCTCCATAAGTACGTCGCCACTGCGGCCGCTCCGGCCACGCAAACGCTCATCACCGCGATTCCCGCCAGCAGCATCGCCGGCGCCTCGCGATGCCCCACTATCACCTGATCGAGTCCCAGAAACCACATCGGCGGCGCATACACGATCCACGCCGGGCGCAGTCCCATCCACCGCTGCAGACTCGGAACCCATAACACCAGCGGAAAGCCGCAAACCAGGATGGTCAGCAGCGTCCCCTGCAATGCCAGAGAGACTCGTGGGAACCACCGCACCGGCAGCACGTTGAGCAGCACGCCCTGGATGGCCACCAGCGAAAAGAAAACGAACCACGCCGCCAGCGAACACGAAACGAAGATGCCAGGCACCTGCATCCGCGTGTCCTCGTATCCGCCGGACATCACCGCTGGCAACGCGACCGGAGGCAGCGCGTTCACGGCCAGGATGAAGATCCCCGCGAAAGCCGTCAGTGCGACGAATCGCGCCACGAAGATCTGCCGCGGCCGCACCGGCAGCGAGGCCAGCGCCAGGTAGTCTCGCAGCCCCGGAAACAACGACGGCCACTGCAATGTCGTGAACAGCCCGGTCAGCGCCATCGACAGCGTGATCAGGAACAGCATGTCCGCGAGCACCGCCAGATGAAACGGCGTCGCGTCCGGCAGCTCGGCCAGCACGCGGTATTTGTGATAGTACGCGGGAATGTAGATGGTGCTGAGGGACGCGAGGATGGCCACTACTCCGCCCGCGATCACTCGCCACTGTCCCGGCGTCGAGACGAACTCGCTGTCGAACAGCCGCATGAAGAAGTGGCGGCGCAGCTCGAAGTCCACCGAGTGCGTCTCTTCCATCCAGCCGCGGAACAGCTCCACCCAGCTCCGCATTGTTTCAGCCCGACGCGGCCATGGCTGCCAGAATCCCGCCCACAATGCGGCCGGGATCCTCCTGCTCGGTGAGCTGCGCGAACACGCCCTCGAGCGACGGCTGATGCATCAGGTCGCGCAACCGCTCCACCGCGTCCCACGCGACAACGCGCCCCTTGCGCAGAATCATCACCGACGAGCAGACCTTCTCCACCACCTCCAGCTCGTGCGAGCTGTAGAGAATCATCCGGCCTTCCTCCGCCAGCGCCTTCACCAGCGCGCGCAGCATCAGCGCGGTGTTCACGTCGAGGCCGCTGAACGGCTCGTCCAGAATCAGGAACTCGGGATTATGCAGCAGCGCCGCTGAAAGCAGGATCTTCTGCCGCATCCCCTTGGAATACGACGACAGCGGCGAATGACGATCCTCCCACAGCGAGAACAAATGCAGCATCTCGTCCATCCGCGCTTCCAGCACTCGCCGCGGCAACCCGCGCAGGCGCCCGACAAGCTGCAGGTACTCGCGCCCGGTGAGCTGCGGATACAGATGCGGTTCCTCGGGCACGTAGCCGATGCGTCTCTGAAACGCCGGCCAGTTCTCGCAGACATTCCGCCCATGGAACAGGATCTCGCCGCGGGTGGGTTCAATCAGCCCGGTGATCATCTTCACGGTGGTGCTCTTGCCCGAGCCGTTGGGACCCAGATAACCCAGCACCTCGCCCGGCCGGATGACGAAGCTCACGTCCTCTACCGCCGGAATCCGCCGGTACCGCTTGGTCAGGTTGCGGACTTCGAACATCGCGAAACGATTCTAGCACCCTATGTAGACATCTACAATAGAAAGGTGTACAATTTCTCAGACGGCTCATGCAAGACGACCTTAAACTCTCTCACACCTCCGCTCTGATCCTCGGCTCGGTCGGGGCCGGCTACCGGTACGGCTTCGACATCATGGAAGCTACCGGCCTGCCCAGTGGCACCGTGTATCCGGCGCTCCGCCGGCTGGAGCAGGGCGCGCTCATCAAATCCAAGTGGGAAAAGGAGAGCTCCGCCGCGGCCGAACTCCGTCCCGCGCGGAAATACTATCGGCTGACCGCACTCGGCGAAGACGCGTTGTCGAAGGCGACCAAACGCTATCCGCTGATTCAGCACCTTGCCTCCGCCGGCAGGGGTGAGCGTGCCTGAGGAACCGCCATGGTGCATCTTCTCCTGATTCGCGCGGCCAGCCTGATAGTGCCCGCCTTGTGGCGCGCCGAGTGGCGTCGCGAGTGGGAAGCCGAGCTGTGGCACGCTTCGCTCGCGCTCGCGGCACGTCGGGAGCGGGCCGCCCACTGGAAGCTCTGGCGCTTCTGCTGGGGCGCATTCGCCGATGCGATTTGGCACCTGCGCACTCTCTTCGATCGGGAAGTGCTCCAGCGAGCCGTGCGCCGCCGCACCGAGTCGGCGTCGTTCTGCCTGGCCGGTCTCGCGGCGCTCATGCTCCTTATCGTGTTCTGCAGCGGGCTTCTTCCGCGCACCCGCGACCTCGTAATGCCCCTGCCGTATGAGAATGCCGGCCGCATTGTCACCGTATCCCGCAACAACGCGGCGCTGGCGATGCGCGAGGAAGTTCCCCTCGCCTGGGTTCGTCTCTGGCGCAACGGCGGCCGCCTGACCGAGGGTGCAGCCGCCTACCGCTGGAGCAGGGAAGAGCTGACTGATTCCACGGGCAGCACATCGCGGGCCCTCGCCGCGCAGGTCAGCGACAACTTCTTCCCGCTTCTCGGCCCGCAGCTCGGCGCCGGCCGGATGCTGTTGCCCGGTGACGCGCGGCGCTGTCCCGATTGCGTCGTTCTCAGCCATGAGTTCGCTCGCGAGCACGACCTTGCCGTTGGCAGCCGCGTCTCTCTGGCCGGTGCGCCCCGTCGTGTCATCGGCATCCTCGACCGGCGCTTCTGGTTCCTCTCGCGTGAAGTAGCGGTCTGGTCCGTCGGCGGCCCGAAGCGAGAGGACACGGGTGTCGGCGTCATCGTGCGCCTGCGCCCCGACATCGCGCCCAATGCGGCGGAAGGCGAGCTGGAATCCGCCGTTCAGGCCTCCGGCGTCGCTCCCTGGAACAGCATCGTCAGCCTCACCGTCCTGCAGGACCGCGTCCGTTCCGTCTTCGGTTCCTTCGCGCTGGGCGCGTCGCTGGCGCTCATCATCGCTCTTGTCGGTCTCCGCGTCCGCATGCCCGACCCGGCCCAGTGCCGTGCCGCATTATCCGGAAAACGCGCCTGGCTGCGCGTCCTCTTCTTCGCCGCCCGGCCCATTCTTCTGCTCTCGGCAGTCCTCCTCGCCGGCATTGAGTTCACCCATGCGCCGGCCATTACCATGATCGGCGGCACCGACGCGCTCACCGAACCCTTCTCCACATGGGTGTTCCTGCTGGCGTCCATGGCCGCTTTCGCATGGTCCATCCACGATCATCGCCGCCGCTGCCGCGTCTGCAATCGCCGCCTTGGTCTGGCCGCGCACGTCGGCTGCCGCGGTTGCATGCTGCTCGACTGGTCCGGCACGGAGATGGTCTGCATCCACGGCCACGGCATTCTGCACATTCCCGAAATGCTCTCCAGCGTGCAGGAGGCCGAACGCTGGACCTCACTGGACGAATCGTGGCAAGGCCTCTTCGCGCGCTAGCGTTTTTGTCCCTCTCCCTCACCGCCCAGGTCACCACCTGGCAGTACGACAACGCGCGCACCGGCGCCAACACGCACGAAACCATCCTGACGCCCGGCAACGTGAACCGGGCGCTATTCGGCCGGCTTTTCTCATTCCGCGTTGACGGCGACGTCTACGCCCAGCCGCTGTATCTGCCCAACGTGGACATCCCCGGCAAGGGCCGCCACAACGTCGTTTTCATCGCCACCGAGCACGACAGCGTCTACGCCATCGACGCCGATGGCAAATCCCCGGCCCCGCTCTGGCAGGTCAGCTTCATCAAAGCCTCCGGCGTGGACACCATCCCCGCGCGCGACGTCGAGTGCCCTTTCATCGAACCCGAGCTGGGCATCACCTCCACGCCGGTCATCGACTACTCCACCGGCACCCTCTACGTGCTCGCGCGCACGAAAGAGAGCACCGGCTGGTTCAGCAGGGAATACGTCCAGCGTCTCCACGCGCTCGCCATCACCACCGGCGCGGAGAAGTTCGGCGGACCGGTGAAGATCCAGGCATCGGTGAAAGGGCGCGCTGGCGATGCAACCAACGGTCAGGTCGCTTTCGATCCCTTGAAGGAGAACCCGCGCGGTGCGTTGCTGCTGGCCAACGGGAATGTCTATCTCACCTGGGCTTCGTCCTGCGACGTGCGTCCTTATCACGGCTGGGTGATGTCCTACGATGCTCGCACGCTCGCGCAGACCGGCGTCTTCAATGCGTCGCCCGATTCCGGTGAGAGCGGCATCTGGCAGGGCGACGCGGGTCCGGCTGCCGACGACGAGGGCAATGTCTACGTGGTCACCGGCAACGGCAAATTCGATGCGATCTTCGACGGCCGCGATTATGGCGACAGCGTGCTCAAACTCGCCGGCCACGGGCTCGCCCTCCTCGATTACTTCACGCCGTTCAACCAAAGCGAGCTGAACGCGAACGACGACGATCTCGGCTCCGGCGGCCCGGTCCTGGTGCCCGGCGACAAGGGGCACCCGCATCTGCTCCTCGTCGCCGGCAAAGGCGCAACCCTCTACGTCATCGACCGCGATCGCATGGGTCATTTCCACAGCGCCGATGACAGCCACGCCGTCGATACCATTCGGCCGTCCGGAACGCCGTCGTTTGGCGCGTCGGCCTGGTGGCAGCGCCACATATACCTGATCCCCGGCAACGTTGTGCTGCGCGATCTCTTACTGGTGAACGGCCACGTCAGTCAGGCGGCTCTCGCAAACGAACTGATCCCCGCGCCCGGGGCGACGCCAACGGTTTCGGCCAACGGCCCGCGCGACGGCATCGTCTGGGCAGTTGCCTCCGCCGGCTGGCAAACCGGCTACGCCGTACTGCATGCCTGGGACGCCGCCAACATCGAACGTCATCTCTATAGCAGCGAGCGACAAAGCGGCCGCGATCGCGCCGGCACCGCCCTGCGTTTCACCGTCCCCACCGTCGCCAACGGCAAAGTCTACGTTGGGACGAAGGGCGAACTCGACGTCTTCGGACTGTTTCCAACTAAGTAGCGCGCGCTCCTGGCGCACAGGACGCTGTGCGTCCGTTGTGCGCGCCCAGGAAAGTGTGCCGCGTCCCGACTTCATCGGGACGCCTGTTACTCTGAGTGGTTGTCTCTACGTGCAGCCGCCGTCCCCTCTCTTGCGCTGGCGCTGCTTTGCCTGATCTTCGCGCCCGATCGCGGACGAGGCGATGAGTCTCGCGCCATCCCCGTCGCCATCATCGTCACCGCCGGCGAGGGCGAAGCTGCGAAAATCCTCGACCTTCTGAAGCATGGCGAAGACTTCGCCGCGCTTGCACGCCAGCATTCCATCGATCCCACCGCGAGTGGCGGCGGTTACCTCGGCAAGGTCGATCCCGACGGTCTGCGTCTGGAACTGCGCGACGCCCTTCGCAGCCTCGCCCCCGGCCAGCTCAGCGGCGTTGTCCGCATTCCCGCCGGCTTCGCGATTCTGAAGCGCCTCCTGGCCGAGGCCGCCGAAAACCCCGATCGCCGCCGCCAGCTCGCGCTGTCCGCCCCCGTGAGTGTGCGCCTCACGCCCGTCTCATCCGGGTATCAGGAGTTCCTGCAGGCCATCCGCCGCAGCATCCCCGACGACCCGCGCTGGGGCGAGGACCTGCAGGCCGCCTGCACCGTTCGTCGTGAGGCGCCGGCAAACGCCGTCGCCGCCATCCGCGCGCGCCTGGCTCGGGACGGACCCGCCATGGACGCCCTCGAGCTGGCCTATACCCGCTACACACTCGCCCTGCTCCTCGGCTCCGAAGGCCATCTCGATGAATCGCTCGAACAGGCCGAAGAGGCTTATCACGGCGCCATCTCCTCGAACTCCGAAAAGCTGGCTGGTCATCTGCAGCAGGTATCCGGCGCGCTCGAGGAAGCCATCGGCGGCAACTATCTGCACCGCGCCATGACCGCCCTGCGGGTCGAAACGCCCATCGACGAAACCCGTATCTTCCCCTCGCATCCGGGCGCTCCGGGCATGAATCCCGCCGACGCCGCGAAAGCCATCGAATATCTCGAAAAAGCTCTGCGCCGCGACGCGGCTAACATCGAGCTGCAGTATCTGGTCAATCTCGCTTATATGACCGCGGGAGCTTATCCGTCCAGTGTGCCGCGCGAGTTTCTCATTCCGCCATCGGTGTGGGCGTCGAAAGAGGACTTCGGCCGGTTTCTCGACGTGGCGCCGGCCGCCGGCATCCGGTCCGTCGCCACTGCCGGAGGAGTTATCGTGGACGACTTCGATGACGACGGCCTGCTGGACGTCATCATCTCCGGCATCGACGACTGCGCGCCTATCCAGTACTTCCATAACAACGGCGACGGCACCTTCACGAATCGCGCCGCGCAGGCCGGACTCTCCGGCGAGGGCGGCGCCCTCAACGTCATCCAGGGCGATTACAACAACGACGGCTGCATGGACATCCTGATGCTGCGAGGCGGCTGGGAATACCCGCGGCGCAGATCGCTGCTGCGCAACAATTGCGACGGCACTTTCACCGACGTCACGGCACAGGCCGGCCTGATGGAACCGATCCGCGCATCGCAGAGCGCCGTCTGGGCCGACATAAATAACGATGGCCTTCTCGACTTATTCATCGCCAACGAGGGCTCGCCGAGCCAGCTATTCCTGAACAAAGGCGACGGCACGTTCGTCGATATCTCGCACCAGGCCGGCATCGACAAAACGGCCTTCAGCAAAGCGGTCGTTTCCGCCGACTACGACAACGACGGCTACGCCGATTTCTATGTGTCCAACTTCAACGGGCCGAACTTCCTCTATCACAACAACGGCAATCTGACTTTCACCGAGGTCGCCGAGCAGACCGGAGTTCAGGCTCCGTGGATGAGTTTCGCCGCCTGGTTTTTCGACTATGACAACGACGGACTGCCCGATCTCTTCGTCACCTCTTACTACTATTCCGTCGAAGAAGTTGCGCGCAGTTACATGGGCCTGCCGCGCAGAGGCGAGACCCTGAAGCTCTATAAGAACCTCGGCAACGGGAACTTTCGCGACGTGACCGAAGAAACCGGGCTCGATCGCGTCTTCATGCCCATGGGCAGCAACTTCGGCGATATCGACAACGACGGCTATCTCGATATCTATCTCGGCGTCGGCGATCCTTCGTTCCTTTCGGTCATGCCGAATGTACTGCTGCATAACGACGGGGGCAAACACTTCACCGACATCACTGCTTCCTCCGGTACCGGCGCGATGGCCAAGGGTCATGGCATTGCTTTCGCGGACTTAGGCAACACCGGCGATGAGGACATTGTGGCGGTGATGGGCGGGCCTACCGCGGGCGACCGCTTTCCAGCGCGCGTTTTTCGCAATCCCGGCGGCCATGGGAACGACTGGATTTCACTGCATCTTGTCGGCGTGAAATCGAATCGGTCTGCCGTCGGCGCGCACATCACGGTTACCGTTGACAATGGCGGTGTTCGCCGCAATATCTGCCGCACAGTGGGAACCGGCGGGTCGTTTGGCGCATCGCCTTTCCAGCAGCACATCGGCCTCGGTAAGTCGGCGCACATCGAGAACATCGAAATCTGGTGGCCGGCGTCGAAGACGAAACAGACCTTCCGCAACGTGCAGCCGAACCAGTTCCTCGAGATCAGGGAATTCGCCGCCACTTACACGAAACTGTCGCGCCCGTCATTCCCGATCGGGGGCCGGATTGGAGGTCGCGCCGAATCGGCGCAAAGGTGATACGATGCCTCCGGTTGCCCATGAACATTCGAACTTATGCCGCCACGTGCACGGTCCTCCTCTTCTGCGGAGGAGCCGCCTGTAGCCAGAATCAGTATCCGTTTCAGAACCCCGCTCTCGACACCGAGAAGCGCATCGACAACATCCTCTCGCTGATGACCATCGCCGAGAAGATCGGCTGTCTGGAAATCAACTCCGGCGTGCCGCGCCTCGGAATACCGAACGCCGGTGGATCCGAAGGCCTTCACGGATTGTCGCGCAAGGGCGACTTCGGCGGGAAAGCGGTTTCCACAACGCAGTTCGCGGAGGTCATCGGCATGGCCGAAACCTGGGACCCGGCGCTCATCCAGCGTGCCGGCGCTGTCCAGGGCTACGAAGCGCGTTACATCTACCAGAACCCGAGATACAACGAGAAAGTCCTCATCGTCTGGGGACCGAACGCGGATCTTGCTCGCGACCCGCGCTGGGGGCGCAACAACGAAAGCTACGGCGAGGACCCGTTCTTCACCGGAACCATGTCCGTCGCCTTCATCCGCGGCATGCAGGGGGCCGATCCGAAGTACTGGCAGGCCGCTTCTCTGATGAAGCACTTCTTCGCCAACAGTAACGAGACTACGCGCGGCAAGTCATCCTCCGATTTCGACGACCGCCTCATGCGCGAATACTATTCGGTGCCGTTCCGCATGGGTGTGCTCGAAGGCGGCGCGGAGTCGTTCATGACCTCTTACAACGCGTGGAATGGCGTGCCCATGACCGTCAACCCGGTTGTGAAGAACATGGCCATCGGGGAATGGGGACTCAACGGAATCATCTCTTCCGACGCGACGGCGATCGAGCTGATGGTGGGCCAGCGCCACTATTACAAGACCATGGAGGAAGCGACCGCCGCCTCCATCAAGGCGGGCATCAGCCAGATACTCGCCTTCTATCTCAGGACGCCGCAGCAGTTGAAAGCCGCGCTCGCCGATAAGTCGCTGACCGAGGCCGATATCGACGCTGTGCTTCGCGGTAAGTTCCGTACGCTGATTCGTCTGGGCCTGCTCGATCCGCCGGCGATGGTTCCGTATTCGAAGAACGGCGCTGCCGGCGAGCCCGAGCCCTGGACGACAGAGAAGCACAAAGCGGTGGCTCTCCAGGTGGCGCGCGAGTCCGTTGTGCTTCTGAAGAACGCCGGTAACCTGCTGCCACTGGATAAGTCGGCAATCAAGTCCATTGCCGTGATCGGTCCGCAGGCGAACGAAGTTCTAATTGATCAGTACAGCGGCAATCCTCCCTACACGATCTCGCCGCTGAAGGGCATCAGGGACAAAGTCGGGTCCGACGTGAAGGTAACCTATGCCGCGAACAACGACAATGGCGCCGCGGTGAAAGCCGCGAACGCATCCGATGTTGCCGTGGTTGTCGTAGGCAATCATCCCACCTGCAACGCCGGTCCGAATCTGGGCGCAATCTTCAATATGGATGTATCCAGCAAGCCCTGCGCCGACAAGAGCGAGGGCAGGGAAGGGCGCGACCGCGAATCGATCGACCTCACCCAGGAAGAACTGGTGAAACAGGTGTACGCGGCGAATCCAAAGACCGTGATAGTGCTGGTGTCGAGCTTCCCCTATGCGATCAACTGGTCGCAGGCGAACGTCCCGGCTATCCTGCACACTACCCACTCAGTGCAGGAGCAGGGCACGGCGCTCGCCGATGTTCTGTTCGGCGACTACAACCCCGCGGGCCGCACCAACCAGACGTGGCCTAAGTCGCTCGATCAGTTGCCGCCGATGATGGACTACAACATCCGCGACGGCCGCACTTACATGTACTTCAAAGGCGAGCCTCTTTATCCGTTCGGCTACGGGCTGAGTTACACGACGTTCAGGTACTCCAACCTGAAATACGGCAATTCGATGGTGAGCGTCGACGTGACGAATACGGGTAAGCGAGCCGGAGACGAAGTGGTTCAGTTATATATCCAGCATCTGACGTCGAAGGTGGAGAGGCCCAATAAGGAACTGAAGGGATTCCAGCGGGTCACGCTCCAGCCCAGCCAGAAAAAGACGGTCCGGATTCCCTTTAAGACGTCCTCGCTCGCATGGTGGAACAAAGACCATTGGGAAGTGGAGCCGGAGACCATTCGCCTGGTGGTTGGCGGCTCGTCGGCCGACGTCCGGCTCCAGAAGACGGTAGCAGTGAAGAAATAGGTCAGGCAGCTACTCCCAGCAGGTGGTTGCACCAGTTGACCAGATACTTCCAGGCAAGATAGTAGATGATGAGCGCCATCGGGAACGCTGCCCACATCCAGGATGCGTTCTGCGCGATGAAGTCGATGGATAACAGGCGTGCAAGTACATAGCCTCCGGGGATAAGAATCAACGGCAGCACTGCGCCATGCGCGCCGATGGGCAGATGCCAGTGTTCGTGCAGCGCAAGATACAGGACGTTCCAAAGCCCCCAGGCATTCGGCACCACGGCCAACGGAAAAACAGCCATGCGCTCAATGGGCACGGGCACGTCGAAGACATAGCGCAGAATCAGGTACCCGGCGAGCCCGCATAACATCGCCGGCGTGGGCACCGCGATTCCCGCGAGATAGGCGCGAAGATACGGATGCGTGTTCATAAGTCACCTCATAGTTGATACAGCAGTTGCGGAATCACCGCCGGGAACGCGATCACTCCGGCGGACACGGCCAGCAGGAGAATCCGGTCAACCCAACTCATGCGCACGTGGCGCTCGTCCAGCCGCCGCAGCATGCGCGGCCACAAGTCCTGTTTCATCTCCGGATTAGTCGGCGGAAGCGCCTGACACAGCATCTCTCGAATCTTGTCTTCTTCCGGTTTCATGGTGTGACCTGTAATCTCCTCAGACTTTTTCGCAGTAACTCGATAGACCGATGGACGCGCGATTTCACCGCCGCAACCGAGATCCCCAGCGCCGCCGCGATCTCCGCATGCGGCTGCTCTTCAATCAGCGCCAGGCTCGCCGCTGCCCGTAGTTTCGCGGGCAGCAGACCGAATGCCCGCCGTACCGCGTCGTTCATTGCTCGGTCGGCGATCGGCCCCGGCGCCACCGCCACATCCTGCTCGATCCCGGCAACCTCCCGCGGCCGCGCCTTCAGCGCATCGATGGCCACGTTGGCGGCAATCCGCCGCGCCCACGCGCCGAACTCCCGGCGCGCATCGAACCGTGCTCGCGCCCGGTAAATCCGCCAGAACGTCTCGATGGTGGCGTCCTCGGCCAGCGCCTGGTCGCGCACAATTCGCACAATCCAGCCAAAGACCTCCGCCTGGTGCCTCCGGAACAGCATCTCGAAAGCGTCCAGGTCGCCGGCCGCGAATCTGCGTCCCAGATCCGCCGCTTCGTGGACTTGCGCCGTCGCATCCATCTGTACCGTCCCACTTAAACTTACTGCGGTTCTCCAGCGGGGGATTCTTTTTTGTTCACCCGCCGCTGGACATCCTGATACGATGCCATCTAACATGACCCGTCGTGATTTGCTCCTTTCCTGCGCCGCCGCGCCTCTTGTCGCGCCCCTGGCAGCGGCCGTTTCCGCCTGGCCTCGCTATCAGCCTTCCTGGGATTCCATCGACAGCCGGCCATCTCCCGACTGGTACAGGGACAGCAAGTTCGGCATCTTCGTCCACTGGGGCGTCTACAGCGTCCCCGCCTATGCGCCGGTGCATTCGAACAATGAGATGAAGTACGCGGAATGGTACTGGCACTCGCTGAACAACGGGCCGGATTCGTCCACCCGGAAGTTTCACGAGCGCGTTTACGGCCCGAACTTCTCCTACTTCGACTTCGCGCCAATGTTCAAAGCCGAGCTTTACGATCCCGATCAGTGGGCCGACGTGATGGAGCGCTCGGGAGCGAAGTATGTCGCGCTCACCAGCAAGCACCACGAAGGCTTCACGCTCTGGAAGAACGCCGAAGCGAATCGCGCGTGGGGACGGCCGTGGAACGCGGTGGACATCGGCCCGAAGCGCGACGTTGCGCGCGAACTCATGGAAGCGGGCCGCCGCAAAGGTCTGCGCATGGGCATCTATTATTCGCTCTACGAGTGGTACAATCCGCTCTGGCTCGCCGACAAGCCGCGCTACGTCGCCGACCACATGTTCCCGCAGTTCAAAGACGCCGTCACCCACCTGAAGCCGAGCGTCATTTTCAGCGACGGCGAATGGGAACTGCCCAGCGCGGATTGGCGCTCGGCAGAACTGCTCGCCTGGCTCTTCAATGAATCGCCAGTGGCCGGCGAGGTGGTGATCAACGACCGCTGGGGTAAAGACACGCGCCACAAGCACGGCGGCTATTACACCACCGAGTACACCAGCGGAATGCAGGCGTCGGCGCATCCATGGGAAGAAAGCCGCGGCATGGCCTTTTCGTACGGCTACAATCGCGCGGAAGGCGCCGAGGACTATCGCACCGACCGCGAACTGCTCATGATGCTGATCGACATCGTCAGCCGTGGCGGGAATCTGCTGCTGGACATCGGTCCGCGGGCGGACGGCCGAATCCCGCCGATCATGGAGGAGCGGCTGCTGCAGCTCGGCGAGTGGCTGCGGGTGAACGGCGAGGCGATCTACGGTACCCGTGCGCGACATGTTACGCGGCAATGGAGCGAGGGCAGAGTCCCGGTTCTGGAAGAGAAAGAATACATGTCGGAATATCCGATTACCGCGCTCGTGGACACGCCGCCGGCCGGCAGCGCGCGCGTCGAGGCGTTCTTCACATCGGAAAACGGCGCGGTGTATGCGATTCTGCCGCGGCGCCCGCTCGGTGAGGTTGTGCTGCGCGGCATCGACGCCGCAGCCGGAGTCCGCGTGACCCTGCTGGAGGGCGGTCAGCTGCTGGAATCGCGAATGGAGAACGGGAATCTGTGGGTGACCATCCCCGATTCGCTTTCCGCGGCGCTTCCCGCCCGTCAGGCCTGGGTGTTGAAACTAGCCGGGGCGAAGTAACCGGCGCTCACGATTTCCGCGCTCCTTTCGCATGTTCTGCGCCATGATCCCGCGAAGGAACGCCATCTTCCTCCCGGAATTGGTCTCCGCTGCAAGACGGCACGTTTTGCCGGCAACCTCGAGGAACGACAAAAGGGTGCGCCGAGGTCCGCCGAGCGGAAGGTGCACCTCGGCGCCGGGAAACTCGGTCACGTCGCCAGGCGAGGCACCCTTACCAGTAGTTCGGCGGGCTGCACGCGTCGGCATGCGCGGGGCACTCTGACAACCAGCTGCAATCCCGATGCAAGACTCGGCTTCCCGGACTCGGGTCTTGCCAGGAAAGAGTCTCAGTCATATTATTGGAGAGTATTCGCGATTCTTCACAATAATCTTCCGGATCAGCGAGTTTACAAGCGCATTCCGGTCGGCAACAGGGCGTGAGCAATCCATAGGGACGGAGTCAGAAGCTTATGACCTCTTCACTTGGCTATTCGCTCGCTGCTCTCGTGGGTGTGATCGTCATTGCATTCACGCTGCGGTGGGCGCTTGAAAAGAACTGGATTTCGATTGGAGCGCTGACGGCGTGCCTATCCATCGTCGTGTTCGCAACCTGGTTGGCGTTTATTCCACGCCGGGAAGTCCCTCGCGTTCAAACTCAAACAAAGACGTTTGTTAGCGATTCCTGCGCGAAGCAGAGCGCGAGCGAGGGAATGGACCGACAGCAAATACAGGTGAACGCAACCTCTGTCTGGGATCGTTACGAGACCAAAATCGCCGATCTGAGATGGGCGCAGCAACTCAACTGGTATCTATATACGAGCTTGCGCGTCGTCGCAATTGCTTTGGGGGCGCTTACGCCGGCTTTGATCTTGTGGATGTCTACGGCGACCCAGAAGAACTTCACCGCCGGCGCAGCAGCGGTTGTTGCAATCTGCACCGGTCTGATCGCTGGGTTCGACTTCCGGGGCGAAACAGCGCGGAACAGCGCCGCGATCGCCGCCCTGGAGTCCGAAAAAGCGCGTTTTGTAGCGCAGGCCGGTCAAGCCTACGCGAGGAAGCAGCAGGACACGGCCAAGGCGCGCATGACCGCGTGCGAGATCCAGGGTCAGCAGGACCGAGACTACCTTGTCGCATTGTCGGCTTTCGCCGATCGGATGGAGAACATTGTCAGCGAGGAGGAAGGCGGGCGACTGAACTTTCTGCGAAATTCAAATGCAAACGGCAGCGGTACGGCCGGCCAGGCAACGGCGACGCCGGAGCAGACAGGTGTGGCGCCTGGGCGAACCCGCCGACAATGAACGGCCGCGCAGCCTTGCTGATCGGGCTTAGTCGGGCTATCTCTACGGCTGCGACAACGAGAGCTATTCGTGGTTTGACTCTCTGTGCCGAGTCCGGCTTTCGCCTGCGCTCCATGCCGGCCACGCGTTGCCGGCGCGAGGTAACCACGGCACCGCCGTTTTTGCCGTGACCAGGAGGACAGCGGGATGACGTCGAACGGTTCGGCTTGAGCTACCCCGCATTGCAGTCGTTTGAGGCGGGCCCGGCCGCGCCCGCTGCGTGAGTTGAGCGGGCTCTCGATGGTGGTGGAAGCGCGACCTCGCCGCTTCCGCCCACCCGCTATACTGGAGACTTCGGGGGTAACTCCATGCGTGTCTACGCGAAGTTCGCGATCCTCGTTGTCGCGATTGTTGGTGTCCTTATCTGGCTGGCCGCGGGCGGCATCAGCGAAACCAAAACCTATTACAAAACCATCGCCGAGTTGAACGCCATGGGCGGCCATGCGCGCTCGCAGCACATTCGCGTGGGCGGCGACGTCGAGCCCGGCTCGATTGTCCGCACCGCCGGCGGCGTCACCTTCACGCTGAAGCAGGACGCGCTCCGGCTCAAGGTCGTCTACGACGGCGTCGATCCTCTGCCCGACACGTTCAAGGATGGCTCGCAGGCCCTGGCCGATGGCCGCCTTGGGGACGACGGCGTTTTTCGCGCCGGCAAAATCCAGGCGAAATGCGCCTCCAAATACGAATCGAAACCAGTCCCCCGCAACAGCGCCAGCCTTTGACGCGCCCGTGAAATCCCCATGGAAAATATAGGCGCCCTCGCAATCGTCCTTGCATTTTGTCTGGCAGTCTACGCCGCTGTCGGCTCGGTTGCCGGAAGACTCGCGAAGAAACCGTTCCTTGTGGTGAGCGCGCAGCGCGCGGTCTACGCGGTCTTCGGGCTCCTCACCCTCGCTTCCGGCCTGCTGGTCTATCTGCTGCTCACCGGCAATTACTACATCGCCTATGTCGCGGCGCACAGCGATCCGGGCATGCCCACGCTCTATAAGTTCACGGCCTGGTGGGGCGGTCAGGAAGGCTCACTGCTGCTGTGGTCCTGGCTGCTGTCCGGTTATTCGGCGGTGGTGATGTGGACGAATCGCCGGCGCTTCCGCGACATGATGCCGTGGGTGACCTTCATCCTGATGGCCACCGAGACCTTCTTTCTCACGCTGATCACCTTCCCGCTGTCGCCCTTCAAGATTCTCATTGCCGGCGCGAAAGCGAACCTGGTGGAAGGCCAGCCGCAGGGCCTGAACCCGCTGCTGCAGTATCCGGCCATGGCAATTCACCCGCCCATGCTGTACCTCGGCTACGTGGGCTTCACGGTCCCCTTCGCATTCGCCATCGCGGCGTTGATCACGAAGCAGCCGGGCGACGAGTGGATCCACACCACGCGGCGCTGGACGCTGATCACGTGGTTGTTCCAGAGCACCGGCGTCACGCTGGGCATGGGCTGGGCGTATGCGGTGCTTGGCTGGGGCGGCTACTGGGGCTGGGATCCGGTGGAGAACGCCTCGCTGCTGCCGTGGATCAGCGGCACGGCTTTCCTGCATTCAGTAATGATGCAGGAGAAAAAAGGAATGATGAAAGTGTGGAACATGGTGCTGGTGTCCGGCACTTTCTTCCTCTGCATTCTGGGCACGTTCCTCACGCGCTCAGGCATCGTCAGCTCGGTGCACGCCTTCGCGCAAAGCTCCATCGGAAATTACTTCGTGGTGTTCCTCACCGTGGGCATCGCCGCCACTGTCTGGATCATTCTCGACCGCATGAAATACCTGAAGAGCGAGGCTCATCTGGAAAGCGTCGTCTCGCGCGAATCGAGCTTCCTGTTCAACAACCTCATCCTGTTGTCGAGCTGCTTCGCCGTGCTGTGGGGCACGTTGTTCCCGGTGATTTCCGAAGCCATCACCGGCGACAAGATCAGCGTCGACAAGCCGTTTTACGACAAGATTCTCATACCGGTGGGCCTGTTCCTGATGTTCCTCACCGGAGTGGGGCCGCTGATCGCCTGGCGCAGGAGTTCGCTGGAGAGTCTGCGGCGCGCGTTCATGTGGCCGTCGGCCGCGGCGCTCGCGCTGGTGATCGGACTCTGCTTCGCGGGCGTCTACAATCATCCTTACGCGCTCGTGTCGTTCGGGCTTTGTCTCTTCGTCACCGTCACCATCGCGCTGGAATTCTGGAAGGGAGCGACGGCGATTCGCGCGAAAAACGACATGAACCTGGTCCGCGCCGCGGTTGAGCTGACGCATCGCAACACGCGCCGCTACGGCGGATACATCGTGCATATGGGCGTGGTGCTGATGTTCATCGGCTTCACGGGTTCGGCATTCAATAAGGACCGCACCGTGCAGGTGGCGCCTGGCCAGGATTTCGCCATCGGCCACTACAATCTCACCGTCACCGACCTGCAGGACGGCAACAACGACAACTATGAGTGGCGGACCGTCTCCGTCGCCGTGCGCAAGGGCGGCGAAGATCTGGGCATCCTGCATCCGGAACACCGCTTCTACAAATCGAGCAACCAACCCGCGTCGGAAGTCGCCATTCGCCGCCGGCTGAATGAAGACCTGTATGTCAACTTCGCGGGTATGTCCAGCGACGACAGCAGGATCGTGATTCAGGCTTACGTGTTCCCGCTGGTTTCCTGGATCTGGCTCGGATATTATGTTCTTCTTGCCGGGACGCTGATCTGTCTGGTGCCGCCGAAGGTGCGGCTCGCCTATGCCCGCACGGAAGTAGTCGGCATCGTGCCCAAGCGCGAGCCGGTGGAGAAATAGTTGGCAGCCTGGAAGAGAATCGTTCTGCTTGCCGCGGTAGCCGGCCTGCTGATCGGGCAGGATGGCACGGCGCTTGTCACGCCCTCTGTCCGGCGGGTGGGCATGCGCCTGGCGTGTCTGTGCGCAACCTGCAGGAATACCGTGGGGGACTGCGCGATGCTGGAGTGCGGTTACTGCAAGCCGGCGCGCCTGAAGATCGCGCAGATGCAGGCCGAGGGTAAAACGGATGACGAGATTGTAGCGTCGTTCGTGAAGGAGAATGGAATCCAGGCGCTGGCCTCGCCGCCAACCAGCGGGTTCAGCCTGCTTGCCTGGGTGATGCCGTTCGTAGCCATCGCTCTCGGACTTGTGGCCATTGCATGGTTTGTGAGACGGTTCGGCGCGCGCCGCGCGGCTGCCGAACTGCCTGAACTCGATCCCGAGACGCTCAAGCGATATCAGGAGCAGATTGAAAAGGACGTAGCCAGACTCGAATAATGTTCCTTCTTTCCGCTGCTGTAGTGCTCGCCGCCGCCGCGCTTCTGTTTACTTTGCTGGTTCGCGCAAAAGACGTTCCGGAGCCCGAGGCGCCGTCGCCGGTGGCTCACCTCGAACAGCGCAAGGCGCAGATCTACGAAAACCTGCGCGACCTGCAGTTCGAGTATCGCATTGGCAAGCTTTCCGACGACGATTATCAGAAGACCAAGCTCGGGTTGCAAGGCGAACTGGCCCAAGTACTCGCGGAAATCGATGGCATCCAGCCGGCCGCGGCCGCAGCCCCGGAGCCAGCGCCCGTTCCCCCGCTGGCTCCTCCACCTTTGCCCGCGCCCGAAACCGCTAAGGTCTGCCCGCACTGCGGTGCGAAATTCGCCCGCGCCATGAAATTCTGCGGGGAATGCGGAAAGGCAATGGCG
>Ga0326727_10010464_pt1 | contig 22077 bp, 18 predicted proteins | sample MB2enrmetagenome_FD_207643 | JGI IMG/M metagenome (GOLD analysis project Ga0326727, IMG submission 207643) | Lab enriched peat soil microbial communities from McLean, Ithaca, NY, United States - MB29MY | ecosystem: Environmental > Terrestrial > Soil > Wetlands > Peat | place: USA: New York...
GGTGTCGAAACACCGGAGCTCGCCGGTGCTCAGCGTTTCGATCAGCTTGTAACGTTGATCGCGAACGGCGAATTCGGGCTCGAGATCGGTCTGTTCTCCGTACACATAGTCGTGCACTTGTTTCGACACGTTGCCTTCCAACACCGGGCGGAGGCTGGTTCCGTCGGCGCGCTCCTGTGCGGGCAGATTCAGCAGATCGAGAATCGTAGGGAAAATGTCATAGTGGCTGGCGATTGCCTGCGCGCGCTGGCCCTTCGCGACTCCCGGCCCGTGGATGATCAACGGGACGTGCGCGTCTGCGTCGTAGAGCGAAATATGATCTGTCGTGTTGTAGTCTTCGGGATGGGAGAACAACAGCTCGCCGTGATCGGAAGTCAAAACCACAAACGTCCGGTCGTCGAGCCCGAAGCGAGCCAGCGTCTTCAGCAGCTCGCCGAGGTAATGATCGACGTAAAGAATCTTTGCAGCGTATAGCTGTTCCTCGCGGCGGATGGCGTGCGAGTCGCCAAGCTCCGCAGCTGCATGAAGTGTGTGGACACCTTCTTGCGTCTCCTCGTAAACGCCGGGGTAATCCTCCGGCGTCCCAAAACGGTCATATTCGCGCGGTGGGTTATAAGGCGAGTGTGGCTCCATGAAATGAACCCACAGGAAGAAGCGCTGTTTCCGGTGATCCGCCAGCCATTGCTGTGCCCAGGACAGCGTGTCCGGCGCGGTGTTGTAGAACGGATCGGCGCTGTCGGGATGTCCGGGAACAATCAACTGGAATCCCGAATAGAACTTGAACGAATCCCAACCGCGGTGCGCGAGATCGAAAAAAGACCAGCAGTTGGCGTTATCCGCCGCAGTGATGAAACCGTGCGCCTTTAGAACTTCCGGAATCACTGGCTTCAGTGAGGAAAGATTCACCTCCGGCGGAACCGTAGGCAGGCCGCCAGCCACCATCGGCCGCGTAATCGAAGATCCACAGCCTTGAAACGGTGGTAGTGTCATTCCGTGAACGGTCGGAAACAGACCTGTGAACATGGCTCCAAATGACGGCGTGGTCCACGTTCCCGCCGAGTAGGCATGGAGAAAAAGAGTCCCTTGGCGCGCGAACGCGTCCAGATTGGGCGTGTTCGGTTGCGGGTACCCGTAGCTGTGGGTCAGATCCGCGCGTAGCTGATCTGGTGTTAGCAGAATTACGTTGTAGCCGGGCTGTTCCGCCGGATACCCCGGCAGCGCCGCCCAACAGAGGATACCGGCCAGCGAGAGAAACCGCAGGGAGCCGCACTGACTCAAGGCATTCATTCAGTAAAGGCTAGCAGAGGCCGCGCGATATCTCCGCAGTCCTTAAGTGCCACGTCCAGTCTGCTGAACGCAAGGAAATACGGTTGTCGGACCACTCTCAGCGTGCGTCTACGACTGTCACACACACCGGCGAAGGAATACGTAGGGAAACACCGGTTGCCTTGGGCAGTCCTGTTGCCGGATCCAGCCGGAAGACCACGACCGAGTCGCTCAGTTTGTTTGCCACGAATATGGAACTGCCGTCTGGGGAGATTGCGAAACTCCACGGCTCGCGCCCCCCGCTCGCGACGTGGCCGGCCAGCTTGAGCGAGCCTGTGAGCGCGTCCACGGAGAACACTGCCAGGTTGTCAGCGCCCCGGTTTGAGACATAGAGAAAGCGTCCGTCGGGTGACAGCGCAATTTCGGCGGCGGCACTCGTCCCTTCAAAGCCGGATGGCAGGACGCTTATGGTTTCTCCTCTCACCAGTGTGCCGCGGGCGGGATTCCAGGAGAAGGCCGTTACGCTGGATTGCAGCTCATTGACGACAAAGACGTGTCGTCCGTCGTGAGCGAAGACGAGGTGTCGAGGGCCAGCGCCTCTGGGCACCGAGGCAAAAGCGGGGTCGCCGGCTTGCATCTGACCGTCAGCGGTACTGATGTGATAGATCCGAATTTGATCGAGGCCCAGATCCGCAACCAGAGCATACCGATTGTCCGGTGAGAATACCACCCCGTGGGGATGGGGAGCTTCCTGCCGGTCGGGGTTAAGGCTTGATCCCTCATGGCGCGCCACGCCGGCCAGCCCTCCGATCGATCCGTCGGCCCGCAGATCGAAGGCTGCGACATTCCCGCTACGGTAGTTCACCGCGATCAACCTACGGCCCGAAGTGTCGGTGGCCAGATGGCAGGCGGAGACCCCACGGGATCTAACGGAATTCAGGATACGGAGACGGCCGTTGGCGAGGTCGACTGCTAAGCTAACCAACTCGTCTTCAGTATGTCCGTCGCGATTTGTCCCCACATAGAGACGGCTGCCGGTCGATCCGGTCGCTAGGACGAACGGATTCGTGATCTCCGCCGCAAGTCCCATGGCCCTCACGGTGCCAGACCGTGGGTAAAACAGCCATGCGTAGATGCCGCGGCTTTCGCCGCCGAGTTGGTGCGTTCCGGCATAAACGAACACGCCAGATTCGGGGCGCGCCGTTTCGGCTTCATCCGGCAAAATCATCGCAAGGCAGAGCAGAAGCGCACTTGCAGGCGCGAGGCCTACACGCATTTGTCAGATACGCCTGCTCGCACGGCGATGGACTTCCCGGATAATGTCCGCTACGGGAAGCGATGGGTCGAGGTCGGGAGGCCGCCGGCCCACGCCGTCCACCACTTCAGTTACAGCGTGCTTTGAATACAGCTGTGGAGGAAGCAGGGGATTGGTTCGCTCGTAAAGACGCCGCGGAATCGGCGTCCATTCCTGTGCCCGCGGCTTCCCCGCGGACCAGTAGGAGATATGAACCGTCCGCCTCTGTCGGGATGCGGGCTTATGCTTGCCGGCGTGGATGGCGCGCCCGTGAAAAACGATCGCTGTGCCGGCGGGACCAGTGACATCGACCTCCGACCCAGGCGTGATTTCTTCGGGGCGCAGATCTACCAGCCGTGCGTGCGTCTCCGGAACGATGCTGAAGCAGTGGTCTTCGGGGCCCACGTCAGTGAGATAGTAGATTACTGAGAGGTACTCGATCTCCATCCTTCGGTCGTAATCGCGAATGAGGTCGCGATGCCAGCCCTTGAAATCCTGTGGTCGTTCGGTCGGTTCGCGAATCATCACCAGAAACTCTTCAAAGGTGACGTCCTCGCCGATCACCTGCCTTAGAAAATCCAGCACTACCGGGTTCTCTATGGTGAAGTCCAACTCCGCAGTCCGCGACAGAATGTCGGGGGTTTGCGTGAGGGCTTCGTTGAACTGTACCCAGTCGTTTCCGTGCCGCTCGATGTCAGACTCAATAGAGCGATTTAGTGCCGCGATCTGCGCCGCTGTAAGCGCCGACGGAATCACAAGATAGCCGCGTTCGGTGAAGTCACGGATTTGCCTGGAACAGTCTTGTGCCGTTGATAGAACCATCAGTCGCTCTCCAGTAGCATGCGCTCAACCAGTCTAGGACGATCCCACGTTCTCGTACACCGTTTCGATGTCTCATCGCGAGCAAGCATCCAATCCTCTGAACTCCGAATGGGTTCCAGATGGCGCAGGTCGTCCACCCGGGCCTCTACGACGCGATACTGATTGAATCGCGCTTCGCGCAGCCTATGAACGGACACCCGGCAGACTCGGTCGTTCTGGATGCCCCGCCTGCCCGCCGGGTCGCCTTATCGCCTGCCGGCTCCTGGTTGCTGGTCGCGGCGCTCTGGGTGGCGTACGTTCTCAATTACTGCGACCGGCAGTCGGTCTTCTCAATTTTCCCCGTACTGCGGCGCGAATTCGGCTTTACCGATGTGCAGCTCGGGCTGATCGGTTCGATCTTTGTCCTGGTCTATTCCACCTGCGGGGTGTTGGCCGGTGGCATCGCCGACCGCGTTCGCCGAGACCGCCTCGTGATCCTGAGCGTTGCCCTGTGGAGCCTCGCGATGCTGGGAACCACCACGAGCTTCTCGGTCGGAAGTTTCCTGGGCTGGCGTGCGGTAATGGCCGTCACCGAATCGCTGTACGTGCCTGCGGCCCTCGGCTTGATCGCGGTGTGGCATCCGGGCTCGACCCGCACGCGAGCTATTGCCATTCATTGCACGGCGCCGCCCGTCGGCCTCGTTCTAGGAGGTTGGTTTGGTGGGTGGTCAGCCGAGACAATCGGATGGCGGTGGGGATTCGCCTTGCCGGGCGCTCTTGGCCTGCTGTATTGCGGCGTGCTGTTTCTTATTCTTCGGCGAAGCGCCGCCAGGGGCGCCTCACAGCCGCGGCGTCAGTCGAACCTCCATATGTGGGAGATCATGCGGTCGCGCTGCTACGTGGCCGAGGCTTTCGCGTATTTCTTTTTCCAACTCGTGCTGTGGATGATTTACTCCTGGCTTCCGTATTTCATCTATCGCCGGTATCATCTTTCGATGGCCGCCAGCGGCGTTACCGCGACCATTTATCTGCAGCCCAGTACCGTGATCGGCGTGATGGCGGGTGGCGCGCTGGGCGATTACTTGACCAGGAGTCTCCGCTACAGCCGCTTCCTGATCGGGGGGGCCGGCCTGCTGATCTCCTGCCCATTCGCCTGGCTAATGCTAGCCACCGGCTCACTTCCGGTCCTGCGGATTTCTGCCATCGCTTTCGGCCTGTCGGTTGGACTGCTCATCTCCAATAGCTGGCCGGCGGCATTTGACGTTGTTGATGAAGGCAATTACAGTTTTGCTGCTGCTTTCCTGAACATGAGCAGCGGCATGGCCGCGGGAGTGGGGATCTTCCTGGCCGGTTTGTGGAGCGACACCTTCACGGTACTGATCGCTTGGTCGGCGGGTATCACTTCGGTCACCGCTTTGGGCATGATGATCGCCCCGCTCCTGTTTTTCGATCGCGACCGGAAAGCGATCCTGGCACGCCGGCGGCTGCGCGAGAACCTGACCTGACTGGGATCAGGCGGAAAGGGCCTGCTCGTCGGCCTCCAGAAGTCCCGAGATCGTCGCCGCGGCGTTTATTGTCTTCTGCGAGAGTTCCCGCACGTTGTCCGATGTGATTTGATTCACGTTTCCCGCGATGCTAATGGCGGCCGCAACCTGGTCTCCAGGTCCAAACACGGGGCAGGCAATGCAACGGTAGCCCAGTTCGTCTTCCTCGTCGTCCAGCGCATAGCCCTGTGCCAGCGTTCTCTCGAGATCACGGCGCAGCTGCGAAACGGTCACTATCGTATGCTCGTTGTGCCTGGAGAGTCCTCGCTCGAACAAGAAGCGGCTCAGTTCATCCCGTGAGAAGTGAGCCAGAAACACCTTCCCCAGCCCGGTGCAGTGCATGTCCATGCGCTTGCCCAGCCAGGTGGACAAGCGGTCGGAGCCTGGCGGCTCTGCTTTGAACGCCAGCACGGCTTCGTTGCGGTCCAAAACTGCCAGGTGCACCGTGAGCCCCGTATTCTGCGCTAGGCCGAATAGCACCGGCGCGGCCTTGTCCCGGACCACGATTCCTGTCAACGCCACGTCAGCGAGTTCCAGCAGCTTCATTCCGAACTTGTATCGTCCGGAGCGCTCGTTGCGTCGCAGGTAGCCCTTCCGTTCGAGCGTGAGTGCCACGTAGTGCACCGAGCTTTTCGGGAGCTTAAGCTGAGTCGCCAGCTCCGAGAGCCGAAGGCCGGCCTTGGATCGTGCAATGGTCTCCAACAGATCGAACGCTCGCAGAACGGATGGCACCGAAGGTGTCTTTGCCTCGTTGCAACTCTTGTTCTGTTCCATCGGTCGTCCGAGCTGGACTGGCGCGTGCACCGGCTACTATCTACTAAAACTCCATCAAGTTTAGTATGATTCGGAACGCTCGTCAAGTGCCGCTCAACCGAAATGCGCGGAACCGTCTGTCCAGGGGACTGGATCGACAGAACTGCAATGCGTTTCACTGCTGCAGAAATGACTTAAACTGGCTCGTTTCCGAAAGAAATGACAATGCAGTCTTCACTCACTCGCCGTTCACCAGTGCGAGGTGTTGCCGCACTCGCCGTTGCCCTGACCTCTTACGGAGCGTTCCCGCTGGATCTGCTTACGGCGGCCCCCGGCGACCCACTCCCCAGCCAGATCCCTGTCCGGCACTCCTCTCAAATCGCTGACGGCTTCGGATCGAATATCACGCTGCCCCGCAGTCCTTCTGTTCCTTGGAATCAATGGTGGTGGACCCGCATCTTCGACGCCGGTATCAAGTGGGCGCGAATCGGCCAGTACGACAGCAGTTCCGACCTTACGAGCTGGGACTGGGTAGAACGCAGGCGCGGCGTGTATTCACTGCCGCAGGAAGCGGACGACGCCATCAATTCGCTTGTCGAAAATGGCGTCGAAATTGAACTCCAACTGGAGTACGGCAATCCGCTCTATACTTCGCTGTCGGGCATACCACCGCAGTCGATTGCCCCCGCGCCTGGCTCGCTGCACACTCCCGATCGAAGTCTCTATTCCATCTTCTGGCCCCCGCGGACGCCAGAACAGATCGACGCTTTCATGAATTACGTCACCTGGATGGTCCGGCATTTTCGCGGCCGCGTCCACTATTACGAGCTGTGGAACGAGCAGGACGGAGCCTATTGGAATCCCGACGGCTCCCTCCTCACTTCCGCGGAAGAGTACGGACGGCTCCTGAAGCGCTTTCCGGCAGTCGTTCACAGTGTCGACCCGTCGGCCAAAATCGTCTTCGGCGGTCAGTCGTCACCAAATTCCGATTTTGCCAGGCGCGCCCTTGAAGTGTGCCAGTGCGCTTCTGAAATCGACGTCTTCCCATACCACACGTATCCGGCGAAAAACGGGCGGAACATTCCCCCCGAACAGATGGATGACAGCACCCATCAACAATACACGCCGCGAGTCTTTCGAGAAGAACTGCGGAATTATCACGGCGTGAGAAGGGACGTGGTGTTCTGGGATAACGAATTCAACGCTGCACCGGACTGGCCCGGCTTCGCCGTCACCGCCGGCTCCCCTCAAGACGAGTCCGCACAGGCCAAATATGTACCTCGCGGTTACGTCTACAATCTGGCCGCCGGAGTCAAAACGTTCGTTTGGGAACTGATTGCGGCAACCGACGGGGGCAACAATTTTGACCGCTTTGGGATGATTCACGGCCGGTGGAACAGAAACATCGACTTCACGCCCCGCCCTGTCTTCTACACTTTTCAGAACGCCAGCGCCGTGTTCGCGGACACGCACCTGGATTCGAACATCGAAATCGGCACCCCGGTCTTTACGGGCTCGGCGACACGGCCAGCCTCGCCATTTATGGCTTTCGGCTTCCGGTCTGCTGCGGGAAAGGCCCTGGTCGCATACTGGCTAGCTGCCGACAGTTTGACCGGGAATTTCCGCCCGGACTCCGCTACGCTCACGATCCGGAACAGCGGCATCGAACGGCCTGTGCTGGTAGATATTACTTCAGGGGCCATCCGTCGCCTCGCATGGAAAGATGCTGCCCGCGACATCCTGGAATCCATTCCGGTTACTGACGGCGTGGCCGTCGTAACGGACGCCAGTTACTTCGACTGGGACCAATTGCCCGAAGCGCCGAGCGGTTTAGAAGCACAGGCTGAGGGAGGCTCGGTTCACCTCAGGTGGCGCGTGCACTCGGCCGTTACCGGTTACGCGATCGTGGAGCGACGCGACTCCGACCAGCTTCCGTGGCGAGAGATCGCACGGGTACCGGCAGACCGAAACGCTTTCGCCGATCCGCAGCTGCCTGGACCGAGTACCGCATACCAGGTGCGCCTAGCCAGCCGATCGGGCAAGTCGGCTTCGTCCAACATTGCTCGGCCCTCGCCGGCACAAGGAAGAAAGTGACGTCCTCGCCGCGTAAGGCCTTGTACGGGAGCATCACCGTTGTCAGGGTGCCGGGTTCCGCGTCAGCCATCGCCATCATCGGTGTCGTGATTGTTCGGCCACACGTTTCACTCCGCTAACTTCTTCGCCGCCATTACCGGTCTCTTTCTAGCCCTGGCCGTGGCGCACGCAAAGGGCCTGGCCGGTCCCGCCGATCCTTCGCAGCACACCACTGTCTCCAGCGCTCCCGAATCCGCTCTCTGTCCCGATCGAAATAGCGAATCGGAGCGAGCATGATGAGAACGGCGCTCCTCGCTATGACTGCGGTCCGCAGGGGGGAAACCCCATTTCACCTCGACAGGTAGCTATCATGGACGCCCCACGTTTCTCCAATGCGCGCGGAGTTCAGCAGGCTGGATGTAGTGTGCAACACAGATGCGCACTTGCACCGCGGGGCTGTTAATTTTATCGTATGCACGATTCGAATCGCGGCCATCTGCGGCGTCTGCACCGCGTCACGTTCCTGACAGTGAGCCTTCTCGTCGTCGCCAACTGCCTCGCCGTTGAGCCGGGGCAATCGGAGCAGCCCGGATACAACGTGATACTTGTCACGCCCGATATGTTAGCGGCGGACTTCGCGCACACGTATGGCTACCCTTTTCCGGACACGCCGAACATTGACGAATTCGCCAGCCAGGGGACGCTGTTTCTCCACGCGTATGGAGCGGGCCCATGGACCACGCCATCGTTTGGGGCAATCTTCACCGGCCTTTTCCCGACCGTTCACGGCATGACGCTTCCTCCGTTTCAGGGATGCGGGCCATCCATCAACCAGCCCATGGTGGCCGGGGGCCTGCCCACGCTGCCCGATGTGGTGAATCTTTCGCCCCTGAAGCCCGTGATACCCGAGGTTCTCAAAGCGCACGGTCTGACGACCGCGGCCGACGACGGGAATTGCTGGTCCTTTTTCGATATCGTCAATCGTGGCTGGGACTCGTTCGGCTTTTTCGCCGGGTGGCAGTTGATGTTGCCGGGTCACCCCGACTACACTGACCCGGTCTACGACACAGTTCCCAACACGCTGTCATGGGCGAACCAGTGGCTCTCCGAGAATCGGAACAAGCGCTTCTTTCTGTGGGTCCATTTCATGGCGCCGCACGCGCCCTTCAACCCGCCGCACGAGTACATCCGCTTCGGGAATCCCGATGACTACCCCGAATCGTATCAGGACTCCAAGGAAGCGATCAGGCAGCTTGATACAGCGGCAGAACTGGGCGACGCGCACGCCATACGGCGCGAAGAGCAGCTTTACGCGGCCAAGATACTCTATGTTGACCACTACATCGGAGAACTGTTCAAGACGCTCAGGAGCCTGGGGCTCGATGAGCGCACGTATGTCATCCTAACGTCCGATCACGGCGATTTGGTGTATTCGCACCCGGACGACTTCAACACCCTCGATCACATTTCCTTCTACGATGCCGATTCGCACATTCCCCTCATCGTGCGCGGCCCCGGGGTGGCGCGCGGCGTGCGTGCCGAAGCGATTGTGAGCCACTACGACCTGTTCCCGACTATTCTCGACCTGCTCGGGTTGCCACAGATCGAGCACCACGACGGAACCAGTCTCAAGCCGCTGCTGTCCGGCGATCCTTCACGAAAGGTGCACGACTATGTCTACGGCGAGCAAACCGACGTGGAACCGGAATTCGGGATCCGGGACACGCGCTACAAGCTGATTGAGAACTTCCGCACCGGCGAGGCGAGGTGTTTCGATTCGTTCAGCGATCCCGGAGAGAAGCGGAACATCTGCGCTGACGTTCCGGAAGTGGCGGCAAGGTTGAAGAGTGCGCTGGATGAGCATATTCAGAGCATGATTCGGGAGGCGAAGACCTATCCAGACTGGCAGAACAACCTGGCGCTCGCCGTTCTGGAGCAGCGCGACTCGGCCGGACTGAAGCTGCTCGCGCCCGCTGATGAGATCTTCGGGCCGGTGGCGGGTATGAGTTGCTTCCAGCTCAACGGTCCAGGCCGGTGGCGGGTCTCGACTGACAAGGAGCATTGCGAGGGCGGGCTCTGCTACTGGACACCGGCGGGCACGGGCAGCGCGTCGGCGCGATGGCGCTCCGAAACGCCGCTCACCGGGCTGTACGACGTGTTTTACAAGTACGGAGCCGCGGGCGCACCGGCGGGAAAACTCGCCACAAACGCGAGTCTGACGGTGGTATTTGGCAGCGGAAGCCTCGCCGTGCCCATCGACCAGAATCAGCGGCAAGGCGAATGGATTCGTCTCGGACGATTCAATCACCCGCAGTTCGTCCGGCTGACGAATCTGGCCGACGGCCCGGTGGTGGCCGGCTCGGTTCGATTTCTGCGGGTAGACAAAGATAATGACAAGTAGGCTGGTGGCGCGGTTTCGCTGGGAACAGCCTGACGTGACTCCGTGCTCCGTTTAGGCGAAGAGACAACTCCGCCATGTCCCTCCGCTGATTTTGTGCCGAACCGCCTGGATTTTGGAACCGCAGTAGCGCCGCTGACCTCATGCCAACGCTTCCGGGGCGAGTCGGACCCGTCTTCGCCGGCTGGGACGCCCAGCGCCTCGCATCCCGCTCAATGACGGTCCACCTTGGGCCACGCCCCGATCTTCTCCAGTTCGCGGAACGACTTCGACAGCTCTTTGGCGATCTTCACATTGAAAGTCCCTCGGTCATTCAGCTCCTGAACAAAACTCCGCCATAGCTCGACAAACTTGTTCGCCTTTTGGAGCATTTCACGTTCTTGCTGTTCCGCTTCCCGGCGCTTGTCGATATCCGGCTGCTGCCCGTCTTCCAGATGCCGCCAGAGCATTTCGCGATACAGCTCTTCGACACGCTCGTCGTATACACTGGGCTGCGAACCTTGGGACGTCCCGAGGAACGCCGTGCTAGGATTCGATGGGCACGCTGGAGCGCAAGACTGCGCTGGCACGGTCTGGATGGCCTCTCCTGATTGCCCCGCGAAAATAGGGAAGATCGCTAGCGTCATGAAATACACTACTGGTAACTGTTTCACTGTCTTCTCCTGCTGTTTGAGTTAGGAAAGTTCTTCGTGAAAGGCTAGATACAGCAGGTACAGTGAGAGGCGCATTGCGATGCTGAGGCAGTTCCGATTAGCGGTGGGCTTGCGAGTTGCATGGGAATAATTCTTATGTTCATCTTGACCTCCGAATTGTGTTGAACGGGCGCGTTGACTCTCATGCGCCCGATGTTCTTGACCAACAAAACAATCAGCACTTTTCAGATGCTCATCGCATTTTGGCGATAAGAACGATTCGTTTTCAGTATTTTCAAACGGGCGTCCTCTTATCTCACTCAGTTGAGAGCGCTGATCTTCGTGCCGTCCTCCGCGAGCAGCCGCTCGATTGTTGACGTGAACTCCTCTTTCAGTTGCCGATTGAACTCCCCGCTGGCCGGAGCCGCAAAGCCTGCATCGATACTCTTGACGCGCCCGTCACGGCCCACGAAGAAAGTTGCCGGCCACGTGTTGAGATTGACGGCCTGTGGCACTTTCTCCCACATCTCGGCCGGCGCTCCGGCAATCAAGTACGTGTACTCAACCCCGTACTTCTTCACGAACGCGCGTTCCCGGCTGAGTGCCTCCTGCTGCTCTGGCTCTTCGAAATCCAGCGCCACAATCTCGAGCCCTTTGTCGCGGTACTGCTTGTAGAGCTGTACGAGATATTGCGCCTCGTCGTGGCAGTTGGGGCACCACGTTCCCGTCACGATGGCGAGCACCACCTTTCCTTTGAACTTCGGGTCGTCACTCGATATGATCTTTCCGTTTACGTCCGGAAAGCTGAAGGTGAACCGCTCTTTGGGATCTCTCACTGTGGTATGCGCGGTGAAGTTGGCGGGCTCCGGAAGCCCTTTGGCTCGGGCGACCTCCGGGCGATACGCGATCAGCTTGTTCGTGTTCGTGTATGCTCCGCTCGGCACGATTTCGAGCGTTCCCTCCGTCGTCGGCGTGACTTCCAGAACGAGTGGGCGCGCACCATCGAAGTGGCTCAACACCCACTTACCGTCGCGATAAGTCCCGGTGAGCGCGCCTGTATCGCCGTCCACTCGCAGAATAGCGGCGGAGACGTCAGGCCCCGACTGCCGGACAATGAACCGCCAGGCCTTCTCGCCCTTTGGGCTCTGGTTGGGAATCTCCCACAAGCCATCGATCGACGGCGCGTTTGCAGCCGCTGCTGCTGGCACCACAGAGTAACGCTTCGCCTCGAACGGAACGCTGCTGATGTAGTGTTCCCGGTCGAACCGCCCTTCGACTTTGCCCTCCAAGTGCCCATCTTTCAGGGTCGCAATGATCTTCGTCAGGTAATGATCGAAGTTCAGCACAATTGTGCCGTTCTCGACGCGGGCGCTGGTTGTGGTTTGCTTTAAGTCGCCGTTGTAAAGAATGCCCGTCAAACTCGTTCCCTCACCCGAAAGATCGAGGCGGAATGGGATCACGGTGCTGTTCAGCGTGAGACTCGCGTCCCAGCGGCCCTCCAGGGATTCGAGCTTCGTCACAGTGGCAGCGAAGCTGACAACCACGGCCACAAGGCCGGCGAGAATGGCAGAGAATCGTTTCATCGGTTCACGTTCCTTTCTGTGTGGTCTGAACTTGACTGACAGCACGGCTGTACTTCGTCCACTCCTCGGGAAAGCCCGGCTTCGTGGCCAGCAGAATATCGAGGATTGCTCGGCGGTCCGTTGTGGTTAACTTTGCGAACTCGGCGCTCTGTTCGCGTCCACTCAAAACGTCCAGCAACCGCCGGTAGAGGTACTCTTTGGCTGGTGGGGGCAAGTCATCGAATGACTCGGAGTAAATAAGGTAGCTGCACGGATATTTGAATATCCGCGTGCGCAAATCGAAATCACGCAGCGAGCGCCCCCGTGGATCGCGTGGACCCCGCGCGGTGAACTCTTCGGCGAACCCGGAAGTTCCTTTGACTGGATCTTCGAGCGGCGCCTCGTTGACGAAGAGTAGGTAACGCAGAAGCTGCTCGGCCGGCTCTTCGAACTGCTTGCGGGCAACATCTGACAGAGTGCCGTCAGGCGCAGCGTGCAGCGCCAGCCTCGTCTGGTAGTTGGTCAACGTAATCAGATTGTGCATCTGGGTCTGATGTGCCAGCACGAGATGCGCAACGATATCGCTGTCGCCAACAAGATAGGCCGAGGTATCGAACCGTTTCGAGAGGTCCACAAGGTTCGCACCGATCGACGTGTCAAGCTGTTCCGGATGCTGCGGGTCTTCGACCACCACGTTCCCCATGTGAGTCTGGCGGCCGTGGGTACCCGTGACGTACCACCCGCCCCACCGCTCCTTCAGCGGACTGTCTTGACCCGTGACAAACGACGCCGTCTCGGCCGCTTGCGTCCCGGAGGGGTTCGTAAAAAGCGAGCGCAGCAGAACCCCCGGCACTCCTCGCGTGGCGGCCACAACATGGCATTGCGTGCAATCGAGCTCTGCGCGCCGGAAGGCCGGCCGCTCAACCTTGTGTTCGTCGAGGAGATAGAAAATCGCCCCCTGCATCGGATCGAATGACACGATCTCGATCGCCTTCCCGTCGTGAACCTGGCCAACATACACGTCATCGTTGAAATACAGCGCCCGCGGTGTTTGCGGCGAAATCTTTCGGAACTGGAAACTCGTTTTAGAGAAGACAAGCGTCTGGGAATTAACCGGGATAGCGAGCTTTTCAAGGACCGGCTTCAGGTAACCGTGGCGCGGTTCATACTCCAGGCTCACTTCACCTCGATCGATTCGTTGTTGGAGTTTCGCCACGGGGTCAGTCAAGTTGTCGGAGAGATAGTTGATCGGCTCCTCGCTAAACGGCACATAACCTTGCTTGCGTACCGCAATCTGCGCGTGCATGGGCAGCGTTACCGAGGCGAGTGCCAGCATGCCGGCTGCGGCGGCAATCGGTCCCTCGCTCAGTAACTTTGGTCCCATGCGTCGATCACTCGTGCCCGGCACCCCGACGGGCGGCCTGCGTCTGTGGAGCAAGCTCTTCCGACAGCTTGCTTACGGCGGAGATCGCCCGGCTGCCACCGAGAGCGAAAAGCCAAAAGCGTTCCTGGTCGTGCTTTCCAATATCGGTCTGAAATAAGCCTTGCGACTTGTATTCGGCAACCAGCCAGTTGACAACAATGCCGTAGTTCAAGGCATCGTGAAACCCGAACGTCGTTCGGCGGTCGAAAATAAAGGCCGGGGTGTCAGCGGCCGTTCGTGTGAGCTCGTATTGGCTGCGCCCAGCAAACCTAGCCGCCTGTTCGTCATGATTGGCTGCCTCCGCGCCCAGACTCGCGGGCCGCTCGTTTTCAGGTAACCTGGCCACGGCTTGGAGTGCCAACAGCGTGGCCGCCTGATGGTGTCCGTGGGTTTCTTCGGTCGGTAGCAGCGCGAAGACAAAATCATAGTGCTCGCGCGCGAGCAGGTGGTCTAAGAATACGGAGACCAATCGCACATTCCACGCGCCGTTCGCCGCTTCCGCATCAACCGTGAACTGCTGGTCCTTTTGGTTCAGAAAATAGTGACGCCGGATCCCGAGGATTCGCCCGGCGCGAAGAGATTCCTGCTTGCGAATGGCAGGCAGGTGGCTGCGGCCGACCTCCTCGCGAGTCAGTTGGAGCCCGTAGATCTTCTCCGCCAGGGAGGAATATCGATAGCCGCCCTCGCCGTTGGTAATGACAACCTCGTCAACCGTGCCTCCCAGCTCACGGGCAATCCTGTAGGTGGTGGCGGCAAAATTATACTCATCGTCGGGATGCGCCACCACCAGCAGCACCTTGGGCGGGTGCGCAATAGCGGAAACGCACGACACCAAGACAACCACCGCCAAGCGCACTACACGAAATGGCGTCGCCGTCCGCTTCATCCGATCTTCTTAACCAGGGCGGGAGTAGATTCCTCGGGCTCGCGCGAATCGAAGCGCCTTGCCACAGCTGCGACCTGCTCGGCCACAAAATCGGCCAGGACGTGCAACCTACGGCCACCCGCAGCGCGGACAAAAAGGACGATCTTCAGATCGCGCATCGCCAGTCGCACAGATCTGGAGTAAATCGCATCTGACCGAGAGCGATAAAGCGGCCCGCCATTTCCCGCCAGAGGAAAACTCGCGTTCCCTCGTTTTTCGAGAACCACCAGACCCGTGCAGGGGCCAGAACCCACAAGCACGCGCTCGATTCTCTCGACCGCCGCCGAGAAACCGATTCGCGAATTTGCGATCTCGCTCACCGCGATTAGCGCTTCGACCGTGCTCACGTCATTGGCTGAATTAAATGAGTCTTGGATGTGTTTGGGGCTCACGCAACGCTCTCCTTTCTACGATTTCGGGCTAGGGCTCAGCCGCAACAACAGAATCGCTTTGGCTGAACAACCGCTCGTAGAAAGCCGTGTCGCATGAAATCACCTGCTTGTCTATCAAGATAATGGTGTTACTGCTCGTCTGTCAACGGTTTTCTCACCGCGTTGAAATGAAAAGGCTTAATCTGCTTTATAGCGAACGCTCAGCAGTCGCCCACCAACACCGGTTCGAATGAGCGGACAGTTTACACTACGACTATCGCAACCGCCTGAGTTGGGCCCACGGCCGGCAACTACGTCCACAAGGAATCTGATTGAAGCGCCCGACGGACGCTACGCGAGATCGACGGCGACGAGAGACCCTACGCGCAGCTCAGAGCGGAATCGAGATCCATAATCAGATCCTCGACATCCTCGAGGCCGACGGAAATTCGCACTAGGTCGGGTGTGATGCCCATTGCGGCGAGGGCCGCTGGAGGCACGGAAGCGTGTGTCATTGTCGTCGGATGCTCGATCAAGGATTCGACTCCGCCCAGCGATTCAGCCAAGGTAAACAGCCGCACTGCCTCTAGCAGACGGAAGGCCGCCGGTTGGCCGCCCTTCAGCCGGAATGAGAAGGTCCCGCCATAGCCTCGCATCTGCCGAATTGCTAAAGCATGCTGCGGATGTGACTCCAATCCGGGATGGAGAACACGAGCGATTTTCGGATGTGCCTCAAGCCAATGAGCCACCGCAAGTGCGTTCCGATTGTGCTCCTCCATGCGCACAGCCAACGTCTTAATGCCGCGGAGCACCAGAAAGCAGTCTTGCGGCCCGGCGCATGTCCCCATGGCGTTCTGGAGGAAACCAATTTTCTCGGCCAGTTCCGGATTGCGAACCACGGCTGCGCCACCGACTACATCGGAGTGACCATTGATGTACTTGGTGGTGGAGTGCACCACGATATCAACCCCGAATTCGAAGGGCCGCTGAAAGTACGGCGAAAGGAACGTGTTGTCACAGATTGCGATGGCATTGTACTGATGAGCGACGGCCGACACCGCCGCCAGATCCACCAGGTTCGTAAGCGGATTGGTAGGTGATTCGATCCACACCGCCCGTGCGCCCTCCGCCAATGACTTTTCGACTGCCGTCAGGTCGCCGAGATCGACATACACGGCCTCGATGCCAATCTCACGCAACACGGATTCGAGCAGCCGGTGAGTTCCTCCGTAAAGATCCGAGTGCACGACGATGCGCGCTCCGGCGCGAAACAGCATCAGGACCGTCATCTCAGCGGCCATCCCGGTTGCGAAGGCGAACCCGGCGGTACCACCTTCCAGAGCTGCCAGGCATGTCTCGAGCGTTCGCCGAGTGGGATTACCGCTGCGGGAGTAGTCAAACGGTCCCGGCCGGTTCACACCCTGGAATGCGAAGGTGGACGTTTGATAGATGGGCGGCATGACGGCGCCCAGATGATCGGCCGGTTCGTGCCCAGCGTGGATCGCGAGGGTGCGGAATTTCATCGTGCTGGGCTTAGACGATACCCTCAAATAGAATCGAACTCAAGTAACGCTCCCCGGAATCGGGTAGTATCACAACAATCGTCTTGCCTTCGAACTCCGGTTGGGAAGCGAGCCGCGCTGTGACCGCCGCGGCTGCACCGCTGGAGATTCCCGAGAGTATCCCCTCCTCGCGAGTCAACCGGCGAGCCGTTTCAATTGCCTCTTCGTTCGAGACAGTCTCAACCCGGTCTACAACAGTGAGATCAAGCGTTTCAGGAATGATTCCCGCGCCGATGCCCTGGATCTTGTGCGGGCCCGGTTTCAGCGCCTCGCCACGCAAAGTTTGCGAGATCACGGGGCTGCCGGCCGGCTCAACACCGACGGAAATGATCGGCTTGCGGCGATCCTGTTTGATGTAGCGCGAGACACCGGTGATGGTGCCTCCGGTTCCAATGCCGGAAACGAAGACATCTATGCCGCCTTCGGTGTCTTCCCAGATCTCAGGCCCGGTGGTTCGATAATGAATCTCGGGATTCGCCGGGTTCTTGAACTGCTGAAGCAGCACATAGTGGCGGGGATCGGAAGCGTAGATCTCCTCAGCCTTGGCGATAGCGCCCTTCATGCCGAGACTGCCCTCCGTGAGAATCAGTTTGGCGCCGAAAGCTGCGAGAACTTTGCGCCGCTCCAGCGACATCGTCTCCGGCATGGTGAGCGTAATGGCGTAGCCGCGGGCCGCCGCAACAAACGCCAGTGCGATACCAGTGTTCCCGCTAGTGGGCTCGATGAGTTCTTTCCCGGCTGTTAGGACTCCGCGCTTCTCCGCATCCCACACCATGGAAGCTCCGATGCGGCACTTCACGGAGTATGAGGGATTGCGGCCCTCGATCTTAGCCCAGACCGTTGCTTTGGAATGTCCAACGGTGTGGTTCAGCTTCACCAGCGGTGTCCTTCCAATACTGAGGGAATTATCGTCGAATCTCATTATGTCCGCCTTTACTCAGGTTTTCAGATCCTATATGCCTATACTAGATCGACAATGCGGTGATTGCAACTCGCATTCGATCGTGCCCACCGTTTCTTGAACCGGGGCAGCTAAAGACCGTACGAAACGCCTAAGGCGAACTGATGCCGCGCCTTCAAATAGACTCCCGGCAGGATCTCTCCTGCCGCCTGAGCTACGCCGAAGTCGATATTGAACTTGGCGTGTTCTGGCGAGGGAACGATGCGCGCCGCGTAGGTGATCGTCGTGGGGACGATGGCGCCGGGAAGGTCTTTCACCTCGCGCGGTTGCTGGGCAAACTCCGATCCCAAAATGACTTGGCTCTTCGCCGGCCCCTTCAGGACGAACGCCGCTGCGCCAAACAGACGGCCCTTGTACGCTGGGGCATTTCCCGCAAGACCGAACACGGAAGCGTTCGTCGCCTTGTAGCCGAGGTTCAACACCAGAGGCAGGTTCTTCACCTGTGTCACCGTTTTCGTGGCCGCCAGATAGAAGTCACTGTTGTAGTTGCTACTGTTCGAAAGGACGCCGGCTACGTTGCGTACCTGGGTCCGGACCACGAAGCCTGCCGAGAGCGCTGGTACCCAGTTGTTCTTCGCCACGTTTTCCGGAATCAGGTTGATCTTGCCATGTACGATGTTGAAGCCGCCCTTCCAGAGGCTGCTGAGGTCAGGCGTGGATCCTGCCTCATGAAAGGTTCGCGTGTAGCCGAATTCGGCCCGTCCAAATAGTCCCACGGTGACCGAACTGGTATGAAAGTCGCCGAGGACTTCGCCCGCGTTGAGGAAATGGTAAGCCAGCACGGGCTTTCCGATCCCGGTGTTCGGCGACGCGGCGGTATAAGCCAGTGGCGTAACGAATACACCTGTCTGGCCTTCCCAGTTTAAGCTCTGGGCCACCACCGGACAGCTGGAGCACAGGAGCCAGACGGCTCCCGCTCTCAATAGGGCGGTGCCCACCCCCTGATAAGTTCCTAAATAACTATTTCTTAGAGACATAGATTTTGCTTACCTTTCTTGAGCAAGCGGGCAGGCCCACACAGGGACTCATGCCCATGTCGCTCGGTGACCTGGAAAATCAGACTTCTGTTAGGTTTGTTTTCTGCCGTGCCTTAGGCGGCCTGGGCGGAAGCCAGCTCATGCCGCGAGGACGGCTATCGACAACAGCAGTGGACAAAAAGGCGAGACGAGGCTCGTGCGCGCGACATAAGTGCGCGCGGATGTTTCAGAAATTCAGGCCTGAATATTATCAAACTTCAGGCTAAGCTCATTGGCTCTACGTGTCAAGGAAAATATTCGCAAAGTCTATCGGGATTGGGGACATTGCCTCTTTATTGGCACAGATTGTGCGGTGGCAGACGCGTTAGTCCGAATTATGTTATTCTCGATAGAGAATAGTATCATTGTCCGACAGAGGCCGGTGCGTTGTTGCGCTTGGCTGAAGCAGCGGGCTAAAAACACTTGCAGACACTCTCCAAGCGGTGCAGATACGGGTTACGCGCTCTCTACCATCTGACGCGAGAGTATGGCCGTGGCGCAGTGCCAATTTCGCAGATTGCCGCGCAGGAAAACATCCCTCACAAGTTTCTGGAGGCCATTTTGCTGCAGTTGAGAAACCGTGGGATTGTCGAAAGCCAAAAAGGAAAAAAAGGAGGCTACTACTTGGCAGCGCGCCCTGACGCTATTACCATGGGCTCCATTATCCGCGCGATTGATGGCCCGCTAGCGCCTCTTCCTTGCGCCAGTGAGACAGCATTCCGGCGATGTCCAGAGTGTGCCGATGAGCAGAGTTGCGAAACGAGAATCCTGATGAAAGAAGTGCGGGATGCGATTGTAGCAATTCTGGATCAAAAAACGCTAGCGCAGGTGTGCGAGGGGAGTTTGAAAGAAGGAGTGCTGCGGTTTGACATTTGAAGCGCGCTCGCCCCGCTCGGTTCTGCGAGGGCGTTCCATTGAACATTCCCACGTGCAAGTCCGGGCGGTATCGAGCCCGGTCAAGCCGAGGCAGACAGCCTAGTATTTCCGCACTTTCGGGTCTACGCGGTCGGACCAGGCGTGAATTCCGCCGGTCAGGTTCAGCACCTTGGGGAATCCGGCTTGGCGCAGAAGCTGCACCGCCTTGGCGCTACGCGTTCCCATTTTGCAGAGGGCGACGATCTCCTGGCTGGCATCGAGCTCATTGACGCGGTCTGGCAGTTCGGGAAGAGGAATTAGATGCCCCCCGATATTGGAAATCTCATACTCGTGCTCCTCTCTTACGTCGAGCAGGAACAGGTTCTCACCGGCATCCAGCCGTTGCTTGAGTTCTTCCACTTGAATTCCGGGCACGCTCATCTCGGAGCCTCCTGCCTAGCGCCTTTGGTCCGGTTGCAAAATCGCGTACGGCCCATGTTAGCACAATATCCCAATGTCTATCAAGAAAGTAGGCTAAGCGTGCAAAGGTGGTTCCTCAAGGTTTCCGAACTCCTATTAAGCCTATGGGAGTATACTATTTATTTTCAATAGGATAGGACTTGCATCACCTTTCTTGCCGGGGTATAAAAGGAAGAATAAACCAAAGGAGACATTCTTGTGGCAGAAAATGTGACACAACAAGCCCTACGCGATCAGGCTGCCTTTCAACTGGCCAACGTTACCAAAACAGCCCCTCAGTATGGTGCGATTACCCCGCGTTGGCTGGTTCGTTTGTTGGACTGGAAGCCGCTCGAAGCCGGGACCTTTCGCCGCAACCGCGTGGACGAGGGCAAGGCCATCGAAGTCACGTGCGGGCAGGTCGAAGAGTCGACCTTGCCGAAGACATACGTGCAGTATGAGGAGAATCCCAAGGAATACAAACTGAGCGCGATCAACGCGGTGCTCAACGTCCATACACGTGTCTCGGATCTGTTCAGCAAACCGTACGACCAGACCGCGGAACAGCTCCGCCTCATCATCGAGAACGTCAAAGAGCGGCAAGAGAGCGAGCTACTCAACAACGCCGACTATGGATTTCTGCACAGTGTTCCACTGGCACAGCACCTCAAAACTAGAGCGGGTGTTCCCACGCCAGATGACCTCGACGACCTGATCACTAAGGTCTGGAAAGAGCCGTCATTTTTCCTGGCTCACCCGCGCACCATCGCCGCGTTCGGTCGCGAATGCACGTTTCGTGGCGTGCCCCCGCCGACCGTAAACCTGTTCGGTAGCCCATTTCTGACTTGGCGCGGGCTCCCGCTGGTTCCCACCGACAAGATTCACATCAGGAGCAAAGACAACAAGACCAAGATCCTGCTGCTGCGCGTTGGAGAGCGAAAACAAGGATGCATCGGACTGTTTCAGCCCGGCCTCCCCGGCGAACAGAGTCCGGGCTTGTCGGTCCGCTTTATGGGTATCAGTACCGAAGCCATTGCTTCCTATTTGATCTCGCTGTACTGCTCGACATCCGTGTTGACCGACGATGCGATCGCCCTGCTCGAGGACGTCGACGTGGGACACTACCATGAGTACAAATGAGGCGGAGACCGTACCCGCGACAATTCCAAACTGGGTGAGTGCGTTGAAGGGAGTGGAAGGCTTGCCTGCGGGTTTGCCTGATCCTGCGGTCCTCGCGCGCATGGCCAATGAGTTTTTCACGGCCGTGGGTGGAGCGGAGCAGATAGCGGCGACCGTGGACGATCCTGCGCCACAGCCGGTTCCCGCCGCACCGATTGCATCCGCCGCTCCGCCAGCCCCAGCGCCATCCGTGTCAGCAGTTCCGGGCGGGCCCGGTGCGGTTCCTGCCCCTGCGGGAGTGCCTTTTTCGTTTCTGGAGGAGGCCCGGCCGCGTTTTCCGGAGCCCGAAGCCGTGCCGCCCGCTCCCAACCCGTTCGCGGAACCGTTGGAGGAATTCACTCCGCGTGGATTGGACGGCGGCGCTCCACCGGCGCAGGCCGCGGAGGTTCCTCTGCCACCGATGCCTACAGTTCCAGGCGCGCTCGGAAAAGTGGATTCGTCCGCAGTGCCGACGTTTTCGTTTCTGGAGGAGGCCCGGCCGCTTTTCTCGTCTCCGCCGACGGTCCCAGGACCCGTTCCTTCTCAGTCCGAGCCTCCTGCTCCGAACTTGTCGCCGGGCCCTTTCGACGCGGAGATCATCAAGAAGGATTTTCCGATCCTGCGGGAACGCGTGAACGGTCGGCCGCTCGTCTGGCTGGACAACGCCGCAACCACGCAAAAGCCGCAGAGCGTCATCGATCGCCTGAGCTACTTTTACGCACACGAAAATTCCAACGTGCATCGCGCTGCGCATGAAGTGGCGGCGAGAGCCACGGATGCCTATGAGAGCGCCCGCGAAAAGGTCCGGCGCTTTCTCAATGCCTCAGCTCCGCGCGAAATCATTTTTGTGCGTGGCACCACCGAGGGCATCAATCTGGTGGCCCAAAGCTGGGGACGCCAGAACGTCAATAAAGATGACGAAATTGTCATCACGTGGCTGGAACATCACGCCAACATCGTGCCTTGGCAGATGCTCTGCGCCGAGAAGGGCGCGCAGCTGCGCGTAGCTCCCGTAGACGATCGC
>Ga0326727_10010465_pt1 | contig 22077 bp, 20 predicted proteins | sample MB2enrmetagenome_FD_207643 | JGI IMG/M metagenome (GOLD analysis project Ga0326727, IMG submission 207643) | Lab enriched peat soil microbial communities from McLean, Ithaca, NY, United States - MB29MY | ecosystem: Environmental > Terrestrial > Soil > Wetlands > Peat | place: USA: New York...
CGCCGTGGCGTCCTACATCCTGATCTATCACACCGTGTTCGGATTTGCCGCCCGCGTCGCCGGGGGCAACATTCGCGCCGCCAGAATCGTGGGCCTCGGCGTCGGCAAGCTGATTTTGACCATCTGTTTTCTCGCGGGCGCCTCGGCCGGCCTTGCCGGTATGGTCGAGGTCGCCGCCGTGCAGGGCCGCACCAACGCCAATCTGGCGGCGGGCTACGGCTTCACCGGTATCCTCGTCGCGTTCCTGGCGCGGCAAAATCCGCTCGCGATCATTCCGGTGGCGATCCTGCTCGGCGGCATCAGCGCCAGCGGCGGGCTGCTGCAGCGCCGGCTCGGCCTGCCCGACGCTTCCGTTCAGGTGTTGCAGGGAACTATCTTCGTGTTCGTTCTGGCGAGCGATGCGCTCTACGGACGAATTGGCTTCCTCAAGGGCAGGTCCTGACATGGCGGATGGAACGATCGGATTGTGGACCGTCCCGCTCGCGGTATTTGGCGGTGCGATCCGCGTCTCCACGCCATTTCTGTTCGTCAGCCTTGGCGAATGCATTACCGAGCGCTCGGGCCGCATCAATCTCGGCCTCGAAGGCACGCTGGTAATGGGCGCGATGAGCGCCTACGGCATCTCCTATCTGACCGGCTCGCCGTGGATCGGTGTTTTGGCCGCCGGCGTGACCGGCGCCCTGCTCGGCGCGCTGCATGCCGGCATCTGCTCGCTGCCGCGCGTCAATGACATCGCGGTCGGCATCGCACTGATGCTGTTCGGAACCGGCCTTGCGTTCTATCTCGGCAAGCCGCTGATCGAACCGACGGCGCCGCGGCTACCCGCGATCGACTTCGGCTGGTGGAGCGATGTGGCGCAGGTTCGCGCCGCGCTTCGGATCAACGTGCTGTTCCTGATCGGCGTCGCGCTGGCTCCGATTCTGTACTGGGCGTTTCGAACGACACGCTGGGGCTTGTTGATCCGCACCGCCGGCGAGAGTTCGGATGCCGCGCGCGCCATGGGACATTCCGTTCTCTTGATCCGGCTGCGGGCGACCATGGCCGGCGGCTTTCTCGCCGGCATCGGCGGATCGTTCCTGTCGCTATTCTATCCCGGCAGCTGGAACGAAGGCCTTTCCAGCGGCCAGGGCATTACCGCGGTCGCGTTGGTGATCTTCGCGCGGTGGGATCCGATGCTGTGTCTGTGGGCCTCGCTCGCCTTCGGCGGCGCGGCGGCGCTGGGGCCGGCGCTGCAGTCGGTCGGCGTCACCTCGGGATATCACCTGTTTAATGCCGCCCCCTACATTCTGACGCTGGCGATCATGATCATCACCTGCTCGCCGAAACGCACCCTGACCGGCGCGCCCGCCGAGCTTTCGATCACCCGATGAACCGGTAACGACAGACGAGACATTGACATGGCCGAACGCTATCTGAAGTCCGAGCCCTACGCATGGCCCTATAATGGCGACCTGCGTCCCGAAAACACCGCGCTGATCATCATCGACATGCAGACCGACTTCTGCGGCGTCGGCGGCTATGTCGATAAAATGGGATATGACCTGTCGCTGACGCGCGCGCCGATCGAGCCGATCAAGCGGCTGCTCGCGGTGATGCGCGGCCAGGGGTTCCACATCATCCATACCCGCGAGGGTCATCGTCCCGATCTCACCGACCTGCCCGCCAACAAGCGCTGGCGGTCGCGCCAGATCGGCGCCGGAATCGGCGACCCCGGCCCATGCGGTCGCGTGCTGGTCCGGGGCGAGGCCGGCTGGGAGATCATTCCCGACCTGGCGCCGCTGCCCGGGGAGCCGATCATCGACAAGCCCGGCAAGGGATCGTTCTGCGCCACCGATCTGGAGCTGATGCTGCGGCTGCGCGGGATCGAGAACATCGTTCTTACCGGCATCACCACCGATGTCTGCGTCCACACCACCATGCGGGAGGCCAACGATCGCGGCTTCGAATGCGTCCTGATCGAGGACTGCTGTGCGGCCACCGACAAGAGCAATCACGACCACGCGCTGAAAATGATCAAGATGCAGGGCGGCGTGTTCGGCGCGGTCGCCAATTCCAGCGCGCTGATCGGAGCCCTTTCGTGATCATCGGCGAAACGCCTCTGCCGGCTGGCGCGCTCGGCGTCGATGCCATCGGCATGACCATGCGGTTCGGCGATTTTGTCGCCTTGGACAAGGTCGAGCTGAAGGTTCGTCCCGGCTCGTTCCATGCGCTGCTCGGCGAGAACGGCGCCGGCAAGAGCACGCTGGTGAAATGTATCATGGGCTATTATCGCCCGACCGAGGGCAACGTGCTGGTCGGCGGACGCGAACAGGCGATCGCCAATCCGAAGGACGCCCACGCGCTCGGGCTTGGCATGGTCTATCAGCATTTCACGCTGGTGCCGGCGATGACGGTGGCTGAAAACCTGGTGCTGGCGCGCGACGACGTCCCCGCCGTCGTAAACTGGACCAGGGAGAAGAAGGCACTGGAGGCGTTCCTGGCGCGCATGCCGTTCAAGGTGCCGCTCGACTTCAGGGTTTCCGACATTTCCGCCGGCGAGCGGCAAAAATGCGAGATCCTCAAGCAGCTCTACCTCAAGCGGCGCTTTTTGATCCTTGACGAGCCAACCTCGGTGCTGACGCCGGGTGAAGCCGACGAGGTTCTGGGGATGCTGCGCGGCATGGTCGTCAATGACGGCCTGACCATTCTGATGATCACGCATAAATTCCGCGAGGTAATGGCGTTCGCCGACGAGGTCACGATCCTGCGTCGCGGCAAGCAGGCGGGCCATGGCAGGGTTGCCGATCTTACACCCGACAGCATGGCCCGCATGATGATCGGCGCCGAGCAACTGACGGTTCAGCCGGCGCGCGTCGGAAATGTCGGCGAGGCCCGGCTCGAACTGACAAAACTCAACGCGCTCGACGATGCCGGCGCGGTCGCGGTCCACGAGGTTTCGCTGGCTGTCCGTGGCGGGGAAATCGTCGGCATCGCCGGGGTGTCCGGCAATGGCCAGCGCCAGCTCGTCGAGGTGCTGGCCGGCCAGCGCCAGGCCGAAAGCGGCGAAATCCGCGTCGCCGGCACCCTCTATCATGCCCACCGCGAGGAAATGCGCCGCCACAAGATGTCGCTGCTGCCGGAGGAGCCGTTGAAAAACGCCTGCGTCGGCGGCATGAGTGTCGCCGACAATATCGCCTTCCGCGAATTCGACCGCGCCCCATTCGCAAGCGGCGGCTGGTGGCTCAACCGCGCCGCGTTTCGCGCCGACGCCGAAAAGAAGATCGGGCAATACAGGATCAAGACCCGCACGCCCGACACGCCGATCGCCGCGCTGTCCGGCGGCAACGTGCAGCGCGCGGTGCTGGCGCGCGAACTCGGCGGCGACGTCGAGGTGCTGATCGCCGCCAATCCCTGCTTCGGGCTGGATTTTGCCGCGGTCGCGCAGATTCACGCCGAGATCATGGCCGCACGAAACCGAGGTGCCGCGGTGTTATTGGTGAGCGAGGACCTCGACGAGCTGCTTGAACTGTCCGATCGCCTGGTCGTGATGTTTCACGGAGAACTGGTCTATGAGGCCCGCGCCAGCGAGGCCAACCTCACCGAGATCGGACGGCATATGGCAGGGCACTGATCGGCTTCATCGACGCGCTGTTTGGATTCTGCGACGGCAATTGCCAGCCCATTGCTAAGCAATGGGTCCGTTGCATGGCGGCGATCCCGGCAGGCGCGAGCTGTACCGGCCTTCCGCATCGGATCCATCCGCCAGCGAGAAAAAGCCGCCATCGGTTTCTTTGCATGGGGTTGTTTTCGATAATTTTGCTGTCCTGTCCCGGTGCCTCGACCCGAACCTGAATTGATCGGGCTATAGGCGGCGGCGCGGCAAGCTGATAGCGTTTTCGCCTTGGATCGGCGTTCAAAAAACAGGGACCGCAGCATGGACAACCGCAGCGACATTTGGCGAGGCGTCGACGCGATCAAGTCGCGCTTCATCGATCTCAGCGACAAGGTCTGGGCGATGCCGGAGGTGTGCTATACCGAGGCGCGCTCCGCCGCCGAACATCTGGCCGAGTTGCGCCATCAGGGGTTCCGCATCACCGAGAGCGTGGCCGGCATTCCCACGGGCCTGATGGGCGAATGGGGTGCGGGCGGCCCCGTCATAGCCTTCCTCGGAGAATACGACGCCCTGCCCGGCCTCAGCCAGGAAGCCGGCGTTGCGGAGCCCCGCCCGCTGGAGGCAGGCGGCCACGGCCATGGCTGCGGCCACAATCTGCTCGGCTCGGCCGCGCTGCTGGCGGCGACGGCCCTGAAGGATTGGCTCGCTGTCCATAGGGTGCCGGGACGCGTGCGCTATTACGGTTGCCCGGCGGAGGAAGGCGGCGCGGCGAAAGCCTTCATGGTTCGCTCCGGGGCCTTCGAGGACGCCGATATCGCCATCACCTGGCACCCCAACAGCTTCTGGGAGGTGACGGTGACGCCGTCGCTTGCCAACACGCGGGCCGATTTCATCTTCACCGGCCGCACCTCGCATGCCGCCGCCTCGCCTCATCTCGGCCGAAGCGCCCTCGACGCGGTCGAACTGATGAATGTCGGCGTGAACTATATGCGCGAGCACATGCCGAGCGACGCGCGCATCCATTATGCCGTGCTCGACACCGGCGGTATCGCTCCCAACGTGGTGCAGGCCCACGCCCGCGTGCGCTATTCGATCCGCGCCCGCGACCTGCCCGGCATGAATGAGCTGGTACAGCGCGTCCACAAGGTCGCCCAAGGGGCTGCGCTGATGACCGAGACAAGCGTGGAGATGAAGATCATTTCCGCCGTCTCCAACCTTTTACCCAATACCCCGCTCGAGCAAGCCCTCTACCGCGTCATGGAGGAACTCGGCCCGCCTCATTTCGACGAAGCGGACAAGGAATTCGCCGCAAAAATCCGCTCCACCCTGACCGAGCAGGAGATCGCTTCCGTCTATCGCGCGATCGGAATGGAGCCGACCGACCGGCCGCTGGCTGATTTCCTCGTGCCCCTGGACGCCAGGCGCAACCCGCAGATCGGCTCAACCGATGTCGGCGATGTCAGCTGGGTGGTGCCGACCGTGCAGGTCCACGCTCCAACCGTCGCCATCGGCACCCCGTTTCACACCTGGCAGGTGGTGGCGCAGGGCAAGAGTCCGGCCGCCCATAAGGCTATGGTGCAGGCCGCCAAGGCCATGGCGGGGCTTGGCGTCAAGGCACTGACGGAACCTGATCTGATCACCGCCGCCAAGGCCGACCTTAGGAAGCGTACCGCCCGGACACCCTACGTTAGCCCGCTCCCGGACGACATTGCGCCGCCGCTGGACATGTCCCTGAGCTGATCGGGCGAACAAATTTTCCGCAGTGCAAGGCCGTTGAAACGCGCTTTGGCGCGTCAATACCGCCGGACTGCCGAAGCGATGTGCGGCAGCAATGACCTTTTGCTCAAGGAACAATCAAAAAACTTACCGCGTCTATGCCGCGGAAGTTGACCTGCAGGGCATTAGGTGTGCCATCCTGTCTGAACGCTCGGCGCGGCTGCAGCCCGGCCGCTGACAACGACACGCGAACCAAACGAGGCGACGATGCTGGATAATGAATTGCAAGCCATGATCGATGGGGTGAAGGACGGCCGCATGGATCGCCGCGCCTTCGTTTGGCGCATGATCGGTCTTGGCCTCACCGCTCCCATGGCAACCCAGCTGCTTGCCATCGGCGGCGTCGCGATGGCCCAGAGCCCGTCACCATATCAGCCGACCAAGCGCGGCGGCGGCGGTCCGTTGAAGCTGCTCTGGTGGCAAGGGCCGACCCTGCTCAATCCCCATTTCGCCACCGGAACCAAGGACCAGGACGCCTCGCGAATTTTCTACGAGCCGCTCGCCAGCTGGGATCTCGACGGCAATCTCAATCCCATTCTCGCGGCGGAAATTCCCTCGATCCAGAATGGCGGCCTGGCCGCGGATGCCAGATCGGTGATCTGGAAGCTCAAGCCCGGCGTCAAATGGCACGACGGCAAAGCCTTCACTGCCGACGACGTCGTATTCACCTGGGAATACGCCGTCGATCCCGCTACCGCGGCGGTGAGCATCGCCGTCTACCGAGATGTCAAAGTCGAAAAGGTCGACGATCTTACGATCCGCGTGCTGTTCGACAAGCCGACCCCCTTCTGGGCCAACGCCTTTGTCGGCGCCTATGGTTGCATCATGCCCAAACATCTGTTTACGGAATACAAAGGCGCGAAGTCGCGCGAGGCCCCCGGTAACCTGGCGCCTGTCGGTACCAGTCCCTACAGATTCGTCGAATTCAAGCCGGGCGATCTCATCCGCGGCGAGATCAACCCCGACTACCACATGCCGAACCGCCCCTACTTTGACACGATCGAATTGAAGGGCGGCGGCGATGCCGTCTCGGCGGCGCGCGCCATTATCCAGACCGGCGAATACGACTACGCCTGGAACATGCAGGTGGAAGACGAGATCTTGCTGCGGCTTGAAAAGGGCGGCAAGGGCAAGACCATTTACGCGGTGGGCGGCGACATCGAATTCATCGCCGTCAACTTCACCGATCCGAATACCGAGGTCGACGGCGAGCGTTCCTCAATGAAGACCAAGCATCCGCTGCTCTCCGATCCTGCGGTTCGCAAGGCGCTTGCGCTGCTGGTCGACCGGGATTCCATCCAAAAGGCGATTTACGGCCGCGCCGGGCGCACCACCGCCAATTATCTGAACGGGCCCAAACAATTCGTCTCGAAAAATACCGCTTGGGAGTTCAGCGTCGAAAAGGCTGCCAAGCTGCTTGACGACGCGAGCTGGAAACCCGGCGCGGACGGCATTCGCGAAAAGGACGGAAAAAGACTGAAGCTGCTCTACCAGACCTCGATCAATGGTCCGCGCCAGAAGACCCAGGCCATCGTCAAGCAGGCCTGCCAGAAAGCAGGGATCGAAGTAGAATTGAAATCGGTCGTCGCCTCGGTCTTCTTTTCCTCCGATGTCGCCAATCCCGATACCTATGCCAAGTTCTACTCCGACATCGAGGAGTTCCAGATCCCGATGACGCAGCCCGACCCTGCCCTGCTGATGCGCCGCTATCACTCCCGCGAAGTCGCCACCAAGGAGAACAAGTGGCAGGGCCAGAACTTTCCGCGCTGGGTCAACAAGGATTTCGACGCGGCGATCGACGCGGCGGAGGCGGAAACCGATCCGATCAAGCGCGCGGCACTCTACATCAAGACCAATGACATCATGTGGCAGGACAATGTGATGATCCCCGTGATGCATCGCCTCAAGGTCGGTGCCAGCGCCAACGCGCTGCGCCCGATCATGAGCGGTTGGGCTAACGATCTGGACAATCTGCAGGACTGGTATCGGGAGACGTGAGTACCGGCGCGGACGGATGACTTCCACATGAGCCAGTTTTTGCTGCGCCGCCTGTTGATCGCCGTTCCGAGCCTGCTCGGCATTTCGCTCGTCCTGTTCACGGTACTTGCGCTCGCGCCCGGCGATCCCTTCTCGGAATTGGCGACCAATCCCAATGTGCCGCCCGAAGTGGGCCTCGCGCTTCGGGCCAAGTTCGGCCTCGATGATCCGATCTATCTGCGCTACCTGCACTGGCTGGTTGCCATGGCGCAGGGCGATTGGGGCTTTTCCTTTGTCAGCCGGATGAACGTCGACAGCCTCATCTTGCAGCGGCTGCCCACCACGCTGTTCGTGATCGGCTCCTCGCAGGTGCTGGCGCTGCTGATTGCGATTCCGGTCGGCGTCTATGCCGCAACCCGGCCCTATTCGCTTTTCGACCAGATCGCCAACGTGCTCGCCTTCATCGGCTTTTCGCTCCCGACCTTCTTCACCGGCATCCTGTTCATCCTGATCTTCTCGATCAGGCTGGACTGGCTGCCCTTCGTCTATACGACCGACATCCATGCAACCGGAGTGCACTGGCTCATCGAAGAGGTACGGCAGGCCATCATGCCCGTCATGGTGCTTGGGCTGTTTCAGGCGGCCTCGATGACCCGCTTCGTGCGCTCGGCCATGCTGGACGTGATCCGCCTCGATTACGTCACCGCCGCCCGCGCCAAGGGATTAGGACAGGCCAGGGTGATCGTCCGGCACGCGATGCGCAACGCGATGATCCCGGTCGTCACCCTGATCGCGCTGCAGATTCCCGCGGTGTTCGGCGGCGCCATCGTCACCGAACAGATCTTCCGCATTCCCGGCATCGGCTCGCTGCTGATTACATCGATTCTATCCAACGACACCCCGGTCGTGATGGCCGTGACCTTCGTATTCGCTTGCCTGGTGGTGCTCTTCAACCTCATCGCGGATGTTCTGTATGGATGGCTTGACCCTCGCATCACCCTCCGCTGAGCGGCGCACCTATTCGCCCTGGCGCGAGACCTGGCGGCGCTATCGCCGCCACAAGCTTGCGGTCGTTGGCGCGTTCCTCCTGCTCGCGCTGGTCGCGGCGGTGGTGTTGGGACCCTTCCTGTGGCGGGTCGCTATCGACGATATCGATTTTGCCGCCACCCTCCAGGGCCCCTCGCTCGCCCACCCCTTCGGCACCGACGATCTGGGTCAGGATCTGCTCGCGCGCATGATCTATGGCGGGCGCATCTCGCTCGCCGTCGGCCTCGCGGCGATGATGGTCTCGGTGATTGTCGGCACGCTGATCGGCGCACTCGCCGGCATGTCGCGCGGTGCGCTGGGTCATGCGCTGATGTGGCTGACCGATCTGTTCCTCTCGCTGCCGCAATTGCCGCTGCTGTTGCTCCTCATCTACCTGTTCCGCGATGGGCTCAAAGCCGTGTTTGGCCCCGAGGGCGGCATCTTCATCCTCGTCGTGCTGGTAATCGGCGGGCTGCGCTGGATGCCGGTCGCCCGCCTCGTGCGCGCCCAGTTTCTCTCGCTGCGCGAGAAGGAATTTGTGGAGGCCGCCCGCGCGCTCGGCGCCAGCCAGGCGCGGCAGGTGATCCGTCATATCTTGCCCAATGCGCTGGGACCGGTGATCATTGCCGGGACGATCGATGTCGCCGCCGCCATCATCGCCGAATCCACACTGTCCTTTCTCGGCCTGGGCTTTCCACCGGATACGCCTACCTGGGGGCGTCTGCTCTACGACGCCAAGGACTACCTCGACATTGCCGCCCACTGGGCCTTGTTTCCGGGCGGCGCCATCTTCATCGCGGTCGTCTCCATCAACTTCGTCGGTGACGGCTTGCGCGATGCGCTCGACGCCCGAAAGGTGATCTGATGGCGCCCTTGCTGGAAATTAAGGGCCTCAAGACCCACTTCGCCACGGACGACGGCATCGTCAGGGCGGTCGACGGCGTCGACATTACCATCGACAAAGGCGAGACGCTCGGCGTGGTGGGGGAGTCCGGCTGCGGCAAGACCGTGACGGCGATGTCGATCCTGAAGCTGATTGCCATGCCGCCGGGCCGCATCGTCGAGGGCCAGATTATGTTCGAAGGCCGCGACCTCGTGCCGCTCGCCAGCCGCGAGATGGATGAGGTCCGGGCCAAGCAGATCGGCTTCATTTTCCAGGAGCCCATGACCTCGCTCAATCCGGTGCTCTCCATCGGCGAGCAGATCGCGGAAAGCCTGCGCCGGCATGAAGGGCTTTCGAGAAATGATGCGCTCGACCGCACGGTGGAGATGCTCAAGCTGGTGCAGATCCCGAATGCCGGGGGACGCGTGCATGATTACCCGCATCAGTTCTCGGGCGGCATGCGCCAGCGCGTCATGATCGCCATCGCGCTGGCCTGCAAGCCCAAGCTCGTCATTGCCGACGAGCCCACCACCGCGCTCGACGTCACCATCCAGGCACAAATCCTCGATCTGTTGCAGGACATGAAAGAGCGCTTCGGCATGGCGGTAATGCTGATCACCCACGCCATGGGTGTGGTGGCCGAAACCGCGCAACGCGTGGTGGTGATGTATGCCGGCAAGGTCGTCGAAGAGGCCGGCGTCGACAGCCTGTTTGAGGATCCGCGCCATCCCTATACCCAGGGTCTGATCCGGTCCATTCCGCGGATCGACCTCAACGGCGGACAGAAAATCCGACTGGAAGCGATCGGCGGATCGGTGCCGATCCTGATCAATCCCCCGCCCGGTTGTCGGTTCGCCCCCCGCTGCCGCCACGCCATGAGCGTCTGCACCGTGAATGAGCCGGTGTTGCGCGAGGTCGCCCCCGGCCATCGCATGGCCTGTCATCTCGGGGCGACGCCATGAGCGAACCTTTGCTGCAAGTCAGCGATCTCAAGATGCATTTTCCCGTCCTCGGCGGGCTGTTGTCGCGCGAGGTGGGGAGCGTTCATGCCGTGGACGGCGTATCGTTTGCGGTCTATCGCGGCGAAACGCTGGGGCTGGTCGGTGAATCCGGTTGCGGCAAGTCCACCACGGGCCGCTGTGTGTTGCGCCTCATCGAGCCGACCTCGGGCGAGATCATGTTCGACGGGCAGGACGTACTTAGCCTGAGCGGAAGCGATTTGCGTGCCTTGCGGCGCAAGATGCAGATCGTATTTCAGGACCCTTTCGCTTCCCTTAATCCGCGCATGACGATCGGCGCCATCCTCGGCGAAGCGCTGACGATCCACAAGCTCGGCGGCGCGGCGGCCGAGCGGGAGGATCGCGTGGCGAGCCTGCTTGTCAAGGTCGGGCTGAAGGGCGAGCACATGCGCCGCTATCCGCATGAATTTTCCGGCGGCCAGCGCCAGCGCATCGCGATCGCGCGCGCGCTTGCGGTCGAGCCCGCCTTCATCGTATGCGACGAGCCGGTTTCGGCGCTCGACGTGTCCATCCAGGCGCAGGTGATCAATCTGCTGGAGGATTTGCAGAGCGAGTTCAACCTCACCTACCTGTTCGTGGCGCACGACCTCTCCGTGGTGGAGCATATCTCCGATCGCGTGGCGGTCATGTATCTAGGCCGCATCGTCGAACTCGCCAAAGCCAGCGATCTCTACCGCAATCCCCAACACCCCTATACGCAAGCCCTGCTCTCCGCCGTGCCGGTGCCGGACCCGAAGGTGAAGCGGAAAAGAATCCGCCTCAAAGGCGATGTGCCAAGCCCGATGAACCCGCCGAAAGGCTGCCATTTTCATACGCGCTGTCCCATCGCCGAGCCACGCTGCCAGCAAACGGCACCCGCGCTGAAGCAAGGCAACGACGGGCATTTCGTGGCTTGCCATCTGGCTTGACGCGATCGAGACACATCCTTCACCGTTGCGTATTGCAGGCGGATGGCGGAGGCGTCATCGCATCACTTAGGGAATGTAGTAAAGAGGGTTAGGCACTTTGAATGTCAGATCGGAAAAGCCACCGGTCAGATCGCTCTGCTAGTCGCCGACGCTGCTGGATCGGACAGACCGACCGGAGCACCCTGGCGCTCCGCCCGTGCTTCGGATCGTGTCCGCGACGACTTACACTTGTCGACATTTCGGACAACGAGAAGCGCGCGGGCACCGGGGCGCACGCGCGCTAATACTGGCCGCCCCTGGGGAACAAAACATTAGGCAGCCTTAGCCGCTTTTACCGCTTCGTTCGACAACAGCATCACAGCCGATGCCGTGTTCGAGATCGGAATGTGATACGAGCGGCGCAACTCCTTCACTTGCCCCTGCATCGCCGCGCGTGCCGCGATCCAGCACATCAACTCCACGCCTTGCGCGCCGGCCTTTTCGACGACATCAAGCGCCGAATATTTAGTCAGCACGGAGACGTCGCCCGCGATCGCATCCAAACATTCTTGATCGAAATCCTTATTGATGAAGCCCGCCCTCTCACCGTCGAGCTGGTGCGACAGGCCGCCGCTGCCGACAACGAGCACCTTCACGTTCTCACCATAGGATTCGATCGCCCGGCCGACCGCCCGGCCGAGATCGTAGCACCGCTTCGGACCCGGCAACGGATGCTGGATCGAATTGATGGCGATCGGCACGATACGCACCGGCCAATTGCTGTCCGGATAAATCAGAAGCATCGGATTGGTGATCGCGTGATCGACCGACATTTCCTGACACATGACGGGATCGAAGCCGTCCGCGACAATACCGTTGATGATATGCCACGACAATTTAGCGTCGCCCTTGAACGACGGCGTCGTCGGAATGCCCCAGCCCTCGTCCTCGCTGCTGTATTCGGACGCTGCACCCACGGCGAAGATCGGCAGCTTGTCGAGAAAGAAGTTGAGACCGTGGTCGTTGTAGAAGAACACCACGACGTCAGGCTTTTCCTTGCCGATCCACTCGCGCACCGGCGGGAAGGCGTCGAAGAACGGTTTCCAGTACGGCTCGTTCTGCTGCTTTTTCGCAATGGCGTTGCCGATCGCCGGCACGTGCGACGTAAAGAAACCTCCGATGATTCGAGCCATTATTGCCTCCCTGCGTCCAAAAGTTTCTGTTTGAATGCTTCGACCGACATGCCGGTCTGCTGTGCGCCGATGTCCTGAACGCTGAGGCCGAGAATGCCGGCGAGCTTGGCCAGATAGTAAGCGTTGCCACCGGCCTCGATCATCTTCAGCACGCTGCCGGTGGCGAGCGCCGCACGCTGTTCGGCCGTCAGCTTGTACTTGTCGAAGTACGCGCCCTGGTCGGCGAGGAATTCCTTGCGGTTTTCGGGATCGTTGAAGGAGTAGCACATCTTGTTGAGCTGGTAGCCCTTGGCCGCCTGCTCTCCGTCAAACACCGTGGTGCCTGCGATTTTACGTTTTTGCGCCATGACGCTCCTCCCTTTTGTCTAGCAACCTTATTGGGTCGATTTTTTCGCGTGCGATCTTGACCCTGCGCAACAGGGCAAAGTCCTTGCGAGCCTGCTCGCCGTCAGTTTCCTGGCCGCGTCTTGCTTTGGATCAAGTTCGGTACGAGCCGATTGGGCAATATCTTATATTGCGTTGCGAAATAAACGCTCAAATTCTGATGCTTGCCATGAGCCAATTCGATCATTTGGATCTCGACGGTCATCTTTTACGGTTGCTGTTGGCTGTTATCGAGGAGGGCTCGATTACTCGCGCCGCTCAGCGGCTGGACGTCACGCAGTCGGCCGTCAGTCATTTGCTCGACAAGCTGCGCGCGATCGTCGGCGATCCGCTGTTCGTAAAGTCGGGGCGGGGCATTGTCCCGACCGCGCATGCGCAGGCCCTGGCCGTCCGCGCCCGCGCCCTGCTCGACGAGATGCGCAGCTTCAGCAACGCTACCGGCTTCGATCCCGCCACCCTGTCAACGCAGGTCACGATCGCAGCCAACGATCTACAACGCGATCTACTGCTGCCATCGCTGCTACGTTTCGTCCGCGCGCAGGCGCCGGGCTTCGCACTGCGGGTAATTCGATCCGGCGTACCGACGGTGGAGATGCTGCGTGACGAGCATTGTCAACTGGTCATCTCTCCGCGCCCACCCGAGGGCACCGATATCCTGCAGAAGCGTCTGTTTGAGGACCGATATTGCGTGTTCTATGATGCCACTCAGCGCGAGGCTCCGCGGACGGCCGAAGAATACCTCGCCGCCGAGCACGTGACGGTACTGTATGAGCCGCGGCGCCAGCTTGATATCGATGACGTACTCGCCGAGCGCGGGGTGAAACGCCGCTTTGTCGTCCAGGTCCCGGGCTTCGCCGGGATCGGCCCCTTCCTTCGCGGCAGCCCATCGATCGCGACGCTGCCGAGCCTGCTGCGCGCCCACATGCTGCGGGGCTTCGCCATCGCGCCGGTGCCGATCGACTGCCCGCCGATGCCCATGTACATGGTCTGGCACCTTCGCCACCACGCCGACCCGGTGCATCGCTGGTTGCGCCAGCAGCTCGAGAGTCTGGTGACGCCCGCCCTCGCAGCTGCAACCGAGGCATGCGAGCTTCAGACGCCGACATCCCTCGCAATCGCACGACGGTAGTCGCGCGGATTTCTGCCGGTGCGTCGTTTGAAAAACCGGCAGAAATACGCCGGGTCCTCGAAGCCTAGTTCGAACGCAAGCTTCGAGATCGGAGCCGCGATGTAAGTCAGGCGGCGGCAGGCCTCGCGTGCAAGCCGCGCATGAACCAGGTCGAGCGCGGCTTTACCGGTCTCCGCGCGCGTCAGCCGGTTGAGCCGCTCGGGCGTCAATCCCAGTTCGTCCGCATAGCGCGCGACCGGCCAATGCTCGCGGTGATGGGTTTCGACCAAAACCATGAAGCGCGTAAAGAGAGCGTGACCGCCGCCGCGCGCGCTGCGTGTCAGGATTGCGCCCTGCCGCGCCAGTCGCCAGATGATCGCGCGCGCCAGCCACAACGGCACCGGTGAACCGGCCGCATCGGCCGAAGCGAACTCCTCGGCCAGGTCTTCGAACAGCTTCGCGATGCGACGGGTGGCTGCCGCCGAGCTTTCGAAATGCAGCACGCGCGGTCCGGCAAACAGCTCGCGCAGCGCCTGCCCGGTCGCCGGCAAATCGCCCTCGATCACTGCACTCGGATTGAATGTCAGCACTTGTCCTTCGGTGTCGGATGAGAAGCGAAAAGCGTGTACGACCCCGGGAGGCACCACGATCGCTACCGGCCCCTCGCACCTTTCCCGCGCCTCATCGAGCGCCACCGTGGCTGGCCCTGAAGCAACCCACAGGATCTGGTGCAGGCCGTGATGGGTGTGCGCGTCGATCTCCCAGCGGTATAGCCGGCTGCGGGCCTGGATCGCCTCGACATGCAGCATGTCGGCCGACGCGCCTAACACCTCGCCATAGAGCGCGAACGCGGGAATTGATGACTTTCGGCGAAATCCGGACATTTTCTAAGCATGCCCAGAATGTCGGAAAAGTGCAAGTTTGTGCCATGGTTCGTGTATCGCGCTTGGCCGGTCCTCGGACTAGGGTGAAAGAAAGGTCCAACGCCTTTGCAGCGTCGGCCAACCGCAGGAAGGAAATCAGCCCATGTTCAACTTCGATCCATATTCGCCCGCGGTCGATGCCGACCCGTTTCCATACTACAAGACGCTGCGCGATGAATTCCCCTGTTTCTGGAGCCAGCAAGCCCAGATGTGGGTGTTGTCACGCTATTCGGACATCGTGTCCGCGGGCTCTAATTGGCAGTCCTACTCCTCAGCGAAGGGCAACTTGATGACGGAGTTGCCCAACCGAGCCGGCGCAACGCTCGGCACCACCGACCCGCCGCGCCATGATCGCCTCCGCGGTCTGGTCCAGCACGCCTTCATGAAGCGCAACCTGGAAAGCCTTGCCGATCCCATTCGCGAGATCGCTCGAACGGCTGCCGAAGCCCTCCGTGGCGAACGGCAGTTCGAATTCATTAGCGACTTTTCGTCTAAGTTCACCGTGCGCGTCTTGTTCGCTGCCCTGGGGCTGCCGCTCGGCGACGAGCAAACCGTACGCGACAAGGCGGTCCTGATGGTTCAGAGCGACCCGCACACCCGCGCCAAGGCGCCCGAGCACATCGCCGCCTACAACTGGATGCAGGATTACGCGTCCAAGGTCATTGCCGAGCGGCGGGCAAATCCAATGAACGATCTGATCTCGCACTTCAGCATGGCGGAGATCGATGGCGACAGATTGGACGAGCGCGAGGTGCTGCTTACCACCACCACGCTGATCATGGCCGGCATCGAGTCGCTCGGTGGCTTTATGAGCATGCTCGCCCTGAATTTAGCCGATCACCCCGATGCACGTCGCGCCACCGTCGCCAATCCGGCGTTGCTGCCCGACGCGGTCGAGGAATCGTTGCGGTTCAATACTTCCGCTCAGCGCTTTCGCCGTTGCATCCAGCACGACGTAACCTTGCACGGCCAGAATATGCGAGCGGGTGACTTCGTCTGCCTCGCCTACGGATCTGGCAATCGCGACGAGCGCCAGTACCCCAATCCGGACGTCTACGATATCGCACGAAAGCCGCGTGGACATCTCGGCTTCGGCGGGGGTGTTCATGCCTGCCTCGGTAGCGCGATAGCGCGCCTTGCGGTCAAGATCGCGTTCGAGGAATTTCACAAGGTCGTGCCGGATTACCGCCGTGTGCAGGAGCAGCTGTCCTGGATGCCATCTTCGACCTTCCGTAGCCCGCTGATTTTGGAACTGACGGTTCACTGAATGGGAGGCGATCAGATGGTCAACATTACCTTTGTCGAGCCCTCTGGGAACCGGCGGACGGTCGACGTCACCGAGGGCTGGAGCCTGATGCAGGGCGCGACGGCCAATGGCGTCGAGGGCATCGTCGCGGAGTGCGGCGGATCGTGCGCGTGCGCCACCTGCCACTGCTATGTCGATGAACTGCGGCTTGCAGATTTACCCGTTCCAAACGAGGCCGAACTCGCCATGCTCGACTTCGTAGCCGCGGAACGGCGATCCAGCAGCCGCCTGTCCTGCCAGATCAAGGTGGATGCTACGCTCGAGGGTCTCACCCTCACCTTGCCGGAGAGCCAGGGCTAGCAAGGCCAGCAAAGGTTCGGCAGCGAGCGACCACTGCTGCCTTTGGTGGTGGCGATCTCCGCCGCGGACGCTTCGCGTTCAAGTCAGCTGCCTAGCTGCTGCTCCAGTTGGTTAAGCACCCGATAGCACGGCAGCACCTGCGCAACGCTGGCATTCGGTTCGCGGCCTTCGCGGATCGCGGCGAAGAACTCGCGGTCCTGCAGCTCGATCCCGTTCATCGATACGTCGACCTTGGACACGTCGAGCTTCTCGTCCTTGCCGTTGAAGAGGTCGTCATAGCGCGCGATATAGGTGCCGGTATCGCCGATGTAGCGAAAGAATGTGCCGAGCGGGCCATCATTGTTGAACGAGAGGCTGAGCGTGCAAATCGCGCCGTTGGCCGCCTTGAGCTGGATCGACATATCCATCGCAATTCCGAGCGTCGGATGGATCGGTCCCTGGATCGCGTTGGCCTTCACGATGGGCGAGCGGGTCTGGTAGGCGAACAGATCCACCGTATGCGCCGCGTGGTGCCACAAAAGATGGTCGGTCCAGCTGCGCGCCTGCCCAAGCGCATTCGTGTTCGAGCGGCGGAAAAAGAATGTCTGTACATCCATCTGCTGGATATTGAAGTCGCCAGCAACGATCTTCCTGTGAACCCACTGATGGCTGGGATTGAACCGGCGGGTGTGGCCGCACATCGCGACCAGCCCGGTTTTCTTCTGCAATTCCACTACCGCCTCCGCATCGCGCAAGGAATCGGCGAGCGGAATTTCGACCTGCACATGCTTGCCGGCCTTCAGGCAGGCGATCGATTGCGCGGCGTGCATCTGGGTGGGTGTGCAAAGTATCACCGCATCGACCTCCTTGAGCGCAAGGCTGTCAGCCAGATCGGTCGAGACGTGCGCAATTCCATAACTGGCCGCGACTTCCTTGGTGGCATCCAGCCTGCGGCCGACCAGCGACACGACCTCAACGCCGTCGATATTCTTGATGCCGTCAAGATGCTTGATACCGAACGCACCGGCGCCGGCGAGGGCTACTTTGATCATTTTCGTCACGTCAGCTGTTCTCCAATATCTCGGGCCAGTAGAGTCGCATCGGGTTTTCGACCAGCAGTTTGCGCTGCAGTTCGGGTGTGGTTGCAACGTGCGGAATAAAATCGACCAGCAAACCGTCGTCGGGCATGTGGCCCTTCAGATTGGGATGCGGCCAGTCGGTACCCCAGAGCACGCGATCGGAAAAAGTCTCGACGATGCGTCTGGCGAACGGAATCACGTCGCGGTAGGCGTTTTGTTCGCCGTCCAGCGCAGGCGGTCCCGCCACCGACAGCCGCTCGGGGCAACTGACCTTGGACCAGACATTCGGATATTCCCGCATGAACTTCACGAACAACTCGAATTCGGGGCCATCGACCGGCTTGGTGACATCGGGCCGGCCCATGTGGTCGACCACGATCGTGGTCGGCAGCGCCGTGAAGAAATCCCACAGTTCAGGCAAATCGACTGCTTCAAAGTAGATCACGACATGCCAGCCCAGTTTCGCGATGCGGCCGGCAATCTCGATCAGTTCGTCTTTCGGCGTGAAATCGACCAGACGCTTGACGAAATTGAAACGTACCGCGCGCACCCCGGCGGCGTGCAATGCGCGAAGCTCGGCGTCGCTGACGTCGCGCTTGACGGTCGCAACCCCGCGCGCCTTGCCGCCGGAGTGCTTCAGTGCCTCGACCATGGCGCGGTTGTCGGCGCCGTGGCAGGTAGCCTGCACGACCACGTTACGCGCAAAGCCGAGGTGGTCGCGCAGCGCATAGAGCTGCTCTCTGGAGGCATCGCAGGGCGTATATTTGCGCTCTGGTGCGTAGGGAAATTGAGAGCCGGGCCCGAACACATGGCAGTGCGCATCGACCGCACCGACCGGCACCTTGAAGCGCGGCTTGGACGGGCCCGCGTACCAGTCCAGCCAGCCCGGCGTTTTGGGAAATTCGGTTCTCTGTAAATTCATCGCGGGGTCCTTCGTTCAGCAGCCTTGTTCATTCAGAAAGCTTGGGCTTGCCCTGGATTATCCGGTCCGCTTCGGTGCGCCAGTCGGGGCTGCGGGCGAATTCTCCAGTGCCCTTCAGACCGAACAGGCCCTGGTCGGCGAGATCGGCAACCCAGGCCTGACGTTCGGCGGTGCCTTGCGCCGACCATGGCGTAAGGCCGATCTCGCGCACGGTTTCGGCAACTTCCCGCACCTCTTCGCTGCGGCGGCGGCCATGCTCGATCACACGCTGGAAGAAGTAGGCACCCTGCTTTTCCCAGTCGATGCCGGGGAAAGTTTCAGCCAGCGACGCCAGCACGGCGTCCTCGACGCCGTAGGCCCGCGCCGTGGTGAAGCTTTCGATCACCATCGCCTCCAGGCCCTTGATCATAATGCTGCGGCACATCTTGACCGCCGAGGCAACGCCAAGCTGTTCGCTTGCGACCTTGGCGTTGAACCCGAGTTCGATGAGCAGCGGCGCGAGTTCGCGCGCGCCGCTGCCGCCCAGCAGCAAGGGAACCTTGATGCGATGGGGCGGGACCGACGTCATGACCGCGCCTTCGACATAGCGCCCACCGGCGCCATCGATCAGATCGGCGGCGCGCCGCTTCGCGCCGGGCGAGGCCGAATTGAAATCGAGGAACCAGGCGCCGTTTTTGATGGCCGGCGCGCAGGCCTTTGCCACCGGCACCGCCTGGCTCGCGGTCACGGCAGAGACAATGAAGTCGGCCCGCGCCGCGAGATCGGCATGGGAAGCAGCCAACGCGACGCCGAATGCGGCGGCATGATCTTGCAAAAGCGCGGCCTGCTCGCCGCCGAGCTTGATATCGAAGGCGCTTACCCTGATGTCCTGCTTGCGCAGGTCCTCGGCGAGGATCCGGCCCACCTCGCCGTATCCGACGAGGCCGACATGCCATTGGTTCGATGCCACGCTCATCGCAGTCAATCGATATATCTGAGGCCGGCCTTCTGCAGCGGCTCGCGCATGTTGTAGATGTCCAGACCAAGCACGCCCTCGGCGAGCTTGGTTCGTTTGTCGCTTTCATTGGCCTCGCGCGCCTCGGCCGCATCCGCCGCCTGTTGGGCGATAGCAGCGGGAATGATGACAACGCCGTCGGCGTCGGCCATCACCACGTCGCCGGGATTGACAAGCGTGCCGGCGCAGACCACCGGGATGTTCACCGAGCCGAGCGTTGCCTTCACCGTGCCCCTGGCGCTGATCGCCCTGGAAAAAACCGGAAACTGCATCGCAGTCAGATCCGCCACGTCGCGCACGCCGCCGTCGATCACGAGCCCCACCGCGCCATGGGCGCGATAGCTGGTGGCCAACAGATCGCCGAAGAAACCGTCGGTATTCTCGACCGTGCAGGCGGCTACTACCACGTCGCCCGGCTGTATTTGCTCGGCGGCGACATGCATCATCCAGTTATCGCCGGGCTGCAGCAGAACCGTGACCGCGGTGCCGCAAATCCGCGCCCCGGTGTAAATCGGCCGCATATAGGGCTGCATCAGACCGACGCGGCCCATCGCCTCGTGCACGGTGGCGACCCCGAAGCGCGACAGTTTTTCAACCGCCGATCTGTCGGCGCGGACGATGTTGCGCTTGACGACGCCGAGGTTGTTGATCGGGCTCTTCATGTGACCTCCTCTTACTTCCCTTTGGCTTTGAGGGCGGCGTCCAGGCGCGGAAACACGCGCCGCGCATTGCCCTCATAGACCTTGTGCTTGTCCTGCGCGCTGAGAATGGTCGAGGCCTCGATGTAGCGTTTGGTGTCGTCGTAGGGGAAGCCGGTCTCCGGATCGATGCCGCGCACCGCGCCGATCATCTCGCTGGCGAACAGGATGTTGTCGACCGGAATCACTTTGGTCAAAAGATCGATGCCCGGCTGGTGGTAGACGCAGGTGTCGAAAAAAATATTCTTCAACAGATGCTCCCCGAGCAGCGGCTTCTTCAGTTCCTGCGCCAGTCCGCGAAAACGGCCCCAATGATAGGGCACCGCTCCGCCGCCATGCGGGATCAGGAATTTCAGCGTCGGAAAATCCCGGAACAGGTCCGAGGTCAGACACTGCATGAAGGCGGTGGTGTCGGCATTCAGGTAATGCGCGCCGGTGGTGTGGAAGCAGGCGTTGCAGCTGGTGGAGACGTGGATCATGGCGGGGATGTCGAGTTCCACCATCTTCTCGTAGATCGGGTACCAATGCCGGTCGGACAGCGGCGGCGAGGTCCAGTGCCCGCCCGACGGGTCGGGATTCAGGTTGATGCCGACGAAGCCGTATTCCCTGACGCATTTCTCGAGCTCGGGGATGCAGGTTTTGGGATCGACGCCCGGGGACTGTGGCAGCATCGCGGCGCCGACGAAATGCTCGGGAAACAGCTTGCTGATGCGCCAGCACAGCTCGTTCAGGATCGCGGCCCAGGTCGCGGAAACCTCGAAGTCGCCAATGTGATGGGCCATGAAACTGGCGCGCGGGCTGAAGATGGTGAGGTCGCTGCCGCGCTCCTGCATCTTCTTGAGCTGGTTGTTGATGATACTCTCACGCAGTTCATCGTCGCTGATCCGGAGCTCGCTGACCCCGGGCCTCACGGAAGCATCATTGATGCCCGCGATCTGCCGGTTACGCCAATCCTCCAGCGCCTTCGGCGCCGTGGTATAGTGGCCGTGCACGTCGATGATCACTTGGTTCTCCTTCTCGGATTGCGGATCGGACGGTTGGGACCGATCAATGGGCCGGCGCCACGGCGCGTCCGGCGGCCTTTGCCGCAGCATCCTCCGGGTGACTGACTTGCTTTACCACAAGCGCAAGCGCGGCAACCACACCGGGGATCGCGACAACGGCAAAGATCTGACTGAACTGGAGCTGACGCGCAGCTAACTCGGCCACGAGGAACGAACCGGCGATGCCGCCGAAGCGACCAATGCCCAGCATCCACGCGACGCCGGTAGCACGACCCTGCGTGGGGTAGAAGGCGGCCGCCAGCGCCGGCATCGACGACTGGGCGGTGTTCATCAGCGCTCCCGCAAGGAAGACGATAAGCACCAATAATCCGAGATTGCCGGCAACCTGACCGATAGCGAAAATCGCGACTGCGGTCAGGGCATAGCCGATGGCGATGATCCGGTTGGCATTGAAGCGGTCCATCAGCCAGCCGAACAGAACTGCGCCGACGCCGCCGAGTGGGAACAACGCCGCGATAAGTGTAGCCCTCTGAGGCTCCAGCCCAGCGTCCTTGAACAGGATCGGCATCCAGTTGATCAATGCGTAGAAGATGACCAGGCCCATGAAATAGGCCAGCCATAGCATCGCGGAACCGACGCGCAACGCCGGGGACAGGACCACGCCGACGCCGACGCTCGCGTTCCCTGCGCTCACTTGTTCGGTCAGCACGAAGTCGCGGGCCCCGGCAGCACTCGCCGAGATACGGCTCAGCACACCCCGGATACGCTCCACTGGCTGATGCCTGGCCACCATGTAGCGCACCGACTCGGGCAACAGCAGCAGCAATAGCACCGTCAGCAACAACGGCGTGGCACCGCCCAGCTCCAGCACGCTGCGCCAGCCCCATTGCGGAATCATCCACGCCGCCAGGAAGCCACCGAAGGCGGCGCCGAGCGGAAATCCACAGAACATTGCGTTGGTCATCGTCGCGCGACGACGTTGTGAGCAGTATTCGCTCATCAGCGTGACGGCGTTCGGCATCGCCGC
>Ga0326727_10010467_pt1 | contig 22074 bp, 15 predicted proteins | sample MB2enrmetagenome_FD_207643 | JGI IMG/M metagenome (GOLD analysis project Ga0326727, IMG submission 207643) | Lab enriched peat soil microbial communities from McLean, Ithaca, NY, United States - MB29MY | ecosystem: Environmental > Terrestrial > Soil > Wetlands > Peat | place: USA: New York...
CCGCACAGCGCATGATTGCCCGTCGAAAGACGGCTTGATACCACAGCCCAAAGGAGACCGATATGCCACTGCTTGAAGTCACACAAACCCGCCACATCAGCGCATCAATTCGATTGACTGATACGACTGCATTGCAGGTCGATCAGTATGCCGCATTCATCCACGCTTCCGCCGACGATGTTGTCGAGCAGGCGCTTGCCTATGTCTTCTCGAAAGACCGCGACTTTCAGGAGTTCCTGAAGTCGCCTGAAGCGCAGCGCATCACGCCAACTCTGCGCATCCGTCGCGTGCCTGCTTCCGAAGCCGCTGAAGCGCCTTCAAAGCCTGCATCGAAAGCGGCAGTCGCAGTGGGAGCGAAGGCATGATTTGCCTTCGCTTTCCTGCCCCGACCACTGCGGCGCTGCGCGCCGGAAGAATTTTCGATACTCCATCCCTCATAGGGAACTGTTTAGCTCCCTGCGGGAGCTATTTGGTTCTGGCAGAAACAGAACAGGTTATGAAATCGCGGGAACCTATAAGCTCCATGCGATTTCAACGAAAGGAGCGAATTGCGTATGCCAATACTGGACACCGAAATGAAGCGCCGCAAAGGCGCGGTGAAAGGCCGCGAGTGCCGTAACCATTCACTCAACACCAAGCTCACCGCTACTGAAGCTGCTGCCGTGGATGCCGCCGCGGACTCCGAAGGAAAAGCAGTTGGTGAGTGGTTGCGCGATCTGGTGCAGGGAGAACTTGCAGAAGGCGGCCGTCGATTGCAGTCCCTGGCCATTATGGGAGAAATTGCGGCACTCCGGCTTCTGCTCATCAACACACTTGAACCGCTTCTACGTGGCGACAAGATGACCACGGAGCAGTTCAAGGAGATGCTTCGCTACGTGAAGGTAAACAAGCGCAAGGCGGCGGAAGACACTCTCGCCAGCTATGCGGAGAGGAGCACGGAACAGCTATGAATACCACGCATTGGGGACGCAAGGAAACAATTGTTACGCCGCCGCAGGCTCCCATCTATAGCTATGCGGCCATCACGCTCGTGCTGATTCTGACCGCTGTATTTTTGCGCATCTACATAAGTGCGATCATGTCGCCGCTCGAACGATACGACCTCTGGCCGTACATTCAGTCGGGCGCACTGGCCGGCCTGAAGCAGACCGGCCAGTTCCAACTTCTTGACGTTTCGGACGACCATCTTCATGCGCATCCTGCCGCCGCTGCCGATGTGGAACCGGGAGTGACCACGATAGAATTTGCGCGGCCACTTCCGCTTCAGTTGACCCCGAGCGCCCGCGCCGCCGGTATGGTTTACCTCTATCGCGGACCGAAAACCGTCTACCGGAATGGGCCACTTCATGCCTATCTTCAGCGGTTCGTTTATGGCGGACACAATGTCGCCGGAGTATTCCGCTGGCCACTTCTCGCCGGGCTTGTTGTGCTCTTGAGTGTGCTCCCATTTGCCGCGCGCAAAGATGTCGAGCGGTTCAGGGAAATGAAGTACGGACGCCTGCTCAAAGGCCCGATCCGCGTCACGCCCACCGGATTCAATCGCGCTGTGAAAGGTGACGGTGTTGGCTTTAGAACAATCGAATCGAAGAAGCTCATGCGCATTCCCCGGCTTGCCGAAGGGCAGCACATCGAGTTGATGGGCGACACGGGCGCGGGCAAGACCCGGCTCATCATGCAGCTTCTTATGCAGATCAAGGAACGCGGCCATTCGGCCATCGTCTACGATCCGGCCTGTGAGTTCGTTCAACGGTTTTATGAAAGCAAAAACGGCGACATTATTCTCAATCCTCTGGACGCCCGCTGCCCTTACTGGGGGCCGTCCGAGGAGTTGCGCCGCCGTGCCGAAGCAAAGGCGATTGCAGCCTCGCTCTATCAACCGACCACAGACAAGAAGGGCGAGTTCTTTACCGAGACGCCACAGAAAATCTTCGCGCATCTTCTGACCTTCGGTCCCTCGCCCGAGGAGCTTGTCGAGTGGATGGCCAACCCCGACGAGATCGACCGCCGTGTTCAGAATACCGAGATGGCGACGATGATTGCCAAGGGCGCGCAGCAGCAACGCAACGGTGTATTGGCCTCACTCGGTCTGATCGCCGACAGCTTGCGGATGCTCCCGCGCAAAGACAAAACCCGGAACCACTGGAGCGCCACCGATTGGTCTGAGAACCGGAAGGGCTGGATCTTTCTGACCTCGAAGCCCAGCGAGCGCGAGGCATTGCGCCCGCTGCACAGCCTGTGGATTGATCTGCTGGTTTTGCGTCTACTCAATGAACCGAAGGAAGGCCAGCACCCGGTCTGGTTTGTGCTGGACGAGTTAGCCAGCTTGCAGCGGTTGCCGCAACTCCACACCGCGATCACCGAGAATCGCAAATCGAAGAATCCGATTGTGCTGGGCTTTCAAGGAAAGGCGCAGCTTGAGTACATCTACGGCCACATGGCCGAGGTCATGCTCTCGCAACCAGCGACAAAAATCTTCCTCAAAACAACTGAGCCGAAGGCCGCCGAGTGGGTATCGAGCGCCATCGGCAAAGTGGAGATTGAGCGGCTGCGCCAGACTCATTTCGATGGCAGTCGCACGGGCAAAAACTTCACACTGGAGCGCCAGGTCGAGCCGCTGGTGATGGACTCGGAAATCTCCGGCCTGCCCGACCGGCACGCATATCTCAAGCTCGGCAACTACGTTGCCTGCTTTTCTTTTGCCTATCACGACATCCCGGCAACGCAACCGGCCTTCGTGCCGCGCCCGCTTGATGATGACGAACTAGGATTCGATCCAAAGACGCTGGCAAAGAAACCGTCGGAGCCAGATGTCATTGAAGAGAGCGCGGAAGCCATTCAGAGCGGATTTTCGTTGGGAGACTGAGCCATGTTAAAAATCTCGAAAGCCCTTTCTGCGGGCAAGCTCGAAAACTACCACAAGCAGGAATTCACTTCGCCGGATCAAAGTTACTGGAGCCAGGGCCAGACCGTGCAGGGCGAATGGCAGGGCAGGCTTGCCGAGAAATACGGTCTCGCCGGAGCAGTTGGCAGCGATGAGTTTCACCGCCTCTCGGATGGCCAGCACCCGCAGACCGGCGAGCAACTTGTTCAGCATCGGCAGTCCTTTGAGTATCAAGGAGCAGACGGCAAAACAGTCAAATCCGTTGAGCATCGCGCCGGATGGGATGCGACCTTCAGTGCACCGAAGTCGGTTTCGTTGACCGCCCTTGTTGGCGGCGACAGCCGTGTCCGCGAGGCTCACAGCATGGCGGTCACGACCGCTCTCGGCGAGTTGGAGCGGTACACGCAGGCGCGGCTCGGCGGCAATCATCCCGCCGAGTCCACCGGCCAATTCATCGCCGCAAAATTCGAGCACGACACATCGCGGCCCGTCGATGGCTACGCCGCGCCGCAGCTTCACACTCATGCCGTTATCTTCAATGTCACTGAGCGCGCGGACGGAACGACACGGGCGCTTCAGGAGCGCGGTTTCTTCGAGTCACAGCAGTTCGCCACTGCCGTCTACCAGTCGGAGTTGACCTTCCGGTTGCGCGAACTCGGATACGAAATCGCCCCCGGTAGAAGTGGCGCACCGGAGATCAAGGGATATACGCAGGAGTATCTTGACGCTTCGAGCCAGCGCCAGAATCAGATCCTCGCACATATGCAGCAGAATGGTCTCTCCGGCTATGAGGCGGCGGAGATCGCCGCCCATGCCACGCGCGACAAAAAGCAAATTCAGTCGCCCGCCGAAGTGCTTGCGGCGCACCGCAAGCTGGCCACCGAGTTCGGCAATCAGCCGAATCAAGTTGTGGCAGCGGCGCGGGAGCGGACCCAGAAGAAATCCGCCGAGCGCGCTCCCGAGAAAACACAGAAGGCCGCGCAGGAAGCCGTGACTTTTGCACGCGAGCGCAGCTTCGAGCGCGAGGCTGTCACTGATGAGCGCGCCCTCTTCCGCGATGCCTTGCGGCGCGGCATGGGTGACACGACCTACGCACAAGTTCGCGCGAGCATTGAACAGCGTCTGACCTCCGGCGAATTTCAACTTGTCACCGCGACGAAACACGATTCCGCACGGCAGTTCACCACGGCGGAAACCATCCATGCTGAGAAGGAAATCCTACGGCAGATGCGCCATGGGCAAGGCCGGATCGACCAGATCATGCCTGTTCAGCAGGCCGTGGCGCATACCGCCCAATACCCGATTCTCAATTCCTCGCAACGCTCGGCGGCGGAAGAAATTCTTACCTCGCGCGACAGAATCCAGGGTCTACAAGGCAGCGCAGGCGTGGGAAAAACCACGGCGCTCAAAACCGTGCGCGATGCCGCCGAACAGCGAGGGATGATTGTCGAGGGCTTTGCCCCGACCTCCCGCGCCGCGCATCAGCTCCGCGATGCCGGCATCAATGCCGATACACTGCAAGGCTTCCTCACCCGGCATAAGCAGCCGACACCGGAACGCCACCTATATATGGTGGATGAATCGAGCCTCGCCAGCACAAAACAGGTGCGCGATTTTCTCACTAAACTCGACCCCGGCGACCGAGTTCTCTTCATTGGCGACACGCGCCAGCATCAAGGGGTCGAAGCTGGCAAGCCCTTTGAGCAGTTGGTCGATGCCGGAATGAACACGGCGCGACTTGATCAGATTGTCCGCCAGAAAGACCCGGAGTTGCTGCGCGCTGTCGAGCATCTATCGCGCGGCGAAGTTGTCGAAGGCGTCGCGCTTCTCGAACAGCAGGGCCGCGTCACGGAGATTGCCGATCCCGAGAAGCGCATCGCTTCGATTGCCCGCAACTATGCCGACAATCCGGCCAATACCATCATCGTTTCACCTGACAATGCCTCACGCCGCGCGATCAATCAGGCGGCCCGCTCTGAGTTGCAGAAACGTGGCATCGTCGAATCCGAAAACCACGCCCTGCGCGTCCTGACGCCGCGTTCCGATATGACCGGCGCAGATCGCGCCTGGGCTGCACGCTTTGAGATTGGCGACGTGCTCCACTACCAGCGTGGCAGTACGGTCCTCGGCATAGAGCAGCGCAGCTATGCGCAGGTGGTTTCGACCGATCCGAAATCGAATCTGCTGACCGTCGAGAAGCCGGACGGCCAGCAACTCACCTACGATCCGGCACGGCTGCACGGCATCTCCGCTTACCGCGAGATCGAGCGCGAATTTGCTGTGGGCGACCGGCTGCAATTCACCGCCCCCAATAAAGAACTCGGTGTCGCTAATCGCGACCTTGCAACCGTGCAGAAGATCGGCGAAAACGGCGAAATGACCGTCCGCATGGACGGCGGCAAAGACAGGGCGGTCACATTCGATCCGGCAGAGATGCGGCATTTCGATCACGGATATGCTGTGACCTCGCACAGCTCGCAGGGACTCACCTCGGAGCGCGTTCTGGTCAACATGGACACCAACGTTCACCCAGAACTCATCAACTCCCGCTTTGCCTACGTCTCAGTCTCCCGCGCCTCGCAGGATGCGCAAATCTTCACCAACAACCTCGCCCAACTCACCCCGCAACTCAGCGCCGACATCTCCAAAACCTCTGCGGTCAAAGTCGCACAGAGTGCCGCCGTCGCGCAGGGGATCGGCATGAACTGAGTATCTGATGTTTGCGTTCAGCGTGCCGCGCTCAGAACACCCACGCCCAGCGGACGCACGCTCTCCTTCCAGAGATTCTCTTGGCCAGTGCGACTCCTCCCCCCAGGCAAGCTGTGGTCCCCTTCCACAAATCTCCTCCACTCGCCTTGGGAGTGGGTCGTCCTCAACCTTGCCACCAGCGAGAGTTGGAAGAACAAGCAGGGCGAGTATGTAACCCGCACCGAATAGCACCGCGTCTACACCTGGGGCAATCTCGCCACCTTCACCAAGACGCTCTTGAAGGGCCAGTTCGTCAGCCTGGAGGGGAAGATCAAGTATCACCAGATCGAAGAGACCCTCAAGGGCCAGCAGGTCAAGTACACCATCGCCGAGATCCACGCTTCGAGTATCCGGCGTCTCTCGAAGGTCGAAGCCTCGTCCGCCCCGTCAAGAACTTAGCATTGGGTCGTAACCGCATACCGCAGCGTGTCGAGGCCACTCAATGATTATTGCTGGGCACAAGTCCGCACCTATTCTGAATCGACTTTACGACAGAATCGCCGTGCAACGCTGGGATATGATAGCTCTTCTTATGCGCTGATATGACAACCTGAAAAGAACCAAAGAGGACTGGCCGGAATCCATAGGATTTTATGTTTTGGATTTCAGAACAGGACAAACTGAAATTGTTCTCAGGATTGGGTCCATACGGAGCCCTGCCGCCATTTGTGCCCATCCCTTCATCCCGATACTCCATATGGTCATTGAAGAGCATCAATGTACCGCGACGATCCGCGTCTGTTTGTATCACCAATGGTTGGGTCGTCGTGGGGACGGACCCAGGTTCATAGGGTCGTCGCACTTGGTCAGGCTGAGCGTCCAACGATTGCTCCGTAATACCATTATTGACCCGATATTCCCGAACCTGATTCTGCAAGAACACCGCACCATCTCGCGAACGTGTCATGTGAAACCACCATAGCGTTCCGTTGACAGGTCTCCAGTCTGAGTACGTCTCTTCCAGAGTTGCACCATCGAGGTTGGTCCATGATATCTTCTGGGGCAAGTGCGAGTTCAAGTTGATCGTCAATCTCACGCTGTTGTGATTCTCGTCGGTGATTTCTAAGGTGTCCGGGCTAAGCAAGCGCACCGTGCGGCCAGGTCTTGTATCACTGAGCACGAGGTCCGGGAAAACGCGGAATGCCATCCCGGTTGCAGTTGACAACGGCAAGTTGCGAACTGGTCCAGTTGTTGAGGACCAAGTCCAACCCGATCGACCATTGCTAAAGTTGATTACACTATTCCCCCCAAGAGTCTCTTCTCGTATCGTTGATGGCTCAGCAAAGGAGACCGTGTGCTGAGTCGTGCCCCTGTTCGGTAGCCAGGCCTCGGTTGCCTGTCTTTGCCAATCTCTGATTCCCGCCAATCTATCCCTTCCTCCCATCGCACTCTGAACCAATGAGAGCAACTCGATGGCGCGTGTATCCGCACTGAGTTTGGCTGGCGTTCCGCTCTTGGCCGGTTCGGCTGTCGCAATCGTCGTTCCGTTAACCACATTCGTTGGGGTGATTTTGGCAATAGGCTCTTCAGTGGTTGGCCCGGAGCTGCTAATTATCGACGGTGCTGAGGGCAAATTTGAGCTCACAGGATTCGAACTTACAAGCCCTGGAGTCGGTGTGTTCGAAGTCTTGAGGGCATCTTCAATGTCTTGCTTTAGCTTGATTGCTGCATTGTCCCCAGCGTTCAATGTGAGTGCTTCATTGCAGGCAGAGAGGGCAGCGTCGTAGTTCCGCGCGGTAAATAACTGCTGTGCTTGACTCACGAGGTCGTGCTCGCGTTGATCTTCGGCGCTAATCGGAGCGGTTGCAGCCACCGTGGGCGGGATATTCCCAATGACGCCCTCAGCGATCTGCCAGTCCTCCTGTTTCGCTGAGACGCGAAATGCAGCCAGAGTTCCCTCAAAGCCGCCTTCATATCGATGATGGGGCCAGTAGTGCGATACCGTTTCGCCTATGGTCGGCACGTCGAGGCGTTGGTTATGGTTGCCGGCAATCCCGAACGCCTGCGTGCGTCCAGGAGCGGAGGCGACGAGCTTGCCATCCAACATGATGTACTGCCCTTGAGATCCGAAGCTAAACCCAACGGCGTGCCATTCGCCAAAGCGGAATGACGTTCCCTCAGCCTGAGTAGCAATAACTCTCGGATTGTCATACTTGCTCGTGGCCATCCAGAACGTAAGCTTTCCATCCCGCGACGCGAATATTTTCGTTGTTCCGGGCCAGGTAACGTCACCTCCTTGAACGTCACTTGAGAAGATCATGGCGTCGCTCTGATTCGGCGCGAACCGATAATTTTCGTAGTGATAGCCATCCTTGATGTTGATCCAGAATTCGAGAGTCCCTTGACCCGGAATCAAATTGGGATATTCGATACGGCTCGAATCCGCGGCGGAAAACGAAGCTCCACGGTCTCCGATTGCGTGAACCCAGGTGATTCCAGAAGGAGCACCAAGCGATTTTCCTTCGAGTTCGTCGACTTGAGGGTAGTTGATGGGCCGACTTCCGCCAACTGTGAACACCAGTAAGAACGGCACAAATGCGGTAATCGCGGCAGTCCACGCAAACTTGCCACCACGCGCGCGATTCTTCCTGAGGAAGTTCGTAATCCCGACGCCAGCAAGAATGGACGAAATCAGGATTAGTGCGCCGCAGAAAAGTGCGAATACAGCAGAAGACTGAATGCTTCTCGCCGTTGCTGCTGCCGAAACAAGTGAGCTAAGAATCTCATAAACAAAAAAGCCACCGACCCAACCCAGCGCTATTGCCCAGCCCCTACCAGTTCCTGACGTCGGATAGATAACAGGGCTTCGAGGGGAACCGACGCTTGATGTACTTGATGTTGTTGGCGGCGGTGGTGGGGCCGTGGTCGTCCGAGAGCTGGCGGTGGAGGTCGTGGATGTTGAAGCGGGCCTGAAGGGCGGCACTCCTGCGCTCGAAGCCAGTGGGCGCACGTGCGCCGTAATGGGCACCCGGACTGCGACACCATCGAGCTTGACAACGATCGTATCTTGCACCAGATCGCCAGAAGCAAGGCCGCAAGTATCGAGCGTTACCGTGACCTTGATCGGAAAGCCTTCTGTCTGGTCGGAGGCAAGAGTAATATACCCCTCGTTCCGCTCCAGGGTGATCACATTTTCTCCCGCTCCCGTCACGGGACCGCCGACATTATCAATGCTCAGGTAAAGAACTCTCCATTCATCTCTATTGAGAGTCCCAAAGTCAAGCTTGCGCGGCGAGACCGATGGCTGTGGAGGCGGTGCCGACGGAGCTGGGCGGGGCGGTGGACTCGAGGCACTGGCAGACCTACGCCACTCGTCATACGCTCTGCGCCTATCAGGTGAGCAGATACAGTCGTAGGCTTCATTGATGTCGTCGAGCTTCTTCTTCGCCGCCGCTTGGTCCGCGTCCGGCTTGCTAGCGTATTTGTCAGGATGGTAGGCCCTCTTCAGCCCACTGTAGGCAATTTCGATCGTCTCATCCGAGACACTCGGGTCGAGACCGAGGGTGGCATAGCAATCCTGCTTCGGATAGCTTCGCATCGTTCAGATCCTCCCCGGCCTGCTATGTGTTAGGCGGCTTCAGTTGCAGGTACTTCGATACGCTACCGCTTCCAATGCGGTACACATCGGATACGACGGAGGAGATACGCGCGGCGAGCTTCTGGAACATGGCGATAAGATCAGTGAAGTCCGTGCTGGCAGAGACTTGGTACCAGACGCCGCCAGTCTGGCGGGCAATCTGCTGATAGTATTCCTCGGGCGGGGACACAACGAAGGCGAGAATTTCCTGGATCCGGAGCCGGCCAAGCAGGTCTTTAGTGGCAATATTGTGCCGGAGAGCAGGTTCATCCGTAATCAACACAATCGCTTTCACAGCGTTCGGGCGAAATGGCAGTGCAATCGCTTTCTCCAACGCTTCAAAGGATGACTCGCCTTCGTTTCCGCCGCCCCCATACCGCGGAATGTTCCCCAGAGTCCGCTTTACCTCTTCGACCTGTGAGGTGAATCCGAAGGTCGTAATGTCGTCGCCAGGAACTGTGAGATCACCAAAGGCAACGACTGCGATACGGTGGGAAAGCGAAAGTCCGGCCAGTTCGTCAACAAAACGCTGGCACGTCTCAAGGAGACTGTCGATCTTGTCGGACATAGAGCCTGTGGTGTCGATCACGAAGACAAGATCGAGCTTGCCACCACTTGCGCCCTCGACTGGTTTTGGTGCTTCGATTCGCACAATTGGACCCGAGGATGGTGATATCTCGCCCTTTTGGTTGCCCACGGTAATCGCGATCTTGCCTCCGAGTCCCGACAATGCTCTCCTCCTGCGTCTTCACCTCAATGAAGGGTGAAAACGCCGCACTCTATCGCCTAAAAACATCCGCGACGGCGTTCGTCACGTCGCGTCCAAAGTATCCGATTGCATCACCCACCAATTCAGTCTTCCCGTGAGCCACGTACCACAGTGACTGAGCTCCGCAGGCGATGGTGTAGCCCGTGACTTTGAAGAACAGCAGCATCAGCCTGAAGAACAACTTGAATGGATCAAGCATAATGGAGCCCTCGAATTTCGCATCTTCGTGGTTCAGCTTACGTGATACCGTCGATCATTGGCCTATTCACACTGTTATCGCTCCTTTCGCCCGCCATCTGCAATTCAAGCGGCCGTTGCTAATCTACGCGGCTCACATCGCGCCCACACTTGGGGCATGAAAGTTTGTTGGTTAGCGCTGCTTTCTTGACGCAATCCCAACAGATGTGCCATGCATGGTGGGAGCAATAATAAACATTGTGCGAAATATTGTCGCCGCAAATGGCGCATTTATGGCTCATCCTTGTCTCCTCTTATCATTGAGTTGCTGCGTTCGTTGATTGCGCTCGTATGATCGCTACTCGCGCACGGCTATCGCGATATCGCATTCAAGACTTCATTCGCCTTATCCGGGCGCCTAGAAGAGAGTCCAGCGACTCCCAGCACTTTTTTCCTTTCTCAAATGAAGTTGCCCCTTGATCGGATTCATCTTCTCCGATTGGTCCCAGACCTCCGTCTGTTCGTAAAGCATGATGCTCAACATCTTTGCGTTTCCTACGTCCATGACTGTGCCAAACAGAGCTGCGCGAATAATGAATGGCGCGGTGACGGGAAACTCCAACGCTTCTCGCAGCTCATCATTGGTAAGGGCGTTTTGCACGGCGTTGCTTATGTCCACGCGGTTGGCAAACGCTGCATATTTCAGCTTTGTCTTGGATAGCTGCTGCTGCACCCCTCCAGGCTCTCCTTTCTCTACAAGGATAGAGATGGCGTCGAGGCTTTCCATCACAGAAGGTTCCCTGATCAAATTCTCCGCATTGGCGGCCTTGGAGGCAGTTTCCGCGTGCGCATAGGCGCGCAGGCATTCGCTGCAAAGGCCCAGCACGTGAGCGTCGGGTTGATTCCCGTTCGACTCAGAGGCCATTATCGCCTTGTGTCCGAGCGCAACAAACTTGAAGAGGGGAACCGGAAAAGTCTCGCCGAGTTCCGGAGTACCTTTCTCCAGCGTTGAAATCTTACGAAGGGCTTCGTCAGGTCGGTTCTGGCAGACTTCGTAAAACGCTTCCGTATCCATGATTTCGGGTGCGATTGTCAGTGCTTCGAGCAGCACGGAATCCGGCGCGCTTTCCGTCATATCCTTCGGCGGGCCGTCAAGCCCCGGTCGGTCCGCGCTGAGTGGACGCCCGCAGGCTGAACAGAACTTGGCGTCGGAATTCGCCAGTTTTCCGCATTCCGTGCAATGTGCCATAAGATCACCTCACCACAAGATGACCCTTCGGACATTTGACGGTGTTGACCAAATAGCTCGGCCGTGCATGGTCGTAGCATAGATTTTGTCGGCATCTATCACACAAGTACGCTTTGTCGATCGATACCTGGTGACCACCCGGGACGCATTGACCCTTGTCAGACATTGCTTTCTCTCCTTGAGACTCGTGGACAATTAGTTGCATCCTACCAGGATGGAATAGAACCCCGTCCGCCGCACTTCGGGCAGGTCTTCCCATCTTTCGTTCCTTTTCCCTGGCAATCAGGGCAGGTCTTCTCACGTTCAGGACCTCGTTCAGGTCCTCGTTCGATGCTCAACATTTCGATGTCCTCCATTCTGTGTGGTTTGGCTAGTTTCCTAGTTGATAAAGTGCTTGACGTATCTCATTTAGAGTCACCTCTCTGCTTTCAGAGGAATCAGTGGCACCAATTTCGTCGGCGTACTGAATGCACGTGCTATAGGTAGCTCGTGCATCGGCATTAAGGCCGCATGCGGCTTGCAGGCCGCCCATCACACCGTAGGTCGGGATCGTGGGCCACAGAGAATTAGCGTCTTTATACTGTGCGACTGCGAGCGCCAACTTCTCCTGAGAGAGGTACACAATTGCATGCTTTAAGCGAAGCATGCTCTTTGCGAGATCAAGAGTGCACCAAAATGAAGAGTCACTCGTCCTACAGTCTGCCCAGACGGCGGAGTCGAGCTGCTCCACAGATTCAATGAGGGCCGCCGCACGACTTAGAGGCTCCAAGTACCGCCTGCCCGCCCGCTCAACTGCACTCGCGATTTCTATCAGGTCAGCGGCGCCTGCTTCGAACTGTTCCGCCTCCAGCATTGCATCCCAAGCAAGGCGAAGATGCTTGCTCGCGTCGAGGGACATACCTGGCGATGGAATGGGGAAGCCATGTTCTAGGAGCTTTGATTTTGCCTTGTCAATCCATGGCAAGGCAAGCCGACCCCAGTCGTCAACGCTGTCTTTCGCAGCGCAGCAGATTTCCATGGCCCGCACACTCTGCCAGGCACGGTTTGCTTTATCCGCATTTCCGAGCGCCAAGAAGCATTCACCCAGTGTGACGCCAGGCCAAACTACCTCTGGTCGGACAGGAGTGGTCCCCCAATAGCGCCGCGAGATCAATATGACCCTCTCCAACCAGCTCACCGCTTCGGTGTAACTACAATTCTCAAATAGAAGCCGTGCAAGAACACCTTTGAGCGGTCTCTGATTGTCTAGGTAGTTAGACCAGACCTGCATCGCGTTGATTCGCTTCTCTTCTTCCGTTTCACCTCTGTAATCCTCCGGCAAGGATGGATGAATACCAGTACCAAGAACGTCGTAGAGCCAAGGACTGTCTTCAATATCTTTGCCTTCTAATTGGCGGATTTCATCGGGAAGGTATCCTGTTTTGACATAACACGCGTGCTGGTCTTCTGTTAGCCCAAGATGACTGGCATAGAAGTGGCGAGCTTGCAAAAGCGCATCGCGAGCCTCGGCAAATCTTCCGAGCTTGGCGTTACTTGCCATTGACAGGACGGAGGCAATTCCCGCATGGACGGGATCACGGCTCGTATTGAGACTCTCGATACAGCCAAGCAGGATATTCTGTGGATCTGCGCGATTCACTGTCGATCGAATCGCGTCGATGAGATGGTCAAGTCCACTCGGTCTCCCCTTCGATGTCGAGGATTTCACCGGTGATCCGCAATTGGTGCAGAAGTTTACACCCTCCTTGAGGGGGTGATCGCAATTGTTACATCGGGCCGAGGGCAGGGAGCCTCCACAAGAGGTGCAGAACTTTGCAGCGTTACCGCTCCCGGCTCCGCAGTTAGGGCAAGAAACCAAAGTCGATGCCATCGCCGTCTCCAACAAAACGACCACACTTCCTCACGAAAGTTCAAAATCCCTCTTCACGTCGAGATAATTCTGCTTGTACGCCAGAATCATAAAAACCGGACTGAAGACGACCATGAAGACTAGCGAAAAAATCCAACCCCATCCGCCGGTCACTGAATCAAAGAAGTTCGATACTTTCTCCATCGCGCCACCCATTTTGGCCCCGGCACCGGGATGTTTGCCGGTCTGGATTTCTCGAACGTAGTCACGATTGATTAGAAAGGCTGGGCGGCGATTCACATACCACCAGATCACGCCGGGGAAAATATAGAAGATCGCGAGAATTACAATCTGCAACCAGTTTCCTGTGTACTGCCGCTGTTCCATGCTATCTGTAAGCTTACGCAGCTTCTCGATGTCGGCACGGAGTTGCGGATCATGAAAGCGGAGGCTGGCAGCGCGATTCAGCTGCGTTCTTGCATGTTGGATTTGCTGGAAAGACGTACAAAGGTATTGACCGTCCTTGGGATCTTTCCACCAATCCTTCATTGCGTCGTCGTGCAACTGCACGGCCAACAGCTTTTGGTAGCTCTCATCCTCTGGATGCTCGCTGGCAATGCGCTCCAACTCCGCAATCTCATCTGTAGGAAGTGTTGCACTGATGGCAGCGGAAGGGAGCGGTGCGTTAGCTTGTACGTTTGCCGCGTTAATCGCTGCTCCACACTTTGGGCAGAACCGCGCGCCCGGTTCCAGCGAAGTTCCGCAGCCGGCGCAGTAGGTAGCAGCGTTGATCCCAGAAGTTGCTGATGACATAAGCCATTCCTCCACACTTCAGTCGAATAACATACCGTTGTCTGAACCAAGATCAGTAAAGCGAGCCGCTAGTTTACTGTCACCGTCAGCGTTGTTGTCTGCGTGAGGCTTCCGGAGGTCCCCGTAACAGTCACAGTGTAGGCGCCAGCCGTAGTGCCGGGGTTGCTGGTTCCTCCACCGCCTCCGCCGCCACTCCCCCCGCCGCCACAACTCAGCACACCACCGGCAAGGAAAACCAGAAGGACAAGCAAGCCAAGCATCGTCCGCCAACTACGCCGCCGCGCCGGGATGCCGAACAGCAGGAAGCAAGCCAGAGTCACCCCACCAGCAGCGTACCAGGGCACTCCGGGGCGTTTGGGATAGACAACTGCCGCGCTTGTAGGCGCTGTGGTCGAAACGGTGAGGGTAGCTGCCCCTGCGGTCGTGCCGGAAATGCTGACCGGAGTGGTTGACCCAAAGCTCAAGGTGGGCGGATACTGGGCGCCCGATGGACTCGATGTGAGGGCGGCGGTTAACGCCACGCTGCCGATGAAGCCCCCCGCAGGTGTAACGGTTATGGTGGATGTATTCCCCGTGGTTGCGCCCGGCGTCACGGTAACCGTCGTACCGCTTAAAGCGAACGAAGGGTTCACGGCCACTGTCACCGTCACGGTAGTTGTTCCCGAAGCGCTGTTATAGAGGGGTGAACTCGTGGAATCCGGCGTGTAATTGGCCGTGAGCGTATCCGTACCCGTCGCGAGCGACCCAGCTCCAACGTTGATCGTCGCCACGCCACTGTTCAGCGTTGAGGCCGTGGATGTGTAACTACCGCTCGTTATCGTCACCGAGCCCGTGGGCGTCGGCGTTCCGCTCACTGTCACAGTGGCGACGAGACTCTGTGCGGTGGTAATGCTGTTAGGCAAGGCGGAGACTGTGACGGATGGCGTGGTCTTCGGTATGGACGTCAAATTGACGGGGCTTGAGGTGCTCGACGAATTGATCGAATCGCCGCCATAGACGGCGACCACCGCATGCGTAGCGGAAGGGCCGACGATTGCCACGTTCGACGCGGTCGCGGTGACTTGAGCCTGGGCTACCAGAACGCTCACAGTGTTGTCGCTGAGGTTCGCAATCGCAAGATCGGGCCTGCCGCTTCCCGTGAAATCAGCGGCGACCACGGAGGTCGGCTCCTTCCCTGTCGGGAAGGTTACTTGCGGCTGAAATGATCCGTCGCCGTTGCCGAGCAATACGCTGACCGTGTTGTCATAGCGGTTCGCTACTGCCAAGTCTGGCTTACCGTCTCCATTGAAATCTGCGACTGTAATAGAAATTGGCACATTCCCGACCGCATACGTCTTTGGCCCTTGCAATGTTCCGTCGCCATTCCCTAAGAAGACGCTTATTGGATTCGTGGGTGCAGGAAAAATGATGTAATCAATCGTCGAATTGACCACGGTGACATCCTGCTTCCCATCGCCATTCAAATCCGCAATCGCAACGGAATATGGCGTATATCCAACGGCATAGGTAACCCGCGGCTGGAATGTGCCATCACCTTTCCCAAGCAATACGCTTATTGTGTTATCAACGGAATCACAGGTCACCAGATCTGGACGGCCGTCCCCATTGAGGTCTCCTACAGCGACACAAGATGGTTGCCCGCCGGTCGCACTTGCCGTAGCCGCTTGGAATGTGCCATCCCCATTGCCGAGCAGCACATCCACCGTGTTGTCGTTATAGTTTGTTACCGCCAAATCCATCTTCCCATCGCCATTCAAATCCGCAATAACGACGACGCTCGGCCCCTTGCCGGTTGCATAAGTCTTCTGCAACTGGAAGGTTCCATCTCCATTGCCAAGCAGTATCCCCACTGTATTATCGGAATAGTTGGAGACCGCAAGGTCGAGTTTGCCGTCGCCATTGAAATCACCGATCGCAACCGAAGTGGGTTGTGTCCCGACGGTGTAGGTTGCCTGGCTTTGGAAAGTGCCATCTCCTTTGCCCAGCAACACGCTCACCGTGTTGTCGCTTCGGTTGGCCACTACCATATCAGGCTTTCCGTCGCCGTTCAGGTCAGCCCACGCCAAGGCTCTCGGGCCGTTTCCTGTCTGAAAATTATTGGGCACGACGGCTACCGACGCCGTCGTGCTGCTCAGTAGGGCTGTCGCTACTGTAGAGTTCGCGTTACTCGTATCTTCAATCGTTACAGACCCCGTCGGTTCGCCTCGGGCACTTCCCGTCACAGTCGTCACGAGCGTGTATCTTCCCGGTGCGCCGCTTTCTGCAAGAGCGGTTGACGTTGCCAGCTGTCCAGTAATCGTCACGGCCTGGGTAGACGATGTGCTGGTTGCCCCACCAGCATTGCCTACGAACACGGCCTTGATGTTGTAGCTCCCGATCCCCAGCCTCAGACTTGCGGATGCTTTGCCCGTTGCGGTGAGCGATGCTGTTCCCAGGAGAGCCGAACCCTCGCAATAAGTGGCAGAGGCGTCGCAGAACTCAACCATGCCTCCAGGAACTGGAGCATTACCTTGATACGTAACCGTGGACGTGAATGTCACTGGAGTGCCAGCGGATACACTGTTCGAGGAGACGGTGAGCGATGTCGTCGTGCTGGAAGACGCCCACACGACCTGGCTCAGGGACGTTGCCGGAGCGAAGTTGCTATCGCCGGAATATGCCGCGGTGAAGCTGTGGCCCCCCGCGCTGAGGCCCGCGGTTGTGAAGGCTGCCTGCCCCGATGCTAGAGGTTGCGTACTAATGGCCGTGTTGTTGTCGTAGAATGTGATGTTTCCTGATGCGGCGCTTCCGTTATAGGTGGCCGGCGTAACAGTCGCGGTCAACTGAATAGTTTGTCCTGGTTGCTGGTTCCCGCTAGGAATCGCAACGAGTGCAAGCCCTGTTGATACCCCGCGAACGATGGTAACGGCATTCGATGTACTTGACTGATAGCTCGTATCTCCGGGATAGGCTGCCACGATGGAATGCGTTGCGGGACCACCCACGACGAAGACCTGTTTCGCCGCCGCCTGAATCGCCCATTCGTTCAACAGGGCGTAAACGGAGCCATTTGTCGGGCTTGCGATGGCTAAATCCATTCGTCCGTCGCCGTTGAAATCGCCCATCGCAACTGCTCGCCAGTCTCCTGCGTCATAAGTACTATTCACCGACTGAAATGTGCCGTCGCCATTACCGCGAAAGATAGCAACGCCGCCGCTGCCCGTGAACGTAACACCATTGTTTTCGAGTACTGCTGAACCAGAGGCAAGCGATTCGGCTATATCGAGTTTCCCATCCCCGTCAAAATCCCCTATTGTAAGGTCGGAAGGCCAACTATCGGCGCCAAATCCATTCACATTTACCGTGTATTGTGTTTGCGACTGAAATGTTCCATCGCCATTACCCAAAAGCACGCTGACACCTTCAACATTTGCAACTGCGAGATCTGTTTTTCCATCTCCGTTAAAATCTCCCACTGCTACGACGATTGGATATATGCCTGCTGGATAGGTCTTTGGTGATTGGAATGTTCCATCGCCGTTTCCTAGGAGAACCGCAATCGCGTCTGAGGGGTGCGCACTTAGTACGGCAAGATCCGGAATTCCGTCTCCATTGAAATCTCCCACAGCAATAGCAGACGCTCCTGGTATCGACGCGAATGACATCAATGGATGAAACGTTCCGTCGCCATTACCTAACAACACGCCGCTCGGTGTCGCGAGATCGAGCTTTCCATCTCCGTTGAAGTCTGCAACTGCTAAATACGAGGTGCCAACATTGATGGTTTGTTCTGGTTGAAATGTGCCGTCTCCATTCCCTAGCAGTACTCTGATGGCGCCGACCGAATCAGACACAGCCACATCCAGCTTCCCGTCTCCATTAAAATCTCCTACGACAACGGCCGTGGGAATAGTATTGGAAGTAGGGCCGGTCTGGAATGACTTGGCGGCTTGGAATGTCCCGTCACCGTTTCCAAGAAACACGTCAATTGTGCCGTTGGATTCATTGGCCGCGATTATGTCCGGAATGCCGTCCCCATTGAGGTCTGCGACGGCCACTGATTTAGGGGAATAACTATATGCTCCAGAATATTTGGACTCAGCAAGGGTAATCTGAGCGGTCGTATTGTCAAGTACAACAGTTGCTACCGTGGCATTCGCGTTGCTAATGTCTTCAAATGACACAGCGCCCGTAGGTGCGGTGCTGCCACCGCCCGTTTCCGTATCAGTGAGGGTGTAATTGCCGGGGATGCCACCCAGTGTTAACGCCGACGCACTCCAGGTCTTCCCGACAACGGCAACATTCTGCGCGGTGGACTTACTGGGCTGCCCCGCTGCCGTGCCCATGAATATCGCGTCTATTGAGTAGGTGCCAACACCCAGGCGAAGGTTGAGTGTTGCGGTGCCTGTCGCATTCAACTCGGCCGTCCCTAACAGTGAAGAGCCCTCGCAATAAGTTGAAGCCGCATTGCAGAATTGCACTTGTCCATGGGAGATCGCAGCGTTGTTTTGGTCCTTCACAGTTGCAGTGAATAGGATGGCCGTTCCCGGCGACACACTGTTCGAGGAAACGCTGAGAGTTGTCGATGAAGGAATGGTGGCCCACAGAGCGACACTTCCGGATTGCGCGGCAGCGAAGTTGCTATCTCCCGAGTAAGCTGCTGAGAAACTGTGCCCGCCCGCGGTGAGTGCCCCTGTCTTTAGAGTCGCTTGGCCGCTGGAGGAAATGGACACGGGAGCGCCGATGGCGGTTCCATTATCGGAAAAAGTCACGGTCCCGGAAGCGCTAGCACCGTTGTAAGTGCTGGGCGTCAATGCAGCTGTCAGTTGCTCCGACGTTCCCACCGTTACGATTCCAGTTGCATTTCCCGTAAGTTGTAGTGACGTCGATATTCCCCGTGCGAGTGATTCAGAATTCGAAGTACTCGGTGCATAAACGCTATCTCCGCTGTAGGTCGCATTGACCGTATGTGTCGCTGCTCCGCCCACGACTGACACCGCAGAAGTCGTTGCTTGCGAAGTGAGTGCGTTTAACAGCACGCTTGCTGGTACAACTATATCGGGTCGTCCGTCCCCATTGAAGTCTGCCAGCCTGATCGCAGAATCGCCTCCATTCGAGCTAAACACGGCTGGAGGTTGGAAGGTTCCATCACCGTTTCCGAGAAGCACATTAAAAGAGCCGCCAAAGGTATTGACAATGATGTCTTGCTTGCCATTCAACGTGGTATCCGCAACAGCAATCGATTCGGGTGTACCGCTCGACAATTGGTAGATATGTGGAGTCTGAAATGTTCCATCCCCGTTGCCTACGTATGCCGCCACCGTGGCGTTCCCGCCTAGACTTATAGCAAGGTCCGGCTTCCCATCCCCATTGAAATCACCTACCGCTAAGGCATCAGGATAGCTATCGAGTACGTAGCTTTCACCCGCTTGGAAGGTTCCATCACCATTGCCCAGCAGGATGTCTAATGTAGTATTGCCGCTAATTCCGACTGCAATATCTGGCTTGCCATCTCCGTTGAAATCCGCTATCGCAAGTGAACTTGCGCCGTCCGGAAGCGGCGATTGCTTCTGTGCCTGAAAAGTGCCATCGCCGTTGCCGAGAAGTACGCTAATATAGGAATTTGAGTCCATTCCAACTACGATGTCCGGCTTCCCGTCCTGATTTACGTCGGCAACGGCGAGGGACAGAGTTCCAGATACAGGCGAACTCAACGGTCCATCGCCAACCGGATATTTCGTTTGTGCCTGAAATGTGCCATCCCCATTACCCAGCAGCACGCTAAGAGTGTGGTCAGCCCAGTTTGCGACTACTATGTCAGGAATGCCGTCCATATTGAAGTCGCCAACGGCCACAGACCACGGGTTACTTCCAGCCGGATAAGTCTTTGGCGCCTGGAAGGTGCCGTCTCCTTTACCTAACAGAATGCTGACGTTGTTGTCTCCATAGTTGGCGATAACTAAATCTGGTATCCCGTCGCCGTTAAAATCGGCTATGGCAAGCGATCGAGGATTTGTACCCGTTGGATAGCTCTTCGGAAGATAAACCTGCGAGGACGCGCTACCAAGAGAGATATCCGATATGACAGCGTTGCTATTGCTGGAGTCTACAAATGACACTGAACCAGTAGGAGCAGTATTCCCTCCAACTGCAACTGTTGCTGTTAAGGTGTAGTTCCCGGGGTTACCTGCCGCGGTTAGGGACGATTCGCTCCACACCAGTCCAGTGACAGAGATACTTTGAGTAGTGGAGGTGCTAGCAGCATTTGTCGTTGTGCCAACAAACTGAGCTTTGATGCTGTGGCTCCCGACACCAAGCCTCAGATTGAGCGTTGCCGTTCCAGCCGCGGTCAGTTGGGCGGTGCCCAGAACCGCCGAGTCCTCACAGTAGGTTGCAGTCGCGTCGCAGAACTTTACCTGCCCAACCGTCACCGCTGTGCTTCCAGCCTTCACGGTCGCGGTGAGCGTCACCACGCTTCCCGAGGCTACCGTTGACACCGTGTTTCCCCCGGATGTTAACGCAAGGGTCGTGGTCGTTGGCGTCGAAGCCGATGCAGAGATCCCGCCGCCTGCGATTCCGGCAACCAACAAGGTATAGACGACAATGTGCTTCAACGCCTGCGCAGCGTACCGGGACTTTGTATTTTGTGCCGAATAGAAGGTCATCGTTCATTCCCCCATGAACCTGCGAGATCCGTGATCTCAAGCGGTAACGGGCAAACCAGCCCTCAATGAACTGAAAGGGGAAGATAACCGATGATTGCGTGATTCAGTTGGCCGAGAACCAAAGCAACGTCATACAACGCGTAAGAGACACTTGCGATTGGCCCATGTGCGGCTGTTCGCAACGAGCCAATTCCCCCCACGTCAAGTGCCACCCATGATACACAGTTCTGCAAGGCATATGCGACCGGGTTCAGTGCCTATCAGCACTTGTCAACCAAGTCGCGCAGCCGAACTCCGAGAAAAGTGGCAATACGATGCAGCTTCAAGAGGCTGACAATTCGTACTGGCACGGTCCTAGCTCTTGTGCCAGCTCAGGAGAATCGGGAACACAGAAACGGCTAGCCCTCGTCTTCGTCGAGCTGCTCGCCGCGGCGACCCTTGTAATAGGCTTCGGTGTCAGGATGATTGACGGTTACGTCGTTGAGAGCTTGATCGAAAATGCCTTTTCCGCGATCGCGCAGGCCTTCTTCGTAATCCTCGCGATCTTGCTCAGAAACCGACATAAAAGACTCCTTTCCTTGTGCGCAGCGGTAGTACGCCGCTCCGGTAATGCTGTAAAGACTGACCCGGTTCAGTACCTCTCAGCACTTTTCAACCAGGTCGCGAAGCCGAACTCCGAGCGAAATGGCAATACGGTGCAGCTTCATGATGCTGATATTCCGTATGCCTCGTTCTACCCCGGATATGAACGTCCAATGCAGTCCAGCCCTCTCCGCCAGTTGTTCCTGCGTTAAGCCTAGTGCTTCCCGCCGGTTACGGATTGTCTGTCCCAACGGCTTTCTGGGATCGGTGATTGGATCGTCCACTCACCGATGTTTTCGGTTTCAGCCTGGCGAGTACATAGTATATAGTCTATGTCAAGGGAAATCCATCATTTTTAACGACTTCATGTCCGCTTCAGGCATTTTTCAAGCTCCACGCCGCGCTACTGTGACCGCACCGGGTGCTCTGAAACCTGAGATCTCTCTTCGAAGGCCCGTGGCTTCCCGGTCGGTTGCGCCGCAATCTGTTTGAAAGATTCGAACAAAAGCCTTGAAATGCCGCCGCGGGGCGATCATAAGGCGAACACCCGCATCAACGTAAACCAGTGGTGTCGTTACAATCTTAAAATGAAGGCTCCGACGTCGGCGCTTCTCAGTTCATCGGTTGGGCAAGCTACTTCTTGTTGATGTTGCGCTCCGCAATTTTGTCCATCAGCTTTTCGCGTGCTTCCGAGGACGACCCGTATGGTTTGCTGTAAGCTTCCGCAACTTTTGTGTGGTTTTCATATGCAGTTGCTTTGCGTGCTGGCAGAGTAAAGAATCCTC
>Ga0326727_10010469_pt1 | contig 22072 bp, 19 predicted proteins | sample MB2enrmetagenome_FD_207643 | JGI IMG/M metagenome (GOLD analysis project Ga0326727, IMG submission 207643) | Lab enriched peat soil microbial communities from McLean, Ithaca, NY, United States - MB29MY | ecosystem: Environmental > Terrestrial > Soil > Wetlands > Peat | place: USA: New York...
ATTTTGCCAAGGAGATCGATATTGAGCTGAGCCGGTGGGGTGATCCCAAGCGAAACAATGCGCATTACGTGATTCAGCCGTACTACGTCCCCGAAAATGTCTTTCCTTTTAGCTCCCCTGCCGGGATCGTGACGCACTCATTTCACTGGGAGCCGGGCAAAGTGACTTTCGATTCCGTGAAGGGATCTGTGCAAGGTGCCGCTGGCCATCCCTTCACCTCTCATGCTTTCACATCGGGAATTCCCGCGCCTTCGAGCGAGACAGTCCGGATCAATCTGTACGACTTCCTACATTCGCAGCACCCTTCGCAGCCGCCTGCCGAGGTTGTCATTGAAAAGTTCGAGTATCTTCCCTAAGGACACGCGACTTGGAGGGCGATTACGATGCCTCATGACGGGGCTCGCATTCACCTGTCTCCTGCAGGGAAGCCATGCGCTCGAACCAGGCAAATCCATGTCCCAGTACGTGCACAGCAAGTGGGGCAAAGAGAAAGGCTTTGTCGGTGGAATCATCTACGCAATCAGTCAATCCGACGATGGATATTTGTGGCTTGGCACCGATCGCGGACTGGTTCGCTTTGATGGAGAGAGATTCACGCTGATTCAGCGGCCCATCTCCGGCCAGCCTGAGACAGGCCCGGTGCGAGGGCTGGTAATGGGTTCCGATGGTACTCTGTGGATCCGTCCACAAGGCCCACAGTTGCTGCAATACCGTGGGGGCCAGTTCAAAAACCTGTTTGGGTCCCTTGGCCTTCCTGCGACCACGATCACGGCCATGGGGACCGACAACCAGGGCGACGTTCTGTTTTCAGGACTCTATAGCCAACCAATGCGATATGCAGGTGGCAAATTCGAGAGACTCCCTGGAGCGGCGGAGGCTTCGAGCACCCTTGTAACTTCAATCGCAGAAACACGTGATGGCAGGATCTGGATCGGTACACGAGAGGACGGACTGTTCGTCATCAAGGACGGGAAGCGGGTCTCCAGCGAAGCGCCAAATCTAGTCAACCACAAGATCAACGCACTTGCACCGTCAAACAATGGAGGGCTGTGGATTGGGACTGACCAGGGCCTGCGCTTTCTCTCAGCAGGCGTCGATGTAAGCGTCAGAACTCCACGCTGGAATGGCGATAATCAGATTCTCGCCATCACGAAGGACATTTCTGGGAACATTTGGGCGGCCAGTAGCGGAGGGCTCATTCGTGTTACACCAGGCCGGGATTTTTCGATCCTCCCCGGTGAGGGCAGGAGGACAGCAGCGGTCACAGCTGTGTTTGTAGATAGCGAAGGCAGCATATGGTTTGGCGGTCCTGAGGGATTGGAACGTCTGCAAGATAGTCCGTTCACGACGTACGCGTCAGACGATGGCGTTCCCGAATCGAACGGCGGAGCGCTTTTCGCCGATGCCGGTAACAGAACCTGGTTCGCTCCTGTTTCCGGCGGCCTGTACTGTTTGGATCACGGCCGGCTCAATCGCATCCAACTCGAAGGACTTGATCACGATGTCGTGTATTCGATTAGCGGTCGCGGGAATGACATCTGGGTGGGCCGGCAGCGCGGGGGATTGACCAGGATCACGCGCATCGAGAACAAGCTCTCGGCGAAGACCTATACGGAGCATGACGGACTGGCCCAGAACACGGTGTATGCAACTTATGCTGCCCACGATGGCGCAGTATGGGCCGGAACAATCAGCGATGGACTATCGCGGATAAAAGACAGCGTGCTTACGACGTACTCGATGTCGAATGGGCTGAATTCGAACGCGATCAACTCGATCGTAGAGGGGTATGACGGGACGATCTGGGTTGGTACCCCGGCGGGACTAAGCGCATTTCGAAACGGGGTCTGGTCGACTTGGACGACAACAGCGGGACTGCCCGCGGCTGATGTCAGGAACTGTTTTGAGGATTCGAAGCACATTCTCTGGGCAGTAACGGCATCCGGGCTAGCGTATCTGTCCGGCCAGCGGTTCGTTGTCCCCGGCCATCTGCCAGATCAACTTCGCGACCAGATCTTCGGATTGACAGAAGATGCTCTCGGGTTCCTGTGGCTTTCGACGACGGACAGTGTAATTCGAGTAAACCGTGACCGACTTATCACAGGCTCCCTTCGCGCGAGCGACATACGGGTGTTCGGAGAATCGGATGGTTTAGCCGGTGCCGAAGGGGTGCGGCGCGAGCGGTCCATCTTGACCGACAAAAGCGGCAGTATTTGGGTTTCAGTTAAGAACGGGATCGCTAAGGGCGATTCGATGATGATTCTCGAGAACCAACGCCCAATCCGCGTTCGGATCGAGTCGATTGATGCAGCAGGGAGAACATTCCCAGGCAACGAGTCTCCGCGTATCGCTGCTCGAACGCGGAGCGTGACCTTCCATTTTTCCGCAATTTCTCTAGATTCGCCCGACCAGCTCTGGTACCGCTATTTGCTTGAAGGAGCAGACCAGGACTGGAGCGATCCGATGCAGTTGCGGCAGGTGAGCTACAACAATCTGGGCGCACACGCTTATCGTTTTCGCGTCATGGCTTCGCATGACGGGGTCTTGTGGAACGGACAGGAGAGCGAGGCCACGTTCTCAATCGACCATACCTTTTGGGAGGCTTGGTGGTTTCGCACATGTTCTCTGCTTGCGCTCGCTCTATTGGTGGTATTCGTGTTTCGCCTGCGCACGATCAGGCTCTCAAGGCAATTGAACGCCCGGTTCCAGGAGCGGCTTGCGGAGCGCACTCGAATTGCCCAGGAGTTGCACGACACTCTGCTGCAGAGCTTCCAGGGATTGATGTTGCGGTTTCAGACGGTGGACACAATGCTTCCCAGGCAGCCGGGTGAGGCAAAGACGATGCTTGAAGATGCGCTCGAGCGCGCTGATGACGCGCTGACTGAAAGCCGGGATGCAATTCAGAACATCCGGTCTTCTCCAGCCCGCCATCCGAATCTGAGCCATGCGCTCGCTTCCGTGCTCGAAGAGGTTCAGGGGGCATTTCCTGACGATGGTCACGCGCGGCCGGCCTGTTCGATTGTAGTAGTGGGTAGGGAGCAGTTGCTGCGAGAATACGTGGTGACGGAAATCTGCCGAATTGCCCGGGAGGCTTTACGGAACGCGTTTCAACATGCCCAGGCGGGCCACTTTGAAATGGAGATTTCGTTCAGCGATAGTGAATTGCGGCTGTCGTTGCGCGACGATGGTGTGGGAATCGAGCCGTTGGTTCTGAGTGAAGGCGCCCGGTCGGGACATTGGGGTCTTATCGGAATGCGCGAACGCGCGGCTCGGCTTGGCGCTCTGCTGGATTTCTGGAGCAAGCCGGGAGCCGGAACTGAAATTGAATTGTCTTTATCGGGCGAAATTGCATACGCCTCGCCTCACACGAGCTTCTTCGGGCGCTTTCATAAAAGGATGAAACCATGAGTCTCAACTCGAATCCGATCAGCGTCCTCACCGTCGATGACCATCCCTTGTTGCGGGACGGCATCGTAGCGCTCGTGAACACCCAGGCTGATATGAGAGTCGTTGCCGAGGCCTCAAATGGCCACGAGGCCATTGACCGATTTCGAGAGCACCGTCCCGACATTACGCTCATGGATCTCCGCATGCCGGATATGGATGGGATCAACACAATAACTGAGATCATCCGCGAGTTTCCGGGCGCAAAGATCATTGTTCTCACCACATACAGCGGAGATGCGCTTATTGTTCGTGCGCTCAAGGCCGGAGCCCAAGGCTATCTGCTAAAAGGACAGTTGCGAAAGGAACTGCTCGATACGATTCGCTCGGTGCACGGAGGGCGAAAGCGCATCTCGCCGGAGGTCGCCGTTCAAGTTGCGAATCATGCGGCGGACACCTTGCTGACGCTGCGAGAGATTGACGTGCTGCAGCTCGTCGCCGAGGGGAACGCGAACAAGGTGGTTGCCGACCGGTTGGCAATTACCGAAGACACCGTGAAGGCGCATGTGAGGAATATCCTCTCGAAGCTAGGGGCCAACGATCGTACCCACGCTGTGACCATCGCGTTGAAGCGCGGGATCATAAGCCTTTAGCCCGAATCCCCCAAAAGAGTAATGCGGCCGCTCCCCTTTTTGCAGATGTGTTTGCCCTGAGCATTCGCTATCTTGCGAATGACACCAAGGGGGCCTTCTGCAACGCCTTTTCTCCATGTTTCCCAATGGCTGGCCCGGTCGGGGCCTCTTGCTGCTGCGCGTCGTGAACGCCATTTTCGTGATTCATGAGGGCCTAGCGCAGTTGTTGGGATCGCAGCAGACCTCCGCAGCACTCCTTCTTCATGTAGCGGCCATAATCGTGGCAGCGTCGTTTCTGGTCGGTTTTATGACGCCGATCGTTGGCGCTCTTCTCGCCGCCTTGAAGGTTGGCATGCTGTTTCAAGGGGCCGGCCGCCTGGAGGAGACAATCCTCTCCGTAGCAATTGCGCTGTCGATCGCGATGTTAGGCCCGGGCGTCTGGTCAGTAGATGCCGCTATCTTTGGCTGGCACCGGCTGGAATTTCCCAAGGAATAAAGGCCCCTGTCCTTGGTGCTGCTGAACGATAGCCCCTCACCTGAATCTGTTCTTTGTGACATTTGAAGCCGCATGCGAAGGTACTCATTCTTCTCAAGCAGATGACACACGAGCCCCTGCAGCGCGCAAATCTCCGCTTCCAGCGCGCGCACTTTGTCTACTTGGCCGATGTGGATCGCTGGCGAGTCAGCGAGACCTCGATGCGTTGGCTCAACGAATGGAGACGAGTGAGAAAGCGGGAACATGGGAATTGCCTCAGCGCATCCTGGGGAGTCTGCTCTTTCTGAGAACAGCGTGTGGTGATTGTCAATCACCGAGTTCAAAAAGCGCAGCTATCTTTCGGACGACATCTGGATGCCTCTTTCGAGTAATGGGCAAGCAAGAATGAGTTACTCGAAAGAAGTAATCGAAAGCTGCTCCAGAGAGGGTTGTTCCATAAGCGGTCCGAGAAGAGAATCGCAGTACAAGGAAGGTAAAAGTGTCCAGACCAATGCAATATCAAAAGGCGGGACACTTGGAGGTTGAGAGTCATGAGATCAGGATCGAAGCCTTTAGGATCGCTTTGGCGGTTTCCCGTCATCGCGCTGATGCTGACGGGCGGGGCTATTGCTCACGCCGGGACAGCAACCACTCAGACTGTAAAGAACATTGTGCTCGTACACGGGGGCTTCGTAGACGGCTCCGGATGGGAAAGTGTCTACGACATCCTCACGAAGAAGGGCTATCATGTCACGGTTGTCCAGAATCCCACGGTGAGTCTTGAGGGCGATGTCGCAGTGGCGAAGAGAGCCATCGATGCGCAGGACGGCCCTGTCATCCTCGTTGGTCATTCGTACGGCGGGGCGGTCATCAGTCAGGCGGGAACAGACCCGAAGGTTGCCGGGCTTGTTTATATCACCGCATTTGCACTGGACAACGGCGAATCTGTCGGCTCTCTGCTCAAGAACCCTCCGCCGGGCTCGACGCCCCCTCCGATTCTGCCACCCCAAGATGGTTTCTTGCTTCTCGACCGCGAGAAGTTTCCAGCAGCCTTTGCCGGGGATGTGAAATCCGAGATCGCAGCTTTCATGGCTGCTTCACAAGTGCCGTGGGGGCTGGAAGCATTGAACGGCACCGTTACGGACGCAGCCTGGAAATCGAAGCCAAGCTGGTATCTCGTCACCACAGAAGATCGGATGATTCCGCCCGACGCTCAGCGTTTCATGTCAAAGCGAGCAGGTTCAAAAGTCCTCGAGGTCAAGGCAAGCCATTCTGTCTTCCTTTCGCACCCCGAAGCAGTTGCTTCCATTATCGAGCGAGCAGCGGCCGGCAGCGCTCCATCGCAGCCGTAGTCTCCTGAGGTTTGTTGGAGCCCAGCTAGTCATAGCGGTTTATTGCTGATGTTGAAAGGTTGCTGTGAACGGCCAGGGCTCCGTTTTCTTCACTGCCAGGAACGTTTGATCCACGTTGCGAGAGCGTTGCAGCCATCCAGCAATCCGGCTTGCATGTCCCAACACCGAAACCGATACTTCCCCAAACAAAGGAGACAATATGTCCAATCCGACATCGATCGTTCTCGTACACGGAGGCTTTGTCGACGCCTCAGGCTGGGAGGGTGTGTATCACATTCTCAAGAAAGACGGCTTTGACGTCGTTGCTGTACAGAATCCAACAATCACTCTGGCAGAAGATGTTGCGTTCACGAAACGAGCCATCGCTGCGGCCAAGGGAGATGTCGTCCTCGTGGGCCACTCCTACGGCGGTGTCGTCATTTCCGAAGCAGGCAACGATCCCAAGGTCAAGGCACTCGTCTACATCACGGCCTTTGCCGCGGATAAGGGTGAGTCGGTTGCGTCACTGATTGCCAACCCGGCTCCTGGCGCTCCGGCGCCTCCAATCCTTCCTCCGGTTGACGGCTACCTGTTCCTCGACCGGGAAAGGTTTGCAGCTTCGTTTGCTGCGGACGTCCGCCCCAGCCTCGCCTCATTTATGGCCGATTCGCAGGTTCCGTGGGGTCTTGAGGCCTTGCAGGGAGCGGTGACCGAGCCGGCATGGCGCTCCAAACCAAGTCACTATCTCGTTGCGATGGATGACGGAATGATTCCGCCCCCGGCGCAACGAATGATGGCCAGCCGCGCAGGTTCCAACTTGACCGAGGCACGAGGCAGCCACGCTATTTACGTCTCAAACCCCGAGGTGGTCGCCTCCGTGATCAAGCTGGCAGCCGTGGCTGAACCCGCTCGCGCTAGCTGAGGCAGCCTTCGATGCGGTGCACCCATTCGTTCGGAAGTCATCCGGCGGACGGAGCGCACCGCGCCGGAGTATCCAAGCCGACACTTGAAGACTCCGGTCGCTAGACGGCAGTCAGGTCCGTAGCGCCGGTTGGCCTTTCGGTCCGGCCTACGCGAGCCGCATGGAGAGCTCGGCCAGCACGAAGATCGCAGAGGTTACTTTGATTGGAGTGGATCATGGAACCCGGTTCATTGATCACCAGTCTGGATGTGGAGAGGCCGGACCTACTCGCGCTTTTTGCTCATGAGGCCGAACGGATGCTCTCTGCAACGTACCATTCAGTAAGAGACTCCTACGGAGAGGGAGCTGCGTCCTGTGTTGCCAACAAGTGGCTGGAGATCTTCGAAGCGAGCCCGGCCAACCGTGGGGACAAGTTCCCCAATCTACGGGATATCACCGTGCAGTCAATTGCATACTCCCTGGCTTCATGCAAGGAACGAGGCCACTTTCGCGCCGCGGCTTTCGCGCCTGAAATCCACGAGCAGCGGGAGCATTTCCAACCTCTGCGCGTCTGATGCGGTGAAAGGGAATACAGCCTCAGTTGGCCGCGCCGCAGGCCGCACCACGCGTCGTGCATTGCTATTCGCAGCCGAAGCTGCGGGCCCTATGACATCCAGTTTCAGCAAGCGGGCCCGCGCAATTTCAACAAAGAAACCAAAGCACAGGAGGGAACTATGAACAAGGGTATGTACATAACACCCGACGGCGTCGAGATCTACTTCAAGGACTGGGGCACAGGTCCGGTTGTCACGTTTTCGCACGGTTGGCCACTGAACGCCGATGCTTGGGACGCGCAAATGTTGTTCCTTGGGCAGAAGGGCTATCGAGTCATAGCCCATGATCGGCGTGGCCACGGTCGTTCAGGACAGAGCTGGCAAGGGAACAACATGGACCAGTACGCGGACGACCTTGCCGGCCTAATGGACAATCTCGATATCAAGGATGCGACGATGGTTGGCCACTCCACCGGCGGCGGAGAAGTCGTGCGTTACATCGCCCGCCACGGCGAGAAGCGTGTCGCCAAGGTCGTCCTGATCGGCGCCGTTCCTCCGCTCATGCTGAAGACCGAGGCCAATCCAGGTGGTCTGCCCCTTTCTGTTTTTGACGAAATACGTGCGAACGTCGTGAACGATCGCTCGCAGTTTTTCAAAGATCTGACAGTACCCTTCTACGGCTACAACAAGCCGGGCGCGAAGGTGTCCCAGGGGACACAGGATTCGTTCTGGCTTCAAGGGATGCAGGTCTCGATCATCGGCGCATATGACTGCATCAAGGCGTTCTCCGAAACTGACCAAACGGAAGACCTGAAGAAGATTACTGTCCCGACACTTGTGATCCACGGAGACGCAGATCAGATTGTGCCAATCGATAACTCTGGTCGCCTCAGCGTGAAGCTGGTGAAGAACGGAACTCTGAAGGTGGTTCCGGGGGCGCCACATGGGCTCTGCGCCACACATGCCGACATCGTCAACGAGGAGCTCCTCGCATTCCTCAAGAAGTAGTCGCCAATCCGCCGTGCGACAGATCCCAAACGGAGATTTGCCGCACGGCCAAACTCACCTCAGTTCGCATTTGCGGGTTTCTCGCCGGGGTAGACCCACTACTAAATCAGGAGAGAGGGATGACACCCAAGCAAATGAAGCAGTTCGCCGCGCAAGGCATGCCGGCCAGCCTCAAAACTCCTACGGATCTTTCGCCAGCAGGGGTCGCCGCCATTTCTGAAACGTTGCGGCATCTGCTCGCGGATGTCTTCGCACTTTACCTGAAGACAAAGAACTTTCACTGGCACATGAGCGGATCTCATTTCCGCGACTACCACCTGCTCCTCGACGAACAGGCGACGGGAATCTTCGCGATGACGGACCCCATTGCGGAGCGGGCTCGCAAGATTGGCGGTACAACGCTGCGCTCAATCGGCGACATCGCGAAACATCAGCGGTTGCTCGATAACAATGAGCAAGCCGCTACACCCAAAGCAATGCTCGAGGAGTTAGCCGCCGATAGCCGCTGCCTGACGAAGTTCATGCGTGCAGCGCATGATCTTTGCGATGAATTCAAGGACGTGGCCACGGCAAGTCTGCTCGAAATCTGGATAGATGAGGCGGAACGTCGCACCTGGTTTTTGTATGAGACGGTGCACGGTCGGGATCGATCTTGACGGACCTATTTGACCGTATTCACCGGCGCCCGGTGATTTAAGAGGCAGGCTGCGATTGGAAACGAGAGATTTATGAGACTTATTGGGGAATTGGGTGTAGCAGCGGTCGCTCTGTTTGCCCTCGCGCAACTGGTTCGGCCCGCCATTCCAGTGAAACCGGCAGCGGCCGAAGTACAGGCTCCGTCCGCCGTAAAGCAGATCCTGAACAGGAGTTGTTACAGCTGCCACTCCGACGAGCGACGGCTCGCCTGGTTCGACTGGATCGAGCCTGCTTACTTGATTGCTCGGCATGACATTCTGAACGCTCGCTCGCGGCTAGACTTTTCGACCATTGGCTCTGCTCCCACGGCAGTACAGCGGGCAAAGCTCTTTGAAGCCGTGAACATGATTCAGCTTGGTGCAATGCCCCTCCCTCAGTTTGTGGCACTGCATCCAGATGCGAAAGTCTCTCCCGAGGAATTGGCAGAGCTGAAAGCATATCTCGCGCCATGGGCAACGACACCGGGCTTACCCGGCGTTAAGCCTAAAGACGATTCAGCAGCATCGCCGATCTCATTGTCTGCGGTTCACCCCGAACCCAATGGGTTAGCCTTCGATCCATCCTTTGAGGGCTGGAAGCTGGTCAGCACTACCGATCGCGGAGATAACAACACTTTCCGGTTCATTCTCGGCAATGATATCGCCGTGATGGCTGCGCAATCTGGCAACATTTCGCCCTGGCCTGACGGAGCACGGTTTGCGAAAGTTGCCTGGCTGCAGGAACTCGGTGAAGATGGACTCATTCATCCGGGAAAATTCGTTCAAGTTGAGCTGATGGTCAAGGATGCTCGCCAGTATAAGGCCACGGATGGGTGGGGTTGGGGCCGCTGGCGTGGCCTCGATTTGAAGCCCTACAGCGAGGATGATCCACATTTCGCGAGGGAATGCACAGGCTGCCACATGCCAGTGCGTGGCAATGATTACGTCTACACCCTTCCCATTACGAGCGCGCGCGCAAGTCACGAGGAAATCGTGAACAGTACTGCTGCCTCTCTCCCTTCAAGTTTGCCTTGGCAGCCGCTCGGCTGGCGGCCAATCACGATGTATGTCGACCGCAAGACGCATACGACCGCGACGCTCTACGGCAACGACACGGCAATGCAAGTCCTCGAACGAGGGGGCGCACCTGGTCTCGATTATCCATCTGGAAGCGTACTGGCGCTGGTCACCTGGACCCAGCGAGAAGACCCGCACTGGTTCGGCGGGCGCATCCCGGATGCGCCGCTGATGGTCGAGTTTGTGCAGATGTCTTCAGGCGAGGGCGCGAGTTCTTATCGCGTGTTCGAAGGCAGAGCGCTCGTCGAAGTACGCCCGGACGCTAAATATGCGGAGCAGAAAACAGATTTCATCTTGAATCTCAAGCCGGCTTCCCTGCCTTAGTCGCGAGTAAATGAAGAAAAGGAGAATACAAATGAAGCAAATTCTGGTAATCGAGTCGAGCCCGCGGGGAACTGAATCTGCAAGCCGTCGACTGACGCGTAGCCTCACAGAGCGTCTAAAAGCACGATATCCGGAGGCGCGACTCGTTGAGCGTGATTTGGCGAAAGATCCGCTCCCGCATCTGGATCACCGAGCAGTGAAGGCCATCTTTACACGAGACCGCGCCGAGGCGGAGTCTCTGCAGGAAGCGCTTCGACTGTCGGACCAGATCACCCAAGAAGTACTGTCATCGGATCTACTGGTTATCGCCTCCCCGATGTGGAATTTTGGACTGCCGTCCTCCTTAAAGGCATGGGTCGATCACATTGTTCGGCCCGGGAAGACGTTCCGCTACACAGCCGGTGGAGTTGAAGGGCTTGCCCGCGAAAAGAAAGCGATCCTGGTGCTTGCCTCTGGCGGCGTCTTTACTCATGGTCCCTGGAAACCCTGGGATACGGAGGAACCCTACCTGCGGTTGATCTTGGGCTTCATCGGGATCACCGACGTTCAGACTGTGCGCGCCCAGGGCATGAACATACCGGGCCTTTCCGACCACGCAATTCCCGATGGTGAAAGGTCTATCGAATCACTTGCAATCTGAAGGAGAGAACAATGCTTGATCACATCATCCTGACGGTAAGAAATGTCGAGCGGTCGTTGGCATTCTACGAAGCGGCTCTGAAGCCCATTAAAATCCGGTTCTTCATGCCCTACAAGGGCGAGAATGGCCATCCCGATCTTTGGGGATTCGGAGACGGAAAGAAGGCCTGCTTCTGGCTGAAGCAGGGTATGCCCGATCCGGGATCTGTCCATTGGGGGTTCAAGGCAGAGAACAACGCGCAGGTCGATGACTTCTATTCGGCAGCGATGGCTGCCGGAGCGAAAGACAATATCTCGCCGCGAGCCCGGATCGAATACTATCCAGGCTACTACGCAGCCGATGTATTCGATCCCGACGGATACTCATTCGAAGTAGTTCACAAAAGTTGATTGATGCCGCCAATGCTTCCCGATCATTGGATTCCCGGCATTAAGCTGGGGCCAGAGCTCAATTGGCTGATCCGGGCCGGAGTCGCCCCCATCTGGTTCATCAAGACCTACGGGCAGCAGATGGTCTACATGCATCTTCGCGATCAGTACCAGGACGGCACCTGGACGGAGTATCTGGGCCAAGGTGCAACCGACTTTCCCGGGATCGCGAAGGCCCTAAGAAGTGTCAACTTCAGAGGCCGTGCCGCGATTGAGCTGGCCTTTCCAGCGAAGTTTGTGCCGAAACATCCCTTGGCCGAGGATTGGAAGCGAAGCAGGGACTCCCTAACGACCGTCTTCGGCTGGTGAGTGCGGTCTACCTGTGCGGCCTAAGCACAAATACTTCTTTATCCGCGCAAACCGGCCAGGTCCATCAAGCGGCTGGTTTCCCGGTAGGCTTCTTCCACCCATTCGACGATGCGCGTGGGATTGGGCGAGTATTCCAATTCGACGGAGACGACTCCATCGATACCCAGTTCCTTGATGGCCTGGAGATAAGGGCCGAATTTCACGATGCCTCTTCCCGGCGGAAGATCGCCATGGACCTTTCCGTCGCAATCGCCGATGTGAACATGGATTGCCTTTCCTCTCAAGCGCAGCAGGGAATCCGGGCCGCTGTCGGAGAGCACGCAATGACTGATATCTATGTTGGCGCGCACGCGAGGGTGAGCGCACTCGTCCACGAAGCGCACCATTTCAGCGACGTTGTTGAGAACGCTCATGCGAAAAGGCTCGAGCTCAAGCGCGATATCCAGCTTCTTTCGATCGGCATAGTCGCCCAGGATGCGGCAGGTCTCAATCGCCCAACCCCATTGAGCCTCGGGCGGGATGACTTCGCGCTGCCACAAGTACTCGCCCAACACCAGCAGGACATTCCTTGCTCCGAACTCAGCTGCGAGGTCTATGAAGCGCTTGCAGCGGGTTACGTGGAAATCGCGCACTGGATCGTTGAAATCGATCAGGCCGGTGGCCACAACCGGCAGTGACACGATGGGAAGTCCTTCTCTATCGCAGGTAGCCGCGATGGTGTGCTTCTCCGCGTCTGAGATCGTCATCGCTTCGGTGAAGACATCCACGCAGTCGAATCCGATCCGTGCAATGTGTTTCAAGCCTGTGGCAGTATCCATTCCAACCTGCGCGAAGGCGCTGTTAATGATGCCTAGTTTCATAAACCTCCTTTGCTGAAACCGGCGTGCGCGATCTCCCGCGGAGAGACCATGCGGTGTTCCACTGCGCTGAGGGCGGCGGCCTCGACCAGTGCGATGCTCTGCAGATTATCCCGGCCGCCGATTGCGGGAGCATGGCCGGTTTCGAGGGCAATGAGCAACTGGCCCATGGTTGCGCCGAATGCGTCCGGGAACCAGCTTTCCTCTGGATGGAAGCGAAGAAAGTCGGTTTCGCCTTTACGAGCGTAACGCAGAGTAGAAGGCGTTGTGAAAGGGTCTTTGCACCAGCCGATATCCCCAACCGCGAGGCCTTCCATGCCCTCAATGCGGAACTCGATGCGAATGTCGCCTGGACAGCCTTCCTTGACCGGACCACACCACACGTCGTCAGTTACCGCGCAACAAAGGCCGCTTGCGTATTCGAGGATCGTTGTGCAGATTCCGTCCGTATGCGGGAATGGGGTACGGGGATCGGGGCGGGTACTCGAAAACACCCGTTCCGGGTCGCCGAACCACGAGCGCATGCAATCGAGGTGATGAATCGACATGATCCAGAGCGTCGCGGAGCCGATTTCAGCTTGCCATGGCTGCCAATGCGGGACCGCGCGCATATCGATGGTGGCAAAAACCGGAGATCCCAAATAACCCTCGTTGAGAAGTGTATTCGCGGCGTAAACCGACGGATCGTAGCGCATGTTCTGGTTTACCGCCAGTTGGACTCCCGCTTGTTCGCAGCAGCGCACGGCCTCTTCAGCTTCGCGGTAGCTCAGCGCGAGCGGCTTCTGGGCCAGGATGCCCTTTACCGAAGCGCGGGCGCAGGCGGCACGAATTAATGCAAGCTGATGCTGCGGAGGAACGGCGATGTCAAGAACCTCGATCGCCGGATCGTCCAGAAGCTCCTCGTAGCTGTCACAGACGCGGGGAATTGAATGACGAGCAGCCACACGAGCCGCCGCCTCTCGGCTGCGGGATGCGATCGCAACCGCATTGAATCCGCAACGGCGATAGCTGACGAGGTGGCAATCGTTGACGATGAACCCGCTTCCAAGAACCCCTATGCGGAAGTCCTTTTTGCGAGGCGCCGGCGGAGAATAGCGCAGTTCGAGGTTCGGCATATGGAATCATAAGCATTATAGGCCGTGGGGTTTCCAAGCGTGTGCCGTGGAGGATATACAGCAAAGTGGTGTGCGTTGTCGGAACGAGGGGCCTGTTATTAGCTGCAATGGCGTGAGGGCAAATCTCGAATCCGCCAGCCTGTCCCGGAGAAAGCAGACGTTCTCGATCTGGCCCGGCGCAAGCGCCTGGAATTGGAAGCGCAAGAAGCCGGTTTCCCGCTGGCGGAAGCAGGCGAAGAAACCCCGGCCGGCCCCATTGTCCACGAGGCTGTGGCAACCGGCCTTGAGAACATCAAGCCGCCGCAGCGCGAACCGAGAACCCACGTCGCATCCAAGTCCTGCCTGGAAGCGTTTGCCGCCACCTGCACGAAGCGCCATTTCACCGAAGTGCAGCGTGCTGATGTCCTCGCCTACATCCAGCATCTGTGCTCGAATGGCAATGGCGGGCGCACTGCATACAACCGGACGGTGATCGTAGCGCAGATGCTCAAGGCCAAAAGTATTGCCAACCTGCTCCAGAGGCGCGATTTGCCGGACTATGTGGAGCCAATGCGGGCCGTCTATGAACTCGAAGAACTGCAGGCTCTCTTCGCCGCTTGTGCGACCGACGAGCGCACGCTCTATACGACGTACATTGCTCAGTCAACACAGGCCAGGCTTTCAGAGGTGCAATCGAACGTGCCACCGAGAGAGGAGACTGGCGGCCGAAAGAATGAAGGCGGTGAAGAGAAGGCATCGAACGACACCCGGCAAGCCGAAGTTGAAGTGGGTGTCGAAGTAGCGGATGCCGGCCGTGGCCAGGACGTAGTACCAGATGTCTGGAAGCAGATAGGTTGTCAGCGTATTGGAGCCCGCGGGGCGGGCAAAGAAAGCCCATCCGGTCTTCTTTTTGACATCGCAAATCCAATAGAGCGCGGTGAACAGCAGAACGGCGGCGCCGATGCTGTAAAGGCTCCACGTAGGAGTAGCCCTGATCTTGGAGATTCCGAGTGGAGTCAGAAGCCATCCTGCGACGAGTGCGGAAACGCCGAAGGCCAGGCCCAGAAGGGTCTTCTGGCGAAGCGTCTGCCAGCGATGCGCTCCTAGAAAGATGACGGAGGTGACAATCCCGGCGAAGGTAATTCCGGCCATGGCTCCATTGCTGAACGGCCAGACAAAATACGGAAGACGCTCTGTAACTTGAATCCACTTTGCGGCGGTCAGGGCATCGAACACCATCATGGCGATGAACCACGCCAGCGGAGCCCAAAGCCAGCGGCGCGTGGTGATGTAAAGGAGACAGACGGCGAAGTAGGTATAGCCGATGAGGCCGAGAATTTCAGGGTACGAGATGTCGATCCAGGAACTGTGCCCGGGATTTGCGGTGTGGCGGAAGACCGCGAACATGGCAACCACCATGACAAGGCCGGCGATGCGCAAGCACTGGACCAGCAGGTCATTACGTTTGGATTCGCCGTAGTCATTCAAGAAGAGGGCCGCGCCCGTGAGGGCAACGATGGCCCATACAGCCGGTCTCACGATCATTCGCCCGGCATCGCCGTAATCCGCGTTGGCCAGGATCAATCCAAGCGTCATCAGGCTGGCGGTGCGCAGGGCGACATGCACCCATAGCGCGGCAAGGGATGGGTTCCGCTTGAGCCGGTGCCGGATGGCAAGCGGCAGTGACAGGCCGACGATAAACAGGAAGAAGGGAAAGACCATATCGACATACGTCATGGCGTCGATTTCGGCCTTCATGTGGTAATTCCACCAGGGCAGCCCCTTAACATCGGCCAGTTCGTTGACAAAGATCATCAGCGTCATGGTGAGGCCGCGCAGGATGTCGATGGAGGCCAGGCGTGCCGCGACTGGCCTTTCTGCCGTTGCGGCATAGGTCCCATGGCCTGTCGTGGTCATTTGCTTCCACCTCGCGCGCCGAGGCTCGTCTTGAGCCCGTCGTTGACTGCGTCGAGCAGCGCTCCGGTGGAGTCGCTCTCATAATCCCAGAACATGACGCCTCTCAGCCGGTGAGCGAGCACGTATTTGCATTTCAGCTTGAGCGACTCCGGGTCGTCGTAGGATACAAAGATCTGCTCGTCCGCATTGTAAAGATAGGGGGCCGCGGCGATGGGGTCCCAGTAGCGGATGAAGCCGTTCTTCAGCATGGCTTCAGGCCCATCGCCCAGGGACGCGGAGCCACGCGGAACCTCTTTCCCAGGCTGAAACAGCCCATGGTCCGCGGCCGGCACCTGGCCCCATGCATGCGGATAAAACGGAACCCCAAGCACGATTTTCGCGGCCGGAACACCGGCCCTTTCATACTCTCGCACCGATCTGTCATCCGAGATCCTTTTAGGATCGGCAGGATTGGTGTAGAGAGGCGCATGGTGGCCCGTCGTTGCATCCGAGTCCGGTTCGTAATAGTCATAGGCCATCAGGTTGACCGTATCGACATACTTCTTCACCTTGTTCATCTCTGTATGCGTCAGAAACTCCTGCGAGGCGCCCGTGGCGATGGTGACGTAGAGCCGCCGGTGAAGCTCCTTTTCCAGCCGATTGAAGCGCGCGCGCAGATCTTTCAGCAGCAGCGTGAAATTCTGCTTGTCCTCGGCGCGGAAGTGGCTTTCTGCGCCGGGTAATCCCGGATACTCCCAGTCGATATCCAACCCATCGAGTTGATGGCTGCGCACATACTCGACCACGCTGGCGATGAAGAGGGCGCGGCTTTGGCTGCTGACTGCCATATCGGAGAACGCACCCGACCAGCTCCATCCGCCTACGCTGACAAGCACCGTCAGTGAGGGGTTCTGCTGCTTCAGCTCGACGAGCGAGGCCAGGTTCTCATCGTCGTGGACGAAGCCGTTGACGATGCGGCCATCCTTGATGTTGGCAAAGGCGTAATTGACACGCGTCAGTTTCCGCGCGGCGATCTCGCCCTCGCGAAGCGCATGGTCCTGCGGAAAGACATAGGCGACGATGACCGGACCGGGAGATGGGGCCGCGCATGAAACAGAGCTACAGCAAAAGCAAGCGAGAACCTGCAGGCATGCACACAACAGAGTGCCGCATTTGATCGCGGCCGGTTTCTCCTCACGGACTCTCTTTTTCAGCTTCAACAAGGCACAGCCTCCAGGCTGCTTTGGCTCGGCGTCAATATGACCGGGCCTTTTACGCATGGCGATGCGCGTGCCAAGTGTATCAGCCGGAATCCGATTTGTACCGTGCTCTGGATCGCGGGTGCGGGCGACTCCGCCGGCAAGAGAAAACAGCTCCCCGCGGATTCAACTCACCCTCAACGCCTGCCGGAACCCAGCAGGACAGTGCCGCCAATGCGGACGATGGATCGGCTGGCTTGACGAAGCATAGGAGCGTATAGTCAGATGACTTATTTCGATCTGCGGAATGAACCTGGTGTCGAACAGAAGAGCTTGCGCGCCGGCGGTAATCTTGCTCGTCCAATCTGGAAATGGGCAGCGAATCAGGACAACCGGCCGCCCGGGTTTCTCTGGATTGGGAGGCAACATGAAGAGAGGCTTCTTTGCCCACCTGCAGTGGAAGTGCCGGTTGCAGACCTTCTGGATGCTGCTGGCTGCGTGCTTGCTGGCCATGCCGGCAGGCGCTTTTGCCCAAGGCTATTTCGGAACTGTAGCCGGCCTGGTAACCGATCCCACCGGAGCCGCGCTTCCAGGGGCAATGCTGACCCTGACCGATCAAAACAAGGGCTACACGTTCAATTCGACTTCGGATGAGGCCGGCCGCTATCTTTACCGTTCCATTCCTCCGGGTGTCTATTCGGTGACTGCGGAAATGACGGGCTTTGAGAAGACAGTGCGCACGGGCATCCGAGTAGACGTGAATCAGCATGCGACCGCCAACCTGAGCCTCAAGGTGTCCAGTTTTTCGCAGACCGTCGAGGTCAACGCGCAGAGCCAGGTGCTCGATTCGCAGGACGCAACCACCGGCCTGGTCATCGATCGAAAATTCATCAACGATCTGCCGCTGGTCGACCGCTACGTAATGGACCTGACCATGCTGACGCCGGGAGTGACCGAGACCGACGATCAGTGCTCCCTCGGCTGCACGGGCACGAACTTCGTCTCCAACGGCAGCCGCAACTCCACCGCCGATGTACTGATGGATGGCGCCACCGTTACCAACTATGAGCCCAATGGCGGCGTGACGCAGGTGACGTATACGCCCTCGCCGGAGGCCGTGGACGAATTCCGGGTGGAGCAGTCGAACTTCAGCGCCGAGTACGGATTCTCCGGTGCGTCCGTGGTCAATATGATCACGCGATCCGGAACCAACAAACTCCATGGCGGCGTGTACGATTTCGTCCGCAACACCATCACCGACGCCAACAACTGGTTCAACAATCTGAATGGAATCCCGATTCCGCCGGTCCATCGCCACAACTTTGGCGGCACCATTGGCGGGCCCATCCTCAAGAACAAGACGTTCTTCTTCTTCGATTACGACGCCACGCGGCAAAGCTCGATGGGCACCTACCAGGCCGGAGTTCCCAGCGACGCCGAGCGTAATAATGGCGACTTCGGCGAAGTGTGCACGGCACAGGGTGGAACGTTCGATTCCAAGGGCATGTGCACCGTTGCGGCAGGCCAGATCTGGGATCCCTACTCAGGCGTGTATCAGCCCGCCAGCCCCGATGGCTCAACCGCCGCGGGAGCCTATCGGAGCACGTTCATTCCCTACAACAACATTGGGAAGTATGCCAGCCCCGGAAATCCCAAACTGGCCGGCACGCCCTACCAGTTATCGGGAGCCCTCGGCGATTTGATTGACCCCATCGCCCAGGCAATGATGAAGCTTTTCCCGGAGCCGACGGCGAACATGCCCAATCCGACCATCTACGACAACTGGATCGCCTCCGGAGCCAGCCGCTATCCCAACGACCAGTTCGACATCAAGATCGACCACCGCTTCAGCCAGAACAACCTGATGAGCGCGAAATACTCGCAGCAGTGGAATAGCTCCGTCGCGTTCAACTGCTTCGGGAACTTCGCCGATCCCTGCGCCGGCGGTCCCAACAAAAGCACGGCTCACCTGTTTACCCTCAACGACGAGCACACGTTCTCCAAGACGCTTTTGCTTACGGCGACCCTTGGCTTCACGCGCGGCGCAGAGCAGATCCTGGCCTACAACGGGGCCGGCGGGGTCACCGATCCGGTCAGCAAGCTTGGCTTTCCTTCCTATCTGAATTCAAACGGGTTCATGGGCGTCCCTTCGATGTTTATCGATCAGGGCACTTACTATTCCGCCGGCTTTACCAGCATCGGCGGCGACCCGTATGGCAATTACAGGCAGGGCCAGGATACGGGGCAGATTACCGTAGCCTTGAACAAAGTGCTTGGCGCTCATGAGATGAAATTCGGATTCGAGGGCCGCCAGCACCAGATGAACTACATTCAGACCAATGCGCCAAATGGAATCTTCAACTTCGATCATTTCGGCACTTCGCAATGCCCCAACGCGTTTTCCGATTGCGGCGGAGACGGCATGGCCGCCTTCATGATGGGCTATATGGATGGGGGAGCTTACTACGAAATCCAGGACCGGCCGGCTACCGAGGACCGCCAGTACGCCGGGTTTGTCCAGGAAAACTGGAAAGTCAACCCCCGATTTACGCTGAATCTCGGCCTGCGGTACGAGGTGTCCATGCCCCGGACCGATCGGTTCAACCGTCAGAACTGGCTGGACCTGAATGCCGTGTCGCCGCTCTCCGTGCCCCAGCTGGGAACGCTGCACGGCGGGGAAGTCTTCGCCAGTTCCAGCCAGCGCAGGATCGTCGACGACGATTGGAAAGATATCCAGCCGCGCTTCGGCTTTGCCTGGGTGCTCGATCGAAACACGGTCTTGCGCGGCGGATATGGCATTTATTTCTCCCAGCCCCGGTCAGGCGCCACCGGCGTCGCGCCCTATGGCTCGCAGGGATTCAACCAGTACACCGGCGCCATTACGACCTATAACAACGACGGTGCGACGCCCTACCTGCATCTGAGCAATCCCTTCCCCAATGGGCTGATCCAGCCGCCCGGCAGCTCTCTCGGCTTGAAGAACGACCTGGGGTACGGCGCGAATGGACCGTTGCGCAACGTTACGAATACGCCTTATGAGCAGAGCTGGAGCTTCGGAATGGAGATGCAGTTGCCCGCGAAGATCCTGACCAACATGATGTACGTGGGCAAGAAAGGGACCCATCTCTACTACTCCGGTGACAATTACATAAACCACCTGGGCCCCGCAGTGGAGAGCTACAGCACGAATCAAATCAACAACCTCACCACCATGGTGACCAATCCCTTTTATGGGATCGTGACAGACCCCAACAGCTCCCTTTCAGCTACACAGATACCGCAGTTCATGCTGCAGATTCCCTATCCTCAGTTCCCCGGCGGAGTCACCATCGAACCGCCCCCGATCGCCAACTCTGAATATCACGCGATGCAACTGACGGCGGAGAAGCGTTACTCCAACGGCCTGCAGTTTCTGGCCAGCTTCGTGTGGTCAAAATCGATTGACGATGCTTCAGCGCCGGACGACAACACCACTTGGCTGGGCAGTTTTTCCAGCCTCGTGGATCCCAATAAACCCTGGCTGGAACGGAGCCTCTCCACCTTCGACATTCCTTACGTCTACCAGTTTAGCTACACCTACGACTTACCCGTCGGCCGCGGCAAAGTCCTGCTCGGCCACATGCCGGCGGTGCTGGATGGAATCCTAGGAGGGTGGAAGACCAATGGCGTCTGGCGCATCTCCTATGGCCGCCCGCTTCCCTTTTTCACCTACGACGGAATTTCGCTTCCCACCTATGGAGGTCAGCGGCCCAACATCGTGGGCCGGCCACTGCGCACCAAGGGACCCGATTCCGTGTGGATCAACCAGTACTTCATCAACCCCAAGGCTGTTTTTCAATTGCCACCCATCTACAAGTTTGGCAATGCTCCGCGCGCCACCGGAATGATCCGGACGCCTACGGCCTTTAACTCCAACCTGTCGGTGGAAAAGGAGTTTTCTCTGTCGAAGTTCCAGGAAGGCATGACCTTTGAGCTACGCCTCGAGGCCGAAAATGCGCTCAATCACCCGGTCTTCGGCACACCGGACACCTCTGTCGACGACCCCAACTTCGGGGTGATCAATTACACCTCGAACGGCCCCCGCCAAGTGCAGCTCGGAGGGAAGGTAAATTTCTAAGAAAATGCGGATTGCACATTCTGATGCCGAACTGCCTGAAAGTGGCCGAATTTGATCATTTGGAGCCATGCTAAGTTGTTGATTCCGCAAGAGGGGACAGAGGAGAGCCGGTTTTTATGGCAGCTTTTATCACCCATACCCGGACTCCTGAGACCGACTTGATTCCGATTTGATTGAGTTGGGCCCAAGACCTGGCTTCACCAGTTGTGCGGGGTAAACTGGATCACTCGGGAGCATGTTATGAGTTGCCTCTTCGTCGGGATAGTGCACGATAAAGGACGCTATCGCCAACAACCTGAAACGACCGGGCCCCAGCTCTCTCGGGCGCTGTTGCTGACGACGGAAATCCCGAGCCGATCGTTCACCGCGTCTTGCAGTTTTTGCTTGCTCCCGATATACCGTTCCGTTGTTTGCACAGAGGCGTGGCCAAGCAAAAACTGGATCTGTTCCAATTCGCCTCCAGAGCTGTGGCACAGGCGGGCGCAAGTGCGGCGAAGGTCGTGTGGTGCCAGATTGTTTATGCCGGCCTGTTCAGCGCACCGCTTCACGGCATACCAGACCACGTTTGCCGTGACACCAGAGACTTGTAACATTTCTCCCTTCAAGACCTGTCTGAATAATTTGCCGTCGCTCACGCCGGAATGTTGGAGCCAGGCATCGACAAGTTCCTTGGCCCAGCTTGGCACTGGTACGGTTCGTATTCTTGCTCCCTTGCCGATTAGATTAACAATCACCCAGTGGTCTTCTCTCGATTGCAGCTGATCGAGGTTCAAGCCCACGACTTCCGAGCGTCGTAACCCGCATCCCAATAGCAGTCCGACCATCGCTCCATCTCTCCAGCCACGTAGATTGGTCTTTGAAGCAGCGTTCACGAGCTCCTGAGCCTCATTGCGGGTAAGCCAGTTGCCCATCTTCCGACCAAGCCGCTTGACTCCTTTAACTCGTCGAATTCCAATCGCCAGTTCCGGGCTAAGCCAACCGCTCTCGGCAGATTCATCAGCGAGCCTCCGGATCGCTGATAGATGCAGGTTGATCGTAGCTGCGGAAAGGGACAGGCGCTCCAAGAATGAGCGGTATCTCACCACAACGGAACGGTTGAACTGTAAGCGTCCGGATCTCCCCACTTGACCTGCGTAAAGAGTGATCCTCGAAGTGCCCACTAACTTTTTGGT
>Ga0326727_10010470_pt1 | contig 22071 bp, 22 predicted proteins | sample MB2enrmetagenome_FD_207643 | JGI IMG/M metagenome (GOLD analysis project Ga0326727, IMG submission 207643) | Lab enriched peat soil microbial communities from McLean, Ithaca, NY, United States - MB29MY | ecosystem: Environmental > Terrestrial > Soil > Wetlands > Peat | place: USA: New York...
CTCAAGGTTTCCGATCAGCAGATGGCTGAACTCCAACTCCGGAGAGACCGATTTCATGGCGATTGGAACTATAAACTCCTACCCAGAAGTTGACACACTTATTATCTGATAATCGCTAACCGGCTCCCGGGAATGAAGGAGCGTATGCGGTTCATGGTGGCGTAAGGCAAGGCCCATGCAACAACGAGCACTCCGGCGTACGTTGCCATCTTTGGTGAGGCGTATCGTTCGAGCGTAAAGCCGATCAGGGCGGCTCCCAAGACGAAGAAGGGAAGGTGCAGGCGGCTTGACCACTGGTTCCAGAGCAGCGTGGCGGACAAAAAAACGAACCCGGCAATTACAGCCAGCCCGTACAAGGATGCTTTGCGCAGCCCCGCTTCCCTCCACTTCCACACAACAACCGCGATCGAGGCGAGCAGCAGAATAAGTTGCAGCGGATTGCCGGCGTAAATTTCATGCAAGGAGAATCGGTTCATGTGAAACGGGTCACCAAGCCAAATCCCCGCGCGATCATCTGGATTGGCTCCGATGGCTCGCATAGCCAGCCGGAATATGTGCTCGATCCGCGAGTTCGCAGTGTCACTGAATGTGCCGAAATGCAGCGAAAGATTGCGAAGGACACTGGCCAAGGTGCCGCGTACGGAGACATGGGTCGTGGTCACTTCCACTCTTGGGTATCGGAACGGCAAGGGTACGCCCAACGGTGTGCCCGAGAACTGATAGCAACGAATGAACTGCCCGGCATTGAGGGCCAGTATCGCTAGAAGGAAAGCCACGCTACGCTTCAGGAAAAGAATCCGTCTGGATGCTGGCCCCATCCACCAGCATGCGATGGCAAGAGAAGGAAGGTAGACAAAGGCCGTGCCCTTCGTCAGCATTGCCAACCCCGCTGACAGGCCCACGCAAAGCGTGTTGAGCCACCCGGGATCTTCGTTCCAGTCAAGAAGGAAGGCGGCACAGGCGACGATCCAGAAGGAGACCACGTACGTGTTCATGGCCCCCGACGCTTCCAGCATTCCTTCCGGTATCGTCGCAGAGAGTACCGCAGCGAGTGCCTGGCCTCCGAGGCCAGCGCCTAGCCTTTGCGCAATGAGCGAAACACCAATCGCGGAACCGAGCAGGCTGAAAAACTCAACCAGATTGACGAAGCGATCGCTCCCCCAGAGCAGCCACGTATGGAGCATCGCGTATTCCGCCCACGGCGCAAAAACCAACTGGTTGAGGTCAGGGGTCGGAAAGAACCGGACACTGTGGTTGCTGATCCACATCGCCACCCGTGGCAGGTGATACGCCATGGCATCCCAGGTGCTCGGCGGCGCCACTAAGGCGTCGATTCCCACCAGAACTACCAAAATCCCAGCCGCCACGAGGAGCCTCCTCATAGCCGAGGGGAGCACAGAATCTGCGCTGTTCATCGGTTTGGAAGCTTGCGGGCCCCGGTGCTTCAGCATTCTCCAATACATGGAGCTGCCGATGCACACGGCCAGCCAGAAGATCGCCAGAGGGCCGCGGGTCAGCAAGCGTGGCAGGCTGAGTGCCTCCGTGCTCAGCGCCACGCACGCGCCCCAGAGAACGGCTGATGCCAAAGCACGCCGGCGCCAGTCGAGCCCGTGCTCGCGCAGAACGAGGAAGAACAACAGGAAGGCGGCAGCAGGAAGAATCAATAGCATCCGGAGTTTTCTTCGGGTGAAATCCTTCTGTTCTATTCCATCGGACCGCGTCTTTCCCGACGGTCGATCGCGTTGTTATGGTACACGCGATCCTCATTTCGGTCAAAGGCCAAAATGGCCTTCACATCGGGATTTCACCGGCAGGACGTTCGCCTTCTACAATGGGAACGCATGCGCGCCAATCTTGTAAAGCAGAACCTACGCGCCGGCAAGCTCCAGCTTGGCACCGGCTTTGGACAGTTGCGCTCGCCGGAGATTCCGAAGTTGCTGGCCGCAGCGGGATTTCAGTGGGCGTTTCTCGATACCGAACATGGCGGCTTTGACCTCGAGACCGTGCAGGATATATGCCGCGTTTCCGTGATGGCGGGGCTGAGCCCGATCGTGCGCGTGGCGGATTTGCAATACGCGCTGGTGGCGCGGGCGCTTGATTGCGGCGCGCAGGGGATCATTTTCCCGCGCGTGGAATCGCCGGAGCTGCTAGAGCGGGCGGTGAGCTGGACCAAATTTCCGCCAGTGGGCGTGCGCGGCTACGGATTGTCGGCGGTGCAGGTGGACTACGAGCCGGTCACCTTTTCCCAGATCATCGAGCATATGAATGCGAATACCATGGTCGTATTGCAGATTGAGACACGGCGTGCGCTCGACGCGCGTGAGGAACTGCTGGCGGTCGCGGGGATTGACGCGGTGATGATCGGACCGGCGGACCTTTCGATTTCGCTCGGCGTGCCGGGCGAGTTTCAACACCCCAAAATGGTGGAGGCTATGGAAAAGGTGCGCGACAGTTGCATCCAGCGCGGCATCGCGCCGGGCACGCAGACACGCACCGTGGCGCTGGCGAAGTTCTGGAAGGAGCGCGGCATGCTGTTTCTCGGGTGCAGCAGTGACACGGCCATGCTGCATGAGCGGGCGGTAGAGCTGATTTCGCAGATTGGACCTGCATAGAAGTACTCAGAACCGCATCATGAAAATCGAAGAGGCAGATCCGGCCGGCGGTAACTTGCTGCGCCACCCTGCTGTGCCGTACGTGTTGCCCTTCGCGGTTTTTCTCGTGTTGCTCGCCGTTGGCGGGTACCTGCCGTTCCGCATGGAGTGGAACTACGCGCTGCGGTTCGGAATCGTCCTCGCGGTGCTGATCGCCGTGTCGCGTAGCGTGATGCCGCGGCAGATTTCCCATCCTTTGGGCAGCATCGTACTGGGTGTGGGAGTATTCTTGCTCTGGGTGGGCCCGGACGTGCTGTGGCCCGCGTATCGCGAGAGCTGGCTGTTTAACAACCATCTCGTCGGCTCGCCCAAAGGCTCGCTGCCCGCGGGTGTCAAAACGAACGCGATGTTTGTGATCTTTCGTGTGCTGGCGAGCGTGGTGAATGTGCCGGTGCTGGAAGAGTTATTCTGGCGCGGCTGGCTGATGCGCTGGCTCATCTCCCCGGATTTCCGCAAAGTGCCGCTGGGGACGTACACGGCGACCTCGTTCTGGATCGTGGCGGTACTGTTCGCCTCCGAGCACGGTTCGTACTGGGACGTCGGCCTCCTCGCCGGCGTTCTCTACAACTGGTGGATGGTCCGGACACGCAGTCTGGGCGACTGTATGCTGGCCCATGCGGTGACCAATGCCTGCCTGGCATGGTACGTTCTGGCGCGCGATCAATGGCAGTACTGGCTGTGAGCGAATAAGCCGTTATCTCGTGACCGGCATGGTGCAGACGGTGGGCGCACCAGGCGCGCGCCTTGGCATCGGTGGCCGACACTCGGGAGCGCAGTTTTTTTTCATAGACTTACGTTAAATCATGCTTAAGTTAATTTAGGCATTGACAGGCACTTTCAGCATTGTTAGACTAAACAATATGAACTCAGACAGAATCAGGCAGTACGTTCTCGACCAATACATCCGGCCGGCACAAGCCCGGGGGGAAAAGACGGTATCGATCACGGCTGGCGAAGTTCAAAAGGGGCTGGGACTCAAAAACCGAATTGCGTGGGTTTGCACAGCATTGAGGGCTGATCGCTTCCAATCTGAGAATCATCTCCGGCTAAAGGACGAGACGGGTCCGCCGTCGGGGATGAGTACAACCGTCAAATTCACATTCGAAATCGCGTCGACGGAACCGACCGAAAAGAATCCATTTTGGCAGCTTCGCGGAATCGGGAAGAACATGTTCGAGAAGCCCGGCGAATGGGAGGATTTGATCCGCCGAGAGCGCGAAGAGTTTAAAGATCTCCAGGACAAGATCGGACGATGAGCCTAATCTATTGGGACACGATGCTCTTCGTGTACTGGTTCGAGGAGCACCCAGTTTATGCCGAGCGCATCCGGCACATTCTCTCGCGAATGGAGCAGAGGAAGGATGCGCTCTGTACGAGTTCCTTTGCGGTAGGCGAGGTGCTGGTAGGGCCATATAAGAAAGCGAACCGGGACGCGGCCACTCGTATTCGCGACGCATTTCGACCTCCGTTCGTGGAGGTCCTCCCTTTTACGAGCGATGCGGCGGACCACTATGCGCGGATCCGGTCGGAGCTTGGAGTTTCCGCCGCCGATGCAATTCACCTAGCTTGTGCCGCGCAGACCGGAGTCGATCTTTTCCTGACGAACGACCGCAAATTGGTCGGCCAGATCGTGCCAGGCATCCAGTTCATTGCGGGCCTCGATTCCGATCTCTTCTAGTCACGAATGATAAAGTAGTAGGTGACTCCACTTTTCCTCTTCAATGATTCAGCTCACAGGCGCGGCTAAGCGCTTCGGCCCCAAAATCCTGTTTGAAGGGCTCGACTGGCTGGTGACTCCCAACGAGCGCACCGGAATTGTAGGCGCAAACGGCACGGGAAAATCCACGCTGCTCAAGATACTGGCGGGAATCGATTCGCTCGAAAACGGCACGAAGACGGTCATGAAGGGGGTGACCGTTGGCTATCTGCCGCAGGACGGGCTCTCGCTCTCCGGCCGTTCCGTGTTTGCCGAATGTATGACCGTATTCGCGAGCTTGCGGGCGCTCGAAGAAGAGCAGGAAGCTCTCACGGCGAAGATGGCGGAACTGGATCACACAAGCGCGGAGTACGCGCAGGTGTCCGAACGGTTTCACCAGGCCGAAGGCGAGTTTCGCGCGCGCGACGGGTACGCCATTGAAGCGCAGGTGGGCACGGTTCTTTCCGGGCTGGGGTTTGGGAGAGAGGATTGGAAACGGCGTACTGAGGAGTTTTCGGGTGGCTGGCAGATGCGCATCGCGCTGGCCAAGTTACTGCTGGAAAAACCCAATCTGCTGCTGCTCGACGAGCCCACGAATCACCTCGATCTCGAGGCCCGCAACTGGCTCGAAGGGTATCTGGGCGAGTATCCGCACGCATTTGTGCTGGTTTCGCACGACCGTTACTTTCTGGATGTGACGGTGAAGCGCATTGTGGAGCTGTGGAACAAGCACGTCCATTTCTACTCCGGCAACTTCTCCCGCTATGAGCAGCAGAAGACCGAGCGCCGGGCGCAGCTCGAAGCGGCGCACAAGAATCAGCAGGACCGGATCCAGCAGCTCGAAGCTTTCATCAACCGTTTTCGGTATCAGGCGACCAAGGCCAAGCAGGTGCAGAGCCGCATCAAAGAGCTGGAGAAGATCGAGCGTATCGAGCTGCCGCCGGAAGAGAAAACGATCCATTTCCGCTTCCCGCAGCCGAAACCGAGTGGGCGCGTGGTGGCGGAATGCAGAGGCCTGGCCAAGAGTTATGGCGAGAAGCTGGTTTTTTCCGGCGTGGATTTCGTCATTGAGCGCGGCGACCGCGTGGCGCTCGTGGGCGTGAATGGCGCGGGCAAGTCGACGCTGATCAAGGTCCTGGCGGGGATCGAGCCGTTAACGTCGGGCACATACACTCTGGGCCACAACGCCACGCCGGACTATTTCGCGCAAGACCAGTACAAAGAGCTGGACCCCGCAGTACGGATGATCGACGATCTCTCGGAAGTGGCGCCGCGCGCCACCAATACCGAGCTCCGGAGCATCCTGGGGTGCTTTCTGTTTTCGGAAGACGACGTGTTCAAGCAGATCGGTGTGCTTTCGGGCGGCGAGCGGAACCGCTACGCGCTGGCGCGGATGCTCATGATGCCCGGTAACTTTCTGCTGCTCGACGAGCCGACCAACCACTTGGATATGCGCGCCAAGGACGTGCTGCTCGAAGCGCTGAAGGAGTTTTCCGGGACGGTTGTGTTCGTCTCCCATGACCGCTACTTCCTCGACAAGCTGGCGACACGCGTGTTCGAGGTGGGTGAAGGCTCAGTGCACGTCTTTCCGGGCAACTACGAAGATTATGTGTGGCGGAAAGAGGGTGGCGCCCCTGCCGCCGTACCGTCTCCGGAACCCGAGCCCCCTGCGCACACGGCCCCTCGATCAGCAACTCACCCCGTGCCCAAACCGCCCGCCCCGCCCAAGCGCGACGGCGCGGGACGCCTCAACCCCATCAAACTCCGCCAAATGAAAGAACGGCGCCGTGCGATCGAGGACGAAGTGACGCGGCTCGAAGTGGAGATTGCCGATTTCGAGCATGCACTTGGCAACTTCCGAAGTGTGGAAGAGACGCAACAGCTCACGGAACTGCTCACCGCCCGCCGCACTGATCTAGAGAATCTGCTCGCCGAGTGGGAGCAAGTAGCGCAGTTGATCGAAACCAACCGCTAAGGCTATTCCTGCGCGGGCATCTGCTGCTCGATGTCGTGCCAGGCACTGATCTTTAGCCGGCGGCAGACCCAGCAAAGCTGCTCCGAGGCGCTTTCCGTGACTTCGGCGCCGCAAACCGTACACTTTGTCACACTCTTTGCTTTGTCCGGCGAAATCGACCGTTTGGCCTGCTCCAGGATCTCAGGCGAAACGATCGGGTCGGCAGGCTTCACTGGCGGCTTGCGTCTCATAGAGCTTCCTTACTATCGCAAAAAAGCAAGTTAACTACAATACGGTAGTTACCTGCAACTGCACGGCCCGCGAATCACGCTGCCTTCAATACATGCATGACTGCTGCCACGTCCAAAGTGGCCGAGCATCGCGGGCACTTCTGCCTCGGAACCACGCGAACATTCTTACCAACCTGTTCCACATCCGCGCCGACCGTGTGCGTACAGATCGGGCAGTGAACCTGCCCCTTGAATCGTTGCTTCGTGATTGTCTTCATGCCATTCCCCAGCTCCACTTCAGAGACGCGGAGCCCCTGGCAATGGTTGTGTCAAAGTTTGTAATTTTTCTCTAAGGAATGTGCCGGCCCCGGTGCTATGCGAAGTAGGTTCTGCCCCGATGCTCCCCCACCAGGATCTGGAACATCCGGTGGCCGACCAGCTCGTGCAGACTGAGCAACTCCCGGTGAGCGGCAGCGACGGCATCGGCATCTTTCACATCCACCGGCTCGCCTCCCGCCTTCAGCGCATCGGTCGCTTGTTTGATGACCGGATCGGCCATTACGTCGCCGGCCATTTCCCACAGCGTTATGAAGCGGTCCACGGCCGTCGGAAAGCTGACGGCAAATACGCCATAGTTGCTCGTAGTACGCGGCGGCTTGTAGTCCAAGTTGAACGGGCCGTTATAGTTGTGGCTACGCAATAGCACCAGCACATTCAGCCAGTCGAGCGGGTTCACAAGGCCGACGGCGATATCGACGTCGTGCTTCAGCCGGTAACCGTCGTTGATGTCGAAATGCCAGAGTTTACCGGCCAGGAGCGCTCGCGCCAAGGCCGCACGCGGAGCCCCGCCCCACATCAGCTCGTGCAGGTATTCCGGGTTCAGGCCGACCATTTCAGGGTGCGTGAGCACGCCGGAGAAGATGAACCCCAGCATCGCGTCGCTGGTTGGCAACAGGATCTCGGCCTGCGGCTCGAAGGGTTTGGCTTCCAGGCAATGTTTCAGCGTGGGCCGGTTCTTCCTCTTGGCGGTTTCGATATCGTGTTCGCAGGCAGCGTTTAGCGCGCCGGCGTACCACTTGAGCGTCTCGGTCTCCTCCACTGCGCCCTGCGTGTAGTAACCCAGCGATCCCGGCCAATAGACGGCAAATTGCGCACCCAGTTCGTGGCCCAGATCCACAGTGTTCTTGACCCGGAAAGCGGCGTACTCCCGAACTTGCGGCGATTCCGCGGCCGGGCTGGCCGCCCAAACGGCATGGAAGAACGTCTCCGTCGTCACCATGGAGCACTTGAGGCCATGCTTCTTCAAGTTCTTGTTGATGCGGTCCACGATCGACCACTGCTCGTCCTTGCCAAGCGCTTCGGGAGGAATCACGTCGGTGTCGTGGGTAGTCCAGTAGCCGATGCCGATCTTCGCGTACTCGCGAATCACCTCCTCGAAGCCGATGGCGGTGCGGGTAGGCGCGTGGAACAGCGCCTGGCCCTGGTAGGCCGCTGCCCACTGTGGGCCGGAGATGTAATACTTCCGTCGGGTCTTGGGGCTGTAAGCGCCGCCGCATGCCTTAATGAGCCGGCCTACGAGGGCCTGTTGCTTGCTGCTGGGAATTGGTTTCATTCCGTCTCCGAACCAGACATCATATCGTGTTGCACCGGTGCTTGCCGCATTTGCGCGGGGTGCATCTCCCCACGGGGATATCTCCGCAACTTGACGCCGTTGCAAGCGCGTCCCTACAATGAACATGAGTAAGGAGGCCGTATGCGTTCCATTGGCATGCCTGAACTTCTCGTCATCCTCGGCGTGGCCGTATTGTTATTTGGCGGCAAAAAGATTCCCGAGGTGGCAAAGGGTTTAGGCGAAGGGATCCGCAACTTCAAGACCGCTCTGAAAGCTGAAGAGGAAAAGGGCGACAAGAGGGCGGAAGAAGAGAAGGTCGGAGAAAAGAAGTCGGCGTAGGACTTCGAAGAACTGCCCGCACTTTGGGCGGATCTCCTCTCGGCTTCAGAAGATCCAAAAAAGAAAACCCCGCGATCACTCGCGGGGTTTTCTTTTTGGCACTCAAAATTTCCCGTTATTTCTTCTTGGGCGGCACGATGGCGTCCTTGGCCGCCTTTGCCACTCGGAACTTTACGACTTTCTTGGCCGGGATCTTGATTGCCTCACCCGTCGCCGGGTTCCGGCCCATCCGCGCCTTCCGGTCCACACGAACCAGCCGGCCCAGCCCGGGCACCACAAACACACCGTTCTTCTTCACTTCGCTGATCGCCAAGCTCCCCAAGTGATCCAGAAACTGCCGAGCAGTTTTATTCGGCACTTCCGTGGCTTCCGCCAACGACCGGACCAACTGGGTCTGCGTCATTCGTTGATTGGCCATTCAACCTCCTCAGATTTGAACTCACACATCGAACACGATGGGATATTCACGCTGTCATCCCACGAACCGTTTCAATGATACGGGAAGGTTAAAGGCGATGTAAAGAGAAAACACGCGGAAAAGGCCCATTTTTCGCTGTTTTTTACGCGAGGGAAGCGAAAAGGCGCGCGCAGGCGCTATTTCTGGGGCACCGAGGCGATCGCGGCCTGGGCCGATCCGTTCTCGCCCGTGGCCAGCAGGCCAAGCAGGGAGCGCAATTCGGAGTCGATTTTGCCTCGCACTTCCGGATCTCGATGAGGAACTGGCGCGCGCTGTCGCGGCCCTGCCCGATGCGTTGGCCCTTGTAGCTGAACCAGGAGCCGCTCTTCTCGATCACATTGCGCGTAACGCCGGTGTCGAGCAGATCGCCCTCGCGGGAGGTTCCCTGGCCGTAGAGGATATCGAACTCCGCCTCGCGAAACGGCGACGCCACCTTGTTTTTCACGACCTTTACTCTAGTCCGGTTGCCGATGACGTTATCACCGTCCTTGATGGCCGCAATGCGGCGGATGTCCAGTCGCACCGAGGAATAGAATTTCAGCGCCCGCCCGCCGGTAGTGGTTTCCGGATTGCCGAACATCGCGCCAATCTTTTCCCGGATCTGGTTGATGAAGATCAGGCAGGTGTTGGTCTTCGAGACGGCCCCCGTCAGTTTGCGCAGCGCCAGCGACATCAGGCGCGCCTGTAGGCCCATGTGGCTGTCGCCCATTTCGCCTTCGAGTTCTGCCTTGGGCACCAGCGCCGCGACAGAATCAACGACTACAATATCAATCGCGCCGGAAGCCACCAGCGCCCCGGCAATCTCCAGCGCCTGCTCGCCGCAGTCCGGCTGCGAGACCAGCAGGTTATCCACGTCCACGCCCAGCTTGCGCGCGTAAGCCGGATCGAGCGCGTGCTCGGCGTCGATGAATGCCGCGCTGCCGCCGTTGCGCTGTGCCTCGGCGATCACTTGGAGCGCAATGGTCGTCTTGCCGGACGATTCGGGCCCGAACACCTCCACCACGCGGCCGCGCGGCACACCGCCCACGCCCAGCGCCGCGTCAATCGAAATCGAGCCGGTCGAGATCACCGAGACCGGCACCACCGCGCCCGATCCCAGCCTGAGAATGGAGCCTTTGCCGAATTGCTTCTCTAAATGCGCAAGCGTCTGGTCAATGATCTTGCGGCGTTCTTTCTCTTCCATGCCCTGGAAGTGGAGGGCGCCCGAAGATCCTCTCAGGCAAAACATCTGTGGCGTGCGCTTTAGCGCGCTGCTGCCGGCTTCAGCCGGCAGTCGAGGCCGTGCGCCACAAAGCCGTATGAAGTCGCTACCGAGCGCGTGGCGCCGCGCTGGCCGGTGCCGATCGTGCTGCTGGTGGCGCCTCCGGCTTGGCCGGCGGTGCTGCACCGCCGTTCACCGCCGGTTCCGGCTTGATCAACCCCAGCGACTTGCGCACCTCGGTTTCGATCTGCTGGCGGATATCGGGGTTGTCTTTCAGAAACTGCTTGGCGTTCTCGCGTCCCTGGCCGATGCGCTCGCCTTTGTAGCTGAACCACGAGCCGCTCTTCTCGATCAGGTTCTGCGCCACCCCGATGTCCATCAGGTCTCCCTCACGCGAAATCCCCTCGCCGTAAATGATGTCGAACTCCGCCTCCCGGAACGGCGCCGCCAGCTTGTTCTTCACCACCTTGACTTTCGTGCGGTTTCCGATCACCGCATCGCCGTCCTTGATGGCCGCAATCCGCCGGATATCCACGCGCACCGACGCATAGAACTTCAGCGCCCTCCCGCCGGTGGTGGTTTCCGGATTACCGAACATCACGCCGATCTTCTCCCGGATCTGGTTGATGAAGATCAGGCAGGTTTTGGATTTCGAAACCACGCCGGTGAGCTTGCGCAGCGCCTGCGACATCAGCCGCGCCTGCACGCCCATGTGGCTGTCGCCCATTTCGCCATCTAGTTCGGCCTTGGGCACGAGCGCCGCCACCGAGTCCACCACCAGCACATCGATCGATCCCGAGGCGATCAGCGCCCCTGTGATTTCGAGCGCCTGCTCGCCGTAATCGGGCTGCGACACCAGCAGGTTGTCGACATCCACCCCCAGCTTGCGCGCGTAAATGGGGTCGAGCGCGTGCTCGACGTCAATGAACGCCGCCATGCCGCCCTTCTTCTGCGCCTCCCCGATGACTTGCAGCGCGATGGTCGTCTTCCCCGAAGACTCCGGGCCGTAGATTTCGCAAACGCGCCCGCGCGGAAACCCCCCGATCCCCAGCGCCGCATCGACGGCAATCGAGCCCGAAGAAATCACCGCGACGGGAACGATCGCTTCTTTCGATCCCAGGCGTAGAATCGAGCCTTTGCCGAACTGCTTCTCAATCTGGCCGAGCGTCAGCTCCAAAGCGCGCGCGCGTTCTTTCTCTTCCATGGCGGGGACTCCTGTTTCCTTGCGGGGGTGGTGAAAGGAAATTATAGCAACTGTGATGAGCTGTATCGGAACTCAGATCTGGTGGATGCGTGTGAGTCCGGGCCAGCGGTCGAAGTCGCGATCGAAGCTCATGATGCGCTGGATGCCGTGCCGTTCCATGATCGCGATGTGAACCGCATCGCGGGCTGACCATTGCTCGGATAGGCGCAGAATCTCACCTGCACGCAAAACATCTCGACTGTCCATTGGAAGGACTGCGTCGACGAGCCCTATTGTCACCCGCAATGCGGTCGCAATATCATCGTGTCGTCGCATCGCTGAATAGCGATGTAGAATCTCCTGCAACACTTCAGCATCCGTAACCAGCCGTTCTCCGGAGGCAATTGCCCGTTCGACTAGGATCTCCGCCTCTGTCTTGTGCCGGTGCGGCGCGCCCACCAAATACATGGGAACATTCGAATCAAGGAAGGTCACTTAGATAGCCGCGCTCTATTTCCGCCAACATCTGTTCGATGTCGGCGGTCGGAAACGAATGTTTCACAGCCTCCCGGAGCACTTTCAACTTAGCTTTCGGATCGCCCGGCGATCTCTGCGATCGTGCTTCGCGCAACACCCTGCGCGTCCACTCCCCAACGGTGATTTGTTCACGCCGTGCCAGGCGCTGGATCTCAGCCATTTCAGCATCCGGCAACAATACCTGCAGACGCTTACTCATAGTGTGAGTATATCATGCTCTGTTTATGAGTAGACCTTATTGTCCATGCGTTGCAAAGTGTCATAAGCTGATGGGTTCCCATGCCTGATCCTAATATCCTCGTCCCCGCCGGTGAGCTTACGGCGTTTGCCGCGCGCCTGCTCGATGCGCTCGGTGTTTCGCAGGCCAAGTCGCAACTCGTCGCCGAATCCCTCGTCGCCGCCAGTTTGCGCGGTGTGGATTCGCACGGTCTGCAATTGCTTCCCTATTACATCGAACAGATCGAATTTGGCGACTTGGATGCTAAAGCCGATGGTCACGTGATCTCGGAGAGCGGTTCCTGCCTGCACTACGACGGGCAAAACGGCATCGGCCAGGTCATCGCCACAACCTGCTGCGCGCACGCCGTGCGTATCGCGGCGGCGTCGGGAATGGCAATGGTGGTGGCGCGCGAGTCGAACCATTTCGGCGCCGCGGCGTTCTGGGCGCAGAAGATGTCGGCCGCGGGACAGATCGGCATCGTGATGTGCAACGCCTCGCCACTTGTTCCACCGTGGCAGGGCAAGGAGGGGCGCGTCGGAACGAATCCGATTTGCATGGCCGTCCCGGGCGGCGAAGAGAAGCCCTGGCTGCTCGACATGGCCACCACAACGGTCGCAGCGGGCAGAGTCTTCAAAGCGAAGCTCAACGGCCAGCCGCAGATTCCCGCCAATTGGGCCATGGATTCCGAAGGCGTGCCCACCACCGACACCGAAGCCGCGTTCAAAGGACTGCTGATGCCGCTCGGCGGCTACAAGGGCAGCGGTCTGGCCATGATGGCCGAAATCCTCTGCGCCATTCTAGGCGGCGGCGCCATGAGCATCGAACTCGGCGGCATCCGCATCCGTGGCAAACCAATGCGCGCCAGCCAGATGTTTGTGGCCATCGACATCGCCCGCTTCCTGCCCCTCGACGAGTTCCGCGCGCGCATGGACCGTCTCATCCGCATCATCAAGACCACGCCACCCGCGAAAGGTTATAGCGAAGTGCTGGTGGCTGGCGACCCCGAGTGGCGCATGGAAGAAGAGCGCCGGAAGAGCGGCATCCCCATCGGGCCGGGGACCTGGAAAGCGCTGTGCGACGCGGGAGCCCGGCTGGGAGTGGCGGCGCCGGGGGTTTGAGGAATCACAAGTGGACGAAACAATTCACTGGGGCGGACATCCGTTCGGCTAAGTCCGTTCTTGGTCCGGAGCGCAGCCAAATGTCGTGTCCGAGTGGAATCTCTCAAATGCCTGGAGCCCTTATTAAGGTAGACTTACCGATGGATGGGAACGGCCGTTATTACGTTCTGTCGGGTATTGCTGCTCCTAGTGGCTCCTAGTGGGAGTCGGATCGGGTGCACTGCTGATGGTCGACCCGGCCAGAGCGATGACTCTGCACAATCGGTACTGGCAAACCCCACGTCAGTGGTGGCCTGATTCGGTTCGCAAATGGCACGATCCCTCCCTCCTAAGGCGGTCGCCTGTAATGGCCCTTCAGTATCGGATCGTCGGTTTGGTCCTGGCATTCGCAACCGGCTGGGGTCTATGTTCACTTCTTTGGGATCGCTAATCTGTGCATCGGCCATCAACATCGCGGCCTCGCATTCTCATCTCACAGGTCTTGTGGTCGGTGGGTTGACCGGAAGCGCCGCCACTCGCCGCGAATTCGCGCACCACGATTTGGCACTATCACAGTTCAACCTCCGAATTGCCCTTCACGCTCTCCATCCTCACCCCTACGCTAGAATAACTTTTAATGCCCGACGATCCCGCCCCGTCCGCCGAAACCTTTGAAGCCTCGCTCGACGAGCTCGAGAAGATCGTCAAAGAGCTCGAAGCCGGTGATCTCGCGCTTGAACGCTCGCTCGAGCTGTTCGAAAAAGGCATGGCCCTGAGCGAGACTTGCCGGAAGCAGCTCGAAAACGCCGAAACGCGCGTCGAAATGCTCATCCGCAAGGATGGCAAGATCCAGCCCGAACCCTTCCGCCCCGACAAATGAGCTTTCACGAGCACCTCGCCCAACAGCAGCAAATCATCGATCGCCAACTCGACCGCCTCGTTCCCGCCGAAACCGTTCCGCCCGAGACCATCCACCGCGCCATGCGCTACAGCCTTTTCGCCGGCGGCAAGCGCATACGGCCCGTTTTGTGCCTCGAAGCCGCCCACGCCATCTGCGAAGAGCCACCTGGCATCGAAACCGCGGCGTGTTCGCTCGAGCTGATTCACACTTATTCGCTGATCCACGACGATCTCCCCGCGCTCGATAACGACGATTACCGCCGCGGCAAGCTCACGTCGCATAAAGTGTTCGGCGAGGCCATGGCCATCCTTACCGGCGATGCGCTGCTCACGCTCGCCTTCGAAATACTTGCGAAGATGGATGCCGTGCCCAGCGACCGCAAAACGCGCGTGATTGCGGAGCTGGCCACGGCTGCGGGCACAGCGGGCGGCATGATCGGCGGCCAGGTCGCGGATCTCGAAGGCGAGGGCAAGGAACCGAACGCGCAGTTGCTCGAATCCATCCACCGCGCCAAGACCGGTGCGCTGCTTCGCGCCAGCGTGCGCATGGGAGCTATCTACGCGGGCGCGGATCAGCAGCAACTCGACGCCATCTCCCGTTTCGGCGAGCACGTGGGCCTGGCGTTCCAGATAGTCGACGACATCCTGGACGTTGAGGAATCGAGCGAAGTCCTCGGTAAAACCGCAGGCAAAGACGCGCAGCAGCACAAGATCACCTTCCCAGCCGTCTACGGCTTGGACGAATCGCACCGCATGGCCGAGCGCGAACGTCTCTCGGCCCACCAGGCGTTGGCTATCTTCGGCGAGCGCGCGGAACGCTTGCGCGAACTGGCCGATCTCATCGTGCAGCGCAAATCATGAAACAGCGGCTCGATCGTCTGCTGGTCGAGCGCGGTCTAGCCGAGTCCCGCGAAAAGGCACAAGCTCTCATCATGGCGGGCGACGTGATCGTCGACGGACACAAAGCCCTGAAGCCGGGCCACTCCATCGACGCCGCGAGCCAGATCGAACTCGCTGGCAAGCCGCCCTACGTGAGCCGCGGCGGTGGAAAACTCGCAGCGGCGCTCGATCATTTCGCAATCGATGTGGCCGGATGGGTTTGCCTCGATGTCGGCTCCTCCACCGGCGGATTCACCGATTGCCTGTTGCAGCGTGGCGCCGCGCGCGTGCACGCCGTCGACGTGGGCGCCGGCCAGCTCGATTGGAAACTCCGCAACGATCCGCGCGTCGTCGTCCACGAAGGAATCAACGCGCGCCATCTGCGATTCGACGAGATCGGCGAGCCGGCCGCGCTCGCCACCTTCGACGTCAGCTTCATCTCTGTAACCTTGATTTTGCCGGTCGCCGTCCCCATTTTGCGCTCGGACGGCCGCATGGTTATACTCGTCAAGCCACAGTTTGAAGTGGGAAAGGGTCAAGTGGGAAAAGGCGGCATCGTGCGCCAGCCCGAACTGCACCAGGTAGCATGCGCGCGAGTGGCGGACGCCGTGAGAAGTCTGGGCTTCGAGACCAGCCTCATGGAGAGCCCCATTCTCGGCGCGGAAGGAAATAAGGAATTCCTGCTCTATGCCCGACATTAAAACGGTCGGCGTCATTTCGAAACCCGGCGTTCCGGAGGCGGCCGAGCTGGTGCCGAAACTGTTCGCTTGGCTCCGCGCGCGCGGCATTACCATCCGCTACGATGACGAGACCGCGGAGTACGCGCACACGACCGGCTCGATCCGGCGGACGGAAATCCCTGATGGCGCCGGCCTGGTGATCGTGCTCGGCGGCGACGGTACGTTGCTCTCCGCCGCGCGCGCCATCGGAGGCCGCGAGGTCCCGTTGTTCCCCGTGAACCTCGGCGGCTTGGGCTTCCTTACCGCCATCAGCATCGACACGCTGTTTCAGGACCTCGAACGTGCTTTGCTCGGAGAACAACGCATCGGCAAGCGCAAGTTGCTGCATTGCGAGCTCTCTCGCGCGGGGAAGGTGATCGGCGAATACGAAGCGCTCAACGACGTGGTGATCACGAAGTCGGCGATCGCGCGCATGATCGATCTCGACGTTCACGTCGACCAGATGTTCGTGTGCCGCTACAAAGCCGACGGCCTCATCGTCGCCACGCCAACGGGCTCGACAGCATACTCGCTGTCCGCCGGTGGCCCCATCATCTTTCCCTCCGTGGCCTCGATCTGCCTGACGCCCATTTGCCCGCACATGCTCACCAACCGTCCGGTGATTGTGCCCAATACAAGCACGATCCGAATCATCAGCCGGGCGGAAAGCGAATCCGCGTTTCTTACCATCGACGGCCAAGTCGGCGAACCGGTCCAGAAGGATGACGAAATCGTTTGCCGCAGTTCCCACCACACATTGATGCTTGTTCGGCCCCCGCACATGCACTTCTTCGACGTCCTGCGTCAAAAGCTGAAGTGGGGAGAGCGGTGAAGCGCCTCTCGCTCACGGCGTGGATTTTCATTGGAATGGCGGCGGGCATCGCCGTCGGCATCGCGGTTCCGGGCTTTGCCAGCCGGCTTTCCCCCATCAGCAACATTTTTCTCCGGCTCATCCGCAGCATCATCGCGCCACTGATCCTCGGAACGCTCGTGTACGGCATCGCCGGTTCGGGCGACTTGAAGCGCATGGGCCGCATCGGGCTGAAAGCCATCGTGTATTTCGAGGCCGTCACCACGATCGCGCTGTTCCTGGGCCTCGCGGCCGTAAACCTCGTGCGGCCCGGAGCCGGCATGAAGCTCGCGCCCGCCGCGGAAACCCTCCCGCAGAACCAGCAGCCCGCCGCATCCGTCATCGAGCACATCTTTCCTTCCAGCATCATCGATGCCATGGCGCGCGGCGACGTGCTCGAAATTGTCGTGTTCTCCTTTCTGTTCGGAGCCGCTTGCGCAGCCATTGGAACGAAGGCCAAGCCGGTGGTGGTTTTCTGCGAGTCGCTCGCCCAGGTGATGTTCCGCTACACCAATTACGTGATGTACCTGGCCCCGTTGGGCGTGGGCGCGGCCATCGCGGTGACGGTCGCGAGCAAAGGCTCGACGGTGTTGTTAGGACTCGGCAAGCTCGTGCTGACGATGTACGCCGCGCAGATCGTGTTCGTCGTGCTGGTGTTGGGCTCCGTCATGCTGCTCACCCGCATTCCCGCAGGCGCATTCTATCGCGCCGTCCGCGAGCCCTTCCTGCTGGCCTTCTCGACCGCTTCGAGCGAAGCCGCCCTGCCGCGCGCCCTCGAAAACATGGAGCAGTTCGGCGTTCCCCCGTACATCGTGGCCTTTGTGATTCCCACCGGCTACAGTTTCAACGCCGATGGATCGACGCTCTACTTATCTCTGGCGTCGGTCTTCGTCGCGCAGGCCGCCGGCATTCAGCTATCGCTCGGCCAGCAGTTGCTAATGATGTTGACCCTCATGCTCACCACCAAAGGCGTAGCCGGCGTGCCACGCCAGGCGCTCGTCCTTTTGGCCGGCGCGCTCTCCACTTTCCATCTGCCCATGGAAGGCGTCGCCGTCCTGCTAGGCATCGATGCCGTCATGGACATGGCGCGCACCTCGGTCAATGTGGTTGGCAATTGTCTGGCGTCAGCCGTCGTCGCGCGCTGGGAAGGCGTGGACTTCTCAACCAAGGAAGGGAACTACTCCAGGGTCTAACGCCCCGCTCCTGTTGTGACGTGTTGCTGGAGCACGTCACAGCACCAGGCTCGGGTTTCTATAAAGATTCGCACGGCTGGCATCGATCTTGGAAAGGTAGTATGCCCTCTGTTTGGGCATGCATCATCCAGTACCAAAGCGCGAGCATTGCGAAGGTGGGAAACGAGCCGAGCAGCCAGGAAATGCGATGTCCAAGAATCGGCTGAAGGAATCCAGTGAAGCGCACCGGCACCTGATCGGGAAACGAAAAGCAGCACAGAATCATCAGCAACCCCATGCTGCTGCGAAGTACAGCCGTCGGACGGGTGGTATGCGATAGCGCGGCAATCGGAAGGAGAAGCACGGGGTAGTAAAACGCCTCGCAGGTCGGAGAGAGCAGGCAGGAGAGTACAACGAAACTGCCGAACTCCAAAGCGGCCTCCGTGGAAGATGGCACGGGCCTGCGCCGCATCAGCATGATGGAATACCCCAACAGCGCCGCTGCCGCCATCAGGACTGCGGCTGAAACCCACACGGTTTGTCCGGATGGGCCGGCAACCATGTATGAGAGCACGGACGTCAAGGAATAATTGATGCGAACTCGCCCAAAAATCTCCTCGACGGTCTTGGCTGCATGCATGTAGTCAATAAATCCACCCCACCCGATAATCCGGTAGAGCAACACCGCGGCGCTGAATATCGTGCCGGCCGCGGCCACGAAAGCTCGTCTGTTCCGCAGCAAGAGCCAGCAAAGAAGCAGCGCGGGGAACATTTTTATCAGGGCAGCGAAGCCAATCAGAATCCCGCCCGCAAAAGGCCGTTCGCGCACGATACTATACCAGCCGGCAACAACAAGAAGAGCCACTACAAGGCCGACCTGTCCCTGGCGCACATTTGCTAGAAATGGCTGCCAGTCGGCAGCCAGTATGCACAAAAAAAAGCCTGGAACGATGGCTCGAAAGTTGGCTGGCGCGCTGCGCCAAAGCAACATCAACGCCACAGCATACGACGCCAAATTGATGGCCGTCATTACGAGATAGGTTCGCTCTATGGTGCCGCAGAGCTTGACGATCGGGGCTATCAGGAGGATGTGGAAAGGCGGATGTGCTTGTACGGCCAACTGGCGCGCGCCGCTATTGATTGAGCTCTCCTGCAATCTCCGCAGTGCTGGCCAACGATCCACCCCCGGCAATTCGATGGGATCCTGCCGTAACCAATAGACGACCCTCTCTCCCATCTTGGTTGTCGGGTTCATTGATCGCCCGGCCGCGAACTCTTTGGCGCCAACGAAATCCTGGAACAGGTCGCCCGGGCCGATGTACCCTACCACCATACGGCCTCCCAAGCCCGCCGCACCGGCGACGATCAACGTGCCGCATAACAGTCTGGAACGCGAGGACGCTCGCATGACCTTCTCAATCCAAGTCGCAGCTCCCGTCTCGCCCTGCCTCGCATAACGAACACAACAGGCGATGAGAATTCCACAGAGGAACAGAAAGGTCGTGTTTGCGGCCGTCGTGATCATACGGGCGGCCTATCGCGCCACAGCTCTCAGGCCCCTAGCGGCGAAACACGCTGAACGAAATATGTGGCAACAGCAGTACCGCACCCTAGGTAGCGTGCACCCGCACATGATCAGACTATACTACGGCCTTTTGCAGTCCCTCCGTGAGGGCTTCGGCCGTATACAGGCCAGCCCTGTCAGTCCGACGTGCACGTCGACAGGCTAGTGCAGGAAGCAGCGTTGTTCAGCGTCCAGTTGCCGGCCGGCCAGACGGCCGCCGCCCAGGCGGAGATTTGGTACGTCAGAGCAGGGCTTACACCGATGTAGCGTAGCCGTGGCAGCGAGGCCCACACCTGTCCCCCAAACAGAGTCCAGTCGTCGAGAGCGGGGTTCTCCGTGGTGCTGGCCCAAGGTCTGCCGTTGCCATCTGTGCCCGCATAGAACTCCGCGGGAGTGTAGGAGGAGATCTGGGTAAACCAGGCCTGCGTGTAGGCTTGCACCAGCGCTGTCTGAGTGGCGGGTGCTGTTGCAGACCAAAGGCCTTGCCAGTCGTGGTCAACGAGAGCTAGGGGCACAGATTCAGTCGGCTGAAACCCTGTGATGCCGTATTCCGGTCCCTTGCCGATCAGGGTCTCCTCTTGCAGCGCCTTGATCAAAAAGGTCAGTTGCAGCATGGCCTCCGGCGCTCCCGTGTCATTCGAAAAATCTTTCAAAATGCCACTGACGTAGTCATAATCGATCGGGCTGTGGTCGCTCTGCGCTCCTTGGCCATCGTTCAGCACCAACTGCAAGTGATACCAGATGTACGCCAGATACTCCCATGAGGCTTGGGTCCCGTTGCCGAGGCCGGGACCGACCCCGATGTGCAGCATGTTCGGAGAGACATAGAACGGTGTGTTGGTGTCCCAGCCGCGTAAGTCCGCTTTCGATCCAAACACTGCTTGCGGCATCCCTTCCAACTCGAAATCCTGGTTGATCTCCCAGAGCTTGGCCATGTGCCACTGTATGACCGCGTACACCGACTGCCGCTCCGCTGCCGTCCAGCTTGTGGGACTTTCCAGCGGACCCAGGAAATTCCCAACGTCGTTGTCCCATTGCCCGAACAGCAAGTTGTTCGCCTGATACGCAGATGCGCTATTGGGTTGGAGAACACTTCGGATCAGCGTGTAATCGGAGGCGGCCGCGGAGCCCGTAAAGCTCGAACCATACGCATCCATGGGATGGATAGTTGGCAGCCAGGAGTTCCAGTCCGGGAATTGCAAGGCGACGGGCAACTCGCGCGGATTCAGGTATTGGTTCGCGGCCCACCCAGCCGTGCTGCCGCTGGGCTCCAGATAGGGTTGCATGGCCCCGTCACTGCTCAGCACAGCGCTCAATCCCGCGCCCGCCGCCCAGTCCGCTACCGGTTGGGAATCTAAACCAGCGCCGGGCTGATACGGTGGGTTCCAGGGGCGGCCCGGATTCGGGTAGTCGAGCGAGCGGATGTAGCTGGCAATCTGATTTCCCTGCTGAGCCGTCAAACCATGGAAAACCGATCGCACCTGGATCGCGTTGTTCGAGTAATTGAAATACTTCAAGTCGCGGCCATCTTGCGCGTGGCAGTCCGAGCAGTGCGCTTGGATCGCCGCGGTCCCACCGGACAAAACGGGAACAGTCAAGGCCGCCGTGCTGTACAGCGTTTGGCCCGCGGCAATATCGGACCCCGCGGTTGAGGGTGGCTGCCAGTTATTGGGATCGTCCCAAACGAAAGTGGAAGCGGGCACTAGCGAACTTCCGTCTGAACCGAGGACGTTCAGAGCCAGCACCCGGAATCCGCTGGTCACTCCATCGGTGCCATTGAACATGAATGAAACGGTGTTGTTGCCTGTGACGACAGTGCCGGCCGGCAGACTCATGGTCATGGAGAGAGTATGAAATCCGCCTCCGATACCACCGTACGCGTTGGCCAACCCCTGCAATGTCACGTTCGAGCTGTTGATGGGAATCCAGGAGGAGCTGTTCACCTGCAAACTGGCCTCGGTCTGGTATTTCAGCCCATGGATTTGCAGCGACAGCGTTTGCGTCCCGCTCAGAAGCGAGGCCGACGCCGATGGAATGCTGAAAGAAACCGATGCTGTAGTGCCGCTGGCCCCCATAACTTCAATGGGCAGAGTGATTGTGGACGATGTCGTGGGTGGAGTGACGACGCAGGCGCCACCCAAAGCAGCGGTGATGACCCTTTGCACGTCGGCCACGTCGCACACTCCGGTGCCGTCCAGGTTCATCGTGCAGGGCGCAAGCCCCAATACTTCGTTAACGGCGATCTGGACATCAGCAATATTCACTACGCCGTCGCCGTTCAGGTCGCATGGCGAAGTGGAAGTTTGCGCCAAAAGGCTCGGAATCAAGGCAGACAAAAGGCCTAACTGCCTTATTAGTTTCCCCGTCTTGAATGACAATCCCACTTTCAAAAGTGCGCCGTCAGCCAACATTTCTCCTCCTGGCACCTGCTCGGCAGAAGTCGCGATACAGGAACCGATTCTACCGGCCCTGAAGTCCCTGTTTCCAGACTCCTTATGGTCAGGCCTAATACGTTTCCATTAATTGCTAACTGTATACTTTTGTTAGTAGTAGGCTGGCCTGGCGCGATGAGCGAGGCCTCCCAAATTGTGACGCACTGGCGATCTCGGCGACCTAGCCGAAATTGCGAGTAATTAGGTCGAGTTTAGCACGAAATCAAGTTTGCTGTCAGGGTTCAGATCAACCGGCAATAGCTTCGGAAGTTCCGCAAAGTAGGGCTCGGTGCAGTGGAGCGGATTTGAGTTGAGCGGTAGGCAGCGTTGCTGGTCGCCGTTGAGCGACGGCGGGGCTCGGCGGGGTATCACTCCACG
>Ga0326727_10010471_pt1 | contig 22071 bp, 18 predicted proteins | sample MB2enrmetagenome_FD_207643 | JGI IMG/M metagenome (GOLD analysis project Ga0326727, IMG submission 207643) | Lab enriched peat soil microbial communities from McLean, Ithaca, NY, United States - MB29MY | ecosystem: Environmental > Terrestrial > Soil > Wetlands > Peat | place: USA: New York...
TGGCCAATCCCCCCAGAATCCCCCCTAACATAATTTCATGGCTCAAAAACTCGAAAAAGTCGAAGGTGAAAAATTCTTGTATATCCACGCCGTGTCGAATGTGTATTACATTCGTATTCGCACGGACACCGAGGACACCGAACGAAGTTTAAACACCACAAAAAAAACAATGGCGGTCAAGCTGCGCGACCAGTGGATGGTGAAGCAAACCAACGCCAAATTCAATATCGAAGAGCCAAAAAAGGCGCCGCAACGCTTGCGGATCGACAAGGCATTGGCTGATTATCGAAAGGCTGGCTTTGCTTCAATTCGTCGGGGAAAGCTGGTCCACCCAGGGAAGAAGCACTTGAGAACCGAGCAGGACGCAATACCAACTCTCGATCGGTTTTTCAAAACGAGGCATGTGGATGAACTGGCCCATGATCTTCTGGATGAGTACCACACATGGCGGGAGAAAAACGTGGCAAAAGGTGACGGGGCTAAAACGACGGACCTGGAATTGAATACGCTCTCGAAAGCGTTGGACTGGGAAGTGAGAAAGGGGAGGCTAGTTTCCAATCCCATCAAAGCGCGCGCACGGTATTACAACCCCAGCAAAGCGAGGCACTGCAAAGAGTTGGCTGCAAGCAACACAGAAGAACTTCACCAGGCAGCCGCGTTGTTGTTCGAGGATCCCCGGAGCGAGGCATTGGCGTGGCAGTTTCTATGGGAATCGAACTTCGGGATGAGGACTGAGGAAACGCTGGCCTTGAGGCGGGATGCCAAAAACACTGAGGATCCCGGGTTCATCAGCGGGGAGTCGATGTACGTTCGTCGCGCTGAGAAAAATGCTGATAATCCCGCGATATACCTGCACCCGGAAGGACGGATACTGCTGGATGCGATGGACCAATGGGCCAAAGTGAGGTGCCCAGACAATCCTTGGTATTTCCCCGGTAGGTCAAAAACGGCTGGGGACCCGTTATCCCCCTGGTCCTTGACGACAGCGCTGGATCGTTTATTTAAGCAGGGAAAGATCGCCAAGAAACTCACATCGCACGGCGGTCGTGCTTTTTATGTCTTGGTCAGAAGATCGAACGGAGTCCATGACAGCCAAATTGCGGTTGAATTGAACCAAGTTGGGGGCCTAGAAACGCTACGAACGTCGTATGGGGTGGTTCCACTACATTGGCTTCAAGGGAAGGGTCCAAAGCTCAAGTGGCTACCGATCAAAAAAGAAGACTACGCGTGGGCAAAATTATTCGCAAAGTTGGGCCTCAAGGTCGGGGACATAGTACCGGCGGCGGCCGTCTGACTTGGACCGCTTAAAGCGGATACGCCCCGCTACAGGCTCGGACTGCCATGGCATAGCCCGGACTTCCACCCAGTCGGACGAGAATCCAATATACCTGCCCGCCTCTTTGGCACCCAGCCACATGGCTACATCACATCCCGTATAATTCGCTCTTCTCATAACCCATTTTATAGCAAATTATTCTTGGTGTACGGATTGAGCCCCGATCATAATTCTGACCGCGTCTTTTGAGCCTGATTTGACGTCGCTTAAACATCCCTTGCGCTAATGACGTGTTCTCTTATAAGCAGGCCAAGTGCTCGTTTAGTCAGTGACCCCCGGCTGTAGGAGGTGGAGCGGCTCAAAGCCGCATGGCCCTGCGGGCAATCGTTCCGACGTCCATTTACAATCGGCCGTCCTTTGCTTCGCCGAAGTATCAATTACAACCTATGATGTGCTGATAGCATCTGCTTTAGCGCAGCCGGACGCCCGATCTCCAACAGCGGCCGCCCAACTGTATGATTTCTGGTGTTCCACCATCCTACGCCTAAGACTGGCTTGGGAACACCTTACATTGGACAAGGGCGGAGGAGTTCGTAGCGTGGGATTATTGGCCATAAGTCGGAATACTCAAGCTGGGCAGAACAAATAAAGTGTTTTTGCCCGAGGCAACAATAATAGAAGGCCTTACAATGTGGTATGACGAGTGGTAAGTACTATGGGTCGTCCCACGACCCGCGGTTCCGGAATTGCTATAGGCCCCAGGAAGCCTGGGCTGTAGCCGCCCAATTAGGCCTGGAGCCGCAACATGTGCCAATATTAGTCGCTGTGCGCCTCCTCAAAACGCTCGGTAACCCGCCGCATAACGCCCCGAAGTACTTCGCCCGAGACTACATCTTGACATTGGCGGCCGACGAAAAGTGGCCATCGCGGGCGAGTGACACCCGGGTAAAACATTGGGCCAACCGCAACGCCAGGAAATAAACCAGGTAAAATGAACCGCTCGCAAAGAAAACTCCCGGAACAGGCCATGTACAGGGTATTCGTGATTCTGGCGTCACATCCCACTGTCAATCCCAGGACTCACACCTACAAGTCCGTGTGTGTTGGCCAGTGCGAAAACCCTTCATCTGCCTTGCCATTGGTGCGAAAAGCATTACGCAGCCAAACAATCGTCGATCCTAAATTCGTGCTGCTTGTCCCAGAATCGCAACTCCAGGCGCCGCTCCCAAAATAACAGGCAAACAAAACAATATCAAAACGCCTTTGGATATAAACACAAAAGAAGCAACGCTCCGTGAAGCCATTGATTACGGCCGGTTTTCCGATAAAGACCAGGGCGCGGGCGACTCCAAGCGGCGTCAGACGGAAGGAGCAAAGAGGTTCGCCCAAACACATGGGCTGACCATCGTCAGAAGTGTCTTCGACGATGGTCTCTCAGCGTTCCACGGCGACCACATCAAGTACGGGAAGCTGGGTGGGCTTTTGCAGGAGATTAAAGACGGAAAAATCAAACCAGGCACCGTTCTGCTGGTGGAATGCATCGACCGGCTCTCCCGGGAAGCACCCATCGCCCAATTTACCCTTTTGGCGCAGATTCTCTCCGCGGGGATTGAGGTGGTAACGTTCGCGGACAACCAATGGTACACTTTCGCTTCGATCAACGAGCATCCCCATGAGCTGTTCGGGGTGCTGGGGATTATGACGCGTGCCAATGATGAGTCCAAGACCAAAGCCGGAAGGCACAAAAAAAACTGGGCGCGGAAGCGCCAATTGGCAGCCGAAGTAAAGCTCACGGCGATGGGCCCCTCCTGGTTAAGGCTAATGCCTGGGCGGAAGCGATGGAAAGCCATCCAAGATCGAGTCCTGCTTGTGCGCCGGATTTTTGCAATGGCATGCAAAGGTCTTGGGCGGCGCCGTATCGCCATCCTCCTAAATCACAAAAAGTTTCAACCCTGGGGAAGGTCAAAATGGTGGACTGGCACCTATGTGGGTCGCATTATTCGCAACCGCGCGGTGATAGGTGAGTTCCAGCCTGGCATCAGGCAGGGGAACCTTCAAGTACCCATTGGCGAACCCCTAAAGGGTTACTACCCGGCAATCGTGAAGATCGACCAATTCCAAAAGGCAAACGCCATCCGCAAACGCCGGGCTCCCAAATCTCCATGCAGATACTCCGATGCGGTCAACAACCTCTTTAAGGGCCGGGTTTTCGATGGCAAGACCGGAGCTGCCATGCATTACAAGAAGATCCTAAAAAATCCTCGTCACAGTTATCTGTTCAGTTCTGCGATCGAGACGGGTGCAGCCCCAAACCAATGGAACTACATGTCATTCGAGCAAAACGCACTCTATCACTTGGACCGGATTGATTGGGTTCAGTTGTCTGTGGAAGCCCCGGACAATTTCAGCTTGCAGGAACGACGCCGCTTGGAAATCGCAATTGAGAAAGTGCAGAAGGGCCTCAACAAAATGCTGAGCTACATTTCTGTGGATGCGGAGCCGCCCAATACTTTGCTAAGGGAAATGAAAAGAATGGAGGGCGAAAAGGTGGTGCTGGAACAACAACTCGCGGATCTCGCCCGTGCGGGCGGCAGCGTTTGGGAGCAGCAGCGAGAAATGGCCAGGGCCAAGGAGGAATTGGAGAATTTGCTGAGGGCAGGCAATACTGGGGCGCGAAAACGATTGCGCGAGGAGATTCATAAAATAGTCAAACGAATCGACATTTGGGCAACCCCGGGAAGCTGTTCTGACTTGCGTGCTTTACAGGATGTGATCGCGAAGACTCTGGCCAACGCCGGTTGGGAGGACAAAGCAAATCCAACGTTATGGCCATCATACCGGATCACCTTCTCCAATGATGCTGTCAGATGGGTTTTGTGCAAGACGACCAGACTCCGGCGCATCGGTTCCCGACCATCGCCCAATCCTGCCCAGGACAGTGTGATCCTGACGACCTGGAATTCACAAAGTGACGTATAAACCTGAATCGACATTTTTAAACCGAAGCCATCACCACACTACGATGGAAAAGTCATGAGCAACAACCAACACACGCCGCGTGGACCAGACGGTGGCGCTATTCTGCAGCTGGTGACTATTTGCCGTACTCATAAGTCTCCATGCAGACATTCTGACGAGGTGGCCAGGGCCATTACGGGCGACGTGCGCCAATGATGGCCACACAAAAGCAATATGAAAACGCTTTTGGATATAAACACAAAAGAAGCAACGCTCCGTGAAGCCATTGATTACGGCCGGTTTTCCGATAAAGACCAGGGCGCGGGCGACTCCAAGCGGCGTCAGACGGAAGGAGCAAAGAGATTTGCCCAGACACATGGGCTGACCATCGTCAGAAGTGTCTTCGACGATGGTCTTTCAGCGTTTCATGGCGACCACATCAAGTACGGGAAGCTGGGTGGGCTTTTGCAGGAGATTAAGGACGGAAAAATCAAACCAGGCACCGTTCTGCTGGTGGAATGCATTGACCGGCTTTCCCGGGAAGCACCCATCGCCCAGTTCACCCTTTTGGTGCAAATTCTCTCCGCTGGGATTGAGGTGGTAACATTCGCGGACAACCAGTGGTACACTTTCGCTTCGATCAACGAGCATCCCCATGAGCTGTTCGGGGTGCTGGGGATCATGACGCGCGCAAATGATGAGTCCAAAACCAAAGCCGGGAGGACCAAGGAAAACTGGGCGCAGAAGCGCCAGCGGATGCCAGAGGAGAAACTCACAGCCAGATGCCCATCCTGGTTAAAACTAAACCCGGACCGGACTCGGTGGGATCTCATTCCAGCCCGCGTTAAACTTGTCCGCCGCATCTTTGCCATGGCTCTAGCCGGAATGGGGACTCACATGATTGCCACCCAATTCAACAGAGAAGGGAATAAGCCCTGGCGTTCGGGAGAGATATGGGAAGCCGGGACCATTCGCTACATCCTGTCAAGTCGTGCGGTTCTTGGTGAGTTCCAACCTTGCGTCCAAATCGACAAGAGGCACCGTAAGCCTGAAGGCCGTCCAGACCCCAACTACTTTCCGAGGATCATCGAGCCTGCCGTGTTTGAACGGGTAAATTGTGTGATCCGGCGTAACTGTGGGGTCAGCGGGAAAGTACGCTATCTCTTTGACGGACTGCTCTTCGACGGCGTCACAGGAACTCCGCTGCGGCACATGGGTGTCCCGGATGAAACAAAGGCCAACAGACACGCTTATCTATACTGTTGCTCACAGAAACCATCCCAGGGTTGGGACTACGGCATCTTTGAAAACAGCTTTCTTCATCACCTTAATAACATCGATTGGGCGGATTTGGTAGTGAGCCCGATGCGGGCCGTCAACGCATCGGAAAAAAATCGCCTGGAGGCAGAGCAAGCCCGAATTGAGCGCACTCTGGCGCGAATGACCAATATTCTAAAGGACGAAGAGAATCCGCCCAAGACCCTGGTTAACGAAATGAAGACGCTCGAACTTGAATTGCGCCAATTGGAGCAAAAGCTGGCCAGGTTGGATTCGAACGGTGACAACCTTGTGCAGCGCCAGCGGTTCATGAAGGACGCCAAAATGGAATTTGATAAGTTGCTGAGGACCAAGACGCGCGCCGCAAGGTTAAGACTGCGGTTTGAGATCCGCACGCTCGTCAAACGCATTGACCTTTGGGCGGATCCAATGAAATGCACTGAAATGCAAAACATGGCTGTGCTGATAGCCAAGGCAGTTGCGCAGTCCGATTGGAAACTGAAGTCCGAAACGGCGACTTGGCCGTGTTATCGTATTACGTTCGCAAATGGAGTAGTAAGGTGGGTATTGTGTGAACGGATTCGACTGGGCAGAAGAGAACCGCGCCATTCTCTCGATGCTGCGCGAAACACCATCGTGATCACCCCGTGGGAGTCCTACGCAATGGAAAACGCCCTTTAAAAAGCGCAAAGGCCTTTCAATTGAAAAGCCGGAATGCCGAACCATCTTCCACCGATGCTCCATAGAAGTTGTTTCAAGTGGAGCTTTCGCCGATTCCCGCGCCTGACTTTTAGTTGGCCGGCAACAGAATGTCTTCCATGTTGCACAAACGCCTTGAGGACGCTGTATGTATGAGCATTGTTGGTCGCCCGGTAATTATAGGGTCATCCATGACCATGATTTTTGTATCTGTGTAATTGCCAAAGTAATTTCCAAACAGTTCCGGATGAACACCCATCGGTAGCCCGGGACCTGTATATGAATCCGGGCTTCGTCGCCAGCGCCGCCGCCACCAACGAATCCATCCGCAGCGTCCTCACGTTGCCCGTTGGTCAGTGATGGTCTGAGCGATGATCGCACGGAGATTTTCCGCATCAAATTCCAGCATTACTTTTTTCCCCAAAGCCTTGGCGATGGCGGCTTTGATGGCGTCCCCATGCAGGTCCTTGGCAACAATTTTTCCGTCCGGGCCGACAAGCAAGGAACCCGGGAGATTCGAGTCCCGATCAATACTACGATCGCATTGGAGACCGAAACTGGCGCGCAACAGTTTCAGCTTGTACCAGGGCACCCCCCAACCAGATCTGCGGCCATGGCCATTCCTTGTACGGGCCATTCATATATGACGTCGTCGGAGGCACCTGCAAGGTCAGCATGGCCAGCCGGTCGTTCTTTCCGAGCGGTCAAGAGCACGAACGAAACAGTCCGGTGGCCGAACGTGGCAGTCTGCGCGCACAAGATTCCGAACAGCAGGGGTTATCCCGGAAGAAAGTTCAAAGCGACCTTGAGTATTCACGGCGGGCTTGGTTTTAAAGAAGATTGGGGGGTGGATTGCGGAGAAAACGACGGGTTGACGGCGCGGGGACGGGCGACAATCTCCAATTCTTGAATGGCTTTGTCGCAGGCGTCTATGGCCGTCTGTTGATGGCCGTTGAAAGTGTCTTTCGAGTGTTGGAGTTCCAGTTTGGCGCGGCGTAGGGCCATGACCGCAGCTCGAAACGACTGGTGCTGAGGCGTTGACCTGAATCCTGGAAACCGGTTGGTGACGCCCGGTTGCCAATTTGGCGCGGTTACCCATGTGTCCGCAGCCTGAACATTGGTATTGGTTTGCGCATGGATATCGATGTCGGACAAAAACAGACATTCCATTAAGATGACTGTAATCAACAGAAGATTTTGCTTCATTTCTTATACCTCAAAGTTCCTATCATTTATGTTTAAGCTGCCCGTCATAAACGGCGCAATCCTGCATGGTCCAAACCACCGAACTGGCAAACGAAAATGGGAACCCCCATAATCGCCGGCTGAGGAACCCGCCGCCACGCCAAAGTCGTCCTGCGTCATATAGAAATTGCAGAAGCGCATGTTGAGTTGCGGGGCCGCATCTGAACCGTCATTTTGGTAAGGATTCGGGGCAATGAAGGCCGGGCCGCCGTAGGGCAATACTGCCTTCAAGAATCCACAAGGCGAGCCGTGCCGACGTGCCCCGTCCGCTTTTCAAATCCTCGATCATGTGGATGTCTTGCTCCAGATGCCACAGTGCTTTCTGTTTCAGTGCAATTTGCGACACCCGATCCCATTCGCGGAACAAGTCCGAAAATTCATGCTCACAGTTTTCCATGTTGGCATCATCCAAATTCGGCATAGCGTTGGCAATAACATTTTGATTTTCGGAGCCTCGACGGAGCGAATAGTGTCATTTTCCTTCTGGCCCGGTTGAGTAAACAACCACATTGGTGGGATTGACTTCGGGCTCGATCTTCAAATGGTAGGGCTTTCCGTAGGGGTCATTGGATTCCCCCGCGTAGAAAACCTGGTGCTGCGGATTCAATTTGTCTGTCAGGGGATTGTTGGGATTGGCTGTCAATACCTCAAAAGCTTGCTGATAGATCTGCGCCGGGTCGGCCCCAAGGATGTTGGAAACAGGATAGTAGCCATAGGTTTTATGAAACTGGTTGATCGCAGCCTCAAACTGTGCCGCGTCCGATTGGGCCCGGTGCATTTTTGCCCGCAGCGGGGATTCCGGCGGCAACCAGGTGGTGGAAATTAAAAAAACAACAGGGATGGCCACAAGCCCGACAGCTGCCAGAATATATTTGAACATAGATGAACCATTGCCAGCCAGACTTGGCCGGGGGATATCACCGATGCCTTTGGAAGATCGACTGTCGGTTATTTTCATGACAAAGTTTTAAGGAGTGGAAACCTGCAAGGGTTGTTGTTTGGCATGCCATTGGCTAATGGATTTAGGCCCATAGTGCGGGCCGTAACGACCCAAGACGGCATTTATTTCAGCGGGGGTCGGTTTGCAGCCGTAAGGAGTCTTTATGTCCTTAAGATTGAGAGGCCCGATTCTCATATAACCCACCAAAGCGCACTTATCCTTTGTACCCGCAAGATCAGGCCCTCCCGTGCGCACCTGTATTGTAAGATAGGCCGTCTGGCGCGTCGAGTACGGCTCCATCGGGGTGAAATGGGTCGAGTAGCGGTATTCCTTGAAGGGCGTTCCAATGATTGAACCGTGCTTTACCTCACGGGAAAATACATAGGTCCCATCGGGGTACAGGGCCCTGACAAAGTTTGACACCGCGCCCGCGGCGGCCTGGTCGCTGCAGGTGACGGGATACTTGCCAGGGTCTGAAAACAGCCTGTATTCCCTGGTTATCGTCCCCGGCGAGGCGGACAGCATCCGGTCAAAGCCCCTCATGGCGCCAAATTCATCGTTCCCGGAAAGCTTCATATGGGTGACCTGGTCCGGGAAGACGCCTTGGGGAGAGCCGGCCACTATGTAGGAGGCGTTTTCTGTCAGGACCGTGGTGTACAGGTTCGCTGCGGGCACCGCGACCTTGGCGTAATTGGTCTGCCCGTTCCCCGCGTCCGCCCCCACGAACCTGCTGATCTTCGTCTGGGTGACCGCCGGCAGCCCTTTAAGATTGGCGAGATCAAGAACCATTCCCGATTTTACCGCTGCGGCATTGAATCTCGCTATGGAGACCGCCACGGGGTCCGTTTTCGACAAAATATTGGTCTCGCGGAGGTTTTCCGGGGGCTTGGCGACAGTCACCGCATTTGATGCCACAGTGACAACGGGCGCGGCTGCCGGCGACGGCGAGCTTTCCTGTTTGGGCGCAGAGCTGTGTTTAAGCTGCCAGGAAACCAGTCCTGCCAGCACGATGAAAAGCCCCGTTATGGCGCGGCCCCTTCCTGTTTGAAATAAAGAGTGAGTCAATCGGTTCATAGGTTATTCCTGTTCCATGTTTTTCCACCAAGTTTGGTCGAGCGCACCCCCCTGTTGCTGCCAGGCGTCGCTCCAGTATAGCTGGGCGGTGGACGTGCTAAAGCAGTTGTTGATCGTCATGGAGCAGGCCTCCGCCAGCGTGATGTCGGTGCTCATGCCCTGCTCTATCCAAATGCTCCTCCAGCCGTCGTCAATCGCGAAGGTGGGGAAATCCGTGGGCAACCACCACTCCGACGGGGTCAGGAGAAGGTAGCTGTTCCATCCCACAAAGCTGCTCAATGTCATCTGCCTGCTCATCAAGTCGGCGGGGGACCCAAAATAAACGTTCATGTCGCCCGTTGCCGAGTTGCACCCGTTGATTTCCGCGCACCAGACCCTGTGGTGGTATTGGCCGGCGTTGGGGAAGTTCCCCAGGGCCTTGCCGATATCGGAATAATTAAAAAGATACTTGAAATATTGCCCCGTCCCGCCCCCAAAATCCGTGGAGCTGGCGTGGCAGACGTATTCGTAATCGCCAGTCTCCCACCTTTCAGGCAGATTGGTGAAGCAGTTCCAAAGGAAGCTGCCACTGTTGCCATTGTCGCCGCTGGAAAATTCATAGGGTTCTGCGGTAACCAGCATGCTGCGGTCACCACCGTCCCAGTCCTGCGGGTGGATTGTGTAGGCATTCAGCACATCCCCCATGACATCGTTGGCAATCTGGTTCATCAGCGTATTCAAGCTGCCAAACAGATAGCCCGTGTAATACTGGTTGAAGAGGACCGCCGTCTGGCCGGCATAGGGATCCCCGGAAACCCAAATGGGGATATCCACGGTAGTGCCGCCCTCGCCCATCGGCACGGGATGGGTGGAACCGTTGCCCAGCAAGGGGATGTCGGGGGTTGCGTCGGGTAGGGAGTAGCTAGTCACGACCGCCAGGAAATTGGTGGCCTGGTCGGGCCCCGGCATGGGCACGGGGTTGCCGTTGGTGTCCAGCATGTTCCAATTGGTCGACCAAGTCCCGGCGGTGAGGTTGGTCCCGGAGGTGTTCCAAAGGAGGTTGGTCCCCGTTGAATCATACATCGAAAGGGTAAGAACCGCCGGGGCCAGGGTGTCGAAGGCGAAGTTCATCGCGGGCAGCCCCGCCGTGAAACCGCTGCGGGGGCTGACATTTTCCGCCAGCGCGTTGGCAGTGACCAGGTTTGTCAGGTAGGCGCTGAAGGGAACCGGGCCGATCGTGGGCTCGCCGGTATCCTGGTCCGTGGTGGGCAGCCATGCCACGTAAGTTAGCTGCACGACATTGGTCCCGTTGGGAAACTGCGAAGTGTCCACGGTCCATTCGGAGACAGCTTGCCCGTTGGTGATGATACCCATGTCACGCTGATCAATAAAGAGCTCTGCCTGCGCGATCGGAAAAATGCTTGTAAATGAGGCATCGACTGAAATAGTACCGCTAACCGTGGTGTTGTCCTGAAGAGATAAAAAGACAGGTGAAGAATTGGTGTATGTGGTAGGGTCGATTACCATTAGAAGGGCAGGATCACTCGGCGCACTGCCATTGACGGATGTAACTGTGACGGAATATATTCCTTTATTGGTCAATTGAACTGAGGCAAAGACTAGGGACGCATTTGTCGCTCCTGCAATGGGATTGAAGTTGTCGAACCATTGATAGGAGAGGGGCAAGGTCCCGCCTGCCAGAACGGTGAAAGCAGTAGAATCTCCCACGTACGCTACTTGATCGGCTGGAGACTCCACGATCATTGGGTCTTGATAAGCGATGTTCGGGTCGAGGCCAAGCAGGTATTTCTCCAAGTTACTGTAGCCGTCGCCGGCCGGGTCAGCATTCGTTGCATTCATTCCAAGTGCCCCAAGATAACCGATTTCCCACCAAACCGGTAAGCCGTTTGTGTCGGAATATGGCATTCCGGTGCCATTGGTTGCGACGTAATGCAAGCCGATGCTGACGGTGGAGTTCGCCTCCTCCGCACCGTTAGCCAGCACCGTATAGGCGTAAAGACCCGCCGCAGCCGCCGTCTGGCTTCCATGATGCAATAACGAACTGTTGGAAGCTTGGTAGAACATGCCGAAAGCTCCAGTTTCATATATCGGAGGCGCTGCATTGGTCTGCTCTCCTGTTCCATCCGTGGTGCCATCCCCGGTCGTTGTGGAAGAAAGTTCAGACGCGGGTGGCGATTGAATCTGCCACCAAGGCAAGACCGGCAAGATCATCGAATTCTGCACTGGCGCAGCGGCCAATAGGCGTTGTAACCATAGTCCAAAGGCTGGCTCGCATCCTGAAAAACGATCTCCTGGTCGAAGAGGTTATCTTTAAACATCCAATTACTGCCGGTTGAATTGGTAATCGGTTCAAGACCAAGGCTCCCCTGGCGGAAAAGATTGTTCCATGCCTGCACCTCCATATCCACGTTCGGCCCATTGGTGTCCCCATCAGACGCAGTAAATGACGGGCTGAGATTGATCTGCACATATTGAAAAAGATTATTTGCCCACGAAACAGCCCCTCCAGGATAGGACGCGTTTGGATCCTGGCCATCTGCCGGCTGTCCAAGGTTAATATAGCCGCCTTGCACGGTGGAGTCCCGCATTGTCCAATAGATGGAACTGGAGGCAGCCCAGGCAAATTGGTAATCCGGGGTGATGCCCGCTTGGATGCAGGAATCGTCAGGAGTCATAAACAACTGGCAAAAATCCATTTTGAGCGTGGCTGAAGAACTGTCAGTAGATGTTGGAACAAAGAAAGCAATGCCGCCATACACATTTGGATCAGGCGCAGCCCCGCCATAAAGTCCAAGCGACCACCAAACCATCCAGTCGTACGCGGTGCCGTATGCGAACGGGCCCTCCTGCACCAGCGCGACGTCTGCATACGTGATCAGGTTGGTCGGGCTTCCTTCACTAATGAGAGAAGCCCCGCCAGCGATGTAAAGCCCGCCAAGATAGTCGTTTCGGATGCCAATAGCTGTCCCGGGCAGCACCGTGACTTGACTTGAAACTAATAAAGCAGCCACTGTATAGTCAAAGGGGTCATAATAGTAACCCATATCCGGAGACCCGCTAGTGTAGCGAGGGACGGTCGGAGACAAAATCGTCGGACTCGAGAACATTGAAGCGTAAGGAATTGAAACGGGTGCCCACGTTGTTTTGTTCCTTAACTGCTGGAGCATCGTTGCGCTGATGTTTGACGTGCCGACTCCGCGCCAGGGACTTCCATCTTCAAGATAATAGGAACCGTCTTCAGAAGGGCCAAACGAGGTGGTAGAAGGATTGATGGCGACGTTCTGCATCAAAAGCGCCGATCCGCCGCCGAGGTCACCGACGATGATCGAGTTGGTCAGACAGACCTTGGAGGGAGCAAACTCAGGGTCGCAAAAAGAGACGACGTCGGCGGTTAATTGTTCTCCGTCCACTTCCATGCAGCTATTTTGAGCCGCCAGCGCGAAATTGCAGAGGCTGAAGAGATCGTTGTGAAGGCCGTTGGTGGAACAGCCGCTTTGGAGCCGGCTATTGAGGCAGAAGTTGCAGTTGTAAAACTGGCAGTCCCAGACTTGGAGATTCCCTGAATTGGTCGGCGTTGTCGCGGCTTGGTCGGCATAGCTGAACCGCAAATAGCTGAGCGTCGTGCCCCCTGTATCATGTGCATCATCCAGATTGAGGTAGGCAGTGTGATTTTGAGAGCACACCGGCGTCCCTGTTCCAAGTGGGATGATATCCTCGTAGCCGCTACCATCGGGATACCACACCTGGGGCTGTTCGCCAAGTGAGAAATCGTCAACGGACGTCAAAATCGCAGGCTGATAAGGACCTGTTTTGCAATTCACGGTGCCGTGAACAATCAGACTGGCATTGGTGGCATTGTAAAACTTGATGACTGTTCGGCCCTCGATTATTGTATTCCCATAAAGATCCACCGTCGAAGCATCAAATAGTGGAGAACCAATAAAGTAGGTTGTATCGCCTCTGAATGTGTAGTCCTGGCGTGGCCCCACGAGCGACATCGTTGTTCCATCGGGGCTTGGCCCCAAATCCGTCAAAATGGCGGGCAGGCTGGACAGATTCGTCGTTCCTTTTGACACGATTACAGAATAGCTGCCCGCATCGCCGGACTGAAAATTGAGCATGATCAAAGTGCTGTTGGTCGCGTCTGGAAGGTTGGTCCATGTCTGGGTAATCGTCGAATCCCACATCTGCCATTGATAAGTCGGGGATGGCGTTCCAATGGCCGAAACCGCAAGAGTAACGGTGTCCGCCTCCATAACCTGCTGGCTCAACGGCTGTGATGTGATTGCAAGCTGTATATCTTCCACCGTGAGAACGGCGTTGGAACTGGTGACAGGATTGCCATCGGCGTTTTCCACAACCACGGTGTAACTGCCCGCGTTGGTCATTGCGAGATTGCTGATTGTGTAAGTGCTGTTCGTAGCGCCGGCAATATTCGTGCCGTCAAACTGCCATTGATATGTATAGATGCCAGGGCCGGTGGCTGACGCGGTGAACGTCACCGTGCCTCCAAGGCCATTGGTCTGGTCGGGCGGTTGGATGATGACGATCGGCTGATTGAACGCAATGAGTGGCCCATCCGCAGTCACCCCGGCGTTGGTGACGGAGTTAGTGAGGATCAAATGAGCCTGGAGAAAATAGGTTTGGCCTGGAGGGAAATTGGTTGAGGCGGTTGTATTCCAGACCAAAAGGCAATTACCGTCGTCCGCCACTTGGGTGGATTGGTTCGTCGCTGCCGGAACACCGTCCACCATGAGCACAAGCTGGCCGATGCTCTGAACCAGGTTGTGACTCACCCCCACCTCCAGCGTTACAACCGCAGGCTCCTGCCCCGTCACCTTCTGGGTCAGTATCAGAGGATTGTCAAAGACGAGGGGGTTTTTGTCCAGAGCGGTCTCCACACTGCCAACCATGCCGTCGCCGTCGAGGTCAATATTAGTGTAAAAGGCGCTGTCGGGATTAGCGGCTCCCGGCGGAATGATCCCATTTCCGTTGACATCCGCAACGTAATCCGGGATTCCATTTGTTTCAAGCGGGACCCAACCGCTGGCGTTGCTGCTGGCCGCCACATAATGAAGCCCTATATCGACACGGGAATCGCCCTGAATGGTCTGGTTGGTCGCGGTCGTGTAATAATAAAGGCCGAGATTGGTGGCGCTGGTGCTGCCGTTGGTGGCCAGCACCGTGCCGGGCGTCATGTAATAATTTCCGAAAGGACCGAGTTGATATGGAGGAGGATTCGTAAGGGTCACGTCTCCGGTTTGATTCGTGCTTCCATCGTTGTCACTCAACCCATATTCCGTTGCAACGGGGTAGGGATAGCTACTAAAATTTTCCCATGACGACAGCCAACTGGACAACAGAAAAGGCGACGGCGGGTTTGGTTGTATCGCCCAATATGCGTTGTGCTCCTCAGTGAGGGGCTGACTTGTATTTGTGTCTTGAGCAATGCCGCAATTGTCAAATAGGTTGTTTTGCAAAATCCAGTCTCCGGCGGATGTTGGAATGGGAAGCAAAGTCAAATATCCGTTCTTAAACAGGTTGTTGTCCGCCTCAAACGGAAGATCAAGATTCGTGACTCCGGTGTTCCCGCTCCCATCATCCGATCGATACGACGGATCCAGATAAATGCCAACCGTGTCGAAGAGATTGTTTGTCCACGATACCCTCCCGGAAGCGTAATTCGTCGCATCCGGCTGGGTCCAATCCAGTGGTTGGCCAAGAACAATCTGCCCGCCTTGCTGGTTGCAATCGCGCATGGACCAATAAACTGAACTGGCCCATGAATAGCCCATGGCTGAACCCGGCGCGACGGAGCCTGCCCAAACCAAATAATCATCCGGATTTAAATACATATTGCAAAACCGCAGATTCAAGGACGGAGCTGTGATGGCGTTGTTGGTATCAGCTTGCGGGCACAAGAAATCAATGCCGCCGTAAGAGTAGAAGGGCCACAAATACTCCCACGGATAAACCGGCGTCGCGTTGGGTTGATAAACAAAGCCCGGCAGCAACGGTCCTTCCTGGACAAACTCAATGTCCGCGAGAATGATTGGGTTCGTGGGCATGCCCTGGGCGACAAATGCAGAGCCGTTCTGCAAGAAGAAGCCCCCAAGATAATCATTGCGGAAACCGATGGCCGTGCCCGGCAGCACGGTCACTTGATTGCTCACTGAGATATCCGACACAGTGTAGTCAAGCACATCATAATAGAAGCCGAGATCAGGCGGCCCTTCGCTGTATCGCTGCGCGGCAGGAAAGAACGTCATTTCCTGCACTTCCAACCCGATGGGGTTGCTGGTCGCCGTAAAGTTTAGGATGTTGGAAACCCCGGAGGGGCCCGACATGGACATCGGTGCCTCTGTGGTTTTCCGGTGCAACTCCTGCAGCAGGATGTCACTGATATTTGTCGTGCCAGCGCCTCGACAGGCACTGTTCCTTGCCAAGTAATAATAGCCGCTATCACCTTCTTGAAATTGTGTGCTTGATGGATTGACTGACACATCCTGAGTTTGAATAGCTGGCCCTTCGCCAAGATCGCACAACACGATGGAGTTGGTCAGGCAAACCCTGCCCGGAGCGAGCAGCGGATTCCATAACGAGGATACATCAGCCGTCACTTGTTCACCGTCCAACTCGGCGAGGTTGGTCTGCGCGGTAAAGACGGTATCGCACAGGCTGAAAAGGGCGTTATGGACCCGGTTGGTTGAGGGCTTGTTTTGCGCCCAACTGTTGAGAGCTGAATCACACTGCACAAACTGACAGTTCCAGACATCCAATACTCCCGAGTTCGTGGGCGTTGTCACCGCTTGGTCGGCATAGCAGAAGCGCAAATAGCTGATCGCTGTGGAATTTGCATCGTGAACGTCATCCAAATTGAGATATGCATAGCCGTTGGCCGCTGTCGTCGGGAATGTCGTGCTAATGGCTCCTTCTTCCACGAACCAAAGCCAGGGCGGTTCCCCTTGGGAATCGTCGTCAACCGACGTTAGAATGGCCGGGTTGTATGGTCCCGTCTGGCAAACCAGCGGTCCATGCAAGACCAGCGTGGCAGCGGTTGATGCATCGTCGTAATCGAATTTGAGCACTGCGGCGCCTTGAATTGTCGTTACACCATAGAAATCAAGGTTGGTGCAGCCACTATAAATATTGCTTAACGAGATGTAATAGGTCATACCGGCCTGAAACGTATAATCCTGGCGGGGGCCGAATATTGGCATGACCGACCAATAAAGGCCCCCCGCATCGGTTAGAACAATGTTGGTAAAAACATTCGTGCCGACAGCATTGGAAACAACAACCGCATACGCCCCCGCATCTCCCGACTGCATGTTGGCGTCCACAAAGCGCATATTGGTCTGGCCGGGAAGATTGGTGTATCCATAGGTGGAATCATATTCCTGCCAGTGGTAAAATATTGGTTCAGTTCCCGCGGCGCGGGCGCTGAAGGTCACGGTGTCACCCTCAACGACCGTTTGGGAGATCGGCTGAAAGACGAATACCGGCGCAGTCAGAAGGTTTGACAAGGTGGCCACTACGCTGGTAACGCTGCCGAATGCGTTTGTCACCACCACGTCGTATTTTCCGGCATAGTTCGATTGCACGTCGCTGATCGCGAAGCTGCTGTTGGTCGCCCCAGAGATATTCGTCGCTTCGGAAATATTATTCGTGCCACTAAACCTCCATTGGTAGTTCAACGGTGATGGGCCAATGGCCCACACACTGAAAGTCGCGCTGCTGCCATCGTTGACCGTCTGGCTCGCTGGTTGGGTAATGATGTGCGGAGGCGCATTGGAAGTCGTCAATGTGGCCACCGCGCTGGTCACGGTGCCGAAAGAGTTCGAGACGACGGCCACATACCAGCCAATGTTGGTCGCTTGAACATTGGGGATCGTGTAACTGCTGCCCATTGCTCCGGCGATGTTCGTGCCGTCGAATTCCCATTGGCAAAAAAGCGGCGTCGCGCCCACAGCCACGACGGTGAAAGTCGCGCTGCTCCCCTGCTCGACGATTTGGCTCACCGGCTGGGTAATGATTGACGGGGCACCGCTGCTGTTCGGGCCGGGATAATAGGGATTCGAGCCCAAATAACCCAAAAGGACGCCTTTGAAAAAGAGCGTGTTGGAATTGAGGCTTATCGGCGGTGCCCATGTGATGGAATTTGACGCAAGAAGGGACGCTTGCCATACGCCCCAATTCGTGGAGGCTAAATCTTCGTTGGTCAATATCTCGTAAGTTAATCCAGGCAGCGTGCTCATAATGCTCACAGTCGCATTTGAAGGGTTGTTGGTCACGGCAAGCCAGAAATTAGAATAGTCTAAATAGTTGCTGGTAATAACATAGTTTGGAAGGGAATAACCGCTGCTTGAGCCGGAACCGCCTGTGCCAGAACCGCCATCGCCAGGGAGGCCCGGCGCACCGTTGGCGGGATGAAAGCCGCCAGAGTTGGGCGAATTGGGCAAACTTCCGCCCCAATTGAGGATAATGGCGGCAGTATCAGCATAGTCCTGCGCAATCTCATCGGCGGAAAGCGGGTCATCGTAAGTCGCCAAGTCTTGGAATTGCCCCCTGGCTTGGAACACACCGTTTGTGCCGCCCTCGCTGCCGACGCTTAATCCATACTCGACGCAATCGCTGTCGCTCGGTGTGTAGGCGATAGGTCCGGCATTGGTGACCGGCTGTCCTTCTAAATACAGCCAGCAGCCATCGGATGAGTAGGTCAGACAGATACTGTGCCAGTCTCCGGCATCAAAATCGATTGGCGCGGTAAGAACGATTTGACTGGCTCCATTGGACTGCGCCAGAAAAGCCAAATTGGTTCCGTCAGGGTCAATCACAAGGGACCAGCAAGAGGCTGAGGCATTCGCTGTCCACTGGCCAATGGTCAGCAAACTTGCCCAATTTGTGGGACCGTTGCCGCCGTCCGGCACACTGGTATAGTTGGGTTGAAACCAAAACATGATGGTTCCAGAGGGCAGGTTGATATTTGCCTCCCCATCGTCGATTGCAGGGAGGTTGAGAAATGCGGGGCAGTTTGTATCAACGCTGAGGGCGGTTCCCTCGTGGCTCCAGCCGGGAGCGGTGTTCAAGTCGATATATCCAAGAGGGGCATCACCGTATATGTCCGACCAATTTGGCTGCGCCAAAATCCAGCGGTCCAACTGGATTGGCGGAAACGGTGGCGGGCCGGGCTGGCAGAATGCCGGGACAGTCAACAAGAGAATAGTGAAACGTGTTCCGAACAATTTAGCCAAACGACTTTTGGTGGTTTTCATAGTTGTTTGCGGCGAGTGGTCCTCGCTGTTGTTGCGCTGGAGTTCCCTTTAAAAACTGTCCTTGACGACTGGCGCTGTTCGCGTCCGGGTCGAATTCCCCGCGTGTTGGAGTGAAGTGTTGCGGTTTTGAAACTGCGTCCTAATTGTGGAGCCACATTAGCGCTCATTCTGTCTCGATGCAGCGATTCAGGCGGACCATCTTCGGCAGTTTGGGTCCTTCCCGCCCTCCAGGCGGCACGCAAGACTTTGAGAAAGCGGTACCCATACCGGCTGCGAGCGTGGGCCAGGAGTTCCAAAGCGTCCGGCGATGGTTTGCGCCCGCCTCCCGCTCCACGTTTCCTTAGACCGAGAGAGCAAAAAATGCGGCTTAACAAACTGGACACGTATCCCCTCGAATAGCCCGCCGCCACTGCCCAGTCCGCCAGCGTCTCACGGGAAACGCCTTGGTCGGTCAAGTCCCTCACGGCCTCTTGCCACGTCACCATGTTCGTGGCCCGGATGCCAAAGCATTCCAAGTATTTTTGCTTCAGTGCCTTGCGATCAGCAAAGTTCATTCAAACTTACCCTCTTAAATTGTGCCGTCCAATTCGAGAATGTATCCCGCAACGCCATGTTATGGTGTTGTAAATCAGAAGACGCAATCTATTTTTTGTCTTTTTCTTGTCTTTTTTTGCCGTTCTGTCACTTAAACGTGACAAAGAGCAAAAACCAGGTTGACGTTAGGGCTTGCCCATAAGCTTTTCCCAGGAAGAACGCAGTGCCCGTTGAATGCGAATGAACGTTGTGTACAGGATGTCCACACGGCCTGCCTCGATCTTTTGAATCGTCCGCGGATGCAGGCTCGCCATCTCCCCCAACCGTTCCTGGGAAATCCCCTGGCTTACCCGTTCCCGCCGGATATTGGCTCCCAGCGCTTTCAGTTGTGTTGCCCGAATACGATCCAATGGCATCGCAACATTGAGGACATTCCGGCACCAAATGGACACAGCACAACAGGGCGTGAATTAACGAACGGTTGTCCCGCATAAAGCACGGCAGTTCCACGTTTCGCTGGCCTCGTTGCAGCGCATTGCCCGCGCCCTCAAGGTGCGCCTCGCGGAATTGGCAAAAGATGCTTGTCCGACTGTGAACCGCCAAAATACCAGCACAGTTCATAATAATTCCGACGCTCAGGATTGCCCTCCCGCTCCAGGACGCGCAGGTGTTTGTCCCAGATGATGGCCCGTTGGTCTTTGTGGGTGATGTCGGGAAACAGCTTCTTGGGCAACACCCGCTTGACCAGCCAATCCATGTCCACGGCGTGATTTTGAAAACGGCGCAGATAGACGTTCGTGCTGACGGTTCCCACGCGCAGCACTTCCATGAAATCCACCGGTTGAGTCTCGACTAGCACCTTGGCTTCGATCAGTTTGTAAGCGGTATCCTTGAGGGCGGCTTGGTAACGTTTGAGGGTCGAGCCTTTCTTGTCCTTGATGATGTCATCAAATTCCCAGGGAGCGGAGCATAAACGGCTGCGAAATTCGTGTGTCCCAGCGCTTGGGCGCGGCATGTCACAAAATCCATCCCTTCGACATGGATTGGCCCGCAGCCAGTGCTGATCGTCAAAGTCGGCGGTGGCAGCACCGAATGGGTCGCCGGAGAAAGCGGGATCATCTGCTTCCGCAAAAGCACGCGCATCGGCACCGTCTGCCTGCTCGAATTCCAACCGCCCGGCGACTGGTGGCAAGCCATCGCGCTACGCAGCCCGCTTAGCGATTTCATCCAAACGATGCTCACAGCAGCCGGTCCAACTGCCCCACCGCATACAGGGGCAACGAGACCAGTTGCACCGTCATTCCCTCTTCTCCCGGCAACTTGATCTCCTCCAGCGCTGGCGACCCGGTGTGAAACCGCACCGCTCGCTTCCGCCGTTTTTCCCGCAGAAACTGAAACGTCGAGCGCAACGTCCCGGTTTTTCCCGCCTTCACTTCCACCGGCAGAATCTCCTGGTTACGTCCGATGACAAAATCCACTTCGGCATTGGCGTTGCGCGCCTCTCGCGCCCAATAAAACAACTGTGGATCTTCAAACGCTGGCGCAGAGCACAACAACTGCTGCCCCACGAACTGCTCCGCCAGCGCGCCCTCGTTCACCGTGATCAAATCCTCCGCTCCCACCAGGTCCAGTCCGCACAGCCGGTTCACCAAGCCGATATCCAGGAACAGCGCTTTGAAATGCCGCTCGTCCCGCTCCGCGCCCAGCGGCAAGCCATTGGCTGATGTATGCACCACCGGATGTACCACCCGGCTCAACGCCAGCAATTCCAGTGCGCGCCGCACGTCCGCCGACCGTTCCTCCCGGCTGATGTTCACGAACTTGATTTTCCGCCCCACGTTTTCCGCGATGTGCCTGTAGGTCTTGCGCATCAACTCCTGCAGCCGTCGCGGGCCGTATTTCCCGAAGTCCGCTTGCACGGTCTCCACCAGCGCCGTCTGGATGCGTTGCACCTCCAGCAAATCCTTTCGCTCCGCGTAAGCCCCCACTGCCTCAGGCATCCCGCCCACAAAAAAGTAGCGCCGCACCGCCTCCAAAAATCTTTTCGCCACCGCCTCCGAGGGCGGTTGCGCGAGGCTCCACGTTTTGAGGTAATCCACCAGCGCCTCGCCCTCGGTCGCGGCCACGAATTCCTCGAAGGACATTGGTTGCAGATGCAGGAATTCGATCCGCCCCACCGGCATGGAATACTCGAACTCGCGCAACGCAAAATCCAGCAGCGACCCCGCCGCGATGACGTGCAGTTCCGGCATCAGTTCATGGAAATAGCGCAGCAACGCCAGCGCGGGCGGACACGCCTGAATCTCATCGAGGAATAACAGCGTCTTGCCGGGCGTCACGCTCTGGCCGCGCAACACACCGAGTTCAGCCAGCACTCGCGTCGGATCCGACTGGGAGAAAAGACTATGCAAATCTCGCTCGCGCTCCAGATCCACCGTAACCACCGAGTCGAAATGTTCTGCCCCCCAGTGCTCCACCAGATACGTCTTCCCGACCTGCCGTGCGCCACGCAAGACCAACGGCTTGCGTCCGGGACGATCACGCCATTCTGACAACGATGATTCAGCGTATCTCTTCAAATTGGATTGGATTTAAGCATAATCCATGCTAAAAGACAATTGGATTTCGTCAACTTTATGTTGGAAATCCAAACCGGTGCCTGCTCAAGACCAACCACCGTCACCCATCCCACTACGATGAAAATCGCCCAAGTTTTTTGCGATCTGGGAATCTGCGCGAACATCTCAAATAATAACATATTTGATATTAGTGAATCTGGGGTTGACTTTTGA